>Ga0318568_10000993_pt1 | contig 11978 bp, 9 predicted proteins | sample GRESIP088b5f21_FD_203690 | JGI IMG/M metagenome (GOLD analysis project Ga0318568, IMG submission 203690) | Tropical soil microbial communities from Luquillo Experimental Forest, Puerto Rico - GRE.SIPMG.088b5f21 | ecosystem: Environmental > Terrestrial > Soil > Tropical forest > Bulk soil...
GCTGCGGTCTATGTGGAAGGAATTTCCTCCATCGCGCCGGAAGATCTCGAATGGGCCGATGAGCTCGGCTATCGCGTCAAGCTGCTCGGCGTTGCGGTACGAACGGAGAAAGGGATCGAGCAGCGCGTGCATCCGACGATGGTGCCGAAGGAGACCGCCATTGCGCAGGTGATGGGAGTGACCAATGCGGTCACTGTCGACGCGGACGCGATTGCGCCGATCACTTTGGTCGGCCCCGGCGCCGGCGGCATTGCCACCGCATCCGCCGTGGTGGCCGATATCGGCGACATCGCGCGCGGCGTGCGCACCGCCCCGTTCGGCCGGCCGGCAGCGCGCCTCACCACCAGCAAGAAGGCGCCGATGCAGCGTCACGCCGGCGGCTACTACATCCGGCTGCTCGCCGTGGACAAGCCGGGGACCGCCGCCACCATCGCCAAGCGGCTCGCCCAGCAAAATATTTCGCTGGAGTCGATCGTGCAGCGCCACCGCGGCGAGCGGCCCCATGGCGGCGATGATCCCGGCCGCTCGGACGAGCCGGTGCCGGTGATTCTCATTACCTATGCGACCACCGAAGACGCGGTGCGCAAGGCGCTCGCGGCGGTGGCGCGCGACAAAGTGATCTCGGGCAAGCCGCAGGTCATCCGCATCGAGAAAAACTGATACATTCTTGTGGCGGCGCCTCTTCCCGATCGGTACGGCGCAACCGGCGAACGAGAACAAAGTCTGGGGCAGGAGAGCACATGAACAAGGAGCGCGGCGGCACCGCGCCATCGATCACCATCCAGCCGCACCTCGCGTTGGAACGCGTGCTCTCGCTCGAGATCGTGCGCGTGACCGAGCGTGCGGCGGTCGCGGCGGCGCGTCTGGCCGGCCGCGGCAATGAGAAGGCCGCCGATCAGGCCGCCGTTGACGCCATGCGCCGCGAGCTCAACAACCTGCCGATCGAGGGGACGGTCGTGATCGGGGAGGGCGAGCGCGATGCGACGCCCATGCTGTTCATCTGCGAGAGCGTCGGCAACAAGCATGGGCCCAAGGTGGATATCGCGGTCGCTCCCCTGGAAGGCACCACGCTTTGCGCCAAGAATCTGCCGGGCGCGATCGCGACCATCGCGATGGCGGAGGACGGCACGCTGCTCAACGCTCCCGACGTCTATATGGAGAAGATCGCGATCGGCCCGGGCTATCCCAAAGGCGTCGTCGATCTCGATGTCCCGGCGCAAGAAAATATCCGCAGCCTCGCCAAGGCCAAGGGAGTACAACCGGCCGAGATCACCGCGCTCCTCGTCGACCGCCCACGCCATGCCGATCTGATTGCCGCGGTGCGCGCGGCTGGCGCGGCGGTCCGGCTGATCACCGACGGTGACGTCGCCGGCGTCATCCACACGGCCGATCCCGTCAATACCGGCATCGACATCTACCTGGGCGTCGGCGGCGCGCCGCAAGGCGTGCTCGCCGCCGCGGCGCTGCGCTGCATCGGCGGACAGATGCAGTGCCGGCTGGTGCTCGACACAGCGGAAAAGCGCACGCGTGCGGCGAAGATGGGCATCACCGATCCGCGCAAGAAGTACGAGATCGCCGACATGGTGCGAGGCGACTGCCTATTCTCCGCAACCGGCGTCACCGACGGTGCGCTGCTGCGCGGGGTCAAATTCCGCAAAGACGTGATCGAAACGGAGACCGTGGTGATGCGCTCGGTGACGGGCACGGTGCGCTGGATCAGGGCGGAGCACCGCGAGCTTGCCAAGTTTCATTTGGATTGATCGCGCTTGCGCGACGAGAGTCCGCGCCGGCATCGCCGCGCTGAGTATTGCGGCTTTATCATCGATCACGGCTGAGGCGGCATCCTGCCGTGGCTACCCACAAGAAATCCGCGCGGCCATTAAGAAACACGTGGAGACGCTGCGTGTCACCGAGCGCGAGGCGGCGGATCGCCTCAAAGGACTGGACACGCGCGCATTCGACTACCTGGCGCAGCAGGTGCGTGCCGCGACTGACGTGATTGCCGACAGGAACGCGCTGAACGACGAAGAGCAGCTCGGCCAATGTCCCGGCGCGATTGCGCCCGTGCGGCGCATCTGCGCGCAAGCCGCGCAAGCGCTGCTCGACCTGCTCGAGCAGCAGGGCAAAGGCGACGCGGGTAAAGCCGCGAAGCAGACCTACGCGGAAGCCATGCCGCAGTGCGAGCGAGGGATGGAGCTTGCGCCGTTAAGCACCGTATTCAGAAGCGCGGATTAAAATACTTGCCGGAACTGGCATCCGACGCGCTACTTTTGGTCCGCGCCGCTTCCGACTTGATAGATGTCGATCAGCCGCTTTCGGATGTCTTGCGGTGTCGCATAGGCCCGCCTGATTAGCGTTTCGATCTGCTCGCCGGTGCGCGGGTTGCTGCATTCCAGGCGCTGCGTTTCGCAGTCGATGCGGAACTGCGGATCATTGAATGTTGCCGTCATCGCGGTACGCAGAGTGGCGAGCCGGTCGGCAGGAATGCCGGGCGGAGCGACGAACGGGCGTCCCAGCCCAAGCGGCGCGGAGGCGGCGACCAGCAGCGTCTTGTCAGCCGGGCTCGACAAGAGATCGATCGCAACCGGCACATCCTTGAGGTCCGGATGCGGCTCGGCGCCATATTGGAACAGCATTCGTATCTTGGATTGCGGATACCAGTCCGGGCGCGACGTCTTGAGGCTCGACCAGAACGGCGAGGCCATTGCTTCGACCTCACCGTTCTCCATGGCCAGCAGGATTTCATTCTGTCCGGGGTAGCCCGTGATCAAGCGCGCCTTCATGTTGAAAATCTGATTGAACACGCGGCCGTAGAACGCCGGAGTCGAAGCCGCACCAGCGCCGCCGGTGATCATCTCCTGCGTCTGCGCATCTTGCAGCGTCTTGATCTTCGAGGTGTGCCAGACAATGTACACGGCCACTTCGGTCGTCGGCGTGCCGAGCCAGGAGAACTTCGCGGCATCGAACAGCGCCTGTTTATTGGCGTAGAACGGCTCCAATGCGACAGTGTTCTGCGACAGGCCGACGACAGTGCCGTCCCTCGGCGCCACGTTGAAGAGGTAATTGGCCGCCGCGATTCCGCCGGCCGCCGGCATGTTCTGCGGCGTGATTGTAGGATTTCCGGGAATGTGCGCGCCGAGGTGCTTCGCCAGCGTGCGGGCGTAGACGTCATAGCCGCCGCCCACCGTCGCGCTGATGATGAGCTTGATTTCCCGGTCTTTGTAGAAATCCGGCTCGGCACGCGCCATCGTCGTTGCCGAAATCAGAATCGATAGTAAATATGTCAGTTCCAGTCTGGATTTCACGATCGATGGCCAATTCGCCCAAGCATACAGTGCCAGCACTGTGCCATGACGCGTGCGGGAGGCAAGGGGCGCTCGACGAGCCTGTGCATTCGGGAAAGCTCTTGCGCATCAAACCCCGAGGCGGCTGAATTCTGGGGCCAAGTGATTCTGACACCACGCCAATGACCATTGCCCTCACCGCACCGACCCGGCCGCAGCGGCGCCTGTTTCTCGGCGTCGAGCGGTCCGCGTGCGGCCGGGCCTGGCGCGACCGGCTCGACGAGATCGGGCAGGCGCGCGCGCTCGCGATCGCGCAGCGGCACGAGGTGCCCGAGTTGCTGGCGCGCATTCTCGCCGGACGCGGCGTCGAGGCGGACGCGGTCGCGGCCTATCTCGATCCAACCGTGCGCGCGCTGATGCCCGATCCGGAAACGCTGACCGATATGCGTGTGGCCGCGACGCGGCTTGCCGACGCCATCATGCGTGGGGAGACCGTCGCCATCCTCGGCGATTATGACGTGGACGGCGCCACCTCGGCGGCCGTGCTCGGGCGCTATCTGCGCCATTGCGGGCTCTCCCCGCTCATCCATATTCCCGATCGCTTGTTCGAGGGCTATGGCCCCAACAACGAGGCGGTGCGGGCGCTGGCGGCGCAGGGCGCCGCGCTGCTGATCACGGTCGATTGCGGCACCACCAGCCACGAGCCGCTCGCCGAAGCGCGCAAGCTCGGCCTCGACGTGATTGTCATCGACCACCATCAGGCCGACGAGCTGCTTCCGCCGGCAGTCGCAATGGTCAATCCGAACCGGCTCGACGATATCTCCAAGCTCGAGCATCTCGCTGCGGTCGGCCTCGCGTTCATGACCCTGGTGGCAGTCAATCGCGAGCTGCGCGCACGCGGGTTCTGGACTGCCGAGCGTGCCGAGCCCGATCTCCTCGTGCTGCTCGATCTCGTTGCGCTCGGCACCATTGCCGACGTGGTGCCGCTGGCCGGGCTCAACCGCGCCTTTGTCGTGAAGGGGCTGCTCGCCATGCGCCGGCGCGACAATCCCGGACTCACTGCGCTCATGGACATCGCGCGGCTCAACGGCCCGCCCGAGCCCTGGCACCTCGGCTTCCTGCTGGGGCCGCGCATCAATGCCGGCGGGCGCATCGGGCGTGCCACGCTCGGCGCCGACCTGCTGATGCAGGACGACGCGTCGGAATGCGCGCGCATAGCGGCTGAGCTCGATCGGCTCAATCGCGAGCGCCAGACCATCGAGGTCGCCGCGGTCGCGCAAGCGGAGGCCGAAGCGATGGCTGCGCTGGGCGCCGACGAGAGGGGCGCGGTCGTCGTTACCGCCAGCGAAGGCTGGCATCCCGGCGTGGTTGGTCTCGTTGCCGCGCGGCTCAAGGAGCGGTTCGGGCGGCCTGCTTTTGCCATCGCCATCGAGCCGGGCGGGATCGGCACCGGATCGGGCCGCTCCATTGCCGGCGTCGATCTTGGCCACGCGGTGCGACGAGCGGTCGCCAGCGGACTTCTCATCAAGGGAGGCGGACATGCGATGGCGGCCGGCGTCACCCTCAAAGCCGACGCGCTTGGCGCATTTCGCGCCTACCTTGAGGAGGTGCTGGCGGATGCGGTCGCTGCCGGGCGGCGCGAAGACGTGCTGTTGATCGACGGCGCGCTCACCGCCGCCGGGGCGGATAGCGACACCGTCGCGGCGATCGCGCGCGCCGGACCGTTCGGCGCGGGCAATGCGGAGCCGGTGATCGCGCTTCCCGCCCATACCGTGATCTACGCCGACGAGGTCGGCCAATCCCACATGCGCGCGCGGCTGCGCGCGGGCGACGGCTCGGTGATCGATGCCATCGCGTTTCGCTCGGTCGGGCAAAAACTCGGCGCCGCGCTCGGCCAGAGCCGCGGACGCGCCGTGCACGCGGCCGGCACATTGTGCCTCGACCGCTGGAACGGTGCCGAACGTGTTCAACTTCGCCTCATCGACCTGGCGCCCGCTGACGTGAGCCTCGGCATTCACTAAGATTGCCGTCTCGCCGCCTGGGCGAATTATTTTCAGGAGCACGTCATGGCGACACTCTGGTCGCGCCGCACGGTTATCGCGGGAGCTGCGGCGGCGGGAGCGGCGATTATCGTCAAGCGCTCGCGCGCGGCCGATTTCACCTTTGCGCAGTACCACAACCAGGCGGTCGGCGGCACGCTGCACAAGAACTTGGTGGCGATGTGGGACGCCATCCGCAGCGAGACGAATGGCCGCGTCGAGGCGACGGTTTATCCCGAGAACAACAAGCTTGCCGGCGGCGATCCCGAAGCCTTGAAGAAGCTTCTTGCCGGCGAGATCCAATTCTTCACGCTGATGGGCGGCATTATCGGCACGGTCGTGCCGGTGGCCGAGGCCCAGCAGCTGCCGTTCGCCTTCAAATCGGCGGTGGAAGCGCACAAGGCGATCGACGGGCCGTTCGGCCGCTACATTGGCGAGGAGATGGCGGCCAAGGGCATGTATCTCCTGCCGGTGTCAGGCTTCGACAACGGCATGCGCCAGGTGACGACGGTCAATCGCCCGATTACCAAGCCCGACGATTTCGCCGGCATGAAGATCCGCGTGCCGCCGGGGCAGATGATCTTCGACACCTTTGCCGCCTTCGGCGCGCAGCCCGTCACCACGCCAGCCAATCAGATCTACGACACGCTCAAGAGCGGCAAGGCCGAGGCGCAGGAAAACCCGCTGGCCATTTTGCAGGGCTTCAAGCTTTGCGAGGTGGTCAAGTACGTCAGCATGACCAATCACATGTGGTCCGGCTACAACCTGATGGCAAATTTCGCCACGTGGAGAGCCTTGCCCGACGACATCAAGGCGGTGATCGAGCGCAACGCCGCGAAATATGTGCGCCAGCAGCGCGAAGACCAAGGCAGACTGAACGCGAGCCTGCGCGCCGATCTGGCCGCGCGCGGTCTTCAATTCAACGAGGTCGACCAGGCGGCGTTTCGTGCACGCCTGCCCGCCGTCTATGCCACTTGGAAGGAAAAGCTCGGCAGCAAATGCTGGGCGCTGCTCGAGGCGGAGGTGGGCAAGCTGGGGTAAGCATCGACCTTCGCAGTTGTCATTCCGGCTAAGCGAGCGAAGCGAGCGAGAGCTGGAATCCAGTAAACACCGATTTCCTGTTTTGGGGAAAGTCGCACCGCCTGTGTTTACTGGGTCCCCGCTTTCGCGGGGACGACAGTAACGCTGTGCTGCTCTGAACGCACAATTCTTCTTGGAAGAACGAGAATGGCGAAGCTGCAACTATCCGTCGCGGTCGGCAATTACGATCGTGTGCGCCCGCTGATCGATGGGGCCGTGCGGATCGACGGCGTCGATCCCGTGTTCATGACTTTGCCGCCCGAGGAAATTTTCTTCCGCGCCTTTCGCGGCCAGGACTTCGACATCTGCGAGCTGTCGATGTCGAGCTTCACCGTGAAGACTGCGCAAGGCAATTGTCCCTATGTCGGCGTGCCCGCCTTCGTATCACGCGCGTTCCGCCACAACTCGATTTACGTGCGCAAGGACCGCATCAAGGCGCCGGCCGATCTCAAGGGTAAGCGCGTCGGGCTGCCGGAATATCAGCTCACCGCCTGCGTCTGGGCGCGCATCATTCTTGAGGATGACCACGGGCTAAAGCCGGCCGATATGATCTGGGTGCGCGGAGGCATCGAAACGCCGGGTCGGCCAGAGAAGATCACGGTCAAGCTTCCGCACGGCGTGCGCATCGAGGACGCGCCCGAAGGCAGCACCATCTCGGCGCTGCTCGAGCGCGGCGACATCGATGCCTTTATCGCTCCGCGCCCGCCGGTCGGCGCGGGTAAGCACAACTCGAGCATCGGCTGGCTATTCCCGGATCCGATCGCCGCTGGGCAGGATTATTTCAAGCGCACCGGCATTTTCCCGATCATGCACGTGACCGGCATCCGCCGCGAATTGGTGGACAAGCACCCCTGGCTGCCGGCGGCGGTGTTCAAGGCGTTCCGGGAAGCCAAGGCGAAATGCCTCGAGGCGCTGGAAGACACCGCGGCGACGAAGGTGACTTTGCCGTTCGTCGAGGAGCAGCTGCGCGCCGCGCGCACGCTGATGGGCGACGATTTCTGGTCGTATGGGCTCGAGGCGAACCGTAAAGTCCTGGAGACGTTTCTGCGGCATCACCACGCGCAGGGACTCTCATCGCGCCTCGTCGCGCCGGAGGAACTGTTTCATCCGTCCACGCACGAGAGCTTCGCGATTTAGTCGCAGGTGGGCGGCGGCGTATTCGCCTTTGCCCACCCTACAACGGCCGTCTCACTTCTTCTCGGTGCCGCGCAGCATGGCGGCGGTGGTGATCGCCGCATAACCGGGCTCGACCCGCACATCGACCACCGCGACGGAACCGCTCTCGACCGCCGCAATGGCCTTGGTGAAGATCGGCACGAGATCGCGTGCCTTAGTGACGGGATCGAATCCCACCGCGCCTTGAGCGCGCCCGAGCGCCGCGCAATCGATGTCGGGATCGGAGATGCGCTGGCCGATCCAGCGGTTCTCGACCGGCCGATTGCGGATGCGCGCGACGCGCTCCTGGTGCAGCTCGTCATTGAAGAACGAGCGGTTGTTGCAGACCACGAACAGGAGCGGAATCCGGTAATGCACCGCGGTCCAGATCGCGGTGACGCCCATGAAGAAATCGCCGTCGCCGCAGATCGCGATCGGCAGCCGGCCTGAGCCTTTGAGCGCGAGCGCGGCGCCCACCGAGTTGCCGGGCCCGCCGCCGACGCCGCCGCCGCCTTCGGAACCGAGATAGTCAAGCGGGTGGCGGAACGGCCAAGCCGCGCCGTTCCAGGAGAGCGGCAAATGGGTGAGCGTGACCGCACGCTCGCCGACCGCCGCGCGCAGCGCACGCGCCAGATCGTCGACCCGCAGCGGGCCGTCGGAAGGCTCATACGTCGCTGGCTTCGGGGTAATCGCCGCGCTCGGCTTGCGCGACGGAGTCGCGCCAAGTGCTGCAAGCAGCCGGGGCACGGCGTCATCAGGGGTCGTCGGCAGCAGCAGATCGACCGGCGGCAGCGCCTCGTAATCCATGCTCCAGCCGTTGTGCACGTGGAAATCGGCGCTCACGCTGATGATTTTTGCGTGCGACACGTCGAAGCCGAATGCGCCGCGCAGCACGCCGTTGAGATCGACGCAGTCGAGGCCGAGGATGACATCGGCTTGCTTGAGCGCGGCAATCGCTTCCGGAACAAGCGCGTTCGACGCGGGCGCGCCGGCGTGCCGCGGGTGATCTGTGGGGAAGCCGCAGCCGAGCTTGAGATCGGTGGTCACTTTCGCATTGAGCACTTCGGCGAGCGCGATACGCGCGTTCCAGCCCTCGAGGCTGCGCGAGACGCGCCCGACTACCATGAGCGGGTGCTTCGCCGCTTCGAGCATCGCGGCCGCTTGGTCGATGAGTTCGGGCGCGGCGGCGGGTGCGGCCGGCGGCATGAAGCGCGCGACGTCGATCGCCGCCAGCGGCTCCGCGAGCTTCATCTCCTGCATCTCGGCATCGAGATTGACGTAGACCGGCCCCATCGGCGCGGTGTTCGCGATCCAGGCGGCGCGGATGAGCGCCTCGCGCGCGGCGGCGGGCGAGGCGGGCTGATCGTCCCATTTCGTGTAGCCGCGCACGATCGCGCCCTGGTCGCGCGCGGTGTGGATCCAGTCGATCCACGGCCGCCGCTTCGCGGCGTCCACCGGGCCGGTCGCACCCAGCACCAGAACCGGCGCGCGGTCGCACCAGGCATTGAAGATCGCCATCGTCGCGTGGAACAGCCCGACATTGGAATGCACCGCCGCCGCCATCGCCCTCCCGGTCACCTTGGCGTAGCCGTGCGCGATTGCGACCGCGCTCTCCTCATGCAGGCACAGCAGCATCTGCGGCGTTTCGTTGCCGAGAAAGTTCACGATCGAATCGTGAAGCCCGCGGTAGCTGGCGCCAGGATTGAGCGCGACGTAGGGAATTTGCAGCGCGCGCAGCGTGTCGGCGACGACATCGCTGCCGAACCCTGCGGCATTGGTGCCGGTCAGATTGGCCGGACGCTCGAGCGCGCGCAGGGACGGATGGGCGGCGGGCGCAGGAATTTCAGCGGCAACCGCCGCTTTGGCTTTTGCACTGGTCACGGGACGATCCTGGGGTTTGCGAAAGGCGCCCCATAGAACCGGATCACAGCCCCTGGCGCAACCGCGCCAGAAGTTTCACGCCGGCATAGCCGTCGGTCGGCTCGATGCCGGCTTTGCGCTGGAAATTGCGCACCGCGATCATCGTGTCGTTGCCGACCCGGCCGTCGGTGCCGCCGGTATCGAAGCCGAGCGCGGTGAGCCGCGTCTGGATCTCCTGCACCTCGGCGAGCGTCGGCGTGCGCTCGCCGCCGGGGAAGGACTGCACGAAGGGACCGACGCCCATGATCCGGTCGCCGAGATGCACGATCGACAAGGTGTAATTCATCGACGGATTGTAGGAGCGCACCGCATAGAAATTCGGGCCGAGCAGAAACGCCGGACCGCCGCGCACCGGCACCCAGAGGCGCGCCGATGCCGTTGGCTGCGGGAATTCCTTGCCATCGGCGCGCCTGACGCCGGCCTTCTGCCATGCCTCATAACTTCGTGCCGCCCCTTGGCCACTTGCCCCTGACGCGCCGCGCACTTCGTAACCCCAGTGCTGCCCCGGTCGATATTTGCCGCGCTCGACGAGATATCGGGCAGTGCCGGCGAGCGCATCATCGGGCTTGCCGAACGGGTTGATGCGGCCATCGCCGTCGTAGTCGAGGCCGACATTGAGCCATACCTCGGGCATCCATTGCGTGTGCCCCATGGCGCCGGCCCAGGAGCCGCGCATTTCCTCGGGCGTGCCCCAACCGCGATCAATGATGACGAGGGCGTTGAGCAGCTCCTGCTCCCAATAGGGGCGGCGGCGCGGTTCGCCCCAGGCGAGCGCCGCGAGCGCCGGGATCACCGGCCGCATATGGTTCTTCTGCACTTCCGCGTCGCCATAGGCGGATTCAATGCCCCACAGGCCGAGCATGATCGAACGATCGACGCCGTAATCCTTCTCGATGCGGGCAAGGAGCGCCGCGTATTCCTGCGCCTTCTCCTTGCCGGTGACGATGCGCCAGTCGGAAACGCGGCGATTGAGATATTGCCAGAGCTCCTCGTTGAATTCCGGCTGCGCGCGGATGAGCTCGAACACTGACGTGTCCGGTTTGATATTGGTCATCACACGCGTGTAGGTGGCGTCGGAAATACCACGTGCGCGCGCCCGCGCGCGAAACGCGGCCGCCCATTGGTCGAAACTCGATTTGCTGCTTTGCGCTCGCGCTGCTCGACTCGAGATCGTGGGCGCGGCGATTAGCAGCGCCAAGCAGGCGCGCCGCGACAGGAGGCGCTTCATCACTTGAATCATCGGCTCGCACTCGGATCGATGCTGCCCGCAATTCCAAGTCTACGGCCGTTTCTGTCGGCTTTGCGGCATCAATCTTTGGCGCGTTCCACGTAGGAACCGTCCGCCGTCATGACGACGATCTTGGTCCCGGTGCCGACGAACGGCGGCACCATGGTGCGCACGCCGTTCGACAGCAGCGCTGGCTTGTAGGACGAGGCGGCGGTCTGGCCCTTGACCGTCGGCTCGGTGTCGACGACTTCGAGGGTAACCTTCTGCGGCAGCTGGATCGAGACCGGCAGGCCTTCGTGAACCGCGAGCGTCACCTTCATCTCCGGCTGCAGGTAGGCCGCCTGATCGCCGATCACGTCGGCCGGCAAGGCGACCTGGTCATAGGTCTCGGTATTCATGAAGTGAAAGCCGTCGCCGTCCTGATAAAGGTACTGGTGCTCGCGATCCTCAACGAATGCGCGTTCCACCTGCTCGGTGGTCTTGAAGCGCTGTGCCACCTTTACCCCGTCGCTGATCCGGCGCATGTCGACCTGAGTGGTCGGCGTGCCCTTTCCCGGGTGGAAGCTCTCGGCATTGAGGACGACGTAAAGCTTGCCCTCGAATTCCACGATGTTGCCCTTGCGGAGCGAGCTTGCGATGACTTTCACGGTCAGACTTCCTCGATTGTCGTGCCGACGCGGTCGGTGGCGGAACGGGCCGAATTTGCGCCCGCACCATACTGATCCCGCCGCCATTCGCCAGCGCTTTTGCGGGGTGGTTTTAGGAGGGCCGTGATGCCGTCGCCATTCTGGGCTCGCCATGCCGACCGGCGTGGCCTCCTCCTGGCGCGCGCGCGTATTACGGCGGCATTGCGCGAATTCTTTGCCGCGCACGAGTTCCTCGAGGTCGAGACGGCGACGCTGGTGGCCTCGCCGGGGAACGAGACCCACCTGCATGCCTTTGCCGCCGATCTGGTGACGCCGGCCGGCGCGCGCGAGCGGCGCTATCTGCGCACCTCACCGGAATTCGCATGCAAGAAGTTACTGGCCGGCGGCGAGCGCCGCATCTTCGAATTTGCCCGCGCGTTCCGCAATCGCGAGCGCGGCGTGCTGCATCATCCGGAATTCACCTTGCTGGAATGGTACCGGGCGCACGAGCCTTATGACGCGCTGATGGATGATTGCGCGGCCATTCTCGCGCTGGCAGCAAAGGCTGCAGGCAGCAGACGGCTCTCGTTTCGCGAGCGCGCGGTCGATCCATTCGCGGCGCCGGAGCGGCTCACCGTGGCAGAGG
>Ga0318568_10000994_pt1 | contig 11968 bp, 10 predicted proteins | sample GRESIP088b5f21_FD_203690 | JGI IMG/M metagenome (GOLD analysis project Ga0318568, IMG submission 203690) | Tropical soil microbial communities from Luquillo Experimental Forest, Puerto Rico - GRE.SIPMG.088b5f21 | ecosystem: Environmental > Terrestrial > Soil > Tropical forest > Bulk soil...
TCTAAACATAATACACATGGCTTTTGATTTAGACCTGATCAAGAAACTTTACGCCGGTTTTGGCGATAAGGTTGAGACTGCCCGCAAAGTTGTTGGACGTCCGTTAACGCTTACAGAAAAAATATTGTATGCCCACCTCTGGCAAGGCGCAGCTACCCAGCCTTTTGAAAGGGGAAAAAGCTATGTTGATTTTGCTCCGGATCGCGTTGCCATGCAGGATGCTACTGCGCAAATGGCGCTTTTGCAGTTTATGCAGGCTGGTCGCAATAAAGTGGCCGTTCCTTCTACAGTACACTGCGACCACTTGATCGTAGCGAAAGAGAACAGCAAAGTTGACCTTGACAGAGCCGTTCACGAGAGCAGCGAAGTGTACGACTTCCTTGCTTCTGTTTCTAATAAATACGGTATCGGTTTCTGGAAACCAGGCGCTGGTATCATTCACCAGGTAGTGTTGGAAAACTATGCTTTCCCTGGCGGTATGATGATTGGTACAGATAGCCACACTGTAAACGCAGGTGGTTTGGGTATGATCGCGATTGGTGTTGGTGGTGCTGATGCCTGCGACGTTATGGCTGGCCTTCCATGGGAGTTGAAATTCCCTAAACTGATCGGTGTGAAACTGACAGGCAAATTGAACGGCTGGACAGCTCCTAAAGATGTTATCTTAAAAGTTGCCGGTATCCTTACTGTAAAAGGTGGAACTGGTGCTGTTGTTGAATACTTCGGCGAAGGCGCTACAAGCATGAGTTGTACAGGTAAAGGAACTATCTGTAACATGGGTGCGGAAATTGGTGCAACTACTTCTACATTCGGTTATGACGATAGCATGAGCCGCTACCTGAAAGCAACGGGCCGCGAAGAAATCGCAAACGCTGCTGATGCCATCAAAGAACACCTGACTGCAGATGCTGAAGTGTATGCAAATCCAGAAAAATATTTCGACCAGGTTATCGAAATCAACCTGAGCGAATTGGAGCCACACTTAAACGGACCATTCACTCCGGACTTAGCTACTCCTATTTCTAAAATGAAAGAAGAAGCTGCTAAAAACGGCTGGCCTACAAAAATTGAAGTTGGTTTGATCGGTTCTTGTACAAACTCTTCTTACGAAGATATCAGCCGTGCAGTGAGCCTTGCAAAACAAGTAAAAGAAAAAGGTCTTAAAACAAAAGCAGAATTCACCATTACTCCGGGTAGTGAGCAAGTTCGCTTCACTATTGAAAGAGATGGTTTCCTTGATATTTTCGACCAGATCGGTGCAAAAGTTTTCGCAAACGCTTGCGGACCTTGCATTGGTATGTGGGATAGAATGGGTGCTGACAAACAAGAAAAAAATACCATCGTTCACAGTTTCAACAGAAACTTTGCTAAACGTGCGGATGGTAACCCTAACACATTCGCTTTCGTTGCTTCTCCTGAATTGGTTACAGCATTGGCGATCGCAGGTGATCTTTCTTTCAACCCGCTTACAGATACTTTGACAAACGAAAAAGGAGAGCAGGTAAAACTGGATGCACCTACAGGAAATGAATTGCCTCCAAAAGGATTCTCTGTTGACGATCCCGGTTATCAGGCTCCTGCTGCTGATGGCAGTGGCATTCAGGTAGCCGTTTCTCCAACTTCTAACCGTTTGCAATTGCTGGATCCATTTGCTCCTTGGGAAGGTACGGACCTTAAAGGTTTGAAACTTTTGATCAAAGCAAAAGGAAAATGTACAACTGACCACATCTCTATGGCTGGTCCATGGTTGAAATTCCGCGGTCACCTTGACAACATTTCCAACAACATGTTGATCGGTGCGCTTAACTTCTTTAACGAAAAAACTGACCTCGTTAAAAACCAGTTGACTGGTGAATACGGTGCAGTTCCTGCAACTCAGCGTGCTTACAAAGCAGCGAACGTTGGTTCAGTAGTAGTAGGTGACGAAAACTACGGTGAAGGTTCTTCACGCGAGCATGCGGCTATGGAGCCTCGTCACTTGGGTGTTCGTGCAGTATTGGTGAAATCATTCGCCCGTATCCACGAAACCAACCTGAAAAAACAAGGTATGTTGGGCTTGACTTTCGCAGACAAAGCTGACTACGATAAAATTCAGGAAGACGATACAATCGATATCAACGGCCTGACTCACTTCGCTCCTGGTAAACCATTGGAACTTGTATTGCACCACAAAGATGGCAGCAGCGAGATCATCATGGCAAACCACACTTACAACGATCAGCAGATCGAATGGTTCAAAGCCGGTGGCGCATTGAACATCATTCGCAAGCAATTCGCGAAGTAAGTTTTGAGTTGTGAGTTTTAAGTTATGAGTTGGCAGCGAAAGTTGCCAACTTTTTTTGTTTTAGGGAGGAACGCAGATTTTTATGATTGTGATGATTTGAAAGTTTTTTTTATGGGACACAGATGACACTGATTTGATTGATGAGCGCTGATTTTAATTAGTTTAGCTTAGCAACAAACAGAACGTACCATGGGTTATGTTGACATATTGATTCCGCTAGTAATAGGCATAGTCTGCGCTACAATGCCAAATAAACTTATAAAGAAAGACGACATTCAAGCAGAAAAGAAAAAACGGCTTCTCAAAATATGCGGTTATTTACTAATAATCGTAGCCGCGCTATTTTATGTTGTAAAAGTTTGCGAATAACAAAAAAGTTGCTCGAAGAGATGAACAACGACCCGCCGCGCCTCTGCTCCGCCGCGCCCGCCGCGTGAAACATAGGAAGCCTTTGCGCCTTTGCGTGAAATCGTTTACACATTAGCGAAATATCTATTTGACAGGACTGCTATTTTATTAAATATTTGCATCCGTTGGTAATTTTACCATCTTAATGCATCTTAGCTTATCATTAGTAAAAAATAAACCCCTTATGCTAAAGACCTTGTCAGGCATTGCTTTATGCCTGTGCGTAAACGTATCCGTTTTTTCGCAATCCCAAACCGTAGATGGCGAAGGCTCCCAGCAAGCATCCAATCTTAAAAAGCTGGACAAAAAGGCAAAGTATGGCGCCTACCTCATCAACAAACAATTAGAGTTCGGTACTTCCAAAGGCATTAACGGTCAGCCGGTAGTTACTGCCAACGAAACCGGAAACATTGAAATGGCCAGCATTGAAGACAAGGCCATTGTTGGCTACATGCTGCCTTTTAATTCGTTCGTTAAACTAAAGGATTACGACTTCCAGATCTTTTATAAGAACGCGTTTAAAACACAAAAATATCCACCGGAAAAAGTATCACTTACCGACGAAAGCATTTTCCAGGACGACTCCTACGGCTTGATCTACGGTTTTAAGGCCGAAGAAGCAGGCCAGCGCTGCCGCTTTAAATACAACTACCAATACGCAGATGCGAAGTATTTAACGCGTTTGTTTTTCCACGAATCATTTCCTGTTAAACAACAAACCATCACGTTCAAAGTGCCTTCCTGGCTTGAGCTGGAAATACTGGAAAAGAATTTCGACGGCTATAAAATCAAGAAAGAGGTAAAAAAGGATAAAGACTTTACCACTTACACTTATACTGCCACTGACATGCCCGGTGTAAAGACCGAAAATATGTCGCTTGCGAAACCATATTACCTTCCGCACCTGATCGTTACAGTAAGAAGTTTTACCATCAACAAACAAAAAATAAATGGCTTTAAAACAGTCGACGACATGTACGCATGGTACAGCCTGCTCTACAAAAAATCTCAAAACAAGACGGATGTTTTGAAAGCGCAGGTAACCAAACTAACAGCAGGTAAAACCACTGACGAAGATAAAGTGCGTGCCATTTATTACTGGGTGCAGGACAACATCCGCTACATCGCATTTGAAGAAGGTTATGCAGGCTTTGTTCCTGAAACAGTGCAGGATGTTTACAACAACAAATATGGCGATTGTAAAGGCATGGCCAACCTTGTTACAGAAATGCTGAAGCTTGCCGGCTTTGATGCGCATTTTGCATGGATAGGCACAAGAGAAATTCCTTACGACATTTCAGAAGTACAATCCATGTGTGTTAGCAACCACGCCATTTCTGTGCTTTACCTGAAAGGCAAACCATATTTTATTGATGGTACAGAAAAATATGCAGCGCTGGGAACAAATGCAAGTCGTATACAAGGGAAAAAAGTGTTGGTGGAAAATGGTAGCTCCTACAAACTGGAAACTGTGCCGCAGGAAAACATGGAAAACGATAAGATAAATACAGTGTCCAATCTTGCGATTGACGGCGACAAACTTACCGGGCACATGACCGTTACTTTTGACGGAGAATCCCGCCACTTGTTCCATTACATTTACAACAACATTCCGGCAGATAAACGCAAAGATTTTGTAAGCAGCCTTTTACAGATTTCCGGCGACAACACTGAGACTTCCAACATTAAAACATCTGATTTTACCAACAGGGAAATTCCCATCACCATTGAAGGCGACATCGAAGTAAGCGACCAGATCACAGAGATTGATAAAAACATTTACACTACCATAGACTTTTTCCCGCGCAGCATCATGGGCTTTACACCGGGAGAAAACAGGAAGTCACCGATTGATCTTGGCAACGCGTTTATTGCAACAGATAAAATAACGCTGAAGCTGCCTGCCAACGCGAAGCCTGGCTCAATGCCGAAAAAATTCACGGCCAACTTCAACAAAAACCAGGTGGATGCAGAGTATGCATTCAATAACGGACAAATCTCTTTGCAAAAGAAAACCATAATGGCATCGCCGGTTATACTGCCTGTTGATTTTGATGCGTGGAAGAAATTTGTAAACTCCATTAAAGAGTTTAACCGCAGCAGCATTTCCATTATTCAATAACCTTATCCCTTTACACAAAACCGAAATGGTGAAATGCTGCAACGCAAAACACCCTCAACCGGACAAAATATAACAGATGAAAAAAAGTATTTTAATTATAACCTGTGCCTGCCTCGCTTTGCAAAGCATGGCGCAGCGCCACATCAATAAAAGCGAAATAAGCATCATTGCAAAAAATCTTAAGAGCGATCCGCTGCTGGTAGACGACAACGATTTTAACGTGAGCGCATCCACAAAATGGACGAACGAAGGTGCTGTCATTTTATCGCAAAAAACGAGTTTTAGTTTCGACAAAAAAGGATTGAGTGCCGGTACTATTATCGGACGCAATTTGATGGGTCTGTTGTTTGCGCTGCCTACAATGGGCTGGTCCATCTATGGCGCCAACGCAAACAATGGCAATACGAAAATGATTGTGGAAGAAACAGAAAGAAGAAAGCTTTTACTAAACGATAAGTACTCGCTTGAGCAATACTCTGTTCTTTATTTCAGGCTATATGCGGAGAAGGATGCGTTTGCGGCACGTGTGATAAAAAAGGATGGCTCAACAAAGAACGTTGACATTGAAGACGCGATTGCTGTAGATAACTTAAGCTCAGTTCCCGACATCTTCAAAAGTTATACTGACAGAAGATTCACCTCTGCGTATCGTCCTAACTATTACAAAATCGCAGTGCCTGATTTGGAAGAAGGCGACGTGATAGAATATGAATTCAGAAACATCAATTCAAAGCAATTCGCCAACAATCCTTCTTACAAAGAGTTCTACCCCGTGTATTATGTTTGTAACAGATCGATGCCTGTTGTAAAACAAATCATAGAAGTAAATGTAGAAGACGACAAATACCATCTTGCTTATAAGAACCTAAAAAACACGCCTTCCTTTAGTGAGGTTACTGACAAACATGGTAACAAAGTGTATCGCTGGGAAGATGACAACCGTGACAAATACGGCAACGCTAAGTTTGTAAATAAGTTCACCGAAATGCCTGTAATGAAATTCCAGGTGAAGTATGCCAAGAACAATAGCCAGGGTTTGATTTGGTTCAAAAGCGATGACGATATTAAAAAAGACATGCAGCCGGAAGAGTTTGTTCAAAAGACAAAGATCATTTGGTTTGAGCCAAACAAAATGCAGGGTGCAGCATTCGGCGAAGATGGCAAAGCAAGCATCAACGCCATAGAAAATGCGATTTATAAAGAATTAAAAAAGCACGGTATCAACAGCGCCAGCGATGATGAATATGTGCGCAAAGCTTATTATTCCATCCGCTCTAAAACTGTTTACAACAACTGGGATGATTACAATTTTGCAAAAGTTTTCTCGGCGCTTTTAAACGAAAGAAAAATTCCGCACGAAGTAATTGTAACCACCAACAACCAGTTAACGGATCTTTCAAAAGTTGCCTTTACTTCAGAGCTGGGTTGGTTGATCAAGTACAACAAGAAATATTATTGCAATCCGGACGAGCATTTAAATCCTGAAGAAATGCCATCGATTTACAATGGCAATCTTTCCGTAAGATTCAATCCAGGCAATACAAAGGAAAAAGAAACCGTAGAACCGCTTCCTGTTTCCGATACGCTTAGCAACACCATCACGGTACAAGTGATGAGTAGCATGCCGGACGTTAATCAATCCATTCTAAACATTGAAAAAACGACAGAGGCAAAAGGTTTGGTTAAGAGCGCTTATATTGATGATGCACTCGCCCTCACTCCTTTTATAGAAAATGATTACAGAAACTATGATGGCACCGGCATGTGGGAAGGCTTAAGTTCTGTAGAAGAAGAAAAAGCCACTACCGAATTTAACCATCAGAAAAAGGAATGGAAAGAAGACAAACCCCTTATGATGGAAGAGAGTGCCAACGGGCTTTACAACGACCAGGTGGAAAAATACAACAGCTTCCGTGTGGTAGAAGATGGACGTAGCTACAAGAAAAATCAGCTGAAATATGTTGAGAACTTTTCACTGAATGAAATGACTTCCAGAGTTGGCGAAGACATTATCATTAAGATTCCATTCCTGATGGGCGAGCAAACAAAAATTAAAAAAGAGGATCGCACCCGCACTTTGCCTATCAACATAAGATACGAAGGCAACTTTACTTACAACATTGCTTTCGACATCCCTGTTGGTTACACCATCAAAGGTTGGGAAGCATTAAACCAGCGAACAGATAATGAATTTGCGAGCTTTACCGGCAAAGCGAAAATTGTAAATAATCAATTGCTGATACAGGCTAAGCAGGTATTTAAAAACGTAAATGTAAAAGCTGAAAACTGGCCCGCTGTAGTTCAAGTGCTGGATGCAACATATAAATTCTCGCAAAGGAAATTGTTGCTGAAAAAGATTTAAGAAAGAAGATCGCAGATTTAATTATAGGTTGGCAGTGAAAGTTGCCAGCCTTTTTTTTTGGCACACAGATGACACTGATTAGACTGATTTACGCAGATCTATTGTTGATGCTCGACCAGCCTTTTGTTTTTGGCTCCCATGATTAGCCAACAACCCGCTGCGCCGCTGCCTCGCTGCGTACGCCGCGTGAAACTACAATAAGTGTAAACACTTATATTATTGTCAACAGCCTGTTAAGCACCGCAAATGATTAAACTTCAGATACTGTTATGCTTCAAATATGCGTTACTATTTTTTTACAAAATTAAATCTGTACAACATGAAAAGCTTATTAATTCTATTAGCAACAGGAATCAGTTTATCCTCATTTGCTCAACAAGGCCCTGGACATCAACGTACTCACATAAAAGACCATCCACGTGTGAACCAGGTTAATAAAAGAGAGGACAACCAGGAAAAGAGAATAAACGAGGAGCGCAAAGAAGGCGATATCACTAAAGCGCAAGCGAAACAAGATCGCAAAAACCTTAAAGAGATCAACCAGGAGAAAAAAGATATGCGCAAGCAAGACGGCGGACATTTAACAAAAACAGATCAAAAAGCGCTCAATCAACAGTTGAATAACAACAGTAAGGAAATCGGTCATTAATATTTTTATCTTAAAAATTACAAGGGGCTGTCTCAAAAATTTCGAGGCAGCCTTTTCTTTCTTTTACCAACTTTCTGTTCTCGTAAATTAACAACCGGCCGCGTCGCTGCTTCCCTGCGTTCGCCCTGGGCAACGTAGCAAGCCGTTGCGAACTTTACTCCTTTGCGTAAGATATTGGGTCAGCAGTTGAGGTACAATGGCCATTCGATGCGTCGCACACTTGTACGAAAGAACTTTTGTTGGGCTGAGGATTGATTAAAAATTCAGTATTTTGGAGGTTGATTGATGAATAAAAACTAAACAATACAGATCTCCTTATCCATGACGGTACGCAAGGCAATTCTCCTCACATTAATACTCCCTGCAGCTATTCTTTCCGTTGCACTGCTAACCGCATTAGTAACAGAAAATTGGAACAGTTCTGATGTTATGATTTTTCTATTCATAATTTTAGGCCTTTGGGTTATCGGGCTTGTGATTGGAGTTATATTGAGTGTAATATTTAAAAGGCCAGCCAAAGAACCTTATTTCTACATAAGCGGTCAATTGATAATGATTCTAACAATTGCAGCATTCTTTTGCATCATACGATTCAACGAATGGCTGCATGAAAAGCAATTTGGCAACATTGAACATAATATGGATGCTGTTACTTTTTGGAACGACTTTAACCGCGCCAGCAACGATTCAACAGCTCTAAAGGCGTTTAAAAAACTGGAATCAACGTTTAGCAATCCAAATGATTTCAGATTGGAATCATGGCACTCTCATAAAGAAGATACAGTTATAAACAACTTTGTGGATAGCCTGCAAATCGTCACTTTTACGTACAAGGAAAATGACAACGACGAACTGCTTTTCTCAAAAGTAACGCTATTGAATGATGTTGCCCGCTTAGACATTGTGGGCGAGAAGGCAAGCGCCAGTGCCGAGTATTTCAAGATATTGAAGCGAAGAAGCAAGGATGATAAGAATATACAAGAGACCTTGAAAGAACTAGAAAAGGTATTAAATTCTTCCAAAAATTCGCTAAAAAAATAAACAAAGGCCATGCTTACAGCCATTCATCCCAAGCTGCCGATGCGCAGTAAAGCTGCAACAAAAGATTACTACGTGAACAAACTTGGTTTCACTCAACTTGGCACGAACGATTATCCCGAATATTTAATGATCCAGAAAGACAATATTGAGATTCACTTTTTTGAATTCAAGGATCTTGATGCAAAAGAAAACTACGGACAGGTTTATATTCGCGTTAATAACATTGAAGCATTTTATCAATCGCTGTTAGATGCAAAAGTAGAGATACATCCTAACGCTCCGCTACAAACAAAACCCTGGGGACAAAAGGAATTTTCGCTTCTTGATCCTGATAATAATTTGTTGACTTTTGGAGAAAGTGTATAGTTGATACCTAAGCGCCTCAACATCGGCAAGAAGTATTTTCGCTGATTTTGCAAATTCAGATATTATCCTAATTTTCGAGCCAGAATGAAAGAAAACTTCGAACACAGAAAAATATTTGCCTCGGTTATTTTTTGCGTGTCTGCACTTTCGCTTGTGTACTCGATTTTCTTCTCAAGTAGTATTCCCGTGTTATCAGAGGGAACATTTGTCACAACACAAGAACCTAAATTTCAAAAGCCCACAGGCAAAGGCACTTTTTATTCAATCAACTTCCAGTTTATTAAACCTTTTGGTGAGGTTTATTCGCTGGAAGGAAAGCAACTGAAATATACTGATTACAAAAGCGTGCTGAATGATATTAAAGCGTTTGATACAGTACACATAAAAACCAGCGACCACGAGATATATCAATTAGCTGCCAAAGGGAAAAATTACATAAACCTCGCCGCTGTATTAGATGAAGAAACAAAAAGTTACCGCTTCATGATTTTTTGCAGAATAATGATCTGCATCGCCGCCCTTCCGATCTTCTTCTTTAAAAACCGTCCAGAGTTCTGGCACAGCGGATTTCAGTTTGACTTCAGATTTTCCTATTTATTTTTTGCGATAATGATCATCGCAATTTGGGTGTACATATATATAAATGGCAGTTCCTATTTAGCCGGCTTTCAACCAGACTAAGCTTCCAGAATCAAACGAAATAATTTGTTGACTTTTGGAGAAAGTGTATAACTTACACGGCACCTTTACCCAACCATGAACACGCGACAAATTATTCTGTATTCCCTTATCGCTCCGTTTCTCATGGCGGTATTCTTCCTCATTCCTATAGGTTTAAACACCAGCGGAAATACTGATCCGCTCTATATACTTTTCTTACTTATACCATGGCTATTAGGCATATTCATCAGCCTGCTTTTTTCAATGATCAGTAGTGATCCCGGAAAGAAACGTTATCTTTTTATAGGTGGTCAATTTGCATTTGTAGTGGGTGTAATTGCATTTGCACTGCTACACAAAGGAGAGGAACCATTTAATGCCACTGAAAATATTGAGAGCAATCGCAATTTTATTATTCATGGCAGAACCGATACGGCCACGGAATATCAAACCAAAGCTTTTAAAAAACTCGAATCTGCATTTGCCAACCCCGGCGATTTCCAACTCAATACCTACATTGATAGTCCCAAAGACACAGTGATTAACGGCGATACACTAGATGTTCATTATTTATATTTTAAGTATGAACGAAGTGATAGAAAAAACTACTTCTCCAAATTGGTGGTGCTCAAAGATTCTGCCTATATTGAAATATTCAATGGCGACGTAAAAGATATGCCGCCGACAATGGCGTTTTCGGAAACCGAGGAAAAGCAGTTAGACAGCGCCCTTCAGCAAATGCCTGAATCGCAAAGAAAAGAGGTACGGAAAGCTCTGAAAAGCGTTGGGAAATAATAATCTAAACCAATAACAATAAATAACTGGCAATCACCCAAAACCCGCCATTTTATTTTTATTCTAAATCTTACAATGAAAAAACTCATTTCCTGTCTTCTTTCTTTGAGTCTTTGTTTTGTTGCCTTTAGCCAAACGGCAACTGTACAACAAATGTCAAAGGCTGAAATCAACCGCGTATTTACAAAAGAAGTAAACAGCAAATTCAAAATCAATTTTTCTGTATGGAAGGCGTTTCACATTACGGACGCGACGGGCTCCTATTTTGTAACGCTAACGGAGAAATTTGACGGCTACAATGATGAGGGCGATAGTAATCATTACGCAATAAAAGCAGTATACCTCCAGCAAACCTCGGATTCTCTGGTTAAAAAATGGGAGATAAACGACGCTTCAATTAAAGGAAAAACGAAAGACGACTTTTCAGAAACGTCTATCTGGTTTTGGACAAAATATTGCTCCTTCATCGACCTTGACGGAGACGGCATTGCAGATCCTATTGTAATCTATGGAACGCATGGCATCAACGGTTATGATGATGGTCGTATAAAATTTATCATCTATTACAAAAACAAAAAAATAGCGATTCGCCACCAAAACGGCGTGCTCGATAATCAACGCGAAACACAGGTGGATGCCGCATTTTACAACCTTCCATCTGCATTGCAACAGTCGGTTCAAAAAACGATGAAACTAATGATGGCAAACAATCATGCCATTTTTCCAGCTGGTTGGGAAAAAGCTATGGCCAAAAAATTAACGGTAATAAATGAACGAAACGGCAGATAATAAGAATCACGAACCCAGTGACAACAGCCCCAACTTAGCGTAATAAGCAGCGAACATTTAGCGGCCGCTCTTGGTACACTATCGCTTAAGCCAGCCCCAGCGGGGCGGCATTTTCATAGCAACAATCAGCAATTACGAATTTCAATTATTTGCACACTCCGTATGAATTAGGCTACGGACGTTTAGCTCCTATGGAGCTGATCCAAAACAATTCTAGAAATTAAAAAACTTAGACATTGAAATCTCAAGCGCTTTGGTTATTTCAAAAATTGAATATACCGAGGGAGTAACTTTTCCATTTTCCATTCGCTCCAAAGATTGTCTGTCTTTGCCGCAAGCGCGAGCAAGATCAGCCTGGCTCCAACCTTTTTGCAGCCTTAAATCAACAATTCGTTGACCTATTTTCATTTGGAGCTCCTCTTTTTTCACGGCACTAAGGTGCCACTTCTGTTTAAAATGTTTGTCATCACAAATGTTGACAAACAAAAATTT
>Ga0318568_10000998_pt1 | contig 11952 bp, 9 predicted proteins | sample GRESIP088b5f21_FD_203690 | JGI IMG/M metagenome (GOLD analysis project Ga0318568, IMG submission 203690) | Tropical soil microbial communities from Luquillo Experimental Forest, Puerto Rico - GRE.SIPMG.088b5f21 | ecosystem: Environmental > Terrestrial > Soil > Tropical forest > Bulk soil...
CAGCTGAGCAGGACCGGCGGAGTCCGCCAGGCCGACAGCAGCGCGGGCAGCCTCGCCGCAGGGAAGCCCGCCGCCCTCACTCCCAGCGCCGGCCCGGCCCGCCTGGCCGCATCCGGGTCCCAGCGGCTAACCCTGAGCACCGGGCTTGACCCGGCATCGGGCGCCGCGCAAGACCTCGTACAGAAAGTCCGCCAGGCCCGCGCACCAGCCGGGACGACGGTCCTGGTCGGCGGATCCACCGCGGCCCTCGTCGATGCCAAGCACGCCATCAGCTCACGCCTGCCGCTGGCCGGCGCGATCATCGTCGTGATGACGTTCCTGCTGCTCTTCCTGTTCACCGGCAGCGTCGTCCAGCCGGTCCGAGCCTTGCTCGGCAACGCCCTGACCCTCGGCGCCACGCTGGGGACGATGGTGTGGATCTTCCAAGACGGCCATCTCGCGCCCGTCCTTGGATTCACCCCGACTCCGACCAGCACCGCGATGCCGGTGCTGCTGTTCTGCATCGTGTTCGGGCTGTCCATGGACTACGAGACGTTCCTCATGAGCCGGATCAAGGAGCTGCACGACACCGGCTCGGCCAATGCCCACGCCGTCACCCACGGCCTGGCCCGCGCGGGCAGGATCGTGTCCACCGCAGCCGCCCTGCTTGCCATCAGCTTCTTCGCCTTCGGCACCAGCCGGGTCAGCTTCATCCAGTTCTTCGGCATCGGCACCGGGCTGGCGATACTGATCGACGCGACCCTCGTGCGCGGAGTCCTGGTCCCGGCGTTCATGGGAACCTTCGGCGAGGCCAGCTGGTACGCACCCCCCCTGCTGCGCCGGCTGCATCAGCGCATCGGCCAGAGCGAGTACGAGGCTCCCATCCCGCAAAACGCTGCCCGCTAACTCAGGGATACCGGGCGGTCAGTCCCACGGCGACAGGCCGGGTTCATGAGCTTGACCGCAGGTCCGGCCGGAGGAGGAGACATGCTGGAGCAGCTTGCACGGGCTGGTGAGGCGGCCGGCGCCGAGGCGGTGGCCCAAGCCATGGCCGGCGCGGCGACGCTGCACATCGGGGCCACGACCAGCCCTTCGAAGGCCGGCCGGCCGCTGCCCAGATCCGCGGCGCCGTCCTGGACGGGTGACCCTGGTCTGGATCCGCCGCGCCGGATCAGGTCCGGAATCCCGGACGGCGGCCGGGTTCACGACATTACGATCACGGCCACGGCCGGCGGCTCCCGGGTCCGGCCGCTGGCTCGGGCTGAACCCGAAGACGATGCATCTCTCCGGGTACCTCGGGACCTTCATGGTCCTTATCGGGCTGCTGGTCAGCATCATCGGCTTCGCGCAGCACCGCGCCGTACTGCTCAAGGTAGAACCGCCGCCCGGCGCACCGGCGCCATCGCGATCGCCCCATGTCGCGGCGGCCACCGGCTGCGCCCTGGTGTGCGCGCTCCTGGCCATATACCTCGCGACCAACGCGACCTAGGACCGCGGACCTACCGTGCTTCGAACATAACGCGCAGCTCACGGAACGGTTGGCTCAGACCGTCGCGTCTGTCCAGCCGAACGCTTCTGTCGCGCTGCAGGTGGGTGACCCGGTCCAGCAGCTCGGCGAACGCAACCCAGATAATCAGCTTCCCCAGGGGCGCCCCGATGCAGTAATGCGGACCGAGCCCCAAGCCCAGGTTGCGGCGGTGGTGGGAGCGTTTCGAGCGTCGCAGCGGCCCGGGCTGGCCGGTGACCGGGCAGCGACGTTCCAATCTAGTCGTTGGCTCAAGCGCGCATAATCCCCAGATCTGCACGACCCTTGGCATAACCGGCGTCGAGCCGACACCGACGCAGAACGGCGGGTACGCGCGCGCCCTATGCCACGTCGGCAGTCACGTTATGTGATCAGGTTGCCTGCGATCTTCGCCGAGCTGTGCCGAATCGTCCACAGATAATTCAGCCGCTGGATGTTCAAATAGCGAGGGCGGTAACACAAACCAACCGATGCGAGGACTTCATTGACCCCCCAAATCGTCAGGGGGAGCAGGGATAGCGGTCCTGTTGAACAGGTCAAGCCAGCGCTCGGGACTGGCCAGGTGCTCGCGGAGCATCGATTCCAGCAATGCCGGTCGCTTTTTCCAGCGGTAGGTGTTGTTGTCGGGATCGTGATCGCCGGCCTCGCCTCCGCGAACGATGTACTCATCGGGAAGGCCCCATGCCTCTTCGCCGGTCAGCAAGCACACGTCGGCGGTGCCGAGCGGGTCCAGCACATATGACACGATCATCGGAGTCAGGCTGTACTGCCGGAAGACCGTCAGGCCGTCCGTAGTCCCCTTGACCTGGACCCTGGTGACCCGGAATGGGTCGGCCTGGTAGGCCATCAGGTCAGTGCCCTGGTCGACGACCGGCACGGCCATGAAGAGTTCGGCGCAGCGGGTCAGGGACAACTCGGTGGCCGCGATGGCAGCTCGTTCGACACGGAGGTTGTCTGCTCTCACGGGTTCCTCTCAGTTGGTTTCTGGCCGGAGCGGGATCAGGGTCTTGCTGCCCGGCTCGTTTTGCTGGCGGGTAAGCCGGACGTTCTCGGCGGTGAGGACGTTGACGATCCGGGCGAACGCCTCCATGGACGCCTTGAGCTGCCGGTTTTCCTCGCGAGCCTCGGCCAGTTTCTGCCGGGTGGCCTTGAGCTCGTCGCGGAGTTCCTGCTCGCTGGCAGGGACACGGCCTTGCGCCCGGGCGCGGGCGTAGAACTCGTCTTTCAGGTCGGTGTGCCGGTGGGTGAGCACGTGCCGTTTGACGTCGGCCTCGACCGCCAGCGACACGACGGTGAGCGCGCCGTCGGAGCGCAGGGGCGTTCCGGCGAGCAGCCGGTCCATCGCGGCATGGATCTGGTCGCGCTCGCGGTCGGTGGTCATGCTGGTTCCTCGTCGGTGATGCGATGCGGGTGCGGTCGTGCTTGTCGGCCAGTTCGTCCAGCGCGGTCGCGCGGCGGCGCAGCCGGTCGGCGACCGGCTGCGGGGTCAGGGCCGCGTCCGCCTGGCCGCGGAGGCGTTCAGCCTGCGCGCGGAGCTGCCGTGCGTGGCTGTCGGTGCGGGCGATGTTCGGGCAGGCGGCCTGGCAGCGGTCCAGGCTCGGCGTGCCCGCGGTGCCGTCTGCGGCGTTGCCTGGGGTTGCAAAGTGCGCGTGTCGGGTCGTAGTTGCAGGTCAGGTAGGCGTCGGCGTTCTCGAACACGGTCAGCGCGGGGTCGGACAGCAGGGCCTTGGCCTGGCGGGGCGTGGCGAGCATGCCGCCGAAGCGGTGGTGTTCCTCGCGGGCCGCGTGGATCAGGCGGCGGGCCGCCGGGCCGGAGACCCCTTCGCCGTGCTGCAGGGCGTCGTGGACCTCGCTGAGGTGCTCGGCGACCGCGCGGGCGGTCTCCAGGTCCAGGAGCTGGTGGATGCCGTCGCGCTGGCGTGAGCCGTAGCCTTGGCTGACTACCGTCCGCAGGTGCCCGTACTGGACCGCGAGGGCCACCAGGCCGCCCGGACGGCGGGCGATGTGCCAGGCCAGGGTGCGGCGGAACCGGGAAGTGCCGATGTGGCCGTGCGGGTCGGCCGGGATCGTGTCTTCCCGGCCGGGTCTGGCCGTTCGCTCGTTGACCCAGACGATGAGGTCCTCGATGCGGCCGCCCATTGTGGAGAACGCCAGCGACCGGCCGGGCCGGGTGCCGCGGTCGGTCGGGAACAGCAGCCCGGACGGGCCGGCGAGGCGTTCCAGGATGCGGATGGCGGTCATGACCTGCGGAACCGCGATCCAGGGTGCTTCGCGCGTCACGCCGGCGGACAGGTGGTTGCCGTCATCGTCGCGGGCGGTCTTGAACTGCCGGGCGCGGATGAGGTGCCGCCGGGCCTCCGAGGAACGCGCCTCAGTGCCGCCGGGGTCCGGGCAGCAGCCGGTTTCCAGGGCAAGGGCCTCGGTCGAGCGCATCCCGGTCAGGTAGGCGATCACCACGAAGCAGGCGGTGACCAGGTGCCGGGTCATCGACCCGGCCTGGCCGAACGCGATCGCGTCGGTCCATGGCTCGCCGTCGATCCTGCCCGTGACCGGGACGTCCAGCGGGCAGCCGCCGGGGTGCTGGGCCAGGTAGCGCCGCCAGTGTTCCTTGCGGAGTTCCCGCTGCACTGTTCGCGGATCGCAGTCGAGGACCGCCGCGATGTACTGGGTGGCGACGCCATGGCTGCCGGGGCCCCGGGTGGCGGGCTGGGCTGGCAGCGGCTTGCCGTGGGCTTGCAGGTCTTCGAGGTAGGCGGTCAGTGCCGGCGGGCGGGAGCCGTGCGGAAGCGGCTGGGCGAGGTGACGCTCGATGACCTGCCGCAGCCGGCGTTCTTCTTCGTGCGCGGCCAGGATGTCGGCCGCGAACTCTTCGGTGAACTTCAGGGCCCAGACCAGCAGCGGTCCCATCGTGGCCGGGCTGATCGGCTCGGTCGCGTTCTCCCCGGCGGCGGTCGCCGCGGGCAGGTAGTCGTCCAGCCCTTCGGAGTCCCAGGCAGGGGCCCCGATGCGGGCCTCGCCCGGCAGGTGGGGGCCGTAGGCGTGCAGCCGGGTGAGCGCCACCAGGTGGTTGATCGCGGTGTTCCGGGAGACCTTGCGGGTGCGGGCCAGGTAGATGCTGTAGTCGGTGAGCACCTGCGTGCTCGCCTGCGCCAGCCCGGTGATCCCCCGCCCGTCCAGCCAGGTCGCGAAGGTCCGCCAGTTCGTGACCGTCTGGTAGAGCCGCAGCGTGCTCAGCCGTGGCCGCATGGCCGCGCCCCGGAGGGCGAGCGCCCGGTCCGGGACCGGGAAGTTCAGCAGTGCCCAGGCCGCGAGCCGGAACTGCTCTCGCAGCCGGTCCGGGAACGTCGCCCAGTGCAGCCGGAGCTCGGCTGCCGATGGGTTGCTGCTGGTGAACGTGACCGGCCAGACCGGGTCGGCGAACCCCGGGATCAGGTGATGGCGGTTCTCCGGCATGGTCGCCGGGTCGATCACCAGGTCACCAGGCGCCGGGGCCGGCGGCGTCTCATCCCAGGCGGGCGTGGCCAGGGCGGTCACGCCGTCGCCGCCCTGGCTCGCTGCCCGGCGGCCGGGTACTCGTCCCAGGTGCGGCCGTCGAGCTGGCGTCCGCCGGCCTTCGGCGTCGGCCCCCCGACCTGCTTGAAGAAGAACGCGGCATCCTGGCTGGCGCAGCGGTCGCGGATGTCGCGGACCCAGGCCAGGTCCAGTGGCCTGCACCCGGGGCCGCTCTCGCCTCCGGCGATCACCCAGCCGATGCCGTCGAGGCTGAGGCTCGGGAGCGGGCCGAGCAGGGGCTCCAGGGACAGGAAGCGGACGGCGGCCGGGACCTGCCGGAGGCAGTCGGCCCGCCACGTGTAGTCGTCGTTCTCGATCGACGTGCCGAGCCAGACGTTCGGCGCAGGCCACGGCAGCGGAGCCCGGTCGGCCGCCGTCCCCAGGCCCAGGGCGCCGACGGCGGCACCGACCTGGGAGCAGAACGCGTCCGAGGCCAGGAGCGCCCGCATCCGGCGGGGCCGCTTGGTGAGCACCTGGTAGGTGTGCTGCGGGGTCACGGCCATCACGGCGAACACCGATGCGATGAAGGCGTCCGGGACGCGGGCGTGGAACAGGTCGCTCATCGAGTTGACGAACACCACCCGGGGCTTGCGCCACCGCAGCGGCTCCGGGACCGTGTCCTCGTGGACGGTGACGGCGAAGCCCGGCCCGCTGGTGCGGGGGTCTCCGTCGGCCTGGTACTTCTGCGATCCCATCGCCTTCAGCCGCTTGGCGAGGGTGAGCGCGTAGCACCGGTCGCAGCCGCTGGAGATGCGATCGCACCCGGTGACCGGGTTCCAGGTCGTTTCGGTCCACTCGATCTTCGAGGCGGTGCTCATGAGTCAAACCCCCTGCGCAGCAAGGCCTCGATGACGGCGCGGTCGGCTCCGCTGACCGCGTGCAGCGCGTCCGTCCACTCGGCTGGCGTGAACGCGCTGTCTTTCAGGTGGGCAAGCCGGCCGTGGTGCTCGCGCCAGTCGTGGTCCCAGGTCCTTGCGGGCAGTACCGCCCGCAGGGCGTCCAGGGCCTGGTGCAGGTAGGCCAGCCCTGGCAGGTGCCGCGGGGTGATCACCGCGTTCGGGCAGGCCAGGCAGAGCAGGAACGAGGCCCGGCAGGGCGAGCCGTGCGGGCTGAACGGGCTATGGGTGTAGTCCTCGCAGTTCGCCGTGGCGGTGTCGGCCTGGCTATCGTGGTCGTCGCGGCTGATCCTGGCCTCGGTCACGGCCCAGGCGTGCGCGAGGGCGTCCGCGACGCCGTCGGCGATCACCGGTGCGGCCTGCTCGCGGGCGGCCGGGTCGCGCAGCACGTAGACGCTGTCGTGGATGTCCTGGCTGTGCTGGGCCGGCTCGCGGCGGTGCAGGACCGTCACGGTGCGCCGCAGTCGGCGCATGTTCAGCTCCGTTGTTCCCGTGGTGATCTTCCATGTCCTGATCTCCGCGTCGGCGAAGCCGAGCCGGATCAGCTCCGTGCGGTCGGCGACCAGCAGCGGCGTGGTCACATGCGAGGCCAGCAGCCGGGTGGCCGGGGCGCCGTGGGCGGCCAGCAGGTCGCGGGCCGGGCTGGTGGCCTCGATCGCGCGGGTGATCAGCCGGCCCGGCGCGTTCGGCCCCCAGTCGGCCAGGTTGCGGGTCTCGTAGCGATGCGGAGCGTGACGGCGTCGTTTCTCCAGCTCGACCCGGTAGGTGACCGGGGCGCCGGAGGCGTCCGGCAGTACCTCCGGCACGGCCAGCTCGGAGACCGTGGTGGAGTTCCAGCCGTAGGAGATCACCATCAGCGCGGCCAGCGACACCGCTTCCGTCATGCTGAGGTAGAGCCGCTGCCAGGTGAACTCCGACCGGATACCGCCCAGCGCGGCTATGACCGGGCCGCGGATCTGCCGGGTGCCGTCCGCCTCGCGGATGTAGACGGGAACGTCCCCGGTGCGGGCCAGGTGGTCCAGGGCGTGGCCCAGCACCCAGTCCCGGGTGCCCTCACCGAACTGGCCGTCTCGCCAGGCATCCAGGTGACGGCGGTTATCGCTGATCCGCTGCCACGCGGCCCGGAAGCTTGCCGCCGCGGTCTGCCCGATCCCCTCGAACTGCTCCGGCGTGTAGGCGGACTCGGTCGCGGCCCGCTTGGCGACCCGCTTGAGCGTCGCCTCGCGGGTGTCGGCAGGGAGCCGGGAGTCCAGCTGCAGCAGGGCCCCGACCTTGCTGACCTGCCGGTCCCCCATCACGTTCGGTGCGCGGCTGACCCGCCACTGGTTCCAGGTCGCCGGGCTGATCTGGTCGACGTCGCCCGGCGGGGGCTCCAGCGCAGCCAGCCACCGGGCGAACGAGCCCAGCAGGCGCCATGCTTCCTGGCTGCTCGCGATCGACCGCCACGGACCTGTCGGCCCGGCTTGCCGGGCGAACAGCGCCGCGAGCGACCGCTGCAGCGCGGTCGGGACCGGCAGCCGGCTGAAGTCGTAGAGCGCCCGCTGGTCGCCCTTCTCGCTGACATGCACGACGATCACGCCGCCGCCGTCCAGTACCGCCGGGCGCTGGTGATCACCAGCTGGCAGTGCCGCCCTTGTCCCGCGTCCCCCGCTCACGCGACCACCCCGGGGTCCAGCGCGGTGTCCTGCACCCGGTCCGAGGCGGCGGCGATCCGGGTCAGCAGCTCGGCGACACCGGGATCGTCGTCCTCGGTCAGCAGCGAACGGACCTGCAGGTCCGACACGGGCGCGAGGTAGATGTCGCGGGTGGTCTGCTCGCTGGCATGACCTAGAAGGTCCTTGACCATCCGCCACGGGTCGCCGTAGAGCAGCCGGTAGTCCCGGCGCTCCTCCGCGGTCAGCCCGAACCGCTGGTCCATCGCGTGGTGCAGCACGACCAGCATGTGCAGGGCGAACGAATGCCGGCACATGTGCGGCGTGGCGAACGGCGGGCTGGCCACGACGCCGTCCAGCACCCGCGCGGACCGCTGCGACCCGGCCCGGAACACCGCCTCCCACGAGTGCTCGCCGAACGGGGTGCCGTCCTCGGACAGCCACAGCCACAACGGCTCCAGCCCGGCCTCGCCCCGCGTGAACAGCAGGCGCCGCTCGTCCGGGTCCAGCGAGTTCAGGCTGGCCTTCCCGGTCTGGCCGCGCCGGTTGGTCCAGTGCAACCCCCGCCGAGCCGGCCGGTCATCTTCGTGACCAGCCAGACCTCGCCCAAGTCGTCGTAGCGCCCGTCCGCCTGCGCCCGGCGGATCGCCGCCCGCCGGGTCGTGGCGCGGTACGCCTCGATGTCGCGCACCGCGGCCGCCGCGATGTAGAAGGTGCGGGGCCGCTTGCCCTTGGCGACCGCCGCGGCGAGCTGCGCGTCGAAGTACCGCTGGCTGCCGGCCAGCGCCGGCAGTTCGATAGTCAGCAGCGACCCGGCCTCGGTGCGCCGCAGGCCGCTGGAGAACAGCAGGTCAGCGAACGCGGCGTTGCGGTCGTCGTGCCGGCCCTGCCACGAGGCGTCCCGCCGTCCCTCGGCGGTGTAGCCGCGCAGGCCGACGTCCCGCCACAGCCGGTAAGCCCGCGGGGTCAGCCACTTCACGTTGGACGACCGGACGTCCCTCGCCCACGCCTGCGCGACCTCCACCAGGTCGCCGTGCCGGTCGCGCACCGTCTTGACCGTCACCGGGCTGGCGGCCACGTGTCCCTGGCGGGCCGCCCACTCATACAGCCGGCGCAGCGCGGCCAGCTCCCGGTTCCACTTCGCCCCGCTGACCCGGGCCATGTTGCGCGGCGAGCGACGGCGCCAGTCCTCGAAGTCCAGCAGGTCGTCGGCGGTCGCCGCGTCCCAGTTCTTCCCGCGCTGCCACAGGAAGTCGAAGAACACGCGATAGTCCGTGCTGTAAGACACCTTCGTCGTCTTCGCCAGGTGCGCGAACGACGACCGGCTGAAGAACCGCGTCAGACGAATGTCCACCCGGTACTCCGGATCGACCATGAACGGATCGCCTGGCTCCAGGCCGCACCTGTCCTCGCGCTCGACGAGGTCACGCCACTCGTTGAGAACCGGGTGCCCGCCCACCGGGATACCCAGCGCATCAGACACCCAGTGCACTGTCCACAGCTTGTCCAACTTTCACCTCGCGTGTCACAACACCGCCTGCGATAACACACAAAGTCAATAGGGAAGTCATCGCAGCCTTCCGACACCTTTCGTGCAGCCGGTCACCGGGTTCCACGTCGCGCCGGCCGACCCGTCGTCGCCGCGCGTCCACTCGATGCTCGTCGTGGTGCTCATGACCGCCCCGCCCGGCAGTCACGGAAAGTAGTCAAAGAAAGTGGCCGGAAGGGCTTGCGGCGAGGCTGGCTAGTGCAGGGAATCTCGGTCCATTCGATGCGGGATCGGTCGCCCATTTCAGGCATCTCCCGGGGGGTTGATGTGCGGTTCGGGGCGGGGGCGGTTCGTCTCGGGCCGCACAGATGTCAGGTGTGCGGGCCTGGCCTGAGCGCGCTGCCGGGTCAGCTGGTCGTTTTGGACGGTGAGGAGATTGACGACGCGGACGAAGGCCTCGACGGACTCCTTCAGCCCGCTGATCTCCTGCTGGGCATCGGCTAGCCGGTGCCTGGTCGTCTCAAGTTCCTGGCGGAGTTTGATCTCACTGTCCGGGATGTGTCCCTGAGGTGCTCGGCGACGGCGCGGGCGGTTTCCAGGTCGAGGAGCTCGTGGATCCCGCCGCGGGCACGGCCGCTGTAGGACTCGCTGACCACCGTCCGCATGTGGCCGTACTGGATGGCCAGCGCGACAAGACCGCCTGGCTGGCGGGCGATATGCCAGGCCAGTGTCCGCCGGAACCGGGAGACGGTCAGGGGACCGTGCGGATCGTCCGGGATCGTGGCGTCTCCGCCAGCCCGGAAGGTGCGGGCGTTGACCCAGGCGGCGAACTCCTCGATCCGGTCGCCCATGGTCCTGAGTCCCAGCGACCGGCCGGCGCGCTCGCGCCGGCCGGTCGCGAACAGCAGCCCCGGCCCGGCGATGGCTTCCAGGACCCGGACGGCGGCGGCGACCTCCGGGACCGCCACCCAGGGAGCCTCCCTTAGCACCTCGGCCGACACGTGGTTGCCGTCGGTGTCCCTGGCGGTCTTGAACTGCCGTGCGTAGATCAGAGACCGGCGTGCGCGGGACGGGTCGCTGTCGCCGGGGTCCGGGCAGCCGCCGGATCCCAGCGCCAGGACCTCGCTGGCCCGCATCCCGGTGAGGTAGGCGATCACGATGCAGGAGGCGGTCGCCAGGTGCCTGGTCGGCGGCCGGACCTCGTCGAAGTTGACCGGCGTGACCCACGGTGCGCCGTCGATTGAACCCCTGACCTTGATGTCCAGCGGGCACGGGCCCGGATTCGCGGCCATGTAGGAGCGTCACCGGGGCTGGCGGAACACGCGGCGGACGTGCGCGGCCGGGACGCCGGCCAGCCCGGCGATGTAGGTCGCGGCGGCCTGCTCACGCCGGCGGGTGAGCGTCGGCACCGGCAGCCCGGCCGATTCCAGGCCGTCCAGGTAGGCCAGCAGAGCGGGCGGCCGTCCCCGCGTGGCGGGCATCGCCGCGTGGCGGGCATCGCCGCGTGGCGGGCATCGCCGCGTGGCGGGCATCGCCGCGTGGCGGGCATCGCCGCCTGGCGGCTGGCGATGTCACGAAGCCGCTGTTCTTCGGCCCGGGCGGCCAGGACGTCGCCGGAGAACTCCTCGACGAAGCGGACGGCCCAGACCAGCAGCGGGCCGATGGTGGCCGCGTCGATGGGCTCGGTGACGTTCTCCCCGGTGGCGGAGGCCGCCGGCAGGTAGTGGTCGAGGCCTTCGAGATCCCAGGCGGGTGCCTGGATCCGCAGATCCTCAGGCAGGACCGGCGCGTAGGCCGCCAGCCTGGTCAGCGCGACTAGGTGGTTGACGGCCGTCATCCGGGCGACCCGGCGGGTCCGGGCGAGGTAGACACTGTGGTCGGTGAGGACCTCGGCGGTCACGGCGGACAGCGCGGTGATATCCCGGCCGGTCAGCCAGGTCGCGAACGTCCGCCAGTTCGTGACCGTGTGATAGGTCTTCAGCGTGCTCAGCGCTTCCGCCGCCGAGCGCCTGAAGGTAGCGGGGATCCGGCATCCGGCACTGGCCGGGTCCATAACGACGGGTCGGGATGTCTCCGGTGACCGCCAGCCGTTCCAGCGCCTCCCCGAGCAGCCAGGGCATGCCCTGCTCCTCGAACCGCCCGGCCCGCCATTCCTGCAGAAGCCGCTGGTTGCCGGTGATACGCCGCCATGCCGGGTGGAAACTCCGCGTCGCCGCCGCCTTGATCTGCCCGAACTCCTCGGCGGTGTAAGAGGTCTCTGACCCGATTCCGCGAATAGCGCGGTGAGCTTACCGCCGCCTGCGTAAATGATCTTGGTGCGCCAGGATTCCTGGTAGCGGGCATACTGGCGGCCCGGGAACCGGCGCCGGGTTCGCGGTTTGGGGCCTTTCTACGGGTCGGGGCTGGCGGGCCATGGACAGGGACCGGGGAGCCGGGGCTCAAGGTGCGCAGGTCAGGCGGGTGCGGGGAGGTCCCGTAGCCGGGCCAGGACCTCGGGAAGCAGGCCGTGGCCGGGCGGGAGCCGCAGGGTCAGGTGGCGGGCGTGGCGGATCAGCCGGCCGGGGACGGCGATCAGCCGCCAGCGCAGGGTGGCGATCATGGCCTTGCCGCCGCGCACGCCGTACCCGGCCAAGATGTCCTCGCCGGCGGTGACGGCGGTGAGCTGGTGCAGCCAGGCGGCCATGGTCGCGGCGAGCAGCGCGCCCCACATCCAGGCCAGGTTGACCTGGGGATATCCGGAGGGGAGGTGGCGGAGGGCGGCGCCGAGCTTGCTGTCGCGGAAGATGTTCTCCACTGCGGTGCGGTGCCGGTACCAGTGCTCCACCGCTGCCGCCTTGTCCGGCGTGGACGCGTCCAGGT
>Ga0318568_10000999_pt1 | contig 11949 bp, 6 predicted proteins | sample GRESIP088b5f21_FD_203690 | JGI IMG/M metagenome (GOLD analysis project Ga0318568, IMG submission 203690) | Tropical soil microbial communities from Luquillo Experimental Forest, Puerto Rico - GRE.SIPMG.088b5f21 | ecosystem: Environmental > Terrestrial > Soil > Tropical forest > Bulk soil...
CGTCAGCAGCGGAAACGCCGCTGACGTCGCGGGAGCTGCAGGTGGCCCGGCTGGTCGCCGGGGGCCGCAGCAACAAGGAGATCGCCGCCGCGCTGGTGATCTCGCAGCGGACCGCCGAAAACCACGTGGAGCACATCCTGGCCAAGCTCGGCTTCACCTCCCGCGCCCAGGTCGCCGCCTGGGCCGCCGCGTCGCAACCCGGCGGGTGAGGGCCGCTCAGCCGCTCTGGGCGTCCAGGCGCCTATCGACGTCCCCTGCGACGAGAGCGGGATGCGGGGAAACAAAGGTGTCACCTTGATCGCCAACGATCTCGTTCATGCTCGAATCTCTGGTCGGGTGATGCGGAAGATGCGAGTCGATTCCCTTTCCGAGCTGGTCAGAGTCGCCGCGGCGCTCGGCGTCCCGCTGGTCGCGCACCGCTGATACCGTGGTATCGGCCAGCACCTTCGTGCAATAGATCGCGGTCACGCATCCGCGTTTCGTCGAGCGCGTTGAGATGGCCTCCATGTATGCGAGCGACGAAGCGTCAGGTGCAGCCGCGATGCCCGCAAATATCGGCGATGGCGTCGGGCGTGCGCGTCGTGTGAATGGCACGCTGGGGCCGGCGGATTCGTCCGGATCGGGGAAGCTTCCGTCGTTGCACGGCAGGCGCCGCGAGTGCGCGGTGCTGGACGGGTTGCTTGACCAGGTGCGCGGGGGCCGTGGCGCCGTGCTGGTGATGCGCGGCGAGGCGGGGGTGGGCAAGACCGCGCTGCTGGGGTACGTGGCCGATAGGGCGCGAGGGTGTCGGCTCGCGCGGGTCACCGGGGTGCAGTCGGAGATGGAGCTGGCCTTCGCCGGGCTGCATCAGCTGTGCGCGCCGATGCTGAGCCGCGCGGAGTCTTTGCCAGTGCCGCAGCGGGAGGCGCTGCGGACCGCGTTCGGCCTGGCCGAGGGCCCGCCGCCGGACCGGTTCCTGGTCGGGCTGGCCGTGCTGAGTCTGTTGTCGGGGGTGGCCGCGGAGCGGCCGCTGGTGTGCGTGGTCGACGACCAGCGGTGGCTGGACCGCGCCTCGGCGCAGGCGTTGGGGTTCGTGGCCCGGCGGCTGGCCGCCGATCCGGTCGGCCTGGTGTTTGCCGCCCGGGTTCCCGGCAAGGAACTGGCCGGGCTGCCCGAGCTCGAAGTTGGGGGGCTTCCCGAGGCCGACGCGCGGGTGCTGCTGGACTCGGCGCTGGCCGGGCCGATCGACGCGCGGGTCCGTGACCTGATCGTGGCCGAAACCGGGGGAAATCCACTGGCGCTGCTGGAACTCCCGCGGGGGCTGACCCCGGCCGAGCTGGCGGGCGGGTTCGGGCTGCCCGGCGCGGTGCCGCTCTCCGGCCGGATCGAGGACAGCTTTGCCCGGCAGCTGGATGTCCTGCCGGAGGCGACCCGGCGGCTGCTGCTCGTCGCGGCGGCCGAACCGTCCGGCGACCCGGTGCTGGTCCGGCGGGCCGCCGGGCGACTGGGCATCCCGGTCCAGGCGGCGGCCGCGCCGGCCATAGAGGCTGGGCTGGTCGAGTTGGGCACACGGGTGCTGTTCCGGCATCCGCTGTTGCGCTCGGCGTCCTACCGGGCGGCGTCGGTCGCGGACCGGCAGGCTGTGCACGGCGCGCTGGCCGAGGTCACCGACCCAGCCGCCGAACCGGATCGCCGGGCCTGGCACCGAGCCCAGGCCTCGGCGGGACCCGATGAGCAGGTCGCGGCGGAGCTGGAGCGGTCGGCGGGCCGGGCCCAGGCCCGCGGCGGGCTGGCCGCCGCGGCCGCGTTCCTGGAACGCGCGGCGCTGTTGACCGTTGATCCGGCGCGCCGCGCCGAACGCACCCTGGCAGCGGCGCAGGCCAACCTGCAGGCCGGCGGCTTCAGCAAGGCCCTCGAGCTGCTCGCGGCGGCGGAGGCCGGGCCGCTGGACGAGCTGCAGAGCGCCCAGGCGGACCTGCTGCGCGGGCGGATCGCGTTCGCCTCGGGTCTGGGCGGGGCCCCCGCGCCGCTGCTGCTCAAGGCGGCCGGCCGATTCCAGTCGCTCGACCTCGACGTGGCCCGCGAGACCTACCTGGACGCGTGGCACGCGGAGTTGTACGCCGGGGGTGGCGATTTGCGGGAGGTCTCCCGCGCCGCCCAGGTCCTCCCGCCGCCGGTGCATCCGCCGCGTCCGGTCGACTTGCTGCTGGAGGGCCTGGCGCTGCTGGTCACCGACGGGCTGGACGCCGCGGCGCCGGTATTGCGGCAGGCCACGAGCGCCTTCACCGACGCGGACATCCCCCTAGGAGAACTGCTCCGGTGGGGCTGGATGGCCCAGCAGGCCGCCACTGCCCTGTGGGACGACCACGGCTGGCGCGTGATCCTGCGGAGGCAGGTTCGGCTCGCCCGTGACGCCGGCGCTCTCGATCAGCTCCCGATCCTGCTGGCCCAGATGGCCTTTGACGCCGCATGGAGTGGTGACTTTGCGGCCGCTGCCTCGCTGATCGCCGAGGACGAGGCGGCCTGCGAGGCGACCGGGCATTCCGGCCTCGCGCGCTACCCCGCCCAGCAGCTTGCGTCGCTGCGGGGCCAGGAAGCCGAGGCCACCCCGCTGATCCAGTCCACAATCGAGGACGACACGGCCGCGGGCGATCTCATCGCGGTGACGTGGGCGCATTGGGTAGCCGCCGTCTTGTACAACGGCCTGGGCCGCTACGCCGACGCACTCGCGGCAGCCGGGCACGCCACCGAGCACATGCACCCGTATGTCTCCCCGTGGGCGCTGCCCGAGCTGATCGAGGCCGCCACTCGCACCGGGAACGCGCACCTCGCCACCGAGGCGCTCGAGCGGCTGACGGACGTCACCCAGGCCGGCGGGACCGACCTCGGGCTGGGCGTCCAGGCGCGTTCCCGGGCGCTGCTGAGCCAGGGCGAGACGGCCGAGCGCCTGTACCGCGAAGCGATCGGCCGGCTCGGCCGCACCCGGCTGCGGCCCGAGCTCGCCCGCGCGCACCTGCTCTACGGCGAGTGGCTGCGCCGTGAGAACCGCCGCGCCGACGCCCGTGAGCAGCTGCGGGTCGCGCACGACATGCTGGCCGCGATGGGCATGGAGGCGTTCGCCGAGCGCGCCCGCCGGGAGCTGATCGCCACCGGCGAGAAGGTGCGCAAGCGCAGCGCCGAGACGCGCGACCGGCTCACGCCGCAGGAGGAGCAGATCGCCCGGCTCGCCCGCGACGGCCGCACCAGTCCGGAGATCGGCGCTCAGCTGTTCCTGTCCGCGCGCACGGTCGAATGGCATCTGGGCAAGATATTCACCAAGCTGGGCATCAGCTCCCGCCGCGAGCTGCAGGCTGCGCTGGCTGGCCCGGGAAAGCAGGACCAGCCGGCCTGACCGAAGGTCTCAGGAAGCCCACATCGGACCGCCTCGCCCAGGAAGGGCCCACCAGCCGGGAGATCGCCGCCGCGCTGGTGATCTTGCAGCGGACCGCCGAAAACCACGTGGAGCACATCCTCACCAAGCTCGGCTTCACCTCCCGAGCCCAGGTCGCCGCCTGGGTCGCCGCGTCACAACCAACGGTGAAGGCCGCTCAAGTGCTCCTCTGTGTCCAGACGCCAGCCGTCTCGGCAAGTACCTAGATTTCTCCCGAACGGACCGTTGTGCATGTCACCCGGTGAGCGTGCGGGGCTCCCGTAAGTCGGCCAGGGACTTTACGGGCGCGGTCGGACCGCTAAGGGCGCGACCGTGATCGCATGTGATCTTCCGGGCCGAGCAAGGAGCACTTGCGATGACGAAGCTCGCGAGCATCCAGCGGAGGCGCCTGCGCCGATCTCTCGCGCTGATCCCGGGCGCTGACATGTGATGGAACCGAGGACGCGCGTCAGGGGGAATCTGCCGGCGGAGCTGACCAGCTTCGTCGGCCGCCGTGATGAGGTGGCCGAGGTCAGGCGGCTGCTGACCGGGTCGCGGCTGGTGACGCTGACCGGGGTCGGCGGGGTGGGTAAGACCCGGCTGGCGCTGCGGGCCGCCGCCGAGTTGCGCCGGACGTTCCGCGACGGAGTATGGCTGGTTCGGCTCGACCAGCTGCGCGATCAGGCGCTGGTGGCCCAGGCCATCGCCGGTGCGCTGGGCCTGCAGGACCGGGCCGGGTACGCCCCCGCCGCCTCGCTGGCGGAGTACCTTTCGGGTCGGCAGCTGCTGCTGGTTTTGGACAACTGCGAGCACCTGGTGGACGCGGCCGCCAAGCTAGCCGAATCGCTGCTGCGGGCGGCGGCCGGGCTGCAGGTGCTGGCGACCAGCCGCGAATCGCTCGATATTAACGCGGAGAGGCTGCTGCCGGTGCCGCCGCTGCCGGTGCCTGAGGCGGGTCAGCCGCTGACGGCGGCGCAGGCGGGGCTGTTCCCGGCGGTGCGGTTGTTCGCCGAGCGGGCCGCGCAGGCGATGGCGGGGTTCGCCCTCACCGAGGCGAACGCGGCGGCAGTGGCCGGGATCTGCCGGCGGCTGGAGGGGCTGCCGCTGGCCATCGAGCTGGCCGCGGCGCGGACCCCGGTGCTGTCGCCGGAGCAGATCGACGCCCGGCTGGCCGACCGGCTGGGCCTGCTGACCCCGGGCGGCCGGGCCCGGCCGGCCCGGCAGCAGACGCTGCGGGCCTCGATCGAGTGGAGCTGGGAGCTGTGCACCCGGGCCGAGCGGCTGTTGTGGACCCGGTGCTCGGTGTTCGCCGGCGGGTTCGAGCTGGACGCGGCCGAGGGCATCTGCGCCGATGACCGGCTGGCCGCCGGCCGGGTGCTGGACCTGCTGGCCGCGCTGGCCGGCAAGTCCGTCCTGATCGCCGGGCATCGCGAGGGCGTGGCCCGGTACCGGCTGCCGGAGACCTTGCGCGAGTTCGGGCAGGAACGCCTGCGCGAGTCCGGCGAGGACACGGCGCTGCGGCGGCGGCACCGGGACTGGCATGAGCAGCTGGCCCGGCGGGCCGACACCGGCTGGCTCAGCCCGCATATAGCAGACCTGACAGCCCGGCTGTTCCGGGAGCACGCCAACGTGCAGGCGGCGCAGGACTTCTGCCAGGCCGAGCCGGGCGAGGCCGAGGCCGGGCTGCGCATCGCGCTGCACGTCTGGATCTTTTACTACTGGGGCGCGGGGCATGTCAGCGAGGGCCGGTACCGGCTCGGCCAGGTGCTGGCCCGGGCGGGCGAGCCCACCGTGTGGCGGGCGCAGGGGCTGCTGCTGGCCGGTTTTCTGGCCATGAGCGGCGACCGCAGCGCCGCGCGGGCGCTGCTGGAGCAGGGCACCGGCCTGGCCGGGCGGCTGAACGACCCGGCCACGCGGGCGTTCGCCGCCTGTGTTGCGGGACACCTGCGCTTGTTCGCGGGTGACCTGCCGCACGCCATCGCCCACTGCGAAGACGGGCTGGCGGTCCTGCCCGCGGCCGCCGTTCCCGGCCGCCTGCGGGCCCAGCTGCTGATCATCCTGGCGGTCGCCGCGGGCCTGGCCGGTGACGAAGACCGCGCCGCCGCCTGCCACCGGGAGCTTGGCGCGCTGACCGAGGCCGGCAGCGAGTACATCCGCAGCTGGTATTCCGCGTACTCGCTGTGGGCGCTGGGCGCGGCGGCCTGGCGCCGGGGTGACCTGGACCGGGCCGCCGGGCTGCACCAGCAGAGCCTGCGGCTGCGACACGATGACCAGATGGGCACCGCCTTCTCCGTGGAGGCGCTGGCCTGGATCGCTGCGTCGCGGCACCAGTACGAGCGCGCCGCGGTCCTGCTCGGCGCCGCCGCCGGCCTGCTGCGGTCCATGGGCACGACCCTGGACGGCTTCCAGCCACTGGCGGAACATCAGCGGGACTGCGAGCGGCAGGCCCGGCAGACCCTCGGCGAGACGGCGTTCGAGGCCGCCTACCGTCGCGGCGCGGACCTGCCTGCCGCCGTCGCCGTCGCCTACGCACTGCAGCAGCCGACGGAAAAGCCGCCGGAAAAGCCGCCGGCACGGGCCGTGTCCGATGGGGCGGCGCTGACGTCGCGGGAACTGCAGGTGGCCCGGCTGGTCGCGGCCGGCCGCAGCAACAAGCAGATCGCCGCGGAGCTGGTGGTCTCGCAGCGGACCGCCGAAAACCACGTGGAGCACATCCTCACCAAGCTCGGCTTCACCTCCCGCGCCCAGGTCGCCGCCTGGGTCGCCGCGTCACAACCAGACGGTGAGGGCCGCTCAGCTGCTCTCGCGGGCGGAGGCCAGCCGTCTCGGCAGTAGCTAGGCAAATAGGTAGTGCCGACGTTGGGACCAGGGGTTTCTACTGGCGCGAACGCGGTCAGCCTGCCGGACGATGGAGCCATGACAGCATCCGCCGAACCCACCGCGCAATTCATCGTCGACGAGGTCTCGCCGTCGTACTGGAAGGTGACCTTCGAGAACGGGCTGGTGAACCTGATCGATGCCGACTCCATTGAGCAGCTTGCCCGCCTGGTCACCCGGATCGAGGAGTCGCCCGCCGTCACCGTCGTCGTTTTCGACAGCGCCAACCCCGAGTACTTCATGGCACACTGGGACCTGAAGGCCGACCGGGCGCGAGTGGCGGCAATGGCACCTGGTCCGACCGGGCTGCACCCGTATCTGGATAATCTGGTCCGGCTCAGCAAGGTGCCTGCCGTCACCATCTCCGCTATCCGGGGACGGGCGCGAGGAGCCGGCAGCGAGTTCGTGCTCGCCACGGACATCCGCTTCGCGGGCGACAAGGCGATCCTCGGTCATTTCGAGGTGGGCGTCGGATCGGTGCCTGGCGGCGGGCCGATGGCCCGGCTCGCCCGACTCGTCGGCCGTGGGCGCGCGGCCGAGATTCTCCTCGGCGCCGACGACATCCCCGCCGAGCTTGCCGAACGCTACGGGTACGTCAACCGGGTGCTGCCGGACGCTGGACTGGACGGGTTCGTGGACGCGTTCGCGCGGCGGATCGCCGGGTTCGACAAGGCGGCGGTCGCTGGCACCAAGGCGCTGCTTGACTGGGCCTCGCTGCCGCCGGATGAGGAGTTCGGCCCGGGGCTGGCGGCCTTCTTCCGCACTTCCGGCCGCGCTGAGAACGTGGTCCGGGTCAGGTACTTGTTTGAGAACGGCCTGCAGACTCCGGCCGGCGTGGAACTGGACCTGGGCCGCGCGGTGGGCGAGTTCGCTAGTTCGCTGGAGCCCTCGCCCGGCTAGGACCCGATGAAGATCCGGGTGATGGACGTCGCTGACCTTGGCGGGCGTAGCTGCCCGTGCAAAACTAATGGATCGTTGACTTCGGCGTCTTCAGGCGGGCGCCAGCACCGTTAGGCCTGGTTGGACGGTGACGCATGTCTCATCGCGGGTTCTGGCTGGGGCTGCGGGGACGGCACGACGAATGCGAGGCTCTAACCGGCCTGGTGACGTCCGCGCAGTCGGGCCGCAGCCAGGTTCTGGTCCTGCGTGGCGAGGCCGGGATCGGCAAGACCGCCCTGCTCGAGTTCCTAGTCGACCGCGCCAGGGGATGCCGGGTCGGCCGGGTGGCGGGTGTCGAGTCGGAGCTGGAGCTCGCGTATGCCGGCCTGCACCAGCTGTGCAGCCCCTATCTGAACCGGATCGATAACCTGCCGACCCCGCAGCGAGACGCGCTCGGCACGGCGTTCGGACTGCGGCCGGGCAGCGCGCCAGACCGCTTCCTGCTGGGCCTGGCGGTACTGACCCTCTTGTCCGATGTAGCCGAGGAGCAGCCCCTGATCTGCGTCGTGGACGACGCGCAGTGGCTGGACCAGGCCTCGGCGCAGACGCTGGAGTTCGTGGCCCGCCGACTCGCCGCGGAACCGGTGGGCTTGGTCTTCGCGGTCCGCGAGACCGACGAGGAGCCCAAGCTGGCTGGGCTTCCCGAGCTCCGGGTGCGCGGGCTGCACATCGACGATGCGGCCGCGCTGCTGGAGTCGGCGGTGCCCGGGACCCTCGATTCCCTAGTCCGTGACCGCATCCTGGCCGAGTCCCAGGGCAACCCGCTCGCCCTCCTGGAGTTGCCGCGAGCGCTGACACCGACCGAGCTGGCCTTCGGGACCGATCCCGGGGCGCGCAGCACCGCGCCCCTGATCGGCCGCCTCGAGGGGAGCTTCATCACCCAGCTGAGCGCCCTGCCCCGGCCGTCCCGGCAATTCCTTCTGGTCGCGGCCGCTGAACCCGTCGGGGACGTTCCTCTGCTGTGGCGCGCCGCGCAGCGACTGGGCATTGGTGCTACCGCCGCGACCACCGCCGAGGCGGCGGGCTTGATCGAGTTGCGCGACCGGGTCCGGTTCCGGCATCCGCTGGTCCGCTCGGCCGCTTACCGCTCGGCTACCGCGGCGGAACGGCAGGAGGTCCACCAGGCGCTCGCCGACGCCACAGATCCGGACCACGATCCTGACCGTCGCTCCTGGCACCGCGCCTGCGCGGCGGTGGGCCCGGACGAACAGGTCGCGGCAGAACTCGAACGTTCCGCTGATCGCTCGGTCTGGATCGGCGGGATCGCGGCGGCAGCCGCCTTCCTCCAAACGGCCGCGGCGCTGACGCCTGACCCGGCCCGGAGGGCCCGGCGCTCGCTCGCCGCCGCGCAGGCCAAGGCGACCGCGGGCGCGTTCGGGGATGCATTGTCCCTTCTCGCCGACGCCGAGGCGGGACCTCTTGACGAAGCCGGGCAGGCCCGGATCGATCTGCTGCGCGCCCAGATCTCGTACAACTCAAGCCACGGCAACGAGGCGCTCCCGTTGCTGCTGGCCGCCGCCCGCCGGCTCGAGCCGCTGGAGCCGAGTCTGGCGCGCGGGACCTACCTGGACGCACTGTCCGCCGCGCTGTTCGCCGGGCGCCTGGCCTCCGGCCCGGGCCCTGGCGCTGGCATGCGCCAGGTGGCGCAAGCCGTGCGGGAGGCGCCCCCGCCGCAGGCACCGGGCAAGGCCGACGTGCTGCTCGACGGGATGGCGGTGCTGTACACCGACGGGTACGCGGCATCGGCACCCCAGCTGCACCGAGCCGTGCAGGCGTTCGGCCGCGACGACCTGACCCTGGATGAAGCCTTCCGCAGCGCGTGGGTCGCGGCCGTCGCAGCCGTCGACCTGTGGGACGACGTGCATTGGGACGTCCTGAGCCAGCGTCATCTGGACGTCGTCCGCCAGGCCGGTGCCCTCAGCTTGCTTCCGCTCGCGCTCGCCAGCCGCGCCATCTTCGATATCCACAGCGGTAACCTGGCCGCGGCCTCGTCCCTGGTCGCGGAGAGCCAGTGGGTGGCCGAGGTGACCGGCGGTGAGAATACGCTGACGCCAATTCCCGAGGCCTGGCTGGCCGCCATGCGCGGTCACGAAAAGCATGCCGAGCAACTGATCCAGGACACCCTGGACGCGGCGACCGCCCTAGGTCAGGGCGTTGCCCTGAACATGATGTATTCCGCCCGTGCCGTCCTGTGCAATGGCCTGGGCCGGTACGAGGACGCCCTGGCCGCGGCCCGGGAGGCAGCCACCGATCCGCTGGAACTCGGCCCCACCAAGTGGGCGCTCGCCGAGCTCGTCGAGGCGGGTGTGCGCAGCGGCAACACCGACGTCGCGGCCGACGCGTTCGAGCAATTGTCCGCGATGACCCGCGCCAGCGGCACCGAGCTGGCCCTCGGCATCGAGGCGGCCCGGCGTGCCCTGTTGCGCGACGACGCCGCCGAAGAGCTCTACCTGGAGGCGATAGAGAGACTGCGCCACACCAGGATTCGCGTCGAGTTCGCTCGTGCGCAGCTCCTGTACGGTGAATGGCTGCGCCGGCAAGGCCGCCGCGTTGATGCCCGGGCTCAGCTGCGAACCGCCCACGAGGCGCTGGTCGCGATGGGGGTCGAGGCGTTCGCGGATCGCGCGCGACGCGAGCTCGCGGCGACCGGGGAGACGCTGCGCAAACGTACGGTAGAGACGCCCGGCAAGCTGACCGCCCAGGAAGCCCACATCGCCCGCCTCGCCCAGGAAGGCCTCACCAGCCGGGAGATCGCCGCCACGCTGTACCTCAGCCCGCGGACCGTCGAGTGGCACCTCGGCAAGATCTTCACCAAGCTCGGGGTCAGCACCCGGCGGCAGTTGCGGCGGTCCCGCCCCGCCGGCTCGCGGTAACTCCCGCACCGCCGCAGGCAGCTTCTATGCCGAACGGCCGTTGGTAACCCGCCCCGGTCACCCGCCACGTACCAATGGTCCCAGCGCGCCCTTCTGCGCTGGCCTCACCAGTGCGATCTGGCACGGCCCGCCGTTCCCGGCCGAGGCCCGCCAGCCCGGCCCCGACCCGGACCACACCAGTAACGGGTCGTTCTGCTCCTTCACCGATCCGGACGGCAACACCTGGCTGGTCCAGGAGGTCACCACCCGGCTGCCCGGCCAGCCCGGCCGGACCTGTTCGCCGCCGAGATGCGCGCCGCGTTCAAGTCGTTGCGCTGACACACCAGTGGCCGGTGCGTACAGGTTGCCTTGCTACCGTGGCTGCCATGCCGGATGACGTGCCCGACCTGCGGGCATCGCACGAGGATCGCGACCGCGTCGTGGATGCGCTGCGGATCGCCGGTGGCGACGGCCGGCTCAGCGCCGAGGAACTCGACGCCCGGCTGGAGCGCGCACTTTCAGCCCGGACGCTCGGCGAGCTGGCCGGGCTCACCGCCGACCTGCCGGTCGCGCCCGCAGCCACAGGCACAGACGTACTCGTGGTCGAGCAACGCGGCGGCCGGTACGTACGGGAGGGGCGCTGGCCGGTACCCGCGCGCATCGAGCTCCGCACGCGAGAGTGCCGGGTCACCTTCGACTTCACCCACGCGGTAATCACCTCGAACGTCCTGCGGATCGAGACGGACATGGTGCACGGCAAGCTGTTCATCGTCAGCTCGCCGGGCGTCGTGATCGACACCGACGGGCTCAACCTCACCTATTCCAAGCTCAAGCTCCACTCCACGAACGCTGCTGCCGATCCTCGTCTTCGCATCGAGCTCGTCGGAAAGCTCCTTCACACTAAGGTCATCGAGCAGCGGCCGTGACGTCAGTCCGCGGTGGCTGACCGTACGTCAGCTCCCGCACGGCTCCGGCAGGCACGCGCTGCCGGGGGTTAGTTACAGGCTCTGGCCCGGTGCTGCTGCGCTCCCAGCGGGCCGCCGTGACTAGTGGTGCGCGCCCGCCTCCCGGCCGCCCCGGCGGCATACGGCGTGGATGTCCCAGCCATGTCGCTCACTGGTACGACGTGGATGTGGCATCCACGTCGTAACGGCCTGGACGGACGTGGTACAGGCCGTGCGGGTGGTGCCGGAGTGACGCATGACCGGTCTGGCGCCTGCATGGTGGCCCGCCGCGGCGGCACGCCGGCGCTACCGGGGTTCTGGGCGGACCGGCGGCCGGCGGCTCCGCTTGGCCAGGCGTCCATTGGGTCCCTGCGCGACGGTCTCGGAACTGGATGAGTGATTCTATGTCGAGAAGCTCTGACCGGCTCCGCTCACCAGGTGAAGGCCGCGACAGGCGCGGCCCACGACACCAGGAGACCACCATGCCGAAGTACCTGCTCCTCAAGCACTACCGCGGCGGTCCGCAGCCGCACCGTCCCGTGCCCCCGATGGACCAGTGGGCCCCCGAGGACGTGGAGGCTCACATGGCTTTCCTCAAGCATGTCGGCGAGTTGCTCGAGAAGAACGGCGAGTACGTCGACGCGCAGGCGCTCACGCCGGCGCGCACCTGGGTGCGCTACGGCGGCCCGGACGCAGCGCCGGTCACTACCGACGGCCCGCTGCCCGAGACCAGCGATCTCGTGGCGGGCTGGTACATGATCGACGTCGAGTCGCACGAGCGCGCGGTCGAGCTCGCGGCCTACGTCTCTTCCGAGCCCGGCCCGGGCGGGGAGCCGCTGTACGAGTGGATCGACGTCCGGGAGGTCATGTCCGAGGCGCCCTCGGACGACTGACCCGGCGTGATCGACGAGCCGACGCGACGGCTGGACGAGGGTGCGCTGCGCGCCCT
>Ga0318568_10001001_pt1 | contig 11938 bp, 11 predicted proteins | sample GRESIP088b5f21_FD_203690 | JGI IMG/M metagenome (GOLD analysis project Ga0318568, IMG submission 203690) | Tropical soil microbial communities from Luquillo Experimental Forest, Puerto Rico - GRE.SIPMG.088b5f21 | ecosystem: Environmental > Terrestrial > Soil > Tropical forest > Bulk soil...
GGTAGTTGGTAATAAAGAAAAAAATAGTTTTTAAAACAATAACCATGGAATTAAAACAAGTATTTATTCATCACGTATTTTTCTGGTTGAAAAATCCTACCGATCAAAATGATATGGCGCAATTGGAAAAAGGCTTGCGATCTCTTACAGAAATTTCTACCATTAAATCTTTTCATATCGGCAAACCTGCGGCAACTAACCGGGGAGTGATTGATAATACTTATTCTTTGTCCTGGATGATCTTTTTTGACAATGCTGCAGACCAGGATAGCTACCAGGTTGATCCTGTTCACTTAAAATTTGTAGAAGATTACGCGCAGTTGTGGCAAAAGGTGGTGGTGTATGATGCGATTTAATAACTGAATAACTGAATAACTGAGTGGTTTATTTTCGACATCATTACAAAAATCGACCACTCAGTTACTCAGTTATTTAATCACTATGGATTTGTTGACCACATGCTTGCATCTTTTATGAAGATGCGTTTGTTCAATTTTAATTGGGCAATTATTAGTTCGGCTATGTCTTCCGGCTGCATTACTTTTTCAGGATTGCCGTCTGTAAGTTTCAGATTAACGGCCATATCTGTTGCAACAGTGCTTGGCGTAAGAGTTGTTACGCGAATATTGTGTTTTCTCACTTCATACATCAACGATTCTGACATTCCAATCAGACCAAATTTTGAAGCACTGTAAGCGCTTGTAACAGCTGCTCCGCGTAGACCCGCAGTTGAGGCTATATTGATAATGTCTCCGGTTTTTCTTTCGATCATTGATGGCAATACAGCGCGTGTTACATAGTAAACGCCAAGCAGGTTCACTCTGATTATTCTCTCCCACTCTTCAGGCTGCAATTCCATGAAACCGCCGAATGCACCGACTCCAGCGTTATTGATGAGAATATCGATATTGCCCAACTCTTGTATGATACTTTCGACTGCTTTGTCAACAGCATTAATATCTGCAACATCTGCAGTTGCTATTGCTGTTTTTACACCAAGAGATTTTATTTCTGACGCCAGCTTTTCGAGATCGCCTGGACTGCGTGCAACGAGACCAACATTTACTCCTTCCTTTGCCAAAGCCAATGCTACAGCTTTTCCAATTCCCTTTCCGGCGCCCGTTACGAGAGCGATTTTCCCTTTTATTGATTCCATAGTATTTCGTTTTTGTAAGGCAAAAGTAGAGCTCAATTATTAATTAACAGCGAGGCTTGAGGAATGACTTGTTCAATTATGCCAAATAAAAAACTCCCGGATTTCTCCGGGAGTTTCATTTATCATAACGAATAAAATTACTTCGCTTGTGATTTGATATAGTCAATTTGCTCTTGTGCTGCAGACGCATTTGCGCCCGCTAACTGAGCTTTCTTTTTACCGGCTATTCCCATTAACACCATGTTGTTGATGTATGGAGTAAGCTGAGCTTTATAAGCTGCAGGAATGCTCTCGCGGAATTCAACGATCATGTCAACCCCTTTTTTCACCAATGCGGTGTTGTTCACTTTTGCGATGTAGTCAGCTAGTGGTTGCAGCATTTCCATTTTTGCCTGAGACAATGGCATTTTTGCAAAGTTGCCAGCAACATAATCGAAATCGCTTTCTGAACCTGACTCGATCAAAATACCACTGATTGATTCCATCAACTTGCCTTTTGCAGGTTGCATTTTCAATTGCTGAGCTTTCGCTAAAGCAGTTGCAGGATCTATTTTAGCTAACGCTTCCAGCGCTTCGCCTGCTACGCTGTAAGATGAATCAGTGATGGATTTTTCAAACAATGATTTATACTCAGGTTTGTCATAGACAGCCAACAAACTGATCGCCTGTGCACGAACTGTTGCATTTTTATCAGTTTTTGCAATGTTTGAAATTGTTGACTCGAAACCATTTTTAATGGCGGTGTTATCCATTTTCAATTTTGACAAAGCATAATTACGCAAGCCAAAATATTTATCATTCACTGCTAATTTCAACAATGCCTGAGCGTCTGCATTGTCTATATTTTTTGCGCATGCATCAATTGCTTCTCTCCTATCCAAATAGTTACCGGCAAATTTGTACTGATGAATGAAGTTTGCCAGTGATTTGTCATCTGTTTTTTCGCAAAGCAAAATTTTATCTCCATCAACATTCACTAAATCCGGCTTTGAATTTCCGTAAGGGAAAGTAAAGTTCTGTTCGCGGTCTGTCATTTCAACTTTGTAGCGAACTTTTGCAGAACCATTGTACACATCTATCGCAAATGGCAAACGGAAAACTTTATCGCCTTCCTGTGTTTGTTTTACAGTTACGGTTACTTGTTTTGCCGCATCATCATATGCATAGCTGATGTTTAATTTTGGATGTCCGGCGCCATAATACCACTGATTGAAATACCAGTTCAAATCTTTACCTGTCACTTCTTCAAAAGCCAAGCGAAGGTTTTGTGCTTCTGCCGCTTTGAATTTGTTGGTAGTAAGATAGTTGTTCAGTGATTTAAAGAATGCGCTATCGCCAACATAGTTGCGGAGCATATGCAGGATGCGTCCGCCTTTGTTATAGCTTACAGCATCAAACATATCTTCTTTATCTGCGTAGTAGAAACGAACAAGATCTTTCTTTTCGCTATTGCTTTGAAGGTAGCCGCGCATGTCAGTATAGTTTTGCGCATCGCCGGCATCTTTACCATGTTTGTATTCATCCCAAAGTGTTTCACTATAGTTTGCGAAAGATTCGTTCACAGTCAGGTTGCTCCAGCTCTCTGCGGTTACAAGGTCGCCGAACCAGTGGTGGAACAATTCGTGAGCGATGGTGCTTTCCCAGCCGTTGCCATCAACGAGTTCACGTGCGTCCTGCTGTGCGCTTTCCTGGTGCAACGTAGCGGTTGTGTTTTCCATGGCGCCGCTTACGTAATCACGTCCAACAATCTGAGAGTATTTTTGCCATGCGTAATCAACGCCGGTGATGCGTTTGTAGAAAGCCATCATTTCCGGCGTATAACCGAAAATCCTGCGTGCTACGGGTTCGTATTCTTTTTCTACATAGTAGCTTACTTCTTTATTGCCGTACTTGTCTTTCACCACAGCATAATCGCCCACACCCATAAACATTAAGTAAGGAGCGTGTGGCAGATCCATTTTCCAATAATCCGTTCTTGTACCGTTAGCATTTTTCTTTTGACTAATCAATAAGCCGTTAGAAAGCGTAACATATTTCGCCGGAACGGTCATTGAAATTTCGTCTGTTGTTTTCTGGTTTGGCTTGTCGATCGTTGGGCACCAAACTGAGTTTGCCTCCGTTTCGCCTTGTGTCCAGATTTGTATTGGTTTATCTTTTTCTTCGCCTTTAGGATTGATAAAATACAAACCTTTTGCATCTGTAATTGCTGCGCTTCCTTTTACTTTAAGTTCGTTAGGTTTTGCAGTGTAGTCAATGTAAACAGTGTATTTCTCTCCGCCTTTGTATTTTTTGTCGAGTTTAATATTCAACATCCAGCCATCGTACTCATATTTCAATGGAGTTGTTGCGCCACCTTTTACAATGGCAACTTTTTTAATGTCCATGCCTTTGGCATCAAGCGCCAAAGTATCTGTTTCGTAAAAATGTGGCTGTAAGGTGATCCACGCTTTACCATACATGTAGGATTTATCGTAGTCGAACGAGACTTCCAATTTTGTATGTACGAGATCGTTAATTTTTGTGGCAGTTGCCTGATACGTTAAGGGTTGGGCGTCTGATTGCGCGTTTGCCTGAGCAAGCATTAAAAGACCGCAAGCAGTAAATAGAAAAAGCTTTCTCTTCATACTGTTATATTAAATAGGGCTTAAAGATATAGTTTCGATTCATTCCCTTTCTAAAAAAAATGGTAAATGGCAAGCCAAACTGCATTTTCAAGTAGTTTTGCTGTAACATTGGATATTATGAAATTAGGTTTTGCAATACTATTGTTCCTTTTGACGGGTTTTGGCGCATTTTCTCAGAAAGATTATTTCGTATACATACAGACAGATAACAATCAACCATTCTATGTTCTGATGGACGGGAAAACATTCAGTTCAAGTGACCGTGGATATCTTATTTTATCCGGTTTGCAGGGACAGGCTTACCAGTTTGTAATTGGCTTTCCTAAAAATGCTTTCTCTGAGCAAAATTTCATGTTGAATATTTCTAATAAAGATGCCGGTTACCAATTAAAAAATTTCGGAGATAAAGGATGGGGACTGTCTAACTATCAAACTGCGGAAGTAACAATGAACCGTAACAGCGAGAATGGCAATTCGATGATTTCCGGAACAAGAAAAACCGATAGTTTCTCTATACTGTTATCCAATGTAGTGAACGATACCAGCATTTTATACGAAAGTGTTGTTCCGAAGGCTGCGGTGGCACAAACCGCTGCAATGGCAGTTCAACAACCGGCACCAACGCAAACCGATACCACCGCTTCTAAAACAGTTCCTGTAACGCAGGCTGCCAGCAATACAATAACTACAACCACGAGCGCAGAAAACACTCCAATAGCGCCTGTTGCCGCTGTTACTGCTGCAACCACCGTTTCAAATAATACGACAGAGGCACCTAAACCGGCTCCGGATACAGTAAGAAAAGCAGCTGCGATTGCGGCAGTGCCGGTAGTTGCCGTGAAGACTGATACGCTGGTAGCCGAGAAAAAAGTTGCCATAGATTCAGCTGCTGCAAAAGCACCGGCTAAACCGGATTCTGTTGTCGCGGTTATTCCAGCCAAGCCGGCTTTTTCATCTGTTAAGAAAATAAGTGAAACGTCAACTGAAGCAACTTTAGAAGAAGTGTACATCGATAGCACAAGCTCTGGCGTGGATACGATCAGAATTGCAACGCCTTTGGCGAAAGAAACAGTAACACAGGCCCCAGCTGCAGCTGGCATTACATCCGTAACTGCGGCTCCAGCTGATGCTGTAAAAGTAGACGGCGCTATTAAAAAAGAAATAGTTGACACAACAGTTGCAGTGACCAAACCTGTTGCAAAGTCTGAGCAGCTTAACAACTCCGATTGTAAGAACATGGCGACTGATAGCGACATTGATAAACTTCGCGTAAAGCTTTTATCGATACATGATCTTGACGAAAAAATTGCAACGACGAAAAAAGTATTGAAGACGAAGTGCTTCACCGTGAAGCAACTCAAAGCCCTCAGTGAGCTGTTTCCAGAGGATGATGGCAAATACCAGCTTTTCGACGTGGCCTATCCATTCACTTTAGATACTTATAATTATCCTTCGCTTGAAGATTTGATCAAATCTGATTATTATCGTGACAGATTTAAAGCGATGCTCAGAAGATAAGTTGATAGTTGTTGGTTGTTGGGCTTTATGCTCAGCTTTCCTTCAAACAACTACCAACTGACAACCAACAACTCCTAAAAACATGATAAAGAAAATAATTTGGACCGTAGCAATTGCAATTGTCATTGCAGTGGCGTTTGTTGTATTTGCGAATGCCAGCATTAAAAGTGTCGCCAGTAATAAGTTGTATAACGATACTGCATCTATTCCTTACAATAAAGTGGGCCTGTTACTTGGTTGCTCTAAATTGCTCAGCAATGGTTATCCCAATTTATACTATCAATTCAGAATTGACGCCGCTGCGGATTTGCTGAAAGCGGGAAAAATAAAATATCTTGTTATAAGCGGAGATAACGGGCGCAAAGAATATAACGAGCCGGAGGATATGAGAAATGATCTTATTCGCAAAGGCATTGACTCTTCAGTTATCATTCTTGATTATGCCGGTTTCCGAACATTTGATTCTGTTGTACGTTTGAAAGAAATTTTTGGTCAAAATTCTGTCACGATTATTTCACAGCAGTTTCACAATGAAAGAGCGATTTTTATTGCGCAAAAAGAAGGTATCGATGCTGTCGGATACAATGCGAAAGATGTTACGAAGTATATGGGCTTTAAAACGAAACAGCGTGAAAAGCTGGCCAGATGCAAGGCCTATATTGATTACCTGATTGGCACAAAACCGAAGTATCTTGGGGAGAAAATTAAAATAGAGTAATGGAAAATTGAAAGTTGAAAAATTGAAAATGAAGAGTAAACCCTTAAAAGCAATCCTTCATTTTCAACTTTCAATTTTCCACTTTCAATTAAATTAGAATGAGGTATTTTATAGAAGTAGCATATAACGGCGCCGCCTATAGTGGGTTTCAGATCCAGGAGAATGCGCATTCTGTTCAGGCGGAAGTGGAGAAGGCTTTTGGCATCATTCATCGAAAACCAGTTGAGTTAACGGGCTCTTCCCGCACGGATGCGGGCGTGCATGCATTGCAAAACTTTTTTCATTTTGATTATGAAGAAACAATCAATCCACGTGCTGTTTATAAAATGAATGCTATTTTACCTGCGGACCTCGTTGTGAAAAATATTTACCCAATGCCGCAGGAGGCCCACAGCCGGTTTGACGCATTGACCCGCGAATACAAGTACTTTATTTACGGAGAAAAAAATCCCTTTCTGTACGACAGGGCCTACTATTTTCCCTACACGCTTGATATAGACCAATTGCGGGTTGCCGCTCACGTTTTAAAAGAATACACTGACTATACTTCTTTTTCCAAACGAAATACACAGGTTAAAACCTTCAATTGTAATATTTCCGTAAGTGAATGGATCGAGGAAAATGGCTGCCTGGTTTATCATGTAAAAGGGAACCGTTTTCTCCGCGGAATGGTGCGGGCACTCACGGGAACCATGCTGCGCGTGGGTCGGGGAAAATATTCCATCGATGATTTCCGAAAGATCATCGAGGCCAGGGACTGCACTAAGGCAGATTTCTCTGTGCCTCCGCACGCCTTGTTCCTGATGAATGTACGATACCCGGAAGGTTATTTGCAGCAGATAGAATCACCTAAATTCTCCTGAAATCGGGCACGCTTCGGGCACAGGTTGCATCTTTGCCCCAAAATCCTGTAAATTCGCAAATTCTATTCAGTTAATAGGTTAATCAAACAATTATGTCCAGTTTATCCAAAGAGTATTTAGTACAGTTAGCCAACCAGTTTGGAACGCCTCTTTATGTGTATCATGCAGAAAAAATAAAAGAACAATACAACAAGTTAAACAGTGCGTTTAAGGATGTGAATGCACGTTTTTTTTATGCATGTAAGGCATTGTCTAACATCAACGTACTGAAGTATGTGGAAAGCATTGGCGCTTCTTTGGATTGCGTGAGCATTAACGAAGTGAAGCTTGGTTTAAAAGCAGGTTTTACGCCAGACAGAATTCTGTTCACCCCAAATTGTGTTGATTTTGAAGAAGTGGTGGAAGGAAAAGAATTGGGCGTTCACCTGAACATTGACAATATTTCCATTTTGGAGAAATTCGGAACTCGTTTCGGCAGCTCCTATCCTATTTGTATTCGCTTTAATCCGCACATCATGGGCGGTGGAAACTATAAAATTTCAACGGGCCACATCGATAGCAAATTTGGCATTTCCATTCACCAGATGCGCCACATTGAGCGTGTAGTAAAAAGCACCAAATTGAACGTAAGAGGCATTCACATGCACACAGGAAGTGATATTAAAGATGTAAATGTTTTTCTTCAGGGTCTTGAGATCATGTTTGAACTGGCAACACATTTTCCGGAGTTGGAGTTCATCGACCTGGGAAGTGGTTTCAAAGTTCCTTACCAGGAAGGAGATGTACAAACTGACATCAATCTGCTTGGCCAAAAAGTAGCGGAAGCTTTTCATAGCTACGAAAATGAAACAGGCAAAAAAATCCAGGTTTGGTTTGAGCCGGGTAAGTTCCTTGTGAGTGAAAGCGGTTATTTCGTTGTGAAAGCAAATGTGATCAAACAAACGACTGCTACTGTGTTTGTGGGTGTTAACAGCGGCTTCAATCATTTGATCCGTCCTATGTTCTACGATGCTTATCACCGCATTGAAAACATTACGAACCCAAATGGGCACGAAAGAATTTATACTGTTGTAGGAAATATTTGCGAGACAGACACTTTCGCGTGGGACAGAGCTTTGAATGAAGTTCGCGAAGGAGATTTCCTTGTGTTTTATAACGCTGGTGCTTATGGTTTTGAAATGAGCAGCAACTTTAACTCAAGATTGAAACCCGCTGAAGTACTGGTGAAAGATGGCGAAGCGATTTTGATTCGTAAGAGAGACGTGTTTGAAGATTTGATGAAAAACCAGATCGAGGTTTTGTAGGGAGAGCACGCAGATGACGCTGATTTAGCTGATTTGCACTGATTTTTTTAAGTTGAGTTCACGACTTAGATCTAATCTGCAGAAATTCGATTTTGATTAGGATGTTCACCGATAAGAAGTTTCGTACTCCGAACATCGCACACAAAGAAATAGATACGGTTAAAAAATAAAACAGTAAAGGCCATGAAGCATAACGCTCATGGCCTTCTTGTTTTTCATATGTCAATATACTATGGAGCTGTCTTTACCACTTTTTTTACACCAAAACTTCTGTTGATGGTGAAGCCAAGTGAGAAATTACCTTGTTTAAAATCGCTCGTATTTCTTGACAGCTGCGTAATGTTACTTGCTGCTGTTGTGCTGCTTACATAGAATTGGAAAATGTGTCCACCTGTATCCCAATCATAACCCAGAGATATGATGTCAGGATAGTAGTTAATCATGCTTCCTGTTTCTGAAGAATACAGGTCTTTGTAGCCATTCAGCTGACGTGAATATTCAAATGTCAAAGCTTTCTTTGAAGTGAATTTATATCGTCCGCCTACACCTACAGAGAATACGTTATTTGCCTGGTGCCCACCTGATGATTTGTAATCATAAAATGGAGTATAGTTGTAGTGTACATAAGAAGGCGTTAACTGCAATGATAGTTTATCGTTGAACTTACGTGCAATCAATATTTGATGCAGGTATGACATTCTGTTCCAAACGAAGTCTTCAGGACTTGCACCTTCAGAGCAATCGATGTGCATGGTAGAAAACCAATCGAGCGTAATAGGAATATTGCGTTCACCGGTTTGTTGCCTCAACAGTTTTATTTTTCCCCACACTTCATATTGGGCTTTACCTGTAAGAGCAAGACCCACGTTGCCCCATGTTGTAGGAGAATAGTCAAGAGACAATAGTGTGTTTGCAACACCCGCGTTAAGTCCAAGGAAGTTGGCGAGATTAGACCATCCTTTTCCATTTTCCCACACGTTGCCAAAGTGGTGGGAGATCATGAACTGCAGGTTGCCTTTACCTGTCATCTCAACACTTTGCATGTTAATTACACGGGTGGATTTAAAGGTGCCGGCTGTGATGTTTTGTTTGGGTTTGGCACTATCTTCTTTCACCAGATCCCCTAACAGGTCATCTTGTGCCATTGCTCTGAACTGCCCGAGCAGCAAGCATAGTACTGTAAATAATGTTATTCTTTTCATCTGAGTAATCATTTTATTTTGGCCCGATGGAATGCGCCCCGCGCCATTGGCAGGCGGGGCTCATTTCATCTTTATAAATGTTTTAAACCCGTTGGTTTATAGTTGGAACTTAATGGTAGCGCTGATTGGAGTTTGATCCGCCAATTTTGGTTTTACTACTGCAGGAATATCGATATTGAATTTATCAGCCTGGATAGGAAAATCGCAATAGAATGTTGCTACTTTGTTTTTCACTTCAAGTTTTACCGGAGATTTGAATGCCTGAGTAACTCCGTGCAATGTTATCTGACCTTCTGAAGTGAAATTATAGGTTCCGTCTTTTTCCAGCATGTCTTTTGTAAAACCAATCAATTTGCCTTTGTAAGATGCATTTGGAATTTTATCTGTGTGCAGATAGTTTTCGTTGAAATGTTCTTCAAGCAAAGCATTGTTGAAGTGGAAAGTTTTCATCGGTACAAGCAGGGCAACTTCAGAGGTTTCAACTTTAAGCACAGCTGTTGCTTCTTTTGAAGCTGCTGCATAGTCCTTGTGGCTTTGGTCTTTATTTGGATTGAATGTCAGGTAACCGTCTCTTGTTTTATATGTTTGAGCATTTAATAAACTTACTCCTAATACGATTGACAATGTCAATAAAAGAATGTGTTTCATAATTCTGTTTTTTAACGTTTATAATGTTTACAATCTGTTTTTATTATTGAGGCATTCCGGCAGATATCCATGCATTGATAGTGGCCCATGTTGAAGTTCCGAAGGTTAGCTTACCACCTGGGTGGCCTGACGCGCCTTTAGAGGCTACCATACTGCTTAATATGCTTTGATCACCGCTGAGTTTTGTAAAGGTTAATACCGGACCGAGACCACCGTGACAAGAACCTCCCGCACATGTAGAGTTTGTCATTGCCTGGATGGTGTTTGAATAAGTAACGTTTGCAGGTATGCCACCGCCGGAGCTTCTATCATCGGGAGAACCTTGATTTATCCAGCTTCTGAGAATGCTTACCTGCTGAGGTGACAGGAATACATCGCCACCACCCGGGTGCTTACCACCATTGATCCAGGTTTCTATTAAAGAGGTTTTGCCGAGTATCACATCATACAGAATGGTATCTACGCCATTGTAAAAGCCGTTTGAGAACCTTACCGCGTTATCACTTCCCAGAGTGTTCGTTGCACCTTTGGTGTTATGACAACCACATCCTCCGGCCACATAAATGGGTACTACTGATTTTGTAAATGAAATGGTAGAATCCGGCAATACTATATCTGCTTTATTGTTATAGCAGGATGGTGCATACACTGCGATACCCGATAACACCACCATTGCTAGAATTAGTTTTTTCATTGTATAAAATTGAAATTGTTGTTAGTTAGTTTTTCTTTACAATGGGATTGCCTTTTGTATCCTTAAATGCAGGAGTTGTTGCATTACCATACTTCCACACATCGGGAATATTAGGATCCAGGAAATACCAACTTTTGATTATAGCAACATCAGAACTGTTCATGTGTCCATCACCTGAAGCCATGTTACCGGATTTCGCAAAGCCTTTAAATGATAGAGTTGAATCTATTTTTGCCAGCAAATTGTTAGAGGAAGATGTTGCTGCTGTGAACAGATCCTTGTTGGCAGCTTTACCATTCCTAAATGCTGCCGGATACTGAATATTAAACAACAGGTTACTGTATGAATTAAGCGGATCCAGAGGTGAACTGATTGTTTTTCTAACTGTATCATTCACGCTCGCTATTGTATAGAACCTCGACACACTGTCTTTAAATGCATTCCAAACACTGGAAATCAAAGCATCATTGATGGCAAGACAGCCGGGACCCCTGTGTACATTCATGCTTGTGATTGTATCCTGCGTAGTAAGCGTTTTTCCCAAAGTGTTGGCACGTGCCCAGTTTCCTACAATTACACCTTCGTTGTGACATACTGCAGTACAGCCACCTGTGATCAGCCTTACAGCGCTTGGTCTGTAATCCACCAGCGTTGGCGTTTCGTTAGCGCCATTTTTGATCCAGTTGTAGATCGAAATCTTGTCTTGTGTCGAAACTGTTTTTTCAGTTGTAACAGGCGGCATTGCTTTGTTCAGATCCTGGGTTGTGATCACTTCCCAAAGTTTGCTGGCCTCTGGATTTCCCGGCACTACCAAACTCTTGATGTCATTGAATGTAACCAGGTTTGGTTTAATGTTGTTATTGTGGCAATTGCCGCAATTGGCTTTTATGATCGATTGTATACCGGTTGTGATGATGCTGTCGTTTGTCGATCTAGCAACAGAAATGTTCAAAACGGTTGTGTCATAAAATGGCGAAAAAATTGTTGAATCAATGTCTGAGGACGCCAAACCCCTAAAGATCGAAGAGGCATTTTTGCCTTCCTTTTTGCACTGCACCACTACTATTGACATAAGCACGGCACACAGCATAAAGGCTAGTGTTTTGATTGTAATTAGATGTCGTTTCATTGTACTTAAAGATTGAGATGTATGAAAGCGATAATGGTCTTTTCAAGAAGCAAGCGTTAGCATGAACTTGTGATGACAAAAC
>Ga0318568_10001006_pt1 | contig 11922 bp, 13 predicted proteins | sample GRESIP088b5f21_FD_203690 | JGI IMG/M metagenome (GOLD analysis project Ga0318568, IMG submission 203690) | Tropical soil microbial communities from Luquillo Experimental Forest, Puerto Rico - GRE.SIPMG.088b5f21 | ecosystem: Environmental > Terrestrial > Soil > Tropical forest > Bulk soil...
CCCCTCTGCGCCCCTTCCGTGCCTCCCCCTCTGCGCCTCCTCCTCTGTGTCTTCCTTCTCTGCGCCTTCATATTGTGTAGACCGGCCTAACTAGAATAGGTAGACTGTCCTACCTAATCTGGGCTTGAGGGAGACGCGATGAGCGAGGGCGGCACTGCATCGGCGCGGGGACGGGGACGGGGACGCCAGCGGCTGCTCGAGGCTGCGGCGCGCCGGTTCTACGCCGACGGCCTGGCCGCGACCGGGATCGACACGATCACGGCTGAGGCGGGCGTGGCGAAGATGAGCCTGTACAACAACTTCGCCTCCAAGGCTGACCTGGTCCGGGCCTACCTGGAGGCCCGGCACGAGGAGTGGCTGGCCCTGTACCAGCAACGGCTGGAACAGGCCCGGGACCCGCGCGGGGCCGTTCTGGCCGTCTTCGACGCCTACGCCGATCATGCGGCATTCGCCTACGAGCGCGGCTTCCGCGGCTGCGGCCTGCTCAACGCGGCGGCCGAACTGCCGGCCGGCGACCCTGGCCGGGCGGTGGTGCGCGCGCAGAAGGAGGAGGTCGAAGGGCTGCTCGCCGGCCACCTGGAAGCGCTGCTGCCCGGACGGCCCGATGAGGTCCGCGCGACGGCCGAGCATCTGGCGTTCCTCTTGGAAGGCGCGGTGGCGCGGGCCGGCCTGGAAGGTGACGCCGTCCGGCTGCGGCACGCCCGGAAGATCGCGTCCGGCCTGCTGGACGCGCTGTGACACGGGCCGCCGGGCCTGCCGGCCGGGGAACGCTGTGCGTGCTGGCGGCCTCAGTCCTGTGGGGCACCACCGGCACCGCGGCCACCTTCGCTCCCGCCGTCGGGCCGCTGGCGATCGGTGCCGCCGCGATGGGCCTGGGCGGCCTGCTCCAGGCCCTCATCGCTGCCCGGCCGATCACGCGCCAGCGTGCGGCCCTGTGCGCGCACCGCCGCGTGGTGCTGCTGGGCGCGAGCGCGGTAGCGGTCTACCCCCTGGCGTTCTACACCTCGATGCGCCTGGCCGGCGTCGCGGTCGGGACCGTGGTGTCCATCGGCTCGGCCCCCCTGGCCTCGGCGCTGGCCGAGCGCGTCATCGACCGGCGCCGCCTGACGGGCCGCTGGATGCTCGGCGCCGCCCTCGGCCTGGCCGGCATCGTGGCGCTGTGCCTGGCCGAAGCCACCCGGCCGCATCCCGGCCCCGAAGCCGCCTGGCCCACCGTGCTCGGCGTGGGCCTGGGCCTGGCTGCCGGGGCGACCTACGCCCTCTACACATGGGCCGCGCACCGCCTCATCGGGCGCGGGGTCGCCTCCCGCGCGGCGATGGGCGCGGTCTTCGGGCTGGGCGGCCTGCTGCTCCTGCCCGTGCTGCTGGCCACGGGCGCACCACTGGCCGCATCCTGGTCCAACGCGGCCGTCGGCGGCTACATGGCCCTCGTGCCCATGTTCACCGGTTACCTTCTGTTCGGCTGGGCCCTGGCCCGCGTCCCGGCCAGCACGGCCACGACCCTGTCGCTGCTCAAGCCCGCCGTCGCCACCCTCCTCGCGGTGATAGTGGTGGGCGAAAGCCTGCCCGCCGCCGGCTGGGCCGGGCTTGCCCTCGTCGCCGGGTGCCTCGTCGTCCTCACCGCGCCGCGGGCGGGGTTCGCACCGGCTCGGTTGTCCCGCGCCTCCCGGGCGCGCCGGCAGGCCGTGCCCCGGTCGTTCCCGGAGCCCAATTCGATGGCGGTGATCGCCAGCCCGCGGTCGGTGAGCGGCACGGTCGCCTGGCCGCTGCCACAGCCGATCTCGATGACCCGGTCTCCCGCCGCGCTCACCGCCGGAGACGGCCTGGGACCTCGCTGAACCAGCACGGGCCGCTACCCGGCCAGCAGCGCCTGGGCACTGGCGTACGTAGCCATCACCAGGCTCTCGTGCGCGGGCAGGTGCACGTCACCGAACTTCTCCAGCGCCAGCAGGGCGTCCGATACCAGGAAGAGCGCGCCGCCGGCGGCCGTCTTCGGCGGGCCGCAGTCCAGCGCCGTCAGCGACATCGCGAGCAGCGCGGTGCTGTAGGCGATGACCGGGATGCGGTCCTGGCCCGTGCGCTTCCACAGGTAGGCATTCAACGCGCCAAACGCTCCCACCTGCAGTGCCGCCAGGACCGGCCTGGAGCGTAGGCGCCCGCCGTCGGGGCGCTGGCGCAGCGCAATGACCCAGGCCACATGGCCGGCGAGGAAACTCACCAGCCCCGCCGTAAAGGCGGCCTCACTGCCGTCGAGCAAGGCCACATCGCCCAGGCCGCCGAGGGCCAGCGCCCGTTGCGTCGGCCGGTCGCGGCCGACCATCAGCACGGGCATGAGCAGCGGCTTGGTCAGCCAGCGCTGCTGATCACGCCGTGTCGCGGCGAGAAGCACGTCAGCAGCCGCAACGGCCGCGAAGACGGCGGTAGCACGACGGCCCACACGGCACCTCCTGATCGCGCCGCAAGCCTACGCGCGTCAGCACGACCGGCCCCTCGAGTGAGGCGAACGCCGAAAAGAATCTGGGCGGACGTGTCGGATCGGAGTAGGGCCGTTCGTAGCAAGGGTGAGCGCGCCGCCCTCGGGGGGCGGCGGTCCCGATCACAGGAGATGATCCGGATGCAGTCCCTGGTTTCCGCGCCTGACGACACCGCCCGCCGTTTGCACCGGCTCGTGGAGCCGATCCACCTGGTCACCTACTTCTCTGACGAGCCGACGGATGCGCTCCTGGCGCTCGGCCTGCGGAACTACTGGGACGGCTACTTCGCCGGACGGGCCGCACCGCTGGGCCGGGTTCCGGCCGAGGTGGTCCATGCGATCTTCTACAACTTTGCCGACGGCGAGGTCGCCCGCCACATCCCCCGCGTCTGGGACACGGCCACTCCCGAGGCGGCGCTCGCCGCTCGCGAGCAGGGCAGCGTCGCGGCGCTGAGGCGGATTCTCGGCGACCTCGCCGACACCCCCGGTCTTGCGCGTGCCGCCGACCTCGCCACCAGGGCGGCGACCAGAGTGCCCACGGAGGGACGGATCCTGTACGCCGCGCTCCGGGCGCTCCCGCTACCCGAGGAGCCCGTCGCCCGGCTCTGGCACGCGGCCACCCTGCTACGCGAGCACCGCGGGGACGGTCATATCGCCGCCCTGGTCGCCGCGGGCATCGGCGGGACGGAAGCCCATGTGCTCCACGCGCTTTCCGAGGGCATCCCCGCGGAGAAGTTCGGAAGGGTCCACCACCTCGCTGCGGACCGGCTGGCCAAGGTTGTGGACGGGATGGGGGCCCGCGGTCTCATCGACGCCTCCGGCTGGCTCAGCGACGCCGGCCGGAAGACCAAGGAGCGGATCGAGTCGCTCACCGACGACCTTGCCGCGCCGGCGTACTCCAGCCTGGAGCCGAGCGAGCTCCACCAGCTCATCGCAGACCTCGAGCCCATCTCCGCAACGCTCGACGCCGCCGGCTCCCGGTAGGCCCCGCGCTCACTCGAAGAGCTCAAGCGGATTCAAGCGTTCTCATTCTCGGCAGCGATGTCGAGACGGCCGGGTCGGCTCCGACTACCCGTTGACGGCGCCGGACGGCGGCGCCGAGCCGACTGAGGAGGCACGATGAGCAAGCTCAGGTGTCACATCTCGATCTCGCTGGACGGTTACTTGGCCGGCCCGGACCAGAGTGAGGAGCACCCGCTCGGCCAGGGTGGCGAGCGGCTTCACGGGTGGGTGATTCCGCTGGCCGCCTGGCGCCGGTCCCACGGCGAGCAGGGGGGCGAGGTGAACCAGAGCACACCGGTGGTCGAGGAGTCGAGACAGAACATCGGCGCCGCGGTGATGGGCAGGAACATGTTCGGCCCCGTCCGCGGTGCCTGGGGCGACGAGCAGTGGACAGGCTGGTGGGGTGACAACCCGCCCTACCACTACCCGGTGTTCGTCCTGACCCATCACCCGCGTGATCCGGTGGAGATGGAGGGAGGGACCACATTCCACTTCGTCACCGACGGAATCGAGTCCGCGCTCGAGCAGGCAAAGAAGGCCGCCGGCAGCAAGGACGTCATGCTCTGGGGTGGCGGCCATGTCGCTCGGCAGTACCTGGCAGCGGGGTTGCTGGACGAGCTTGAGCTGCACGTCGTTCCGGTGTTGCTCGGTGGCGGTTCTCGCCTCCTCGACAACCTCGGGGACGCGGATGTGCGACTCGAGCAGGTCCGGGCCGTCGAGGCACCCGGCGTCACCCACCTCAAGTACCGGATCTTGCCGGGCAGGGTTTGACCTCTTAACCACACCGGAGGTCTGCCGCGCCATGGCAGCGGCATCAACGGGCATAGGGTGTACGCAGGAGGGATCGCCGTGGGTGGGGTTGAACCGCGGGAAGGCCGGCTGCGCCGCCTTGAGTGGGTATCGCTCGTGATCGCGTTGATCTGGGGAGCTGGCCTGCTTGCCGCTGCGGTTGTCGTTCCTGTGTACTCGTCGTCGGGTGTGTCCAGCTCGGGCTCAGTTGCCTACAGTTCCGCCACCTTGGTCGGTGTCAACGGATGGGGTGTCCTTCTGGTCGTCTGCGTGCCGCTGGTGGCGACCCTGATGGCGGGCGGTGCGCTATGGCGGCGGCGATCCCGGCCGGGCGCGGGAGTTCTGGCCTGGACGATCGCTGGGCTGCTCGCCGTCTTCAACATCCTGGCGCTGGCGTCGATCGGCGTGTTCGTCATCCCGGTCACCGCCTGCGTGTTCGTCGCCTGCGCCGGTCATGGGCGTCAGCATGGTAGCCAGGTCAGCCACCCCGCCTGGTTAGCTGACCGCGATACAACGCCAGGCTTCATACATGACTTGGCCATCAGATCCGTAGATTCCGTGCGGGCGGCCGGTCCGGCAGTATGGAGGACTGGTGATGATCGCCGAGGCCGGTAAGCAGCTCTCAAAGACCGGGGATTTCGATCATGCGCGACCAACGATCTGCGGGAGAGGTCGTCACCGAGACGTTCGATTACGACGGTGGCCGGCAGGTCACGGTGTACATCCCGGCAGATCCGCCCGAGGCAGTCGTGTTCGCCAGTGACGGTCAGTTGATCCCGCAATGGGGCGGAGTCCTCGAGGCGGCCGAGGCACCGTCCACCATGATCGTCGGTGTTCACCGCCTGGCCGATGAGACGCTGCGGCTCCATGAGTACTCACCGGGTTTTGATCCGGAACGGTTCGCGGCACACGAGGAGTTTTTCATCGGGGACGTCCGCCGCTGGGCGAGGTCGCGATTCGGAGTCGCGCTGCCCGCCGATCGCACCGCGGTGTTCGGCGTCTCGGCGGGTGGAGAGCTGGCGCTCGCGATCGGGCTTCGGCATCCGGACGTCTACGGCGCGGTCTTCTGCGCCTCGCCGGGCGCGGGTTACCGACCGCCTGCGGTGATGCCGAGCCCGATTCCGCGCGCGTACCTCGTTGCGGGCACGCTGGAGCCGTTCTTCCTCGAGAACGCGACCCGATGGGCGGTCGCGCTGCGCCGTGCCGGTGCGGACGTTGTGATGACGGAGCGGGCCGGGTCGCATGGCGGCGCGTTCTGGCGCGAAGAGTTCCCGCTGATGGTGGCGTGGGCATTTGGACCGTGAAGAATCGGCTGGAGCGGGACGGGTCATTGCCTGGTTATCGCGAAGCGGCGCCCGGAGAACGGCTGCGGTGGTCAGCGCCAGAAATCGGCGAGCTGCTCGGCCCGGGCGGCCCTCCTGAAGCGACTATCACTGTCTCGATGTCATGAGGAGTTCCCTCGCGGGTCCTCACGGCTGCCGTTCGTCAAGGTCCGCGCCTCCGACTTCGGGTTGATCTTCCGGCCGACCGATGGCTTCTCAGGCCACAGGCGCCCGGCCACCCGCGTAGCTGCCCTCGGGCATGCCGCAGTAGCCTGTCAACCGGTGACATCGGCTCGCCCGCGACTGTCTGGACCGGAGGCGTCATGGCCGGGTACTTCGTTGCGAACTACACGATCACCAACCAGGCCGAATACGCGCAGTACCTTGCGGCGGTCGGACCGATCCTGAAGGCCCACGGCGCCGAAAACATCGTCATCGACCGCGACTCCGAGCCGCTTGAAGGATCAGCCGGCCAGGTCACCGTCGTGCTGAGGTTTGCCTCGAAGGCTGCGGCCAAGGCCTGGTACGAATCGGCGGAATACCAGGCCATCCTGCACCTCCGCACGGACAACACCGAGGGTGTCGGGGTCATCGCGGAGGGCAGATAGCCCGACCAGGCCCTGATGCCAAGAGCGATGATCGGGTCGATCGGCCACTATCCTGCTGACCCTGCGAGTCGCCTTCCCGGACCCGCCGCTGGCTGCTGCGGGCATAATCCTTCGCCGCGCAGCAACGATCGCAGTACGGCTGGTCTCGGGCTGGGCCTTCGAGCTGGGCATCAGGCGGCTGAACCTGATCACGGCGCCAGAGAATGCAGCATCCCAGCGCGTCGCCGAACGCGCGGGGTTCACCCGCGAGGGTCTGCTGCGGGCCTGGCTGCCGACCTCTACTGGCCGACGGGACAGCGTGATGTACTCCCTACTGCCAAACGACCTAACGATTAACGGCGGGGGTAACAGAGGGGTGTGAGGTCCAGGTGGGTGGCTACGGTTCAGTCATGGAGCCTGGACGACTTCAGATCACGTTCGACTGCCTGGATCCGGCGCGAGTTGGAACATTCTGGGCCGAGTTCTGCGTCGACTAGTACGGTCCCGCGCCCGCCGGAAGCTGGAGACAGGGTGGCTAGCGGCGGCGAAGCCCAGCCCTTGACGACACGGCCAGCAAGACCGCGGATACCGATACGGCCAAAGTCCGGCCAGTGCCTGCCTTCAGGTCCGTAGGCATGGGCACATCGTCCAGGACCGTCCATCGCGGTGTGCGCTGAGCCGATATTCCGTCGTTGTCCATAAGTGGCAGGCGTTGTCCGCCGTCATGGCGGCAGTATTGGCGGCAGTCGCAGCGGAACGAGAGTGATCCGCGATCAATACGCTTATGAGCTGGGGGACCCGCCCTGCCAGGCGAGCTCGGCAAAGCTGAACAGCCGCTGCGGGGTCATCCGCAGCCAGTTCGTTGCCCAGTCCAGGCTGCCGCCGCGGTTGCGCAGCTCAGTGATGCTCCGGACATCTTCCGGAACGGTCGCCAGCACCTCGGCCGGGCCCTCGGTAAGCACGGCGGCGTGGGTGTTGTGCTCGCCCTCGACGATGGACATTGCGAGCCACGGATGGGCCCGGACGTTGCCGAGCCGGGCCGCGCTGCCGAGCGTGGGGAGCCAGAACGCCTCCGCGTATATGGAGAACAGCGTCGGTGCGGCGTGTGGACGGCCGTCGGGCCGGGTGGAGGACGCGAGCGCGTACGTCCGGCGCGCCAGGTACCCGGCCAGCTGTGGTCCGGTCATCCGCCGCTCGGGCGGGTACGCCTTGCGCACCGCCCCAGCCCGGCTGAAGGACGCATCCTGTAGCCGGCCCAGCCAGGCCGCCAGGGCCTGATCGCCTGCACTGGGCAGAAGCTCTTCTCGGCTGCTACCTGGCATAGGGCTGGTTGCTGCTCTGGGTGGTGAGACACATGACAGCCACGCTAGTCCGGCTGGGTGACCAGCGCTTCGTCATCGCCTCGCGGGCCAGCAGGCCCGGCAGCTTCTCCTCCATCTCCGCCTGCGCCACTCGTCGCACCGTCATGCCGATCCCCCGGTTCGATCCCGTGAATGCCTGATTATCCTGCGGCGGCTGGCGCCTGTCTGGTGATCTTGCTGGTGGTGTTTTGCCTGGTGGAGCTGCCGGGACTTGAACCCCTGACCCCTGCTTGCAAATCAGCTCCGACCCAGGCCCTGCGGCTGGAGGCTAACCTCGGGCTTTCGCGAGTGACTGGCTGGCCTTGATCGTTTACCTATAAAAAGTGCCCTGGCCTGGGAGGATGGGACTTGTCTAGGATCCTGTCCGCGCCAAACCGAAGGCACTTTCCAGGTGAAGAATACCGGGCTCCGCAGCAAGATCACCGTGTCGGCCGACGGGAACGGGCTGGTGTCGCAGGCTGGCGTGCTGCTGCTGGCCGAAGCGCTGCGGGTAACGGGCCTGGGCCAGGGCCTGTCCGGCGCTCTGGCGCGGTGGCGGGCGCCGCGGGCGGTGCATGACCCGGGGAAGATCATTGCCGGCCTGGCCGTGGCGCTGGGGCTGGGCGGGGACTGCCTGGCTGATGTCGCGGTGCTGCGGGCCCAGCCGCGGTTGTGCGGCCCGGTGGCTTCTGACCCGGTGATCTCCCGCCTGGTCGCCGCGCTGGCCGCGGACGCGCCGCGGGCGCTGGCCGCGATCCGCAAAGCCCGGGCAGCCGCCCGGGAGCGGGCCTGGGCGCTGGCCGGGGACCGGGCGCCGGGCGCGGACGGGGATCTGGTCCCGGTCGACCTCGATGCCACGATCGTGCTCGCGCACAGCGAGAAGGAGAAGGCCGCCCCTACCTGGAAGAAGACGTACGGATTCCATCCCCTCGCCGCGTTCGCCGACCACGGCGCCGGGGCCGGCGGGGAGCCGCTGGCCATCATGCTGCGCCCCGGGAACGCCGGATCCAACACCGCGGCCGAGCACATCGAAGTGACCAGGCTCGCGCTGGCCCAGCTGCCCCGGGCGCTTCGGCAGCGGGTGCTGATCCGCACCGATTCCGGCGGCGGCACCCATGAGTTCCTGGCCTGGCTGGCCAGCCCGGGCCGCCGGCTGCACTACTCGATCGGCATGACCATCACCGACGACATCCAAGACGCCATCCTGGCCCTGCCGGACCGCATCTGGGAACCGGCCTATGACGCCGGCGGCCAGGTGCGGCCGGGCGCCTGGGTGGCCGAGCTGACCGGCCTGCTGGACATGGCCGGCTGGCCCGCCGGGATGCGGGTGATCGTCCGCAAGGAACGCCCCCACCCCGGCGCCCAGCTGCGGTTCACCGATATTGACGGGCACCGGTTCACCGCCTTCGCCACCGACGCCCGGCGCGGCCAGCTCGCTGACCTCGAACTACGGCACCGCCGCCGTGCCCGCTGCGAAGACCGCATCCGCAACGCCAAAGACACCGGGCTGCGCAACCTCCCGCTGCACGGCTTCGCCCAGAACCAGCTCTGGTGCGAGCTGGTCGCGATGGCCAGCGAACTGACCGCCTGGATGCAGCTGCTCGCCCTGGACGGCCCCGCCCGCGCCTGGGAACCCAAAAGGCTGCGGCTACGGCTGTTCTGCGTCGCCGGACGGCTGGTCCGCGGCGGCCGCCGGCTGCGGCTCCGCCTCGCAGCGACCTGGCCCTGGGCCGGCCAGCTCACCGCCGCGATCACCCGCCTGCAGGCCCTCGCGCCTGGCTGACCACCCCCAAACCGCCCCTGCGACCAGGAAGGACAAACCCAGGGCCCGTGGAACCCCCGCCCACCCGGCGCGACAGCCGGGAAGCCCGCACAGCCAGGCGCTGAAAATCAGCAAACGGCCGCAGTCTCAGCCGGACAGTTCAAGATCGCGAAACATCGAGGCTAATGGCGGGACACTCTGACCTGGCATGCAACATTGGCCAGGAGACAGTTAGCAGCTGGTACGTGCCGGAAGCGGTGATCCGTTCGGTCAGGGCCGAGAACGCGACTGCTGATACTGCGCGATCGCTTCAGCGGTTGCGGGCGCACGGAAGATATCGGCGAAGACGTCGATGCTGTTATCGATGCCGTGCTGGAGACCGTGGTTGAGCCAGGTCTCGAACAGGCCTTTCTGCGCGGCAATAACTTCACGGGTGCTTCCGGTGACCGAGCCGAGCAATTCGAGCGTCGCCGCACGCAGCTTCGGCGGCTCGACCATCCGGTTGATCAGGCCCTGGGCAGCGAACTCGGTGACCGGGTAGAGGTCGCCGGTGAGGATGATCTCTTTGGCCTTGGACAGGCCAACGTATTGGTACAGCAGCGCGGCCTCGACCACCGAGGGGATGCCGAGCCTGACCTCGGGAAGCCCGAAACGGACGTCTGGGTGTGCGACTCGCAGGTCACAGGCAAGCGCCATCTCGAATGCCGCCCCGATGCAGTAGCCGTTGATCATCGCGACCGTCGGCACCGGCGCCAGCCGTACAGCGCCGATGCAGTCGCGGACGCCCGAGATCACCGCCCGGCCGTCCTCGGGCGCGGCGCCTGTGAACGTGTCGATATGCATCCCGGCCGAGAAGGCGCGCTCCCCGCTGCCGGTGAGCACGATCGCCTGGACGCTGTCACCGATGCCGGTGACGGCTTGCCTGATCCGCGCAAGATCTTCGGCGTACAGGGCGTTGCGGATCTCAGGGCGGTCGAGGGTGATCCAGCGGACCCCGTTCTCGTCGGCAATGAGGGGCTGCCCCATGGCGAAGCCTCCTTGACTTCTGGCTGGTCAGGCCAGCGGGCGTGCCTGCAAGAGTTCTGGACTGCCGTCTAGCTGGGCAAATGACCCTTCGGCCACCGTAGCGACGCGGCTGGCGGGCGCTCGCGCAGCGCGCCATAAGCGAGGAAATACGCGGGTACTCGTCTCAGCCACGGCACGGTGGTGATTATCCGTACTGGCCTGGGCGGTCGTGCTGCGTCAGCCCCGGCGCCGAAGACCTGGCGGCCGGCCAGCACTGGCTCGATGACCTGGGCATGAACCAACCGCTGCAGTGCTTGCGTCGCCGCCGTTGGAGGCCACCGGCGGCGCTGGACGGCGCGTACCTCCCGCGGCCCGACGGTTCCCGTGCGCAGCGGTTCGGCGAGGTGGCGGGCGGCGGCGACGGCGTCCTCCACCGCGAGGTTAATGCCAACGCCGAAGACGGGTGACATGGCGTGCGCCGCGTCGCCGATGCACAGCAGACCAGGACGGTGCCAGCGGCGCAGCCGGCTGAGCCGCACGTCCAGCAGCTTTACCTCGTCCCAGGAGTGCAATGCCCGGGCACGGTCCTCAAGCCACGGCGCCACGGCGGCGAACTCAGCCATGAAGCGGTCCAGTCCTGCGGCGCGGCGCTCGCCGTCCGTCCCCTTGGGAATGAGTGTGGCGCATTGCCAGTAACTGCCGCGGTCGACCATGACAGTGATGAACCGGTCGCCTGCGTTCCCCACTAGCCCCTGAGGGTCGTTTTCGCGCCGCGGTAGCCGGAACCACCACGCGTCCATGGGGCAGGCGAAGCTCCGGAGCCGAAGTTCCGGCAATGCCCGGGCGAGCGAGCCCCGGCCATCGCAGGCCACGGTCAGGGTGGCCCGCAGCTCGCCGGTCGCGCCGTCGGCGGCGCGGTAGCGCACTCCCGTCACCCGGCCGCGTTCCTGCAAGAACCCGATCGCCTCGGTATTCAGTCGCAGGCTGAAAGCTGGCTCGCGCCGGGCCTCGTCCGCCAGCAGGTTAAGCAGGTCCCACTGAGGGACCATGGCAATGTAGTTGTACGGCGGCCGCAGCACGCCAAGGTCGCCCACGGTGAGCATCGGCCCGCCAGGCCCGGCCGGCAGCTGAAAGGCGCTTACGCGCCGCTGCGGGAGCGCCGCGAACCGCGGCCCGAGCCCCAGCTCATCCAAGAGCCAGAGTGTGCTGGGGTGCACGGTGTCACCACGAAAGTCGCGCAGGAAGTCTCCGTGCTTTTCCAGGACGATAACCTCGACACCCGAGCGAGCCAGCAGCAGCGCGAGAACCATTCCGGCAGGCCCGCCGCCCACCACGCAACATGTTGTCCGCTCCGCCATCGCTCGCCCATTCTTCCAGGTCGCGGCCAAGCATTCGATGCTGGCGCGCCGCACCGCGGACCGGGTGGCGGCATTGCATCACCTGGCGAGCTCCAGGTGAGACACCAGCCCAGGCACGAACACCAGGTCACACGGCCCTCACCAGAGACCTGATACGCGACCTTGGCCTCAGCCGACTGGGCATAGCTTGCCGGCGCCACACAGCGAGCCACACCGACATGATCCATCACTGCCGACGGCACACGCCAGGACGCGCCGTTCCACGCGGATGTTTGACGTGACAG
>Ga0318568_10001007_pt1 | contig 11908 bp, 11 predicted proteins | sample GRESIP088b5f21_FD_203690 | JGI IMG/M metagenome (GOLD analysis project Ga0318568, IMG submission 203690) | Tropical soil microbial communities from Luquillo Experimental Forest, Puerto Rico - GRE.SIPMG.088b5f21 | ecosystem: Environmental > Terrestrial > Soil > Tropical forest > Bulk soil...
TAAATACAAGGAATAACAATATTCTTATCCTTATCGCAAAATCCCCACATGTCACCTTTTCTATAAGGTATTAACAGCGGTTCACTCGGCTTTATTTCGTTCTTTATTTTTTCTAAAAGCCCGTGCTTGGTGGCAGAGTTGGTTACCAGCGTGTTTTCTATTTTTATTATTTCATTCCGCATACTCATACCTGTTCAGTTGGGTTTTAAGGTTTTTTATTTCTGCTTCAATGTCTTGTTTGCTGTTTTCAAAATAGCCGGTTAAGTCGAGTTGCTCTGTAGTGGTTTTATAAGCGCTGCTGCCAACAACGGTTTCGTATTGGGCAACAAGGGCATCGTATTTTGCCATCAGGCCGGCAAGCGTTGTTTTCAGTTTTGCAATGGTTGTTTTTTCCGCGCCACCTGCACCTAGCTTATCCAGTACTCCGGTTTTTAAATTTTCTAAAATTGTTTTTACGGTATCTATATCTTCGAGCTGGTTGGCATCATTTAATTGCTTAAACAGGTCTTCCGCTTTTCTTTGTACTTCTGCCGGGGCGTTTTGGTATTTGTCGGGGTGGCAAAGCATGCTGGCTTCACGATATATTCTCTTTAGCGCCTTTTTGTCTTCGTCGCTTAGGGTGTTTGCTTTTTCCGCTTTCTTTTTAGAGGTTTCGTACGCCCGGTCGTATTGCGCATAATCGGCATCGGCTTCTTCATACTTGCTTTTGTATTCGGTGTTTTCGGGTTCTTTCTCCGCAATAATTTTGGTAAGTTTTTTCTTCAATAGCAAATACTCCTTTACCACTTCACCCAGAACAGTATTGTACATCCTGTCGTATTCAAAAACAATTTTTTCCGCTTCCGCTTTTTTGTCCTGCACTGCTATAATTTGGTATTCCAGCAGTTTTATTTCAAACAAAAGATTGTCCTCCTGCGGGTCTTTAAATACTTGTACGGTACTGTATTTTTTAATAAGCAGTTCAATTTTTAATGTAGCCGCGTCAAAGTTTTTTTGTTGCAGGGCTTTTACTATTTCTTCCACTTCCTGTATGCCTTCGCCATCCTGTAAAAGTTTTTCGGCATGTTTCTGAATGTCTTCATCGTCGTTCAGCAGAATAAGACCATTAATAACTTTGCATCTTTTCAGCAATATGGCAATGTCTGTTGCGGTATCGCTTGTTGTTTGGCGGGTAATGGCATTAAACTCTTTAACGAATTGGTTGGCTAAAAACGCATCGCCTTTGGTTACCACAATGTTTTCTTTTTTCTGCCCCATGCTTGCCCTTACCGTCCAGTTAAAGCTTCCGGTAATAACGGTTTCGTTGTCTATCACGCAAAACTTGTGGTGCATCCTATCGTCCGGCGCGTAAAAATAGTTGCCTGATAATGTTTTTAGTTTTTCAAAAGCAAGGCCACTGCCCATGTTGATTTCATCCCTGATAATGCAAACCTGCACTTTGACGCCTTTTTCTGCAATGGCGAGTAAGGCATCGAACAATATAGGATCAGTAAACCATGCAATGGCTGCGTAGACGCTATGAGAGGCACTGAGGAGTTCGGTTTTTATTACACTTCTTATTTTTTCAAAATGGGCTTCAGTTGTTATCATATGAGCTTAGGGCGGTTAAACGCCGTTGGTTGGTTTTTAAAGACTTATAAACTTATGTTCAAGTTGCACCGCCATTGCAAGTGATTGTTACAAACTAAAAATTTTGACTAAGTTGGCGCAAGTACGCCCATACAGCAAACTGAGGTTTTTTGCTGCACAAATGACCAGTATATGACCGAAATCAACATTTTCAATTTTCAACTTTCAATTTTCAACTAAATATGAACTAAATTTGCAGCGAATTAAAAATCTCCATGTCTAATACTACACAACAACAAGCGATTTTGGTGCTGGAAGACGGCACAGTACATTATGGTAAAGCATTTGGCGTTATTGGCACTACAACAGGTGAATTGTGCTTTAACACTGGTATGACAGGTTACCAGGAAGTATTTACAGATCCTAGTTATTATGGCCAGGTTTTGATTATGAACAACGTACACGTTGGAAACTATGGCGTTAAAGATGGAGACGTAGAAAGTGGTTCAATTAAGATCCGCGGGTTGATCGGCCGTAACCTTGAAGAAACATATTCTCGCCGCCAGGCACAAGGTTCCCTGAACGATTATTTGAAAGCGAACAACCTGGTTGCGATCGAAGATGTTGATACACGTGCGCTGGTTGAGCATGTACGTACGAAAGGTGCAATGAACTGCATCATTTCTTCTGAAATTCTGGATGTAGAACAATTGAAAGCGGAGTTAGCCAAAGTTCCTTCAATGGATGGGTTGGAACTTGCTTCTCTTGTTAGCACAGATAAAACATACGAAATGGGCGATCCTAATTCTTCCATTCGTGTTGCGGTAATCGACTTTGGAGTAAAACAGAATATTCTTAACTGCCTTGTGGAAAGAGGTGCGTATGTAAAAGTACACCCTGCAAAAACTTCAGCAGCAGAGTTAAAAGCGTTTAACCCTGACGGTTACTTTATATCAAACGGCCCTGGCGATCCGGCTGCGATGCCTTACGCTATAGAGACTGTAAAAGAAATTTTGAAAGCGGAGAAACCAGTTTTTGGTATCTGTTTGGGTCACCAGTTACTTGCTTTGGCAAATGGTATCCCTACTTTCAAAATGCACCACGGCCACAGAGGTTTGAACCACCCGGTAAAAAACCTTGTAACTGGTCTTTGCGAGATTACAACTCAAAACCACGGTTTTGGTGTGGATCCCGAAGCGGTTAAAAAAGCAGATCACATCGAGGTTACGCACGTTAACCTTAACGATAAATCAATTGAAGGTATCAGATTGAAAGGTAAACCTGCCTTCTCTGTGCAATATCACCCAGAAGCAACTCCGGGCCCGCACGATAGCAGATACTTGTTTGATGACTTCATCAAATTGATTGAAGCGAACAAGAATTAATTCAATTGAAAATTGAAAATTATTAGAGGCTGCGAATGCAGCCTCTTTTTTCTTTTTGGGAATGAGCAGTTTGGCCTTGATTGGGCCTGGGTTGCGACGCTCCGTTCAACAGTTGAATAAAATTGATCGCGTGGGGAAGTAACCACAAAAAAGAGCATGAATTGAATTTTAATACTAACTTTCAATTTTCAACTTTCAATTCTCCACTAAAATGAAGCTCGCTATCATCAACGGACCTAATCTTAATCTTCTTGGAACAAGAGAACCCGGCATCTACGGAAGCCAGACTTTTGAAGCATTTTATATAGACTTACAGAAATTGTTTCCCGATATTTCATTTCACTATTTTCAAAGCAACGTGGAAGGCGAGTTAATCAATGAGTTGCAAAGAGTGGGCTTTGACTATGATGGTATTATTATGAATCCCGGTGGATATACGCATACTTCGGTTGCGATTGGCGATGCGATAGCTTCAATCAAAACGCCGGTTATTGAGGTTCATATCAGCAATGTACATGCGCGGGAAGATTTCAGAAAACTATCTCATGTTTCCGCGAAAGCGAAAGGAACGATCGCAGGATTGGGAATGAAAGGGTATGAGCTGGCGGCTAGATGGTTTATGGCTTAAGAGGCTGATTAATTTGAAAATTTGAAAATGCTTTCTGTCCGGTCTTACTGTGTTTGGTTTGTTCTCCAAATTCTAAGAGTCAGAAACAACTTAAGAAAGGTGTGCCTAACGCATTTTCAAATTTTCAAATTTGCAAATTCGCTTATTTCACAATCACCGATTTCTGTGAAACACTGTATGCACTGAAATATCCCAGCGCTCCACCGGTGATGCTGCTCACAGGATTGGCCGGTGCAGGATTGTCGGGACGGCCAATGATGTTCTGAAGGGAGTTAAAATAATCGTAGTTCGCTTTGTCAATACATCTCATCTCTACAGAAACTGAATCTCCTTTCTTAATGTATTCTTTATCTTGTCTAAAAAGTGAAAAGTTTGTCGCATTGCCGTCAAAATACTTGTCGTTGGTGATATTGATAGCTTTCGATGCGACGCCGTTGAAGTATTGTTTAAAGTAATAATTGTTGCCCAGGCCTTTTGGATCTGCGAAATAAACGACTGCTTCAAGCGTGTCTTCGTCGCTGGATTTGAAAGTTGAATGCTGGATTTTTAAAGTATCCAACTTAACAACCGCAGGCATTGTAGAGCTCGCAGTATATTCTTTGTTATCAGTTGTTTTTATATACAGGCTGTAAGTATTGCCCACGGTACCCATTAACGTTGCCGTTTGATAGTTGCCTGGAGATGTTTCTTTCAGTGTCTCGCTATTTCCTTTATTATCAGAAATTTTCACAACCGCATTTTGTACAGCCGGAAAACTATTTGTCTGATCGTAGTTAACACTTGTCGAAAGCTTGATCGTGTAAGGGCCCGGCGTGTTGGAAATATTGCCTTCTACCACCAGTTGAGGTGTGGAGTTATTCGTTTTGACGTCGATCACTTTTTCGCACGATGTTGTGCCCATTGCTACAACAAGCACAAGTAATATTGATATGATTGTTTGAATACGTTTCATTAGAATTTGAAATTGTAGGTTACAGAAGGAATGAATTTGAACAAAGCAACCTGAACAGCTTCTGTTTTGGTTGGATCATCCGGATTTGTTTTGAAGTTGATCGTGTAAGCATTTTCTCTGCCATAAGCATTGTACAAAGAGAACGTCCAGCTTGATTCTTTTGTAGCTGTTTTCTTAACGATGTAAGTGGCACCAAGGTCAAGTCTATGATAGGCCGGCATTCTATAGCCGTTCCTTTCTGTGTAATAGTTAACAACCTGGTTGTCCACCTCATACTTACCACTTGGGAAAGTAGTTGCATTACCAGTATAGTAAACGAAGTCTGCTGAGAATGTCCATCTTTTGTTTAGCTCATACATTGCCACAACAGAAATGTCGTGTGTGCGATCTTGCCTTGCAGAGAACCATGAACCTTTGTTGATGCCGGCAAATTGTCTTTCGCTTTTCGCTAAAGTATAACCGATCCAACCTGTCAGCTTGCCTGATTTTTTCTTAATCAAAAACTCTGCACCATAAGCGCGTCCTTTACCAAACAATAATTGCGATTCTACATTTTCATTTCCATAAATATCTGCTCCATTTTTGTAGTCGATCTGGTTCTGCATTAATTTGTAATAAAGCTCCGTCGAGAATTCGTACTCGTTGTTTTTAAAGTTTCGGAAATAGCCGAGAGAGAATAGGTCCGCGATTTCCGGCTTCACGTTGTTGCTGCTTGGTATCCACACATCCCATGGAGAAGAAGTTGACGAAGTGCTTAGCAGGTGCATGTTTTGTGTATTGCGTGAATAACCTCCTTTGATTGAATGTTCAGCATTTATAACATAGCTCAAAGAGATTCTCGGCTCAGCAAAGAAGTATGTTTTGACCAAACTTGTGCTGCTGTATACTGATGAATCTTTTATGCTGCTGTCATCGTTGTAAGTGTAAAATGTTCCCGGTCCCAACAACGAAAATGAACTGAAGCGAACACCATAATTAATGTTCAGATGGTCAGAGAATGTCCAGGTATCATTGATATAAGCACCATTTTCCCAACCGTGTTTTTTCTGCAATTGCATGTTGTTGATTCCTGATTTTGGGTTAGCAGTCACCTCGCCCGGAATGAATGTATGGGCAATGGAGTTGATACCAAACTTCACGTTGTGATTTGTTCCAACATACCATTGCAGGTCCTCCTTGAAGTTCCAGTCTTGTATGGCAGACGTGATCTTAACGTCATCGCCATTGTTGTTAAGAAGGATATGATAATTATAGTTGCTGAAAATAAGAGAAGTATTAGAAAACAATTTGCTGTTGAAAATATGGTTCCAGCGGAGCGTAGCTGTTGAGTTGCTCCAATCAAGTCCAAACTGTTTGTTGTAGTTAAAATTATCGCGACCAAAGTAGCCTGATAAATATATGCGATCTTTTTCTCCGAGCTTGTAGTTTGCTTTTGCGTTGATGTCGTAGAAATAAAGGGTTGAGTTTTTCGCTGTTGTGTCCTTTGATAATTTAAGGAACAAATCTGCATAAGTGCGTCGTGCAGAAATGATAAACGAACCTTTGTCTTTAACGATCGGGGCTTCTACACTCAATCTTGATGAAATAAGACCAATGCCTCCACTTACGCTTGCCCGCTTATTATTTCCCTCATTCATTTTTAAATCGACAACAGAAGACAATCTGCCGCCGTATTCCGAAGGCGCGGTTCCTTTGTAAATTGTCGCGTCTTTAATGGCATCGGAATTAAAAACAGAAAAGAAACCCAACATGTGCGATGGATTGTACACAGGAGCTTCATCCAACAGAATAAGGTTTTGATCTGCGCTTCCTCCGCGAACATAGAAACCTGAGTTACCATCGCCTGCGGATTGAATGCCAGGCAAAAGCTGAATTGTTTTCAACACGTCTTTCTCTCCGAAAATGACAGGAATGTTTTGGATCTCCTTCATGGTTACTTTTTCAACTCCCATAACAGGGCGCAAAACCGCATCATTTTTTTTACGGGTGCTAACGACAACTTCCTGTAAAGTGCTGTTGGTTCTTCCCAATTGTACGTTTAGTCGAATGTTTTTGTTTACATCCAATGAAAACGCTTGCGCATTAAAGCCCACCGATTGTGCCACGAGTGTATATTTTCCCTTGGGTACTGTGAGCGAATAAAATCCATAAGAGTTGGTGACGATACCGGCATTTTTTAGTTCTTTGATATAAACGGACACTCCGATCATATCTTCACCGGTTGCAGAATCTTTTACTGTTCCGCTGATGCTGAACTTTTCCTGAGCATTGGCAGCTATAGATAGCACAGACAGGAAAAGTGCTACCAGCAGCTGAAAGCTTTTTTTAGATTGCATGTAAGGGTTTTAAAATTTTCTAATGATAAGGCCGCAAAAATCTTTATCTCATAGTCAAGAAATCGTTAAAGTAGCCCAAAACAAGGTTTCATGCGATTGGCACGCAAAATTATGCCATATGTTACGATCTGGGTATTAAATAGTGACAAAAGGGTGGTTTAAATGGATGGTTATTTGTACAAGATCAGTAGGCGCGAATTGAATTCGCCCAGCTTAATAAAGAAATTCAAATAATTACAAAAAAATCCGCAGCAGCAAAGCATACCCAATATCCTGTTTCATATTGTCAGCTTTTTTGATGATATGCACGCCGGTTCGGCTCCATACAATGAATACATCGCCTTTTCTGTGAATCAAAATTTGCTGTTCTATCTCTGGCAAGATGTGACCCTTTGCTATCCAGCCAAGATCTCCTTTTGTAGCTATTTCTCCGCCCATCGAGTACATTACCGCCATGTCTTCAAAACTTGCCTGGTGGTTGTTAATTCGGTTTAGAATTGATTTGGAAAGTGAATCTGCTACTCTGTAAGTGAGTATCGAAGTGTCAATAAATACCTGGCTAATGCGATTAAATGTGCTGGGTTCCTGTGCCAGCACTTCTACCAGATATTTATCCTGCTTCCGGGTTAAAAACGGGCCATATACTTTGCCGGGTTTGCCATGATAGGCAATGCTGTCAGCCACTCCCTGGAAGGTTAAAGTATTCATAACTACCACGGTATCAATCTTGTATTTCTTTTTTAAAATATCGCGGGTGTACAAAATTGGATTGTAGGATTTTTCAATCCCTTCCTTTATTTGCGGTATTGTTTTTGGTACAACTACTGCTGTTTGTGGCGGCGTAGATTGTTTGTTTTGCGCATTTGTAAAGAAGAAAAGAAACAAACAGGTAGATGCAATAAGGATAATTTTGAGCGCCCCCATAATAATTGATTGTCGCAGATGAGTGACAAATATATACTTTACTTTTGGATGCCTGACAGAGGTAGAAATAAGTGAAGTTTAAGATTTTTTGCAGAATAAAATATTTGATCAGTACGTTTTATGAACATGAAAAAGATTGCGATGAGATTTTCTATTATAGTTTTTATTACGCTTTTCATTGCCGGCACTTCAATGGCGCAGCAATGGAAAAGCTATATTATTGGAGTGAAAGGCGATACGCTTAATCGTGTTGACAAGCAAGACAAAAAGCAGGGAAAATGGGTGGTTAGAGTTGAGTCGTTGCGCGGTGAGCCGGGCTATGAAGAGGAAGGAGTTTATATTGACAACCGCAAAGAGGAAACATGGCGCAGATATAGCCTGATGGGTGATTTGCTGGCAGTAGAAAATTATAAATGGGGGTTGAAAGATGGCAGCAATTTGTACTACAGCAGCCTGACCGGAAATGTAGCAGTAGAAGAAAGCTGGCTGGCGATCAACCCTGATAAGTTATACGATACAGTTGATATAGAAAATGTTGATGATCCCGGACATTTTACCCGCACGGTCATTAAAAACGAAGGCGCTTCATTAAAACATGGTACCTGGAAAATGTACGATCCAACTACGGGATTTGTGACTAAAACAGAGTTCTATCATTTGGGAAAAAAAGAAACAGATCCATTGTCTGCGGCAGCCTCTACAGACACTCCAACTTCAGCTAAAAAAGACGGTACAAAAACGAGTTCCAAACCAAAAGAAGTAGAAGATTTTGAAAAACAAAATGCTGGAAAGAAGAAAGTGAAAGTGCGGGATGGAGCTACGGGATATTAGGAATTGAAAGTTGAAAATTGAAAGTTGAAAGTTGAAAATGCACGATGTGCGAACACCGTAATGGTGACATAGCTACCAATCAATTTTCAACTTTCAATTTTCAATTCAACTTACTCGTGGCTTGCTTTACCAAGCGTTGCCAAAATACCACCATCAACATATAGAATGTGACCACTCACGAAGTCGGACGCTTTTGACGCCAGGAAGATCGCAGCACCTTGCAGGTCTTCAGGATTTCCCCATCTTGCAGCCGGTGTGCGTTTAAGGATAAACTCGTTAAACGGATGACCATTCTCGCGAATTGGCGCGGTTTGAGCGGTTGCAAAATAACCCGGTCCGATTCCGTTTACCTGGATATTATGTTTGGCCCATTCAGTTGCCATGCTGCGTGTAAGCATTTTCAAACCGCCTTTCGCAGAGGCATAAGCGCTTACAGTTTCTCGGCCAAGCTCGCTCATCATTGAACAAATGTTGATGATCTTTCCGCCGCTGTTGCGTGCAATCATACGTTTTGCAACATGCTTACCTACGATGAAAGGAGCCGTCAAATCAATTTTCAGCACCAATTCAAAGTCTGCCACTTCCATATCAACGATCGGCGTTCTTTTGATAATGCCGGCGTTGTTGATAAGAATATCAATTGGCGCCACTTCTTTTTCAATTTGATCCAAAGCTGCAGTTACTTCGCTTTCAACAGTAACATCGAAGCGATAACCATATGCTTTGTAACCTTGTGCCTCGTATTCTTTAACAGCATTGTCTAATTTTTCTTGTGATACATCATTTACTACGATTGTAGCGCCAGCTTTCGCTAATGCAATGGTCATCGCCATTCCCAGGCCATGCGTACCGCCTGTAGTGAGGGCAGTTTTACCTTTTAAACTAAATAGTTCCATGATATTATTTGTTGTTTATTTTATTGTTTTTTGTTTACATCGCACTTCGTACACAAGCTTATCTCAAATCACCAGGTTGCACCACATCCATATCGCCGTAATCAAGATTTTCGCCGCCCATTCCCCAAATAAAAGTATATGCTGCGGTTCCTGCTCCGGAGTGAATTGACCAGTTTGGAGAAATGATCGCCTGGTAGTTTTTCATCCACACATGTCTTGTTTCCTGCGGCTCACCCATGAAATGGCAGATCGCCTGATTTTCTGGTACTTCAAAATATAAATACACTTCCATTCTACGGTCATGCGTATGCGAAGGCATCGTGTTCCAAACACTTCCTGTTTTTAATTCTGTCATACCCATTTGGATCTGACATGTTTGTACAACAGAATTTACTATCAGTTTATTGATCGTACGTGCATTGCAAGTTTCCGGTGTGCCAAGGTTTACTATTTCAGCCTCTGCTTTTGTAATTTTTTTTGTTGGAAAATTTACGTGCGCAGGAGCGGAGTTGAAATAGAAATAAGCAGGTTTGGTTTTGTCGTTGCTTTCAAATGTAACTTCTTTATTGCCGCGGCCAACATACAGAGCCTCTTTGTAATCTAGTTCATACACAGTTCCATCAACAGTTATTTTGCCAGCACCGCCAACATTTATAAAACCAATTTCGCGACGCTCAAGAAAATAATTTGCTTTCAACGGATCAATCGTTTCAAGTGTAAGCTTGCCTGAAGCAGGAACAGCTCCGCCTGCAATCACGCGATCATACAGTGAGTAAACCATATTCACATTATCATTCTCAAACAATTTTTCAATAAGAAAATGCTCTCTTATTTTTTTCGTGTCGTAATTCTTTACGTCGTTGGGATGCGCAGCATGGCGCAGTTCATAATTGGTAGCCATATCGATTATTTGTTTTTTTAGTTTTAAGGTTATGAGTTATGAGTTGAGAGTTGTGAGTGGGACGATTTATGTGCGGTTACTCCACTCATTACTCAAAACTCACTACTCAAAACATGAAGTCTGTTACTTCAAAAAATCTTTACGCATCGGCGCGAACGCATCGATCAACTCTCCTTGTTCGATGCATTTTGCACCATGTAAAACATTGGATGGAACGAAAAAGCCTTCGCCTTCTTTCAAGCGCTGCGTTTTGCCATCAATTGTTATTTCAAACACGCCTTTTGCAACATACGATGTTTGGATATGCGGATGTTTGTGTTCGTAACCAACGGCACCGCTTTCAAAAACGACACGAACCATCATTACATCTTCATTGTAACCCATGATTTGACGCTTAACACCGGGATCAGTATTTTCAAACTGCATTTCTGACGCAAGTAAAAATTCTTTGCTCTGCATAGTTGGTAGTTGTTGGAGATAAAATCGGGTATGAAAGTATTAAAAATTGGTTGACCAATTAAAATATTCTGGTATCAATTTTTCTAAAATTCTAATTATTCAATATAAATGCTGATTTTTAATGACTTAAGGTCGAAGTTTGATCTTTAAAAATGATTGGGCTCATAAAATTGGTCGTCCAATTTTGACATGACGCTTATTTTGGTAATTTTGAAACTGTAAATCTTGTTGAATGAAAGACGTTTTGGATGGATTGAAGGAAGTTGTGGTTGAGAAACCGGTGGATGTTATTATCAAACAAATTAAGGAGTTGTTGATCTCCGGTCAGTTGAAGCCGGGAGACAAACTGCCGCCGGAAAGAAAACTCTCCGAGAAATTTGGCGTGGGCAGAACTCATGTGCGGGAAGCTATCCAGAAACTTGAATTTTACGGGATATTAAAGACCAAACCACAAAGTGGGACCTACGTTGCTGGTATTGGCATCTCCGCGCTGGAAGGTTTAATCAGCGACATTTTAAGGATCGATGCATACTCTTTCATGTCGCTTGTAGAGACTCGTGTGTTGCTGGAAACATCAGCGGTGGCGCTTGCTGCAGAACGAAGGACAGAAGAGGATATTGAAAAACTGGAGTTGTCATTAAACAACTATCTGGCAAAAGCCAAACAAGGGATAAAGGCTGTTGATGAGGATCTGATGTTTCACCTGACCATTGCTGAGGTAAGTAAAAACCAGGTGCTTAAATCACTTCTGCTGATTATTATTCCGGACATCATTTCCAACTATTCTGTTTTTAAAGTTTGCGACACAATAACCGATAAAGCGCTCAATGAGCATTCACTGCTGTTTCAGCAGATTAAAGAAGGCGATGTCGAAGGTGCGCAGGCTACAATGAAGGAGCATCTGCAAGGAGTGATGGATTTCGCGAAGATGATCGTTCAATAGGAATGCGACGCTGCTACAATTTTACGTTCCTTTCACAATTATTTTTTCTCCTTCAAACACAAAAGATAGCAGTAAATAGAAAAG
>Ga0318568_10001009_pt1 | contig 11906 bp, 6 predicted proteins | sample GRESIP088b5f21_FD_203690 | JGI IMG/M metagenome (GOLD analysis project Ga0318568, IMG submission 203690) | Tropical soil microbial communities from Luquillo Experimental Forest, Puerto Rico - GRE.SIPMG.088b5f21 | ecosystem: Environmental > Terrestrial > Soil > Tropical forest > Bulk soil...
CTTTGCCGCCTTCTCGTTTTCAATTCGCTGAGATTGCATCGCCTTGGCGGGAAAACCATCGGCCATGGGTGCGAGCGGCTCGTACAGGAAGGCGAGCCCCGTAAGGTGCGCACCGAACGTAGCGGCTACCGAAACGGCAAAATCCGTCGCGACGTCGCGTGACGCGCCCACCGATAGATTCGCAATAATGTCCTTGATCATCATTTTGTTCTCGCCCTTGGTCACCTTGAGTTGCAGCTAGTTCGCAGTCGAATCAATTAGCGCTAACCTCGGGCTCCCCCTCCCCTTGCGGCAATCAAGGTTGCGATTAAGGCCCTTCTGTAAAAACTAAAATAGTATCGATCGAGCTGAGGATGATCGTCTTTGACTTGTATCAATGATGGGTCTTCGATCGTCGCGCCGACGCGAAGCGCTAGAGCCAGACATTCGGACGACACCGCATACGATCTGCATGTTCTCAAGACTGCAGCTGTGCGCGCCATAGTGGCTTCAAAAGCTCGAGAAAAACAAGCACGAGAACGCCGGCACCAAGCGTCAGCGCGAGGTCGTCCAGGTGCAGAGGCCCGAAGCGGAAGAGTCCGCGCGCAAACGGCCAAAGAAGCGTCACGCTCAATATCGTCGTAACGGCCAGGAGAACCAATGAGAGCACCGGATTCGGGCGGCGGAGAGCCGTCACCAGTGATGCGCTGAAGGAGCGATTGACGAAGATCAGGCCAACAATGGCCAGAACCAACGAAAAGAAAGCCAATGCTCGCACTTCCTCCTCCGGCATTTCCCGCTTGAACGCCACGACGAAGATTGCGGCAACGAGCGCGAAAGCGAAAGCTCCCTGCAGAAGACCCCAGGCAATTAGCGGCGCTGAGAACAGAGGTTCATCAGGGGTTCGCGGGCGTCGGCGCATTACGTCCTCCTCTTCCGTCTCGGCCTCGAATACGAGCGAACACACCGGATCGATCACCATCTCCAGAAAAGCGATATGCACGGGCCCGAATAAGATCGGCAAGCCAAACAGCAGCGGCAGCAGCGCCAATCCTGCGATGGGCACGTGCACAGCGAAGATGAATCCCATCGCCTTGCGGAGGTTATCGTAGATGCGGCGGCCGAGCCGTACGGACTTGACGATAGAACCGAAATCGTCGTCGAGGAGTACAATCGAAGATGCCTCGCGCGCCACGTCCGTTCCGCGTCCGCCCATGGCAATACCGATGTGCGCTGCTTTAAGCGAAGGCGCATCGTTGACGCCGTCCCCGGTCATAGCCACGATCTCCCCGTTCGCTTTGAGTGCGTTGACGATACGAAGCTTCTGCTCCGGCATGATCCGGGCGAATACCGTCGCCGTACGTACGCGGACAGCCAACTCGCCGTTGGTCAACTGCTCGACCTCTGTGCCTGTCACGAAATCTTCGGTGTCGAAGCCTGCCTGGCGCGCGATCGCTCTTGCAGTCGTCGGATAGTCGCCGGTGATCATGATCACCTTGATGCCAGCCGATCGGCATTCGCTCACGGCATCGGGCACACTCGGCCGCAGCGGATCGGCAAGGCCGATGAGCCCCAAGAACTTGAACGAGAAATTGTGCTGCGAGTCCGGCCATGTCTGCCCCGCGAACGAGGCGCGGGCAACGCCCAAAACACGCAGGCCCTCGGCGGCCATGGCGTCCATGGACCGCGTCAGCGCGGCGACGTCCGAGGCACTGAGATGGCAAAGATCGGCGATGGCTTCAGGCGCGCCCTTGGCCGCGATGACGAACTCTTGCCTGGCATCGGTACTCTGCCAGACCTGCGACATCGCGAGGAGGCCTGGGCGAAGTCCGTAAGTGTGCACGAGTTTCCATTGGGGACCAGGCGGACGTTCGGTCTCGCCCAACTGCTCGCGAGCGAGATCATGAAACGCCCTTTCCATGGGATCGAAGGGCTCTCGCTCACTGGCGAGAAGGCCGAACCGGACCAAGCCATGGAAGTCTTCTGGCATTTTTTCGCCGGACGCCTTCCGGGGTCGAAAAATTTCGCCATTCTTGAGGCTCAGCTCGACGACGGACATTCGGTTCTCGGTCAGAGTGCCGGTTTTGTCCGTACACAACACCGTTGCGGAGCCGAGGGCTTCGATGGCGGCAGCACGTCGGGTCAGGACACGCGCCCGCGAGATTCGCCACGCACCCATCGCCATGAAGACGGTGAGCACAACCGGCAACTCTTCGGGGAGCATCGACATGCCGAGCGCGATGCCAGCAAGCACCGCATCGAGCCATCCTCCGCGCAAGGTGCCGTAAAGCAGCACCGCCAGGATGCTCACCGCGCCACCGGCCACGGCGAACACACCCACAAGCCGCCGGGTCTGTGCCTGCAGGCGTGGCTGCTCAGTCTCCAGAGCGCTCAGCGACTGGCCGATCTTGCCGATCTCGCTCAGTGCGCCGGTCGCGATCACTTCACCTATTCCCCTGCCGCGTACAATCAATGAACCGGAAAACACATACGGCAGGTCATCGCCACCAGGCCGGCGGGCTATGGAGGAATCGACGTTACTACCGGCGATCTTGCGCACGGGAATAGACTCGCCCGTCAGCAGCGATTCATCGGTCTGTAGGTCATGACTTTGGATCAGCACCGCGTCCGCCGGCACCCGGTCTCCCTCCGCAAGAACAACGACATCGCCTCGCACGACCTCGCGGCCAGCGATGCGTTTGCGCGCGCCATCGCGAATGACCAGCGCACGAGGACTGGTAAGGTCACGCAGCGCCTCCAGAACGCGCTCGGTGCGGGTTTCCTGCACGACTGTGATGACAATCGAGAGTGTTGCGAAGGCGAGAAGGATCAGCGCTTCTTTCAGATCTCCGAGTATCAGATAGATCACGCCGCCGCCGATCAGCAGCGCCAGCATCGGCTCGCGTAGAACTTCAAGTATGATGTGCAGCGGCGTGCGCCGATCCGGTCGGGGCAGCTCATTGTACCCCTCGGCCTTCAGCCTGGCCCGAGCATCCGCCTCGCTGAGGCCACGGCTCAATGCGAACGATGAGGGATCGTTGGACATTTCGGCCTTTTAGACAGTTGGACGCAGGCGCTCTACCCAAAATGGGGGCATCCAACTAGGCTTCGGCCACCAGGCCAATGGGTTTGATGCAGATCAACGAGCACGGCTCCACGGTGTGCAATCAGCTGTTGGCCGCCGCTTTCGATCAATCCCTCAAATCATCATGAATTTTCCCACGCGTGAATTTGATCCTGATCAATGTCGTTTTCGCTACGGCGTATTTCTTAACGGGCGAACTGCGGGTGCTTTTCGTATCATTTATGGAACCTTCCGATGGCGCATAAGCAGGTCCTGTTCCGTTCGGCCGCCCGTGAGAAGATCTTGCGCGGCGCGGCCCAACTCGCCGACGCCGTGCGGGTAACATTAGGTCCGCGATCGAAATCGGTCTTGATCGAGAAGAAATGGGGGGCGCCGATCGTCTGCAACGACGGCGTCACCATCGCCAAGGAATTTGATCTCAAGGATCCAGAGGAGAATCTGGGCGCCCAGATGCTTCGCCAGGCGGCGGAGAAGACCGGTGACCTTGTGGGTGACGGCACGAGCACCTCGACAATCTTGGCGCACGCGATCTTTGCCGACGGGCTGCGGAATGTCGTGGCTGGAGCAAGCGCGATCGATATCAAGCGCGGATTGGATCGCGCTACGAAATCGGCGGTCGAGGCGCTGAAGGCATTGTCGCGTCCGGTCGCGACGCGCAAGGAAAAGGCGCAAGTAGCCGCCATTTCCGCCCATAACGATCCCGCCATCGGCGAACTCGTGGCAGGAGCCATGGAGAAAGTCGGCGGCGAGGGCGTCATCACGGTCGAGGAATCGAAGACGACCGAGACGATGCTCGATGTCGTCGAGGGTATGCAGTTCGACCGCGGATTTCTCTCCCCCTACTTCGTCACCAGCCCTGAGAAGATGGAGGCGGTGTTGGAGGATGCCTTCGTGCTGCTTTCTGATCGCAAGATCGGCACATTGAAGGATCTGATCCCGCTTCTCGAGCAGGTCGCCAAGGCCGCGCGGCCGCTGTTGGTCGTCGCCGAAGACGTCGAGGGCGAGGCGCTCGCGGGCCTGATCGTCAATCAGATTCGCGGCTCACTCAAAAGCTGTGCTGTCAAAGCACCGGGATTTGGCGATCGTCGCAAGGCCATGTTGCAGGACATGGCGGAACTGACTGGAGCCATGGTGATCTCCGAAGAGCTGGGACTGACCCTCGAGCATGTGACGGTGGAACAGCTCGGGCGCGCCAAACGGGTCGTAGTGGACAAGGACAATACCACGATCATCGGCGGCGGCGGCGATCGCAAGCGCATCGACGCTCGGATCGAGCAAATCCGTCGCGAGATCGAGAAGACCACCAGCGACTACGATCGCGAGAAGTTACAGGAACGACTGGCCAAGCTCGCCGGTGGGGTTGCCGTCATCCGCGTCGGCGCTCCCACTGAAGCCGAGATGAAATCGAAGAAGGAGGCCCTCGACGACGCCATTAGCTCGACGAAAGCGGCGGTGGCGGAGGGGGTCGTTCCGGGTGGCGGCTTGGCTTTACTCCGCTGCACCGACGCCGTGCAACGGGAAGAGGCAAAGTGCGAAGGTGACGAAAGGACAGGAGCACAAATTTTGAAACGGGCCCTGGAAATCCCGACGCGCCAGATCGCGGAAAATTCCGCCGTTGACGGCGGAGTCGTTGTCGCTCGCATGCTTGCCGGCCAAGGCAATCATGGCTTCGATGCCGCCCGCAAGGAGTATGTCGATCTGGTCGAGGCCGGCATCATCGATCCCACCAAAGTGGTGCGGGTCGCGCTCGAGAATGCGGTGTCGGTCGCGAGCGTGCTGCTCCTGACCGAAGCCACCATGACCGAAATCCCCGAGACCAAGAAGGAACAAGCACTGCAGCCAGAAATGGGGATGTAACCCGATATCAGTGGCGCAGAGTGGCGGGGAACTTCCCGCGACCGACCGGCCGTGGGGGGTTGCCGGCCGGATGGGTTGCTCACATGACCAATGGCCCACTTGACCGGTTCTGGTCTCTCCCAACCCAAGCGCTACTCGATCGGCTCTCAACAAGTCCGGCGGGGTTGTTGCGGATCGAGGCCGAGGATCGGTTGGCCCGCCACGGTCCCAACACCGTGGCCGAACCCCCGCGCCTCAACATTGTCCGCAAGATTGGCCGGCGATTTGCCGAGCCACTGGTCGCGATCTTGCTAGTTGCCGCATCCATCTCGGGAGCGACAGGGGATCTTGGCAGCTTTGGCATCATTGTCATTGTAATCGTTCTCTCGATCGGACTCGATCTGCTTCAGGAGCACCGAGCCGAACGCGCCGCTGAGGCATTGAAGCGTTCCGTCGCGGTGCATGCCGACGTTCGCCGGGATGGCGCCGTCACCGCCGTCCCGGTCGATCAGCTGGTGCCTGGCGACGTGGTCGAGCTCAGAGCGGGGGATCTCGTTCCGGCCGACGGCGTCGTTCTGGAGAGCCGCAATGCCCATGCCAATGAAGCGTTGATGACGGGGGAGCCCTATCCGGCCGACAAGTATCCCGGTTCCTGCAACGCGACGACGCCGCCCGAAGCATTCAATGCGCTATTTGCGGGTACTTCGATCGTCAGCGGCGAGGCGATCATGCTCGTGGTCGCAACCGGCAAGGCGACCCGTTTCGGCGGAATTGCGGCGGCGCTTGCCTCGCGCGAGCCGCCAACTGCGTTCGAGCGCGGCATCCATCGCCTTGGTCTCATGATCCTCAGGCTTACGATCTTTCTCACGCTGTTCGTGCTGCTGATGAACTTGGCGTTTGCCAGGCCCGTGCTGGAGTCCTTCCTATTCGCAGTCGCGCTCGCGGTCGGGCTCACGCCCGAACTCCTGCCGATGATCATGACCGTTACGCTTGCGCGCGGGGCGTTGCGCATGGCGCAGAAGCGCGTCGTGGTCAAAAAGCTTGCCGCAATCCATGATCTTGGCGCCATGGACGTGCTTTGCACCGATAAGACCGGCACGCTGACCGAGGCGCGTATTGCGATGCTCAGGCATCCGGGTTTGGACCGAATGGACAGCGAGCGGGTGCTCATGCTGGCGGCGGTGAATGGCCGGTTCGAAACGGGTATCCGTAGCCCTCTTGACGAGGCGATTGCGAAGCATGCGACGAAGGTGCCGCTCGACGGCTGGTCCAAGCTCGATGAATTGCCGTTCGACTTCGAGCGCCGGCGAATCTCGGTGCTAGTAGAAAAAGACCATGCGCGCATGCTGATCGTGAAGGGTGCGGCAGAGGAAATTATTGCGCGCGCTAAATCCGTGGATGTCACCGATGGCCACGTCCTGCCGATTGACCACCGGCTACGTGCGGCACTGCAGGAGATCGAGCGTGATGAGGCGGCCCAGGGCAATCGCGTGTTGGCAGTGGCCTGGAAGCCAATGCCGCCGGACCGTAGCCAATTGCTGGCGGAAGACGAATGCGACCTGACCATCTCTGGATTTTGTGTTTTCGTCGATCCACCCAAGCCAGACGCAGCCGAAGCGATCGCGCGGCTGGAGAGTGCCGGGATACGCGTCAAGATCCTATCGGGGGACGGCGCTCCGGTGGTGCGGCACGTTGCCGAGGCACTCGCTATGCCGGAGCGAGTATTGATCACTGGCGCCGAGGTGGTGGAGCTTAGTGATGCCGCGCTCGCTGCGCGAGTCGAAGAGATCGATCTCTACGCTCGGATCTCACCGGACCAGAAGACGAGGATTGTGCTGGCGCTGCGGCAGCGCGGCCATACCGTCGGGTTCCTGGGCGACGGCGTCAACGATGCACCGGCCATCCACGCCGCGGACGTAGGCCTTTCCGTCGAGGGAGCCACCGACGTAGCGCGCGAGGCGGCCGACATGATCATGCTGGTCCGCAATCTCAACGTCGTGGCCGACGGCGTGGACGAAGGCCGGCGCACCTTCGCCAACATCCTCAAATATGTGCGCATGGCGACGAGCTCGAATTTCGGCAATATGCTGTCGATGGCGCTGGCGTCGACCTTCCTGCCGTTTTTGCCGCTGACCCCGATTCAGGTTTTGCTCAATAATCTGATCTATGATCTGTCGGAGATCGGCATTCCGTTCGACAACGTTGGTCGCTCGGAAATTGCGAGCCCGCGTGCCTGGCACATGGGCGAGATTCTGCGATTCACCGCGGTGATGGGCTCGCTCTCGTCGCTGTTCGACATGGCAACTTTCGCAATTCTGGTATTCGCGTTCGAGGCGCCTCCAGATTTGTTCCGCACCGCCTGGTTCCTCGAGTCGATCGCGACCCAGATCCTCGTGATATTCGTTATTCGAACACATGGGCCAGCCTGGATAAGCCGCCCTCATCAGGTGCTGATAACCACCTCGCTTGCGGCGCTGGCGGGGGCCCTGCTTCTGGTGGTCTCGCCGATCGCGGCTACTCTCGGCTTCGTTCCGGTGTCGAGCGGACTCACGCTAACGATCGTCGTCATCGTCCTGGCGTATTTGGCATGCGCGGAGGTCGCCAAAAATCTGGCCGATCGCTCGCTCGGCAAAGGTGAGCCGCAGTCAAGACTACTGCGTCGACGGAGTTAGTTGGCCCGGCAAAGGTCTGCCACGTCGCCGGAAAGGCGGCGCTGATGTCCCCGCTTGGCATCCGCTCACTCCTGAAGCACGTAGCTTCCCGGCGCATCGCCCAGCGGTGCAAGACCGGCGGCGACCGCACCGATGCCGGGTGGAAGGGCGGGTTCACCGGAGCACGCATTGAGCCATGCGGCCCATTCAGGCCACCACGAGCCCTGCTTCCGCGCTGCCTGGACCAACCAGGTTGCCGGATCGACATAGCGGTCGCTGGCGTTCTTGGTCATCACTCGGAAGCTGCGACCACGACCGTTCGGCTCGGACACGATGCCGACATTGTGGCCACCGGTCGTGAGCAGATATGTCACTTCGGTGTCGGTCAGGAGGTGGATCTTGTAAGTCGAGCGCCACGGCGCGACGTGATCCCGCTCCGTGCCCACGGCGAAAATCGGCACGCGGATGTCAGTCAGCGCCGCCGGCTTGTTGCCGGCCTCGAAGCGTCCTTCGGCGAGATCATTGTCGAGAAAGAGATGGCGTAGGTACTCAGAATGCATCCGGTAGGGCATGCGCGTGGCATCGGCGTTCCACGCCATCAGGTCGGTCATCGGCTGCCGTTCGCCCATCAGGTATTCGCGCACAATCCGCGACCAGACGAGATCGTTCGAGCGCAGCATCTGGAACGCGCCGGCCATTTGCCGGCTGTCGAGGAATCCCTGCTCCCACATCATGTCTTCCAGGAAGGCGAGCTGGCCTTCGTTGATGAAGAGCATCAGCTCGCCTGCTTCCGTGAAGTCCGTCTGGGCGGCAAACATCGTCAATGACTTGAGCCTGTCGTCGCCGTCGCGCGCCATCGCTGCCGCCGCGATCGCCAGCAGTGTGCCACCGAGACAGTAGCCGACGGCATGAACTTTTCGATCCGGGACCACGGCCCCCAAGGCGTCGAGCGCGGCCATCGGGCCGAGCGTCCGATAGTCGTTCATGCCGAGATCGCGATCGTCCGGGCCCGGATTCTTCCAGGAGATCATGAACACGGCAAAACCCTGCTGGGTGAGGTACTTCACCAGCGAGTTCTGCGGCGAGAGATCGAGGATGTAATACTTCATAATCCAGGCTGGCACGATCAGCACCGGCTCCGGCCGCACCCTGTCAGTGGCGGGCGCGTATTGGATCAGCTCGATCAGCCGATTGCGATAGATCACCTTTCCGGGAGTGACCGCTAAGTCGCGGCCTACCGCGAAATTCTCGGTACCGACCGGCTTTTTCCCGCTGACACTGCGCTCCCAGTCTTCGACCAGATTCTGGAGGCCGCGCACCAGATTCATGCCGCCGTTTTTGAAAGTGTGCTGCAGAACTTCCGGATTGGTCAGGATGAAGTTCGATGGTGAGAACATGTCGAGTATTTGCCGCGATGTGAACTCGACCATGCTCTCGTGCTGCTTGGTGACTCCGCGAATGCCGGTGGTCGCGTTGTGCCACCATTGTTGATGGAGCAGGAAGGCTTGGTGGGCGAGATTGTATGGCCACTTGTGCCAGCCTTCCCCAGCGAAGCGCTTGTCTTGGGGCAGCGGCTCGATGCAGCACGGTGCCTCGTGACCCGCCACGGCGCAGCGGGATGCGTAATTCGCGAATCGAACCGCCTTCCTGGTTGCCTTATCCACGAGCTGTAATCGCTTGCCCGGCGCGTAGATGAGATGTGTGACCCAATCCAAATATGCGTGGGCGAGCGCCGCCGGGGACAATCCGGCGGTAAAACGCGCCCCCGCGGCGTGCAGCGAGCGGTCGATGATGTCGGCAAGCGCGGTTACGGCAAAGGAGTCGCGGGCATCGATTTGGCTTGCCGGAGTCTCTTGCGCCGATGGAATACGATCGGCAGGCACCTCGGCGGCTGCGGGAAAGGGCCGCAAGACCGTCCCTGCATGCCCGCGTACATTGTCGGGTGCAGGCTTCGACGAAATCGCGGCTGCGGTGTCGGTCGCTCGGCTTGCGGCCATGAGGTCAACTCCTCGGTACTTGGGCCCCACGGTCGATTATTTCGATCGCGGGGTGGGGAACATGATCTAAATCAAATCTCGGCGCAGGCGCGATCGCACGGAGCACGGGTCATGCCCGCACTGGATCGTCCGCATGGCTCCCGGGCCGGTCCGACCACCGGGGGATGGTGTCACAAGCGGGAAGACGGCTGTAATCTGACCTCGTTCCGGAGACCCGAAGGCGGCCTGAGGATCGATGTGAAAGCGAACGTTGGGGCAATTGAGCTGACCTTCCTCGGCACTCGCGGCGAAATCAAGATCCGTTCACGCCGACATCGACGCCATAGCTCGCTGCTCGTTCATTATAGCCATACGCGTGTCATGATCGATTGCGGGGCGGATTGGTTGGGACGGCTCCGCGCGATTGCACCGACTGCGATCGTACTCACACACGCACATCCCGATCATGCCTCAGGCCTTGCCGAAGGCGCTCCGTGCCCCGTCTACGCCACCAAGCAAACATTGGACTCGCTTCGTCGCTATCCTATTCGCGATCAACACAGGCTGTCATTGCGAAAATCCGTGACAGTCGGTGGAGTAAGGTTCGAAGCGTTTCCGGTGAGACATTCGATCCGCGCGCCGGCTGTCGGATATCGGGTGTCGGCGGGAAGGCACAGTTTCTTCTATTTGCCTGACGTAGCCGAGCTCAAGAATGTTTCGGCGGCACTTGGCGGTATCGACATCTACATCGGCGACGGGGCGACCATGAGACGTTCGATGGTGCGCAAAAAAAATGGCACCTTGATCGGGCACGCTCCAATCACGCGTCAACTGGAGTGGTGTGAAAAGGCAAGAGTTGGATGTGCGATCTTTACCCACTGTGGCTCGCCGATCGTGCGCGCTGACTCGCGTCAGGTTGAAAGGATTGTGCGGCGGCTCGGCCTCGAACGCGGACTTGATGCACGCATCGCCTATGACGGGCTCACGCTGACGATCGATCCGAACCTCTGTTTCGCAAGAGCCGCGCGCGGGTACCCACAGCTTGCAGATCGCTGAGCCTGTAATACGATCTTGCTGGGAAGAATTCAGCTGTGGCTATTGAGCCAAGAAATGATTTCCGGCCACACATGGGCGTGCGCCCGGCGGCCGACTAGGATTCCAAGATGCTGCAAACAGACCCCAACTTCTCCCAAATATTCGATAATACGCCCGTTCCCTGTGGGCATCGCGTCAATGAATGGCTCGACCGAGGCCAAAGGAGCCACGTCGTCGGCGGTGTTTACAACCGCGAGCGTGGGAACTGACAGGCTGAAAGGACCGACGAGCGTTTTGCCGATCTTCAAGATTCCTCGACAAAAACGATTTTCGCGGTAAAGCCACTCCACGATCTCGTGCACCAGTTTGCCCGGAAGCGGAACCTCGTCGAGCGCCCAACGCTCCACCCGACCATGGATGTCAAGCGCGTGATAATCGGCGATGCTAAAAGCAGCATCCATCAGCCTCGACCATATGAACGTATCGGGCGATGCTAGGGCGCTCATGTGCGATAGCAGCGAGCCCGGAAAGGGGTCTGTTTCCGATAGTGCTGACGGAACCAACGAGACGAGAGCGTCCCGGAAATGACTTGTTGCCGGCTGGAAACAAAGCGGTGCTCCAAGGAGCACCAGGCCGCGAGCGCTTTGAGGTGCCAAGGCAGCGAAAATGGCTGCGAGCGTTCCGCCGAGTGAGTGACCAACGAGGAACGGCGTGGCACCTCGAGGCTCAGCTGTAATCTCCGCGATGCATTCGGAGATGGCTTGCCCGTACTCGTCGAGCCCGTTGTTTGCGATGTCACGTGAAGCCGGCATCCATTCGAGGAGATAGACGTGCAAGCGATTCCGCATGCAGTAGCGAATCGCGCTCACCGACGGAGCAAGGTCCCAGATGTACGGCCGTTTGATGGGTGCGGCGACAATCAGTATGGGGGATGAGGTGTCCTGGTCGGCGTAGTCGCGGAGACGCCAGTGTGGGCCCGAGGCAAGGATCCGATACGGACATTCGGCGGGGCCCAGGCCAAATGCCTCGAATGCGCCGCCCTGTGCGCAACGCAGGACGTCGGTCCAACTGAACTGGGCCCGGTGCCAGGCGTTCATCGCCGTATCGACCGAAACAGTTCCAGCTTGCACCGATCGCATCCTTGTTGCTGACCCGTGAAAGGTCGGGACGCAATCCTGGCACGCGGTCAGCCGCGGCCACCACCAAATCTCGGCCACGGCATGGATAATACTGCGGCTCGGACTTTGATTCCTTTGCCACCTCCCGCGTTGTGTCCGTTGGGCACTGGCAGCTAGCGAAAGATTTCTGCTACAGGTGGCGATCGTTGTTGATCTGTATCAAAAA
>Ga0318568_10001016_pt1 | contig 11876 bp, 8 predicted proteins | sample GRESIP088b5f21_FD_203690 | JGI IMG/M metagenome (GOLD analysis project Ga0318568, IMG submission 203690) | Tropical soil microbial communities from Luquillo Experimental Forest, Puerto Rico - GRE.SIPMG.088b5f21 | ecosystem: Environmental > Terrestrial > Soil > Tropical forest > Bulk soil...
CCCAGACAGCGTGCTCGCGGGACGACCCGGTGCCGAAGTCGGTGCCCGCGACCAGGATCGTCGCGTCGGCGTACTGGGGCTGGTTGAGCACGAAGGACGGGTCCTCGCGCCAGGCGGCGAACAAGCCCTCGCCGAAGCCGACCCGGCTCACCCGCTTGAGGTACTCGGCCGGGATGATCTGGTCGGTGTCCACGTTGGTACGGCGCAGTGGCACCGCGCGGCCCGTGTGAGTGGTAAACGGTTCCATCGCAGGTGTCTCCTCGTTACAGGTCGGCGGGTGCGCTATAGATCGGCTGGCGCCGCGAGGTGGCCGGTGACGGCGGTGGCGGCGGCGACCGCGGGCGAGACCAGGTGGGTGCGCCCGCCCTTGCCCTGGCGTCCCTCGAAGTTACGGTTGGAGGTCGACGCGCTGCGCTCGCCGGGAGCGAGCTTGTCCGGGTTCATGCCCAGGCACATCGAGCAGCCAGCCGCCCGCCACTCGGCCCCGGCCGCGGTGAACACCGCGTCCAGGCCTTCGGCCTCGGCCTGGGCCCGCACCTGCATGGACCCGGGTACGACCAGCATCCGGACGTCCGGGGCGACCCGCCGCCCGCGCAGCACATCGGCGGCGGCGCGCAGGTCCTCGAGCCGGCCATTGGTGCACGAGCCGAGGAAGACAGTGTCCACGGTGACGTCGCGCAGCGCGGTGCCGGGCTTCAGGTCCATGTAGGCCAGCGCGCGCGACGCTGCGGCGCGCTCGTCCAGGTCGGCGAACGAGCCTGGATCGGGCACCGAGGAGGCGAGCGGCAGGGCCTGGCCCGGGTTGGTGCCCCACGTCACGTACGGGGTCAGCGAGCCGGCGTCCAGCGTCACCTCATGGTCGAAGGCCGCGTCGTCGTCGCCCGGCAGCGAGCGCCAGTAGTCCAGGGCCCGCTCCCAGTCCGCGCCGGACGGCGCGTGCGGCCGGCCCTCCAGGAAGGCGAACGTCACGTCGTCGGGGGCCACCAGCCCGGCCCGGGCGCCGGCCTCGATCGACATGTTGCAGACGGTCAGGCGGCCCTCCATGGACAGCGCGCGCACCGCGGGTCCGCGGTACTCCACCACGTAGCCCTGGCCGCCGCCGGTGCCGATCTTGGCGATGATAGCCAAGATCAGGTCCTTGGGGGTCACCCCGTCCGGCAGCGCACCGTTGACAGTGATCGCCATCGTCTTGGGCCGCTGCTGGGGCAGCGTCTGGGTGGCAAGCACGTGCTCCACCTCGCTGGTCCCGATGCCGAACGCCAGCGCGCCGAGCGCGCCGTGGGTGGAGGTATGCGAGTCGCCGCAGACGATGGTCAGGCCGGGCTGGGTCAGCCCGAGTTGCGGGCCGATGACGTGCACGATGCCCTGATCGGCGTCGCCCATGGGGTACAGCCGGATGCCGAACTCGGCGCAGTTCTGGCGGAGCGCCTCGACCTGCGTACGCGATACCGGATCGGTCACCGGGCTGCCGGGACCGGTCAGGGGCACGCCGGGCCCGGTAATACCGGTCGTGGGCACGTTGTGGTCTTCGGTGGCGATGGTCAGGTCGGGGCGCCGCACCTTGCGCCCGGCCGCCCGCAGCCCGTCGAAGGCCTGCGGGCTGGTCACCTCGTGGATCAGGTGAAGGTCGATGTAGAGCAGGTCGGGCTCGCCTTCCGCACTGCGCACCACGTGGGCGTCCCAGATCTTCTCGGCGAGCGTACGGCGTGCATTCCCGGCCATCACGCCCTCTCCCTTCACTTGCGTCTCGCATTCTGAGACGGCAGTATTCATTACATGAACAACTCTAGCGGAGTCGGTGTCCTCGACAAGACGGTTTCGGTACTGTCCGCCCTGGAGAACGGCCCGGCTTCGCTGGCTCAACTGGTCAAGGCGACCGGCCTGGCCCGGCCGACCGCGCACCGGATCGCGGTCGCACTCGAGACGCACCGCTTGCTGGCCCGGGACGCGCAGGGCCGGTTCGTGCTCGGGCCGCGGATCGGCGAGCTGGCCGCCGCGGCCGGGGAGGACCGGCTGCTGGCCATCGCCCAGCCCATCCTGGTCCAGCTCAGGGACGTGACCGGGGAGAGCGCCCAGCTCTACCGGCCGCACGCCGACACGCGCATTTGCGTGGCCGCCGCCGAGCGGACCAGCGGGCTGCGGGACACTGTCCCGGTCGGGGCCGCGCTGCCGATGACCGCCGGGTCGGCCGCCCAGGTACTGCTGGCCTGGGAGGAAGGCAGCCGCATGCACCGCGGGCTGCGTGGCGCGAAGTTCACCGCGACCACGCTGGCCCAGGTGCGCCGGCGAGGCTGGGCAGCCACCGCGGCCGAGCGTGAACCCGGCGTCGCGTCGGTGTCCGCGCCGGTACGCGGACCCGCCGGCCGGGTTATCGCCGCGGTCTCCGTGTCCGGGCCGATCGAGCGCCTGACCAGGTCCCCGGGCCGCCTGCACGCCGGCGCTGTCGTCGCGGCCGGGGAAAGGATCAGCAGGCTCCTGCGGGTTGTGTTAGGGGTGTTGGCCCGGGGGGACGACCCCCCGGAACCCCCCGGTGCGCTTCGCGCCCCGCGGTGGTGCTCGCCGTAGTATCGCGCGGCCGGAAGGGGCCGGGAGGCCCCTTCGCGGGCCGCGGGATGGCGGGGCCTTCGGCCCAGCGCTGGGCGACGTACTCTCGGGACCTTGCGCCCGCATTGGGCGCGGTACCCTCGGGACCTTTGGCCCTGCCTTGAGCACCGTGTACTCGGGACCTTTTGGTCTTGGCGGGTGGGGGACGACGGGTAGGGTCGGATGCGGAGACTTGGGAACGAATATGAGGTCGCGGGTATGAAGGCAGGAGTGGTCAAGGAGACCGCGCCGGGCGAGCGCCGGGTGGCCCTGGTGCCGGACGCGGTGACCAAGCTCCAGGCGTCCGGGATCGAAGTGCTGGTCGAGCGCGGAGCGGGCGAGGGCGCCTGGCTGACCGACTCGGCCTACGCCGACGCGGGCGCGACCATCGTCAGCGGCGCCGAGCTCTACCGGGACGCTGACGTGATCCTCACCGTGACCAAGCCGGCGTCCGACGCGGTCGGCCTGCTCCGGCCGGGCCAGGCGGTCATCGGCATGCTGGCCCCGCTCATCTACCCCGAGCTGGCCGCGACGCTGGCCGCCCGGGGCGTGACCGCGGTCAGCCTGGACCGGATGCCGCGCACGCTGACCAGGACCCAGCCCATGGACGCGCTCAGCTCCCAGGCCAATGTGGCCGGCTACAAGGCGGCCGTGGTCGCCGCGGCCGAGTTCGGCCGGTTCTTCCCGCTGCTGATCACCGCGGCGGGTACCGCGCGGCCGGCCAAGGTGCTCGTGCTCGGCGCCGGGGTGGCCGGCCTGCAGGCGATCGGCACCGCCCGGCGGCTCGGCGCCGTAGTGAGCGGCTATGACGTCAGGCCCGCGTCCAAGACCGAGGTGGAATCGCTCGGCGCCACCTTCATCGAGCTGACGGCAGGGGTCTCCGCCATCGGCGAGGGCGGCTATGCCCGCGAGCTGACCGCGGAGGAACGCCAGGCCCAGCAGGATGAGCTGGTCGGCCACATCGCCCGGCACGACGTGGTGATCACCACCGCGCAGGTGCCCGGCCGCCGGCCGCCGCTGCTGGTAACCGAGGACGCGCTCAAGGCCATGGGCGCCGGATCGGTCATCGTGGACATGGGCGCCAGCGCGCTCGGCGGTAACGTCGCCGGATCCCGGCCCGGCGAGACGGTCGTTACCGGCAACGGGATCACGATCATCGGAGCAGACAACCTGCCCGCCAGCATGCCGACCGCGGCCTCGAACGCCTACTCACGGAACATCGCCACGCTGCTGGACTACATGACTTCCGACGGCGCGCTGGCCATCGATACCAGCGACGAGATCCAGGCCGGAGTGGTGATCACGCACGGCGGCCGGATCGTGAACGAGGCCGTGACCCGCCTGCTCCCAGCCGAAGTGAACCGCGAGGAAGGCTCCGATGTCGACGGCACTGCTGACTGACCTGACCATCTTCATCCTGGCGCTGCTGGTCGGCATCGAGGTCATCGGGAAGGTCCCGGCCACGCTGCATACGCCGCTGATGTCGGCGACCAACGCCATCCACGGAATCGTGCTGGTCGGCGCCCTGCTGATCGGGGTCACGGCGCACAATGTGGTCGGCTACATCATCGCGTTCGTGGCTGCGATCTTCGCCAGCGCCAACGTGGTAGGCGGCTACGTGGTGACCGGGCGGATGCTGAAGATGTTCCGGCGCAAGGCACCGGAGCCACAGCCGGAAGTGGAGTCGCTCAACGGCCACAAGGGCCTGCGGGGGCTGGCCGACAAGATAGGCATCGGCAGGACCGGGTCATGAGCGGGTTCACCGGATACATCCAGCTCGTCTACGTACTGACGGCGGCGTTGTTCGTGGTCGGCCTGCACCTGATGAACAGCCCGGCCACCGCGCGTCGCGGTAACCAGGTCGCCCTGACCGGCATGGTGATCGCCGTCATCGCGACGTTCATCCTCATGATCCACGCGGGCACGGTCACCACGACCGGCTGGATCGTGCTGCTCACCGGCGGCCTGATCGGCTCCGCGATCGGCCTGTACGCGGCGCGGTCGGTCCAGATGACCGCGATGCCGCAACTGGTCTCGGCGTTCAACTCGGTCGGCGGCGGCGCCGCCGCGCTGGTGGCGATCTACGGCTACTACGACGCCGAGTCCCGGGGGGGCGGCGTGCTCGGCACGACCACGGTGTTCACCGTGCTCGACGTGCTCATCGGCTCGGTGACGTTCTCCGGGTCGATCATCGCGGCCGGCAAACTGCAGGGCTTCATCCCCAGCCAGCCGCTCATTTTCAAGGGGAGCCGCCTGATCAACATAGGCCTGGCCGTGGTGGCGGTCGGCACGGGCGCGTTCCTGTTCAGCACGGCCAGCCTGCCGGCCATGCTCGTCCTGGTGCTCGCGGCCCTGGCGTTCGGGGTGATGATGGTGCTGCCGATCGGCGGCGCGGACATGCCGGTGGTGATCTCGCTGCTCAACGCGTTCACCGGCACCGCGGTCGCAATGGCCGGCTTCGTCATCGGCAACTGGGCCCTGATTGTGGCAGGCGCGCTGGTCGGCGCGTCCGGTGGCATCTTGACCAAGCTGATGGCCGACGCGATGAACCGGTCGCTGGCCAACATCATCGTGGGCGGGTTCGGCACCGGCGACAGCGCGGTCGCGGTAGCCGCGGCCGCCGACGCCCACGTCCGCTCGATCGCCGCCGACGACGCGGCCATCCAGCTCGCCTACGCGTCCAAGGTGATCATCGTGCCCGGCTACGGCCTGGCCGCCGCGCAGGCCCAGCACGGCGTGGCCGAACTGGCCAGCCTGCTGGAGGACCGTGGCATCGAGGTCAGCTACGCCATCCACCCGGTCGCGGGCCGGATGCCCGGCCACATGAACGTGCTGCTGGCCGAGGCGAACGTACCCTACCCGCTGCTGAAGGAGATGGACGAGATCAACCCGGAGTTCGCCCGCACAGACGTGGCCCTGGTCATCGGGGCCAACGACGTGACCAACCCCGCGGCCCGCCGCCCGGGCAACGAGATCTCCGGCATGCCGATCCTGGACGTGGACCAGGCCAAGTCGATCATCGTGGTCAAGCGCTCGATGGGACACGGCTACGCCGGCCTGGAGAACGAGCTGTACTACGACCCGAAGACCAGCATGTACTTCGCCGACGCGAAGAAGGCCATGGCCGAGCTGACCGCCGCGGTGAAGACGCTAGTGGGCTAGCCTGTCCGCGCGCGCCGCCTGGAGCGTATGGTTCGAAAGAAATCACTGGAGGAGGGCTGTCGTGAACGAGCGCACCAAGATCATGCTGGATGAGTCCGAGATCCCGCAGCAGTGGTACAACGTGATACCCGACCTGCCCGTTCCGCCGCCCCCGCCGCTGCACCCGGGGACGCTTCAGCCGGTGGGGCCGGAGGACCTCGCGCCGCTGTTCCCGATGGAGCTCATCCGGCAGGAAGTGGCCACTGACTCCTTCATCGACATTCCCGCCGAGGTGCTCGACGTGTACCGGCTGTGGCGGCCCACCCCGCTGTACCGGGCGCGTCGGCTGGAAAAGGCCCTGAACACCCCGGCGCGGATCTACTACAAGTACGAAGGGGTCTCCCCGGCCGGGTCGCACAAGCCGAACACCGCGGTTCCGCAGGCGTACTACAACGCGGCCGAGGGTACCAAGCGGCTCACCACCGAGACCGGCGCCGGCCAGTGGGGCAGCGCGCTGGCTTTCGCCTGCGCCCAGTTCGGCATCGACTGCGAGATCTGGATGGTGCGCGCGTCCTACGACCAGAAGCCGTACCGGCGCACGATGATGCAGACCTGGGGCGCGACCGTGCATCCCAGCCCGTCCCGGGCGACCACCGCAGGCGCGAAGATCCTGGCCGCCGACCCGGACTCGCCGGGCAGCCTGGGCATCGCAATCAGCGAGGCGGTCGAGGCGGCCGGCGGGAGCGCCGACACGCGGTACGCGCTGGGCAGCGTGCTCAACCACGTGCTGATGCACCAGACCGTGATCGGCCAGGAGGCGATCAAGCAGTTCGCCGTGGCCGGGGAGTCGATGCCCGATCTCATCGTGGGCTGCACCGGCGGCGGATCCAACTTCGCCGGACTGTTCCTGCCGTTCCTGCGGGAGAAGCTGGCCGGCCGGGCCGACCCGGTCATCCGCGCGGTCGAGCCTTCGGCCTGCCCGTCGTTCACTCGCGGGGTATACGCGTATGACTTCGGCGACACGGCCGGATTCACGCCGCTGCTGAAGATGCACACGCTCGGCCACGAGTTCATCCCGGACCCGGTGCACGCCGGCGGGCTGCGCTACCACGGCATGTCGCCGCTGCTATCGCACATGTACGAGCTCGGGATGTTCGAGGCGGTGGCCAAGCCGCAGCGGGAGTGCTTCGCGGCCGCGGTGCTGTTCGCCCGGACCGAGGGCATCATCCCGGCACCGGAGCCGACGCACGCCCTGGCGGCGGCCATCGAGGAAGCCAAGCAATGCGCGCTCTCGGGCGAGCCGAAGGTGATCCTCACCGCACTGTGCGGTCACGGGCACTTCGACATGGTGGCCTACGAGAAGTACATGTCCGGGGAGATGACCGACTTCGAGCTGCCCCAGGAGCGGATCGACGCGGCGATAGCCAACCTCCCCGCGGTCGGCTGAGGCCCGCTGCAACGGAGTGAAACCCGGGTTTCATCGCGATAGGGCGTAGTGAAACCCGGGTTTCATCTCGTTTGGGGGGCGGGGAGGCGGGACGAGGGCGGGAGCCACGCTTCGTTCGGGCTAAAGAGCGTTACGGCGGGTGCGGACGGCGGCGGCCAGAGTGTCGAGTACGGCGGCCGTGGTGTCGATGTCCAGGCAGGCGTCGGTGACGCTCTGGCCGTAGGTGAGGGTGTGCGGCGGGCCGGGTTCCTGGCGGCCCTCGGCCAGGAAGCTCTCCAGCATGACACCGGTCAGGCCGTGCTCCCCGGCGGCGACCTGCTCGGCGAGGGCGGCGGCGACGGCGGGCTGGCGGCGGTGGTCCTTGCCGCTGTTGCCGTGGCTGGCGTCCACCATCAGCCGGCGCGGCAGGCCGGCGCCGGTGATCAGGTCCAGGGCCTTGGCCAGGTGGCTGGCCTCATAGTTCGGGCCGCCGCGGCCGCCGCGCAGGATCACGTGGGTGTCCGGGTTCCCGGCCGTGGTCACCACCGCGGCCGCGCCGTTGGGGGTGACGCCGAAGAACGTGTGCCGGGCGGCCGAGGCCCGGCACGCGTCGACCGCCACCTGGACGTCGCCGTCGGTGCCGTTCTTGAACCCGACCGGCATCGACAGGCCCGAGGCGAGCGGGCGGTGGACCTGGCTTTCGGTGGTCCGGGCGCCGATCGCGCCCCAGGTCACGGCGTCCGCGATGTACTGCGGCATGATCGGGTCAAGCCACTCGCAGCCCACCGGCAGGCCGAGTTCGACGATGTCCAGCAGCAGCCGGCGGGCGGTGCGAAGACCGCGGTGCACGTCATGGCCGCCGTCCATGTCCGGGTCGTTGATCAGGCCCTTCCAACCGGTCACGGTGCGGGGCTTCTCGAAGTAGACCCGCATCACGACCAGCAGGTCGTCGCGCTGCCGGTCCCGCAGCGCGTGCAGGCGGCCGGCGTAGTCCAGCGCGGCGTCCGGGTCGTGCACCGAGCAGGGCCCGGCGATCACCAGCAGGCGGTCGTCGGAGCCGTCGAGTACGGCGCGGACGTCGGTGCGGGTGCGCTCCACGGTGCCAGCGGCTGCCTCGCTCAGCGGCAGCTCGTCAAGCAGAGCCGCCGGGGATAGCAGCGGCTCGTAGCCGGTGATGCGAGTATCCCTGGTACGCGGCGTCAAGCGCGTCTCCTCCCGGGCGCCCCCCGGGGGGCCTAGCGACACCCGATTGATGCTACACCCTGCTACTCGCGCGGCCGGATGGCCGGCTAGGCGCCTTGCCACCAGGGACTTCTTAGCGTAGACACATAGTTTGCCAAACTTGTTCATAGACTGACCGGACAGTCTGTTGGGACGCGCACCGCGGCAGCCCTCCGCGTGCGCGTCGTCGTCGTTCTGTCCGACGCCCGGGGCCAAGGCCGGGGCCAACCTTCGATCGCGGGAGGCAGCTGCCTTGGCACGCCTGCTCATCAGGTCGGGTGACGCCACGCCCGGCGGTCTGGCCGCTGCGCAGCGGGCCGGTCCGGACGTTACGCAACCCGGCAGTGCCCATCGCAGTGCCCATCTCCGGGCCCGGCGACGGGCCTGGAAATGGGCACTGCTGCTCGCGGCCGGCTGGCTGGCCCAGTTCGGGCTGCGGCTGTGTTTCAGCCGCGCGCAGACCGTGCCCCTAGCCAACCCAGATGAGTCCGCGTACCTGATCGCGGCGCGGGTCCTGGCGGGCGGCCCGACCACCGACTTCTCCTACTCGACCCTGTACCAGGCCGGCTATCCGCTGCTGATCACCCCGGTCTACTGGTTCACCAGCAATGCGGTGGCGGTGTACCACGCGGTGCTGGTCATCAACGCGGCGATCAGCGCGGCCCTGATGCCGCTGGCCTACGTGGCGGGCCGCCGGCTCGGACTGGTCCGCCCGGCCGCGTACGCCGTGGCGGCAGTGACGGCCCTGCTCCCGGCCGGGTTGTTCTACGCCGAGTACGCGATGACCGACGCGATCTACCCGGTCCTGGTACTGGGCTGGCTGCTGACCGTGCACAGCTGGCTGACCGTGCGGATCTCCGGCCGGTCGGCGCGGGGACAGTACGCGGCCGCGGCTGGCTCCGCGCTGCTGGCCGGGTACGCCTACGCGGTCCACAGCCGCGGTACGGTCATCGTGCTCAGCTACGTGGTAGTGGGTGTCCTGGTGGCCTGGCGCCGGCTGGCGCCGCGGCGCACGGCGGCGGTGGCCGCGCTGGTCCTGGTCGCGTCGGTCGGCGCGGGCTGGCTGCTGGACCGCTACCTGTCCTCGGTGATGTATCCCGAGGGGACCCGCAACCTGTCCGCCCAGATGGCGAGCACCCTGCACAGCGTGCACGGCGCGATCAACGTGTCCGAGATGGCGGCCGGGCAGATGTGGCGGCTGGTGCTCGACAGCTGGGGCCTGGCCGGGATCGGCTTCTTCGCCGCCCTGGCCGTGATCGCGCGGCCACGGTACCGGGCCGACCTGCGGATCATGGCCGCGCTGAGCGTGGCCATCACCGTGATCACGGCGGTCACCGCGCCCGCCGCGCTGCCCGTGGACCAGTCCCAGACCTGGGCCTCGGGTCGCTACCTGGACGGTTTGATCGCCACGTTCTTCGTGGTCGGTGCCGTGGTACTGCTGCGCGCCCGGCCCCGGTTCATCCTCATCTGCGCGGCGGGCGCGGCGGGACTGACCGTGCTGGCCGCGCTGATCGTGTCCGTCTACGCGGGCTCGTCGCTGCCCACCTATAGCTTCCCGACCCGGTTCAACTTCGGCGAGCCCGCCGTGCTGACCCAGAACTGGACCAGCGCCAGCGTCTGGCTGGCGACGGCGGTGGCGCTCGGCCTGCTCGGGGTCTGGGTCTTGATCGCACTCGCGGCCCGGCGCTGGAGCGCAGCGGGCCGGCGCGTGCGGGTCTCCCGGGCCCTGCGGGCCCTGGCGGTGGCCGGGCTGGCGGCGGTGAGCCTGCTGGCCGTGACCCAGATGACGAGCCACGTCTCGCAGGCCTACGAGCCGGCCCAGGAGCAGAGCACGACCGGGTTCGTGGCGGCCACCGGGCTCAAGCCGGGCGACCAGATCGCGGTGGCCTTCACGATCGGCACCAGCGTCCCGGCCACCGACGTGCCCTACTTCCTGTGGGCCCCGCAGGCGTTCGAGGAGTCCTGGACCGACCTGGAGTTCTTCAACCCGGCCCAGGCCCCGCCGGTCGGCACGACCGTGGTCGAGACCGGCTGGCCGGCCGGCCACTCCCCGCCGTCCGGTTGGCCGAACCACCCGGCCGGGTGGCACATCGTAGCCTCCAACCAGGCGGCGGGCTGGGTGGCCTGGCGGAAATCCTGACCTGGCCTGGCGTTTTGCCCCGTGATCGGCAGGCTGGCACGCTAGGCTGACTGTCCGTGGTGCGCCCCCTGGAACTCCCCGATCTGGCTCCCCCGGCCGCGGCGCGCGCGCCGATCTCGGCCGGACGGGCCCGCCGATGGGGGCTGCTACTGGTGGCTGGGTGGCTGGTGCAGGCCGGGCTACGCGCCTGGCTCAGCCGGGCGCAGATGGTGCCGCTGGCCACCCCGGATGAGTCGGCATACCTCATCGCCGCGCGGGTGCTCGCCGGAGGCGTCCCGGCCAACTTCTCCTACTCGACGCTGTACCCGGCCGGCTACCCGCTGCTGATCACCCCGGTGTACTGGTTCACTCACGACCCGGCGACGGTGTACCGCGCGGTGCTGCTCGGGATCAACGCGCCGATCAGCGCGCTGGTCATGCCGCTCGGCTATGTGGCCTGTCGCCGGCTGGGGCTGGAGCGGCCGACGGCGTTCGGCGTGGCCATGGTGGCGGCCCTGCTGCCCGCGGCGTTGTTCTACAGCCAGTACGCCATGACCGATGCGATCTACCCGGTCCTGGTGCTGGCGTGGCTGCTGGCCGTGCACAGCTGGCTCACCGCCCGGTCGATTGGGGGGCAGTATTGCGCCGCGGCCGGTTCGGCCCTGCTGGCGGGATATTCGTACGCGGTCCACTCCCGGGGCGCGGTGATGATAGCCGGGTACGTGCTGGTGGGCGTGTTCGTGGCCGGGCAGCGGCTGGTGCCGCGACGCACCGCACTGGCCGCGGCGGCAGCCCTCGGCCTGCCACTGGGCGCGGCCCACCTGCTGAACCGTCACCTGTCCTCGGTCATGTACCCCAGCGGACCGCGCACCCTGGCGGGCGAGGCGCTGATCAGGCTGCACAGCACGCACGGCGTGATCTTCGTGCTGGAGATGGCCGCGGGTCAGCTGTGGCGGTTCGTCGTGGACGGCTGGGGCGTGACCGGGCTCGGCCTGTCCGCCGCCGTGTTCGTGATCGTCCAGCGCACCGCTCGGACCGACGCGCGGATCATGGCCGCGGTCGGGGTCGGCGTCACGCTGGTCACCGCCGTCGTCTCGCCCGCCGCGCTGCCCCCCACCCAGCCGCAGGCCTGGGCTTCCGGGCGCTACCTGGACGGCATGGTGGTCGCGTTTTTCCTGGTTGGCGCCGCGGTACTGCTGCGCTCCGCGCCGCGCCAGGTCGTGGTCTACGCGGCGTGCGTAGTGCCGCCGACGCTGCTGGCCGCGATCGTGGTGCTCGCCTACACGGGCGGGTCGGTGCCCACGTCCGGGTTCGGTGCCGCGTTCGTCTTCGCCGAACCGGCCGTGCTGACCCAGAACTGGACGCAGGCCAGCGTGCTGCTGGCCA
>Ga0318568_10001020_pt1 | contig 11857 bp, 8 predicted proteins | sample GRESIP088b5f21_FD_203690 | JGI IMG/M metagenome (GOLD analysis project Ga0318568, IMG submission 203690) | Tropical soil microbial communities from Luquillo Experimental Forest, Puerto Rico - GRE.SIPMG.088b5f21 | ecosystem: Environmental > Terrestrial > Soil > Tropical forest > Bulk soil...
CAGTCCATCCACAAAATTGGCTTTCATTCCACTAGTGGCAGCTATGCTGACATTATCGAAAACCACATCGGAAATAGCCCGTTCGGGCAATCCCCATAAAGTACCCGCATTCGGCGAACCTGTTACCGTTATGTTCTTGAACAGTAAATGTTGCCAAGTTGGTGTGCTGGCAGTAATAGCCTGAGGTAGATCTGTCGAAGGTGAAGAAGGTTCCTTGGGATAATAACTAGTGACATAAAACGGGTTTGTAACACCACTCATGGTTATATTGCTGTAAGTGAAATATGACTCCAAGCCTCCGCGGTCGCGGGCTGTTTTCAGGCGAATACCGGATGTTGTATTCGTAAACGAACAACCATCCACCACTATATTACCTACATTTGAGGCATAACTGCCCACTGAGCAGCCATGACCGGTTCCAAACACACAATTTTGTATCGTAACATTTTGACTGCCACTATCCATGGCAATATTATCATCTCCAACGGCAATATTGCAATTAAAGATATTAATATTAGGCGACCATGTATCAATTCCATCCGTATTGGGAGATGTGGAGGGGGCTGTAATGTTCAGGTCGGACAAAGTTGCATTAGACCCTGATTTTCCTATAGTAACATGAACATTAGGTGCATTGATAAGGGTAATACCACTGATTTGGATATACGAACATCCATCAAACCGAATCAGACAGGGACGTGCTATAGCCGGGTTGGCTTTGTAGGCAGCCCACCAATCGGTGCCATTCCCATCGATGGTTCCGGTTCCAGTCACAGCAATATCTGAGAGATTTTTACCGTAAATAAAATCAGTATAATCATCTACTTTTCCGGAATTAGGATAAGTTCCGGCTATCGTACCATTACCACTCCCATAGGGTAAAATCCGTAAAATGGCACCTGCAGAAATATGTAAATTAATCTTACTTTTCATGCTGATTGGGCCACTTAGATACGTTCCGGAAGGTATAACTACCGTTCCACCACCCGCAGTGGCACAGGCATTAATGGTTTGTTGTATAGCACCGGTATTATCAACAGTAGGGCTACTTAGTGCCCCATAAGCTGTAATATCGAAAGTAGCAGTTGGAATTGTAGGCAGAACCACCACTTTTTGCATTTCTATTATCCGGTCTGACGCTATAGCTAAAGAAGTCAATCCAACGAAAGCTATAACCAGGATTATTCGTTTGTTTTTAAACATATTGGATTTTAGCTGTTTTTCGGGTTCAAAAGTACCAAATTGCAAATCAGAGTCTGGTTAAGAATTGATCAAATAGCTGCATTTTTTAATCAAAGTACCAACAACCTGTCACTGGTCAATATCAGCGATTATTATTTAAATAACTTGTCGAGAAAAGCAACTATATAGTTTGCAGTGGGATCAAACCATGGTTCCAGCAACCAAAATGAATGTGGACTATCCGCGATATTTTTTGTCTCGTTGTAAATTTTATTCTGATTCAGCAAATCAGTCATTTCTCCCCGTCCGGCACTAAATCGAAACTGAGAACTCGTGATAAACAATGCTGGCACGGAGTGATCATTCACCCAAAAAACCGGAGAGGCTTCTTTCCAAACCTGAGGCTTCTCTTCGAAGGTACCTCCCAACCAGTAAACATCCGGCGAGGCTGCTTTTCGAGGAAGATTAAGCGATGCTGGAGCCAAAAAATCAACTACTCCATCAATATCAATAACTGCATGAACAGAACTTGAAGTTGAAAAAGGCCCAAGATTACCTTCAAATTTAGCGATACCATTAGTCATACCAACTAAGGCGGCCAATTGTCCACCAGCAGAGTTTCCTTCAATAGCGATACGTGCAGTATCTATATTGAACTCTTCAGCATTTGTTTTCAACCATCTGACAGCAGCTTTAATATCATAAATTGCTGCCGGATATAAGGATTCTGCCGATAACCGGTACTCCACAGGGACAGTTACATAACCTTGCAACGCTATACGCTGAGCCATAGATCTCTCCATTATTTTATTTCCCGAACGCCAACCTCCACCATGGATCATTATCAAAACTGGATATTTACCTCTTTTAGCGGGTCTAAAAATATCCAGGCATAAATCTCTTTTTGTATTTTCAGAACTTAACACCGAAGCATAAACCAGATCATAATTTTCTTTCATTGAGTGATTGTGAATTATCGGAACAATCTTAGCTTCAGGATATTTCTTTACAATCTTTTGCCAGGCCTGAAAGGTAGTATAGCTTGTGTCGACAGGGAGATTATTTACAGCTATAGATGTATTAAATATCTGTATGTAAATGATCAGAAATAATACAAGTAGTCTATTAAACATAGTCCATAAATTATTATAAAAGACAACCGCCCTTCAAATTCAGAAGAGCGGTCGTCATAAAGATTTATTATTACCACCAACGAGGATCACCAATCTTCTTTGATGCAGTTGTAGCATCTTTTATTTTAAAATTAGATTTAACCGGATCAGTAAAAATATCCGTAGTCAATTTACCCAGGCTTACAAAAGCATCAATAGGAGCGGTGGCTAAAGTAGTCGGATTCACATACCATGTTAAGTCACTGGCTTTATAACAATTAGTCATCGTTATATTCTGACATGAACTTTGCATGCCATTTACAGCGGCATTACCACCCGCGCCAAAAAGGCTATTCGTAATCGTAATACCTCCTGGAATTGTATTTCCTTTATAATCGAGGAAGTAATTGGCACTAAAAGCTGGCAGAGGACTGGATATTGATTGGGGTGCATAACAAGTAGTCAGATTTTGAATCGTCAACGACTTAATACCCAGTGCTGCACCTCCAACAAACAGTTTGTCGGCATGAGCTACCGTGCTGTTTGTTACAACAATGTCGCCAATATAAGAAGCAGCATTAGCATTGTTCACAACACCATAACCCCCAATTGAATCCATCAAACAGTTATTAATTGTCAAGGAAGTAATAGTTGCCGTCGTTTGCATTCGTATAACTCCACGTTTGTATTTGATATCGCAATTTTCTAAAGTCATACTTCCAATATTTCCATTGGTCAAATTCAGATTGAATAAATAAGTACCTCCGTAATTCGCGTCCGTTTTTAATTTTCCAGAGGTATTTCCCTGTGTAAAGAATATCTTTTCGAAACGAAGTGAACTTACTGTTTTGGCTGCTGCAATACCAAAACCGCCGTTTACAGCCATAATTGCTTTACCTTTGAAACTTAAACCGGTGATAATATTCATTGGAACCGAAACATTGATCGTTGGTAAAGTATAGGAAGTTCCCCCCGAAAGAACTAAATTAAATCCAGCCGGATGAGCTGTGGCCAAACTATCTACAAATGTCTGGTTTAACACCGAAAGAGCCTTATCATCGGAGAAATTTCTCAAATCGACCACATCGCCGGTGAATACCTGTGCTGCAGTCGTTTTATAATACTTTTTGCCTTTATAATTGGCCCCCTGGAATATTTTAACCATATAATTTACTCCGGGTTGAAGCCCGCTGATAATTTTCGTCCCTGCAAGATTCTCGGCAGCAGTAACCGGAACACTTTTATAGACCGAATCTTTATTTATCATCACATCTACCCGAGTGTAACTATCTGAAGACAAGGTCCAATACATTCGAATTGAATTATCGATCAAGTCATTTGACGTTGGAGAAGTCAGCAGAGTCGGATAATCGAGTGTCGTCACATCCGGCAATACATAATTCAAGGATTTGATCGTATCCCCATTAGACAGAATACTATCTCCCACTGAATGAATCCGGATATTATATTTAGTATCGTAATCTAAGCCGGTAAAAGTATACGTTGCGCTATCAGTTCTGCTTGTACGAAGCACTGTTTTAAATGAATCGACAGATAAATCCAGCACATAATGCTTTGCTCCTTTATATTTGTCCCAGTCTATTTTAATCCAGGTCATACTGACTGTTGCGGTATTGGCAATTGGCCTGAACAAACGATCGACACCTGGTAACATTTCTTCATCCTTACAACTTGCCAAAAGGCCGGTGGCAAGAACTACTGCTAAAAACAGCGTTTTAAAATTGAATATATTTTTCATTTTTCTATGCTTTTAAATTCGTTTTATTTTGAGGACAATAAATAACCGTTATTGTTGAGGAATACACTTGTCGCAATAGTTTGCGACGAAATTGGCAACAAATATGGAACAGCCGATGTACCACTTAAATCGGTATAACCTCTCCAGGAATAAGTTGTAAAATTAGCACTTTGATAAGTTACCGAACCATCAGTGGCAGTCAATTTTGCATACAGTGATTTAGCCCAATCAACTAAAGTTACAGTTCCGTAAGTAACAGTCCAGTTATTAATCTGGGCTGTTGTTGGCTCATAATAGCTATTCAGGAAAGTTATAGTTCCATTCGCTTTTATATAATAGAGACTTTTAGCATAACTCGCATATTTGGCAACCTCAGGTTTAGTCAATTCAAGGCCTAGAGCAGCTTTACCAATATTGTCCAGTACAGCTCTTGTCTCAATAATTTTCTGCCCATAATTATTCCAACGAACCAAGTCGAATTTACGTAAACATTCACCCCCAAACTCCCAAGCGCGTTCATTGACAATTGCATTAAAAAACGCATCTTTATTCGTCGAGACACTGTCAACATACGCTTGTACTTTTTGCGAATAATCTACTGCGTTGAATGCCCGGGTCCTGACTGTGAGCAACATTTGTTTTGCCAAATCAGTCGGACCATTCAGTTGGTTTTCAGCTTCTGCAAGCATCAGCAGCACATCAGAATAGCGCATTAAAGGCCAGTTGATACCGGTTCCTTTTGACGAGGTAGAACCGGGGGAAGTGGTTAACAATAACCGGTTCCATTTGTTAGTGGCAAGCGAAGTAATGCCCAAAGTTCCCTGCTCTGTATCTGAGCTATATTGCACTTTACTAATAGTTGCATCACGTCTAACATCCTTCTGATCAAATGAGAAATAATAAGAAGGAGTTAACCCCACCTGTATGGTGGTTGTCCCTTTAGAACTTGCAGTTACCGGAACTCCAATACACCAGCCCACATCTCCACCACCGTTTGTATTCCCAAAGGCAACCTCATATAACACGTCATCGTTCACAGGTTTAATCCATTGGCACTCATTTAGAAATATTGTAGCATAATTTTTATTCAACAACCGTGGTTTTAGTGCAATAAGTCTCTGTGCATAGTCTTTTGCCAATTGATAATACTCTGTATAAGTCCTGGCTACTTTTGTAACACCATCAATCGTATAGGTTACGGCCAGACTATCGTTATGAGCCACATCGAGATAATCGTCCGCCCGTTTCATAACACCACCTGCTGTCATGCCATAACCTGCGCGGAACAACGAAAGGCGGGCAATCATGCCCAATGCAAATTCACGGTTCATCCGTTCGATGCCATCGCTGTATTCATCAGCAAAATACATGTTCGGTTCACAATTCACCAAATCCTGAATCATGCCCGAATAAATAATATTTTTATCTGTTCTGGGAACGTCAAGTTGCATTGTGGCATCAGCAGCTTTCCGGAAATAAGGAACATCGCCCCAAAAATTACATAATAGGAAATAACGGTAGGCACGCAAACAGTAGCTTTCGCCCAACAACATTTTCATATCTTTCTGGTTCGCTACAGCACTTTTTTGAATACCTTCGATACATTGGTTTGCCCGGTCAATAGCCAAATAGTTGTGATCCCAGGCTGTTTTGATATCACCAAAACTAGACAATCCACCGGGTTGAAGTGACCAAATATCACGTCGTGTACCATCAGGAAGTGCACCCGGAGCACTTGCCTCAACATCAGTGTTTTGCATCCACACACTCGACATACGCGAAGTGTATGAATCTTGCGCAAACAGGGCATACACGCCCAGAACCATTTTCTTGGCATCACCCGAATTGGAGAAAACATAGTTTCCGTCGAAATTGGATAATGAAGTTGGCGACAAAAAATCAGAGCAAGCTGTGAAGAACATAGTTGCCGTGATAATTAATGCTATATATTTTGTAGTTTTCATAAGAATTATAATAAGTAGTCTGATTTTAGAATGTTACATTTACTCCCAATGTCCACGAGAAGCTTTTGGGATAAGCAGAATAATCTACACCCGGAGTTAAACCGGATGTTGAACTGCCTCTTACTGCCGTATTAACTTCTGGATCATAACCAGTGTAATTGGTCAAGACAAATACATTATTCAGTGTACCGTAAATCCGAAACTGAGAACAAAGGAATTTCTTAGTCAATTTAGTTGGAATGGTATAACCGACAGTCACATTCTGCAAACGAAGGTAAGACCCATTTTCAACAGCCCATGAAGAAGGTAAAACTGTCGCATTTCCAAATGAGAATGGCGACCAATATGCTTTAGCATTTGCACCTTCATTCATTGCGGCCAATGTTGCCAAATCTGTAACGATATTTCCATTATTGTCCAGGTAGGTATAGCGGCTATCTTGGCTCATGAAACTTAACATATTTGGATTTGTAGCACGGTATTGTTGCGCTGATGCAATTTTATTGGCATTATAAATCTGATTACCGTATACAAAATTAAATAACATGGAAGCATCAAAACCATGGAATGTTCCATTAAACCCAAAACCACCGGTAAATTTTGGTGCTGTGCGCCCGATAATCTGGCGGTCATTATCATCCACTACACCATCACCATTCAGGTCTTTGTACTTTGCAGTACCCGGACGAACACCAATCTTACCGCCCAACATTCCAATTGTTGGAGCTACCGTTTTTGTTGTTGTCACTCCAGTGGCGGGATCAGTTGTGGTAACTGTTTTCAATACATATTTCCCTGTAGCGGCATTGTACGAATCAAAATCTGTTGTTTTATAATATCCATCATTAACCCAACCGTAAATCAACCCTACCGGCTCACCTACTTGTACCCGATAATCGTTATATCCTTTCAAATCTGTTCCAGCCCAGCCGGAAGCATATTCTTGTACATTAACTCCATCCGCCAATTTATCCACATTCGATTTATTAAACCCAATATTGAAGTTTGCGCCAAATGAAGCGTTCTTTTTTTGAATTAGCTGAACATTCAATGAGATTTCAACCCCCTTATTCGAAGTTTGCCCTACATTTTTCATGGTTGTAGTGTACCCCGGTGCTGTAATTGGAATTTGAAGTAACAAATTTTTAGTCGTGTTGTTATAGTATTCAACAGTCCCTGACAGTTTCTCATTAAAGAATCCGAAATCCAATCCGGCATTTCGGGTATATGTAGTTTCCCATTTCAAATCCGGATTAGGCAACTGTGAACTTGTAGCACCCCAATAATTATTTTGGACATCACCTAGACCATACGTTTTAGTGGATTGAATGCTATAACTGGATGACGTTTGTCCGGCAGGAATATTAGAGTTCCCCGCAACTCCATAACCTACACGAAGTTTCAGGTTTGACAACCATTTTCGTGTGTCGGCCATAAATGGTTCTTCAATCATTCTCCAGGCACCGGCTAAAGCAGGAAAATAACCCCACTGATGTCCTGGTGCAAATCTGGAGGAACCATCAGCACGAAATGTTGCAGTGAGCAAATAACGCTCTTTAAAATTATAAATGGCTCTTCCAAAAAGTGATGATTGATTGTTTGCAACAGGGAAATTACTGGTTATATTTTTGGTCGTTCCCCCAAGTGCTAAATTAGCGAAAATTCGATCTGGAGATAGATCGGTACTAAAGCCGGTAGCATATAAATAGTTGTAATTAGTTGAATAACTATTCAGCTCCTGACCAGCCATAAGATTGAAATTATGGTTCTCGCCCAACTTAAAGATATACGTAAGCGTATTGGCCAAACGCAATCTGTTTGTGTTTGTTTTTGTCCAATCCACCAAAGGCTTTCCATCAACATACGAAGCCACGGTTGTAATTTCGCCCCAATAGTTCTTCAATTCATTAAAGCCGTATTCGTAACCACCTTCAACCCTGTAGACCAAATTGTTTACAATTTTCCAATCCAAACTCCCGGTAAAATTATACGTGCGGGTATTGGTGCGTTTCCAGTATTGAGCGGCTTGCTCAGTCAATGACAAATTAGCTTGCACCCATTGGGTATACTCTTCTTCTGTCATAGTAGCCGGATCAACAGTAACAAATTCACTCAATCCTTTCACTGCAGGAGAAGTTATAGCCTGAGAAGTACGAATTTTGTACGTACCGCCCGCCGAACCCGATCCATTTACTTTTGTATCCGATAACCGGGCATTAAAGCTGGTTTTCAAACTTCTTGATATTTCATGCTCCAGATTAAAGTTCGTGTTGAAACGTGTATAATCGTTACTTGGCATCAAACCACCATCTTTATTAAATGTAGTACTTAATAGAAATCTTGTTTTTTCATTTCCGCCATTCAGACTAATGTTATGTTGTTGGGATACAACATTTGATCCAAACATATCTTTCTGCCAATCGTGCCCTCTTTGTGATTTGTAAAGTGTCAGATCATCCCAAACACCAAAAGTTTTTGTGAATGCCGAAATTCCATCCGCTCCACTCAATGCGGCATTTTCATAGTTTAACAATACATATTCGTATGGATCAAGCGCATCTAATCGTTTTGATAATTTCTTTGTTTGCATAAATCCATTGTAAGATATAGTGGTTTTGCCCCCTGCAGCCCTTTTGGTAGTCACTATAACTACACCATTTGCTCCACGCGAACCATAAATAGCCGTCGAGGATGCATCTTTCAACACGTCAATAGACTGAATATCACCCGGTGCAATGTCATTGATATTATTGGCCGGAAAACCATCAACAACATAAAGAGGGCTATTGTCGCCTGTTATAGAGCCACCGCCACGAACGCGAATGATCAATTCAGCATCGGGCGAACCATCGGAAGTTGTGATTTGAACCCCCGCAAGCCGTCCGGTCAATGCTTCGCCAGCACTTGCAACCGGAATTCGGGAAAGCTCTTTACCTTGAATTGAAGATACAGATCCTGTCAGGTCACGTTTCTTTTGCGAACCATAACCCACCACAACCATCTCATTTAATTGATTTGAATTCGATTCAAGTTGAATTTGCAAATCAGAAGTTTTCCCCTTTAATGGGAATTCCAAACTTTTCATACCGATGTATGACACTTTAAGAACTGCAGTTGCCGGATTGGTAACACTTAAACTGAACTTGCCATTCAGATCTGTTATGGTCCCGCCTTTTGTCCCTTTAACAACAACAGATGCACCTAGAAGCGATTCGCCGGTATCATCTTTTACAACACCCGTGACGGTGGTCTGTGCATTCGCATAACAAACACAAAGGATTGTCAGCAGCAATGAGCAGAAGAGTTTTCTCATAAAATTAGAATTAAAGTAATGAATAATCTTTTCGTATCGTTTAATAAGGCAAAGAAAGGCTAAAAGACATGAAAAGATGTGCATAAATCGGTAAAGAACTTGCACATTTTGGGAAAACATCATGCAAGATAAAAGTGTCTATAAGGTATTCATTTAAGTGGAAAAAAAGCTGCCTGTTTAGTACAAGGCACCCCTAAAAATTGTTGAGAAATAAACCTTAGCTTCAGAGAACAGCAGGCATAATCGGACTTAGTGAGCGGAGCTTCATTTCGACAGTTGACCATGAATTTGTGGGCATCGTCATTCTCTTTTTATGAAACTTGAAAAAAAAACCCTAGAAAGGCATTCTGCATTTTCGATACAGCTACATACACTTAAGATGTCTGGCATCCACAAATAAAAAACCAGTAAAATCAATATTTTACTGGTTTTAAATAGTTTTCTAACATTTATGTTAGCTGTTTTGCGGAAAGGAAGACTCTTGAACTTTCTCCTTTTTATTTTGAATTTCAACACGTTATGTCTGTTAAATCAGAATGTCCACCTGGCTCTCCACCTCGAAAAAAGGGTCTAAAAATGTGGAATTTTCATGTATCAAAGATACGGATTTTTTTAGTATCTCAATGGAAGCGAGGCTATTTTTTAGTGTGGTTCAAATATATTATCTAGGGAGATAACTAACCTTTAGTATGCTTGATTTATTAGTTATCCAACAATGAGAGGATATACATGTTCGGCTTTTAGTCCTGTGTACTGGCAGAACTCTTCAATACTGACGAACTGATGTTCTGGTTTCTGATAATGCTGCTTTATTTGAGTAAGCAGATTCCTTCCGTATCTTTCGCTTTTGCCGGTTATTCGTTGTACATCCTTCGGGTATATGCAAATGCGTTTTGCTTCCATTAGATGGTTCTTAATGCGGCAAATTTACAATTATTTCTTTGATATTTCTGCCGTTTGCGGAAAAAATGGCTGGATCGTCCATTAGCGGAAGCTCTTGGATTCTAATTAGTGGTCTTGGGCTATACATTTGTTGCGATAATTTTAAATTTTCAAATTATGGCACAACAAAAAAGTATTCTGAAATTGAAAGGAACCATCGGTGGAATTACCTTCTACAAATCGAAAGATGGTTACCTGGCTCGGGAAAAAGGCGGTGTAGATGCTTCCCGCATTGCCAACGATCCGGGATTTGCCCGTACACGTGAAAATGGCGCTGAGTTTGCAAATGCAGCTTCTGCAGGAAAACTGTTGCGTGACTCGGTTCGGGCATTGGGAAAAAATGCGTCTGACGGACGTGTTACAGCCCGTTTGACTCAAATCATGGCGCAAATCAAGAACATGGATGAAGCCAATGCCAGAGGAGAACGAAGCGCAGCTGAAGGAATGGCCAAAGATGAAGCCAAAGCGCTTTTGAATGGCTTTAACTTCAATGAAAGTGCAGTTTTGGGAGCTGTGTTGTACACACCGTTTTCGGTGGATGCAGCAACAGGCGAAATAAAAATTGCAGCTTTGAATCCACAAAATGACATTAACTTACCAAGTGGTGCGTCTCATGTGATTTTGAAAAGCGGGTTTGCAAGTATCAATTTTCTGACTGGTGAGTCGGAAATGAATGTTTCTGATCCCGTTCGTATTGCTACGAATGCAGCTGCGCAAGCAGTCTCATTGAAACCGGCAGCTGCTCCGGCAGTTGATGGCACTCATTTTTATCTGCTATCGATTGACTTCGTTCAATCGGTGAACAATGCAGATTATTCTTTGAATAACAACTCGTACAACGTGTTGGCTATTGTTGGTATTGAATAAACCCCCTAAATCCCCCTAAAGGGGGACTTGGGAAGTAGTATTTAAAATTTAATTCATTGTTTATGGAAACAGATAAAAATGTAACCGCAACCGATCCGAACAACATGAGTGTTGTGGAACGTGTCAAAGCCCCGACTCCGAAGTTTTTCAAAACGCTTCGGACAATCGGGTTAGCTTTGGCGGCTGTTGGTGGAGCTGTTTTGGCTGCACCGGTTGCGGTACCAGCTGCCCTGGTAAGTATTGCCGGCTACGTTGCGTTAGCTGGCGGAGTTATGACGGCAGTAAGTCAGACTGCGGTTGATACGAATACTAAAGAGGTTCAGTAATGAAGCTCCCAGAACCAAACCACGACGGGCAGGTATATGCCGGAACTTGCGGAGGCATGTTTCTTTCCATCTTCAGCAATGTGTTTGTTGAAGATTTGGTAAGAACGGTGATTCTGGCCGTCGTTGGTGCTGTTGTTAGTTTCGGAGTGTCGCTGGTATTGAAAAGACTTATTAAACGAAAGAAGCCCCCCAGAGGGAACTAATATATACTTAAATCTACTGTTTTTTTGGTGTGGTAACCTTTTCAGTAGTCAAGCCTCCCGGCGGGGAGGCTTTTTTTATGCCTGATATTACAGGTATTTATAAAAAAGCATTCGCTTTGCATCCTGAACAAGTTTCAGATTTTGCCGAAATTTATTTTCCATAGCTTCCAAACTTTGGAGAGCTTCCAC
>Ga0318568_10001022_pt1 | contig 11844 bp, 10 predicted proteins | sample GRESIP088b5f21_FD_203690 | JGI IMG/M metagenome (GOLD analysis project Ga0318568, IMG submission 203690) | Tropical soil microbial communities from Luquillo Experimental Forest, Puerto Rico - GRE.SIPMG.088b5f21 | ecosystem: Environmental > Terrestrial > Soil > Tropical forest > Bulk soil...
CCGCCGATCCGCCGCACGGCGCGCTCCCGCTGGATTTCGCGGGCAACGTGGAGGGCGGTGACCTGCTGGCCGGTGAGGTCGACGTGATCGTGACCGACGGGTTCACCGGGAACGTCGCGCTGAAGACCCTGGAGGGCTCGATCCGGTTCGCCGCGACCGAGCTGCGGGCCGCGGTGACCGCTACCCGAATCGCGCGGCTGGGCGCCCTCCTGCAACGGCGCGGACTGCGCGAGCTGACCGCCCGGCTGGACACCGAGACCTACGGCGGGGCGGTCCTGCTGGGCCTGGGGGGAACGGTGGTCATCGCCCACGGGGCCAGCACCGCCCGCGCGATCACCTCGGCCTGCCTGCTCGCGGCCGACCTGGCCTGCGGCGAGATCACCGAGAAGATCACCCAGCGGCTCAGCCCCGGCCGCGCGGGCCCGGTCCGTCCGGCCGGCCGCGGCGGGCATTTCCTCCGCCGCCCGTGATGGCCGATACGCTGGAACCATGGCCGATCCGCAGCAGGTTCTCGCACAACGGGTGCACGCCGCCATCGTCGCGTCGTTCGGCCCCGGCTTCGACGACGCCGACCCGCTGATCCGGCCGTCCTCCTTCGCGGACTTCCAGGCCAACGTGGCGCTTCCGCTCGGCAAGCGGCTGGGCCGCCCGCCGCGCGAGGTGGCCGCGGAACTGGCCGGGAGGCTCGAGGTGTCCGACGTCTGCGAGCCGCCCGAGGTCAGCGGGCCGGGCTTCATCAATTTCCGGCTGCGCGACGACTGGATCGCCGACCAGGCCTCGCGCATGCTCGATGACCCCCGGCTGGGGCTGGCGCCCGTCGCCCGGACGCAGACGGTGGTGGTGGAGTATTCCTCCCCCAATATCGCCAAGGAGATGCACGTCGGGCATTTGCGCACCACCATCGTGGGCGACGCCATCGCGCGCGTGCTGGAGTTCGCGGGCCACGGCGTGATCAGGGACAACCACGTCGGCGACTGGGGCACCCAGTTCGGCATGCTGATCGAGTACCTGCTCGACGTGGGCCAGGACTCGCCCGATGCCGCCGTGCTGCGGACCGACCCGAACGCGTTCTACCAGGCGGCGCGGCGCAAGTTCGACTCGGACCCCGGGTTCGCGGACCGCGCCAGGAAGCGGGTCGTGGACCTGCAGGGCGGCGACCCGGACACGCTGCGGCTCTGGCAGGACATCGTCGACCTGTCCATGGACTACCTGCACCGCATCTACGCCCGCCTGGGCGTCACGCTCACCGATGCTGACATCAGGGGCGAGAGCTTCTACAACGACATGCTGGCCGACACGGTGGCCAGCCTGGAAGCCAAGGGCCTCGCGGTCTACAGCGACGGCGCGCTGTGCGTGTTCCCGCCGGGCTTCACCGGCCGCGAGGGCCGGCCGCTGCCCCTCATCGTCCGCAAGAGCGACGGCGGCTACAACTACGCCACCACCGACCTGGCCACCGTCCGGTACCGGGTCGACGTGCTGCACTGCGACCGCGCCATCTACGTGGTCGGCTCGGACCAGACCTTGCACTTCCAGATGGTGTTCGCGGTGGCCCGGGAGGCGGGCTGGATCCCGCCCGGCGCCCGGTTCGAGCACGCCCAGATCGGGTTGGTCTCCGCGCCCGACGGCGGCCGGCTGCGCACCAGGTCCGGCGACAACGTGCAACTCGCCGACCTGCTGGAAGAAGCCGTGGAGCGGGCCCGGGCCATCCTGGTCGAGGTGGAGGCGCCGAGCCGGTTCGGGCCGGCCGAACTGGACGCGATCGCCGAGGCGGTCGGCATCGGGGCGGTGAAGTACGCCGACCTGTCCACCGCCCGGGACAGCGCCTACGTGTTCGACTGGGACCGGATGATCTCCTTCCGCGGCAACACCGGCCCGTACCTGCAGTACGCCACCGCGCGGATCCGGTCGATCTTCCGCCGGGCCGGCGCGGTGTCCATCACCGGGCCCATCGCGGGGCCCATCACCGGGGCCGACCCCGGTATCCGCGGGTCGCGGGTGGCGGTCACCGCCGCGCCCGAGCGGGCGCTGGCGCTGCGGCTGCTCGACTTCGGCGCCGTCGTCACCGGAGTCGGCGAGACCGCCGAGCCGCACCGGCTGTGCGCGTACCTGTTCGACGTGGCCAGCCTGTTCACCACGTTCTACGAGGAGTGCCCGGTGCTCAAGGCCGAGCCGGAGTCGCTGCGGGCGCGCAGGCTGGCGCTATGTGCCCTCACGCTGCGCGTGCTCACCGAGGGCCTGGGCCTGCTCGGGGTGCCAGTTCCCGAGCAGATGTGACCGAGCGCTGAACTCCGCCCCGGCGCCGCGCCGGCGCCGGGGCCGGCGCGCGGCCAGCCTTTGAAGCCACGAACGTACTAATTACGTGAACCGCGAATCCGGGCGCGGGCCCGGCGGGCCGGGGCACGCTCGGACGCATGCACACCAGCGGGCCCCTGCCGGCCCGCCCCGACCTGGATGCGCGAAGCGGGCGCGGCGTCCACCGAAGGAGGCATTCACATGATGGCCCGCAATCGGCGTTACGGGAGGGGTCGCACCGCGGCCCTGAAGACCCGGGCCGGCATCGCGACCGCGATCGTGCTGGGCGGCGGCGCAATCGCCGCCGCGATGGCCGCCAGCAGCCACTCCGCCGGGATCGCCGCGGCGCCGGCCGCCCACAGTGCACGGTACGGCAACGAGGGAACCATGCTCAGCGCCGCGCTGGCCGACTGGAACTACTCCAGGACGGGCACGTACTCCCAGCTGGCCCAGTTGACCTCGATGCGAGGCTTCAGCCAGACCTGGCATCACGGCAGGCTGCTCGCTGTCCAGCGCGGCATGGTGGTCATGGCCACGAACCAGTTCATCATCTTGAAGTCCGCTAAGGGGCCGCCGCACCTGTGGCTGGTGTCGGCCGGGACGAAGTTCCAGAACGTCTCGACCAGCACGGCGGGCACCGCGGCGCTGACCGCGAACACCTCCGCGACCCAGCAGGCGATGAACTCCGGCAACATGATCCCGGCGACCACGCTGCTGGCGGGGAGCCCGGCCACCGCCGCCGGCATGCTGACGCCGACCCCGGCGACGCAGACGATCACCGTCCAGGTGGCTAACACCGACCTCACCGTGACGGTGACGGTGACGCGGAACACCGCGACGGTGAACCAGACCGCGACCATGCCGACCAACGGCATTCCGGCCCCGATGCCCATCACCTACACGATGAACGCGTGGCAGGCCAGGAACTCGCTGGCCCGCGGCGACCTGGCCGTCATCGTCGGAGCGCGCTCGCACTGGACGCTGCACGCTCAGCTGGTCCTGTTCAGCCCGCTCAGCACCAGCGCCATCGGCGGGACCACCGGTACCACTACTGGTACCACCGGCAGCAACACGCCCCCGCACTGGTGAGCCGAGCCGCTCAGCCGGTTCCGGCCCCGGCCGTGGCAGACACCACCGTGGCAGACACTGCCCTGGCAGACACCGCCCTGGCAGACACCGCCCTGGAGCGCCCGCACCCCGCGCGGGCGCTCCGGGGCGTCCCCGCGCCGGGCCTGCTCCGGTCGGGCGACCTGGTGCTCGACGAGGAGCGCTGGACGGTGCACCGGGCCGGGACGCCGGTGGACCTGTCGCCGACCGAGTTCCGCCTGCTGGCCTGCCTGATGCGGCAGCAGGGCACGGTCCTGTCCAAGACCCAGCTGCTGGGCAGCGTGTGGGGCGGGGACTACACCGGGCAGTCCCAGGTCGTCGAGACGTACGTGAGTTACCTGCGGCGTAAGCTCGGCCGACTCGGCCCTCCGCTCATCCACACCTGCCGCGGGGCCGGCTACATACTGCGCGGCCCCGCCCCTGAGGGGCCGGTCAGACCCGCTCGATGATCGTCGCGTTGGCCTGCCCGCCACCCTCGCACATGGTCTGCAGGCCGAACCGGCCGCCGCTGCGCTCGAGCTCGTGGACGAGCTTGGTCATCAAGATCGCGCCCGTCGCTCCGAGCGGGTGGCCGAGCGCGATGGCCCCGCCGTTGGGGTTGGTCCGCTCCAGCGGCGCCCCGAGCTCATCGGACCAGGCCAGCACGACCGGCGCGAAGGCCTCGTTGATCTCGAACACGTCGATGTCCGCGATCGTCATCCCGGCCCTGGCCAGCACCTTCTCGGTGGCACCGATCGGGCCGGCCAGCATCATGACCGGGTCGGCGCCGACCACGGCCAGCGCGTGCACCCGGGCCAGGGGCGTCAGGCCGTACCGGTCCAGGGCCGCCTCGGACGCGATCAGCAGTGCGGCCGCCCCGTCGGAGATCTGCGAGGAGACCGCGGCGGTGATCTCCCAGCCCTCGCGCAGCGGGGCCAGCCCGGCCATCTTCTCCAGCGAGGTGTCCCGGCGCGGGCCCTCATCCTGGCTGACCCCGGCCAGCGGCGCTATCTCCCGCTCGAACCGGCCCTCGTCGATGGCCCGGATCGCCCGCTGGTGGCTTTCCAGCGAGAACTCCTCCAGCTGGCTGCGCTTGAGGTCCCACTTCTCGCACATCAACTGCGCGCCGCGGAACTGGGATATCTCCTGGTCGCCGTAGCGCTCCCGCCAGCCCTGCCCCCAGGGCGCCGGCATGCCCGCCTGGAGCGGCAGCTTCACCGTCGAGCCCATGGTGACCACGCTCATGCTCTCCACCCCGGCGGCGACCACCAGGTCCTGGGTGCCGGACATCACGGCCTGGGCGGCGAAATGGACCGCCTGCTGGGAGGACCCGCACTGCCGGTCGACGGTGACGCCGGGCACGCTCTCCGGCAGGCCGGCCGACAACCAGGCGTTCCTGGCGATATCGAAGGTCTGCGGGCCGATCTGCGAGACGCAGCCCATGATCACGTCGTCGACCGCGCCGGGGTCAACCCCGGTCCGGTCGACCAGTGCCCGCACGGCGTGAGCGCCGAGGTCGACCGGGTGGACCCCGGCCAGGCCGCCGTTCCGCTTGCCGATCGCGGTGCGCACCGCACCGGCTATGAACGCCTCCGCCATCATGGCCTCCGTTTGATTCTCGGCGTTTGCTTTCCGGCGCATGCCCGGTCGCCCTGTCCCGCCCCGGCCGGGCGGATTGCAGGTCTCTTCCTTCACGGTACCTCGCCGCGGCGCTGACGTCCCGGCCCGTTTGCGGCGCGGACCGTGACCATCTCGCGTCGCGAGCCCGAATGACGTAGGCTCCAAATCGGGTTCGCAAGAACCGCACGTTCAGGAGGCCGCCATGTCATCCGGGTTCATCTTGCTGGTATTGATCGGCATCGTGATCGGGTATGCCTGGATACGTCTGCGCGGCAAGATGAAGATGCCCGTCTCGGGCAAGAACTGGATCGGGCCGATCGTGGTCGTGGTCGTGGTCGGGCTCCTGCTGTGGGCCTCGCACAACGGCAGCCACTAGCGCCCGGGCAGGAGCCAGTTCAGGGCCGGTAGCCGCTGCGCGGCATTTCGAACCAGACCGCCTTGCCCTCTGGCGTGGGCCGCGATCCCCAGCGGGTCGCGAGCTGCTCGACCAGGTACAGGCCGCGCCCGCCCTCATCGGTTTCCGCAGCTGTCCGGATCCGAGGCAGCCGCAGGTCAGGGTCGAACACTTCGACCCAGACAGAGTTCGCCCCGCGCCGCAGGCGCAACGCGAACTCACGGCGCCCGGCGCGGCCGACGGCCGGCGTACCGGGACCCATGGGGTCCAAGGGGGCCATGGGATCCAAGGGGGCCATGGGGTCCGGGTCGTCCCAGCCGGGCACGGCGGCGTCCTGAACCGGCATGGTGGCCGTCCGGGCGGACCTCGCAGCGGCCTTGACCGCCGCCGCCCGGCCACGCGGCCGGGCGGGCACCCGTTCCGGGCTCCGGAGCGGGCCGGCCGGCGCCGTCGTGATCACCGGGTCGAGGTCGAAGTAAAGCTCCCCGCCCGGGCTCGGCGTGATCGACGCGTGCAGCACGGCGTTGGTGACCACCTCGGAGACCAGCAGGCAGGCCAGGTCGATCTGCTCGGCGTCCATGCCCCAGGATCCGAAGGTCTGGGCGGCCAGCCGCCTGGCCTCGGACACCATGATCGGCTCGGCGGGGAACGAACGCCAGATCGAGGCGAGCCCGGAGGGCGAGGACTTGACCACCATAATGGCCATGTCGTCGTCGATGTCCCCGGGGACCGCGAACTCGGCCGCCGTGGCCACGGCGTCGGCGTCCCCGCTGGCCGCCGCGGCCCGGACCGCCTGCTGCAGCATCTCGACCGCTTCGGCCTCGGTGTAGTGCCCGGAGCCGTCGGCGCGGGTCCGCCGGTCGGTCAGGCCGTCGGTGTAGAAGACCAGGATCGCGCCCGGCGGCACCAGGATCGTCTGCTCCTTGTAGGTGGGCAGCCCGCGGATCCCCTTGCCGCGCACGCCGAGCAGGACGCCCTTGTACTGGAACTCCAGCTGCCTGGACTGCCCGCCGCTGATCATGAGCGGGGCGTCGTGGCCCGCGTTGGCGAAGGTCAGCTCCCGTGACCACGCGTCGTAGATCATGTAGATGCAGCTGGCCGTGGGCGGATCGCCGGCCAGCGGGACCCCGGCCTCGTCGGCGGGGGCGAGCGAGCGGCACCAGTCGTCGAGCTTGCGCATGATGTCGGCCGGGGACTTCTCGTCCTGCGCGAACGCCCGCAGCGCGGCGCGGAGCTGGCCCATGATGGCCGCCGCCCGCGCGCCCCGGCCCTCCACATCGCCGATGACGATGCCTACCCGCCCGGCGGCCAGCGGGATGATGTCGTACCAGTCGCCGCCCACCTGCGTCTGGATCCCCTGGCCCTGCATTTCCAGCGGCTTGGCCGGGACGTACCGGCAGGCCACCTCGAGCCCGTCCAGGTCTGGGATCACCTGCGGGAGCAGGCTCTTCTGGAAGGCCAGGGCGGTCTGCCGCTCGGTCTCGAAGAGCATCGAGTTGTCGATCGCGACGGCCACCCGGCCGGCGATCGCGCCGATGAGGTCACGGTCGGCCGCGCCGTAGTTGCGCTCCTCGCGGTCGGTGAGCCGGGACAGCGCCAGGCTCATCACGCCGAGCAGCTCGCCCCGGGCGTGCAGCGGCGCGGCCACCACCGAGGTGAGCCCGGCCGCGTGGGCGGCCGCCATGCTCTCCGCGCTCGGCGCCGGGTAGGGATCGATGTCCAGGTCGGTCACCACGATCGTGTCCAGGCGGGCCATCGCCTGCTGGCAGAAGTGGCCCTTCGGATAGTGGATCTGCTGGCCGACCTCGGCCCAGGTGCCCGGCGGTGGTACCCAGTTCCTGGCGTGCCGCATCACCCGGCGGATGAGCTGGCCGCCCTGGAACAGATCGATGAAGCAGTGGTCGGCGAACTGCGGGACCAGCATCTCGGCCACGTGTTTCAGCGTGGTCCCGATCTCGAGCGAGCCGGCCAGCCGTTCGCCCACGCGCTCCAGCAGGGCGATCCGGTCCTGCTGGAGCTGGCCGTCCCGGTTGCTCGCCTCGCGGGCCAGGATCACCATCCCGTCGATGTCGCCGCCCGGACGGCGCAGCGGCACGGCCAGGGCCCGCATGAGCGCCCGCGACCCGTCGCCGCGGGCGGCTTCGAAGGTGCCCTCCCAGGACCGGCCCCGCAGCACCTGCCCGGCGACGTCCTCCATCTTGCGCAGGTCATCTCCGGCGAACAGGCCGGCCGACTGGAGCGAAGACCCGGCCAGCCCGCTCGCGTCGCCCGGGATCCGGAACAGCCGCGTCCCGTACTCGTTGAGAAACAGGAGATGACCGAGCCGGTCGGCCACCACGACCCCGATGTCGGCCTGGCCGAGCACCATGTCCGCCGGGAGGTACGCGTCAAACGCGGCCTCACCCCAGGTCGTCACCCGCTGCCTGCCGGATGGGGGGACGCCGGGCGGCCCGGCACGGACACGAAGATATGCGCGGCGACCGGGCTGGGGAGTTCGGTGGAAATAGCGTCCGTTGCGTCGCCAGCCGTCACGCACACACCATCGCGGCCCGGCATGAGTATCACCTCGCGTCCGGGTTGTATCCCGGCGCGCCGGAGTTTAAGCATCAGATCGAGATCGCTCTGAATCTGCTCGCCAATTCGCCGGATGACCACTCGCGCGGTGTCCGCGGCTACGACCTTGGTCAGCGCGTCGCCCGTCTCGCTCGTGGCCGCGCGCATCTTTTCCTCGGCCTGGCCCGGGACGCCGAGCTCGGCCAGGCCGGGAATGAGATTGCCATGCGGGCACCGGACCGGATAACCGAGCAGTTCGACCAGGCGGCGCTCGACGCTTTCCGAGATCACGTGTTCCCACCGGCACGCCTCGATATGCACTTCCTCCCAGGGCAGCCCGATGACCCCGACCAGCAGGCACTCGGCCAGCCGGTGCTTGCGCATCACCCGGGTGGCGAGCGTCCGGCCGATATCGCTCAGGGCTAGCTGCCGGTCGCCGAGGACGTGCAGCAGGCCGTCCCGTTCCATCCTCGCTACCGTCTGGCTGACAGTCGGGCCGGTCTGTCCCAGCCGCTCGGCGATGCGCGCGCGCAGCGGGGTGACGCCCTCCTCCTCAAGCTCGAAGATGGTACGCAGGTACATCTCCGTGGTGTCGATGAGCCCATGGGCGGTCAACTTCTCATCCTCCTGCTTGTGATGCTATGCCGCCCGGGCCAATGTGTTTCATGCAAGGCGCGTCATGCAAAGAACCTGCAGTGGTTACTGACCGCTCACCTGCACCGATCGCTCGCGCAGGCCCCAAAGGCCTGCACTCGCGAGCCGGTATCGCATGACGCTCCTAGGGGAAAGCCGCACTAAGGGGACAGCCGCTCGATGATCCAGCCGTCGCCGTGCCGCCGGTAACGCAGCCGGTCATGCAGCCGGTGGCGGCCCGACTGCCAGAATTCGACCGTCTCGGGCATGAGCAGGTACCCGCCCCAGAAATCGGGCATCGGGATGTCCCCGGGCCAGCGCTGCTCCAGTTCCGCGACGCGACGGTCGAGGTCCGCGCGGGAGGCTATGACCTGCGACTGCCTGCTGGCCCAGGCGCCGATCTGCGAGCCGCGGGGCCTGGACCTGAAGTACGGCTCGCTGCTGGCCTGCGACATCATGCGCACGCTGCCCTCGGCGGTCACCTGGCGGCCCAGCGCGTACCAGGGGAAGACGGCACACCCCTGGGGATGCGCCCGCAGGTCCTGGCCCTTGCGCGAGGTCCGGTTGGTGTAGAACGCGAAGCCCTCCGGGCCGTGTGCCTTCAGCAGCACGGTCCGGGCCCGCGGGCGGCCCTCCGCCGACGTCGTGGCGAGCACCATCCCGGTCGGCTCGGGGATGCCCCGCTCCAGGGCCTGCGCCAGCCATCCGGCGAACTGCGTCATCGGGTCGCCGGCCATCGTGGCCTCGGACAGGGTCTCCAGGGCGGGATCACGCTGAGTGGTGTCCATGGGTAACGATCCTTACAGAAGCAGGCCGGCGCCTGTCCAGGCGCTTGCGGGTCTTATGGTTCTCATGGGCCTACCGGCCCCGCGCACGACGCGGGCGCAGCCGGAACCCACGAGGAAGAGAGGAAAACGCCGATGTCGGATTTCAAGCCGGGGCTCGAAGGTGTCATCGCCTTCGAGACCGAAATCGCGGAGCCTGACAAAGAGGGCGGCGCGCTCCGTTACCGGGGAGTCGACATTGAGGAACTCGTCGGCCACGTCTCCTACGGGCACGTCTGGGGCCTGCTGGTCGACAATGCGTTCGCACCGGGCCTGCCGCCGGCCGAGCCTTATCCGATCCCCGTCCACTCCGGCGACATCCGGGTCGACGTGCAGAGCGCCCTGGCCATGCTCGCCCCGGCCTGGGGGCTGCGCCCGCTCCTCGACATCAGCGACGAACAGGCCCGCGAGGACCTGGCCCGGGCCTCGGTCATGGCCCTGTCCTTCGTGGCCCAGGCGGCGCGGGGAGTCGGGCTGCCGATGGTGCCGCAGCGCCGGGTGGACGAGGCGGCCACGATCACCGAGCGGTTCATGATCCGCTGGCGGGGCGAGCCCGATCCGCGGCACGTCAAGGCGGTCGACTCGTACTGGACGTCGGCGGCCGAGCACGGCATGAACGCGTCCACCTTCACCGCCCGGGTCATCTCCTCGACCGGGGCCGACGTGGCCGCCGCCCTGTCCGGGGCGGTGGGCGCGATGTCCGGACCGCTGCACGGCGGCGCGCCGGCCCGCGTCCTGGGCATGATCGAGGAGGTCGAGCGGACCGGGGACGCCCAGCAGTACGTGACGTCCGCGCTGGACCGGGGCGAACGGCTGATGGGGTTCGGGCACCGCGTGTACCGGGCCGAGGACCCCCGCGCCCGGGTGCTGCGCCGCACGGCCAAGGAACTCGGCGCCCCCCGCTACGAGGTGGCCCTGGCCCTGGAGAGCGCCGCGCTGGCCGAACTGCGGGCCCGCCGCCCGGACCGGGTGCTCGAGACCAACGTGGAGTTCTGGGCGGCTATCGTGCTGGACTTCGCGGAGGTCCCGGCGCACATGTTCACCTCCATGTTCACCTGCGCGCGGACGGCGGGCTGGGCGGCCCACATCCTGGAGCAGAAGCGGACGGGCCGGCTGGTCCGGCCGGCCGCACGCTACATCGGCCCCGCGTCGCGGTCGGTCCGGGACGTGCCCGGCGCGACCGAGGTGCTCGACCGCCGGGTCTGAGCCCCGGCAGGGCCCCGGCAGTCGCGGCAGGCCCCGGTAGGCTGCGGTGATGAGCGAACTGGTGATCCCGGCCGGGCTCAAGCCGAAGGACGGCCGGTTCGGCAGCGGCCCGGCCAAGATCCGGCCCGAGCAGCTGACCGCGCTGGCCGGCTGGGGCCGAACCTACCTCGGCACGTCGCACCGCCAGCCGCCGGTCAGGTCGCTGGTGCACCGGGTCCGCACCGGGCTGGCCGAGCTGTTCGGCCTGCCCGGCGACTACATAGTCGTGCTCGGCAACGGGGGCACCAGCGCCTTCTGGGACGCGGCCGCGTTCGGGCTGATCCGGCGGCACTCGCAGCACCTGAGCTTCGGCGAGTTCTCGGCCAGGTTCGCCGCCATCGCCGGGCGGGCGCCGTGGCTGTCCGCGCCCACGGTGGTGGAGTCCGCACCCGGGACGCATCCGGTGCCGCGGCCGGAGCCGGGCGCGGACGCGTACGCGCTGACCCACAACGAGACCTCGACCGGCGTGGCGATGCCGGTGCGGCGCGTGCCCGGCGCGGATCCGGGGGCGCTGGTCCTGGTCGACGCGACCAGCGCCGCGGCCGGCCTGGCCGTGCAGGCCGACCAGTTCGACGTCTACTACTTCGCCCCGCAGAAGGGCCTGGGTTCCGACGGCGGGCTGTGGATCGCCCTGATGTCCCCGGCGGCGGCGGAACGGGCCGCCCAGATCGCCGCCAGCGGGCGGTACATCCCCGACTTCCTCTCGCTGCGGGTGGCGATGGAGAACGCGGCCCGGGACCAGACCTACAACACGCCCGCGGTGGCGACCCTGTTCCTGCTGGCTGACCAGCTCGAATGGATGCTCGGCCAGGGCGGCCTGGAATGGACCACGGCCCGTACCGCGCGCTCGGCTGCCATACTGTACGCGTGGGCGGAGCAGGCGGCCTACGCGGATCCGTTCGTCGCCGATCCGGCGCAACGCTCGCAGGTGGTCGGCACCATCGACCTGGCCGATGGGCTGTCCGCCGAAGCCGTGGCGGCATCGCTGCGGGCGAACGGCATCGTGGATACGGAATCCTATCGGAAGCTAGGCCGGAACCAGCTGCGCATCGGAATGTTCCCGGCGGTCGATCCCGCGGACGTGGAGGCCCTCACCGCCTGCATCGACTACGTGGTCTCCCGCACCTAACGGATGACCGAGCCGATCACCACGGCCAGCACGAGCAGCACGAGCACGGCGGGAAGCAGCCAGCGGGG
>Ga0318568_10001026_pt1 | contig 11826 bp, 13 predicted proteins | sample GRESIP088b5f21_FD_203690 | JGI IMG/M metagenome (GOLD analysis project Ga0318568, IMG submission 203690) | Tropical soil microbial communities from Luquillo Experimental Forest, Puerto Rico - GRE.SIPMG.088b5f21 | ecosystem: Environmental > Terrestrial > Soil > Tropical forest > Bulk soil...
TATTCATGGTGCCTTAAAGGCACTGCAACAGTTGATCGGTGAGGTAAATCTTCAACCTGATGATAAACTGATTTTTCTTGGTGATTATGTAGATGGTTGGTCGCAGTCTGCGCAAGTGATCGATTACTTAATGGACCTTGATGGAAAGTGCGAGTGTGTTTTCATAAAAGGAAATCACGACTGGTGGTGCGAGAATTGGTTAAGTGGTGCCCAGGCAAATAATGAGTGGCTTTTGCATGGCGGGAAAGAAACCGTAGAAAGTTACAATGGCTTCAGTGATGGTCAAAAGAAAAAGCATCTTGATTTTTTCAGCAGAATGAAAGGCTATCACGTGGATAGAGAAAACCGCTTATTCATTCATGCTGGTTTTTCTTCCATGCACGGTCCGGCAAAAGAACGACACGAGAGTAATTTTTTGTGGGATAGAACCTTGCTGGAAATGGCGCTTGCGGCCGATCAACGTCTTTCTAAAGAATCTCCGTTTTATCCAAAGCGCTTGTTGTTGTACGAAGAAATTTTTATCGGGCACACGCCCACAACCAATTACGGTATAACTGTGCCGATGCAGGCTTCCAATGTTTGGGATGTTGATACCGGTGCGGCTTTCAAAGGAAAGATATCTGCATTGGACATCGATACAAAAGAGTTCTGGCAAAGTGAAGCGCCGCAAAAATTATATCCAAACGAAAAAGGCAGAAATAAATAAACCTAAACCTGAAAAGATGAAAACATTCAACCTCATTTGCCCCGAAACGTCTGACATCAAATTCAAAACAATGATCTTCCCCGATGGTCAACCGCACATAAAGCTTGACATGAAGAGCATTCAATCGTTGGATAAAAGTGAAGAGATAAAACTGTTCACACGCATTGCGAATGCAAACGATTTGATGATGACATTGTTTGTAAAGAATACACTCGATTACCTTGAGTTTGAAAAAGTGGAGTTGAACGTTTCCTATTTAATGGCGGCACGCATGGACCGTGTAATGCTGGATGGTGAGCCGTTTTCATTGAAAACAATTGCCGGAATCCTGAACCAGGCGAATTTTAAAAAGATAAACGTCTTTGATCCGCATTCGGAAGTTTCAACAGCTTTGATTGATCGTTCATACACAATCACCAATCACAGTTTTGTAAAGGATGCCATTGAAGATTATTTTGCAAAAAACAAAAAGGAAGAGAGTTGCCTCGTTTCTCCTGATGCGGGTGCATTAAAAAAGATACACAAGCTTGCACAGTTTTTACAAATGGAAGACGTAGTAGAGTGCACCAAAGAACGCGATGTAAAAACAGGAGCGTTAACAAGTTTCAAAACAGTAGCAGATAGTCTGCAAAACAAAACATGTTTTATCATCGATGACATTTGCGATGGCGGCGGAACATTTGCCGGAACGGCTAAAATGCTTAAGGATAAAGGCGCTGCGAAAGTGGTGCTGGTTGTGAGTCACGGCATTTTTAGCAAGGGTCCGGTGATCGATTTTGTGGATGATATTTACACAACTGATTCCTATAAAAATGTAGAAGGCGTTCGTTGTTTTTCTATTGCGAAATATTTGTAGCCGAGATAGCACGCAGATGACGCTGATTAGACGGATGACCGGGGATTTTTGTTGCTCATTTTTGAATAGTCGAATTAAGACGAGCCTTTGCGTGCTTTTAAAATCTTATAGCACTCAAATAAATCCACACAATAAACAAAACCTGCAAAGGCACCCTGAACCATAAATAGTGTAGTCCATCACCATCATAAGTTGCCTTTTCATAATCGATGTGATTGTGGGCGGCATAAATATTTGCCGGAAGAAGCGCTATAAAAAATGCAATTAGAAATATTGCGGTAACCAATTGCAACGATGGAACAAGCAGCGCAACAGCTGCAATGATTTCCATCATACCGGTGATATACACCAGCGGTTTTCTAAATGGAACGAATTCCGGCAGCATCATCGTCATGCCATTTGTGTAAACGAAATGAGCTATGCCGGTGGAAATTAGCATCACACACATGGCAATGCGGCCCGCTAATGGAAAGTTGTATTTGCCTGTAAATATCAGTATTCCCAGAAATGACAGAACAAATGTTATGATAAGAATGATGAGAGGTTTCATGATGCTGCATTTGTACAAAATTCCTAATTGTGTGGCCGCCACACAATGAACCTGGGTTAAGAAATTCGTTTGCGTATGCGGCTAAGCGCCTGCGGCGTTATGCCAATGTAAGAGGCGATGTATTTTAAAGGAATCTCCCGGATCAGCTGCGGTTGTTCAGTTAAAAGCTTCAGGTATAATTCCTCCGCCGAGTCGTTCAGTAAAGAGAGTTCGCGTTTTGATTTTTTAAGAAAATTTTCTTCTGCCGCGTGGCGCCCTATGAGATTTCCTACAGAAGTAGTTTTGTAAATCTCTTGAAGATCGTTGTGGGTAATGCTCCAAACAATTGTGTCTGTTATTGCTTCGATTTGATAAACAGATGGCTGTCTGGTTAAAAAGGAATCATAAGCGCTCACAAAGCTGTGATGGAAAGAAAATGCAAATGTGAGATCGTTTTCTTCCTTTGGTATATAATAGCGAACAATTCCTTTTTCAATAAAGGAAAGGTGACTTTCAATCTGGCCGGCCTTCAGCAGCAGCTCTTTTTTTGCAAATGATTTTCTTGAAAGCTTTGATGAGAAAGCTTCCCAGTCATCATCGCTCATGGGCGTAAATTTTTCGAAGTACTGCCTGATCTGTTGCATGATGTATTGTTTTAGGAACCAGGATTTAGGAATTAGAAGTTAAAAGGTAATTATTTGATCTTAGAATATGAGCGACATCACTCGCTAATTCCTGGTTTCTAATTCCTAATTCCTATTTCTTCCATCCATTGAGTTTCATCCAATCAAAACATCTTTCCATCCACTCATCAGAAGTGTTTTTTCTGTGGAGGCCAAAGCCGTGACCGCCCGTTTGATAGAGATGAAGCTCCGCGGGGACATGGTTTTCGAGCAGGGCCTGGTAAAACAAAATACTGTTTAGCGGAGAAACAACATTGTCGTCGCTTGCATGTACAAGGAATGTCGGTGGAGTTTTTGAAGTGACCTGCAGTTCGTTTGAATATTCTTTTATTTTTTCGGTCGAAGGATGTTTACCAATCAACTGATCTCGCGAACCAACATGCGCATAAGGATCCTGGAAGCTGATTACAGGATAAATAAGGATCATGAAGTCGGGCCGCAGGTTGGTGTTTTCTTTATTGTCGATAACTGACTTTTCGAAATGAGTGCCAGCTGTTGATGCGACATGTCCGCCCGCAGAAAATCCCATTATACCAACATGCGCAGGGTTGATGTTCCATTTTGCAGCGCTGTCCCTTACTATTTTAATTGCTTGCTGAGCATCCTGCAACGGTCCAATCTCTTTGTTCTGCATGGCGTTTTCGTTAGGTAGACGATACTTCAATACAAAAGCCGTAATGCCTTTTTTATTGAACTCCTTCGCAATTGCCACGCCTTCGTGGTCGGCTGCTACGATCCAGTAACCGCCACCGGGGCAAATAACCACGGCCGTTCTATTGGCATCCTGCTTTTCAGGAACATAGGCGGTAAGCGTTGGTACAGTGATTTTGCTGATGCGCAAAATGCCTCCTTCTGTTTCGGAAACTTCTTCGTTTTTAACGGGTTTACTTCCAGGTATAACGTCTTTGTATAAGTTAAAAGTTGTTTGTGCTTTCACGGTTGTAAGTATAATCAGTTGAGCAAATAGAATGAGTAAAATGTTTCTCTTCATAATGCCGAAGGTTGGTAATTGGAAAAGTTATTTCTATTTTTCGAGAATAGATAAAACGATTGAAATGCCTCACAAAATAAGTAAAATTGGCACCGGAGCAATGGGTGTTTTTCTGACAGTTATCATTACTGTTTCCTTTTTGATTTCATGTAGTCAGCCAGCTGATGAAAACACCCAATGGAATGTTTACGGCGGCGGCCCGGAAGGCATTCGCTATTCATCGCTTACGCAAATCGATACCAATAACGTAGCGCAATTGCAGCCTGTGTGGGAATTTCATTCAGGTGATGCGGACACTGTTAACCACTCTCAGATACAATGCAATCCAATAATTATTGACACCGTTTTATATGGAACTACGCCTCAGCAAAAACTATTTGCGATCAATGCGAAAACCGGAAAAGAATTATGGCGCTTTGATCCTGTAGAAAATTTTAAAAAAGATGCGGGACATTTTATTTTAAACAACACGCGTGGTATTTGCATTTGGCAAGAGGGAAACGACAAGCGGATCTTCTTTACCGCAGGATCGTTCTTACATGCAATCGATGCGCAAACTGGAAAGCTCATTACTCCGTTTGGCAACAAAGGAAAAGTAGATTTACATGAAGGTCTTGGCAGAGATGTGAAGGATCTTTTCATAACGTATACTTCTCCCGGCACGATCTATAAAAATCTTATCATCATGGGGTCGCGTGTGTCGGAAGATGCGGATGCTGCGCCCGGGCACATACGTGCTTATGACACGAAAACAGGCAAACAGGTTTGGATCTTTCACACGATACCACAACCCGGTGAGCCCGGCTTTGAAACATGGGATGATCCCAATGCCTGGAAACATATCGGTGGCGCCAATTGCTGGAGCGGATTTACTTTGGATGAAAAGAGAGGAACCGTGTTTGCTTCTACTGGCTCTGCTTCGTACGATTTTTATGGCGGTATGCGCAAAGGCGCCAATCTTTATGCCGACTGCATTCTCGCACTTGATGCTGCAACCGGAAAATTGAAATGGCACTATCAATACGTTCATCATGATGTGTGGGATAAGGATTTGCCAACGCCGCCCGCATTGGTTACTGTAAAGAGAAACGGTAAAGACATTGACGCCGTCGCTCAGCCTACAAAAACAGGAACTGTGTTTGTGCTCGACCGGGAAACAGGAAAGCCTTTATTTCCAATTGAAGAAAGAGCGGTGAATACGCAAACAGAATTGACGGGAGAAAAATTGTATCCCACACAGCCCTTTCCAATATTGCCGAAGCCATTTGCCCGGCAGGATTTCAACGATAGTGATGTAAACGATTTGATTGATACAAGTGAGCAACGAACAATCAAAGCGCAACTCGCTCAACTGGACAGGGGACATATTTTTACGCCTCCCGGTAAAAGAGGAACTGTCATTTTTCCAGGTTATGATGGAGGCGCAGAATGGGGCGGTCCTGCATACGACCCACAAACTGGGCTGTTGTATGTGAATGCGAATGAAATGCCCTGGATATTAAAACTAGTAGATGTTAAACTGCCATCCGAACACGAAACATTGCTTGATGCGGGCAAAAGGTTATTCACAAACAATTGCATGAGCTGTCATGGCAAGAACAGGGAAGGAGGCGGCAACTATCCGTCTTTGCTGAATGTAAAAGACAAATACACAGTCGATCAGTTTTTAACCTTAATACAAAGCGGCAGAAGAATGATGCCTTCTTTTCAACAACTCTCCGCTGAAGAGCGAGCTGCAATTGCGTCTTTCATTTTGGATATTAAAAAAGATCAATCGAAAACATTTGTTGCTCCGCACGCTATAGACACGTTTATGCAACTAGCGTACAAAGGCACGGGCTATAACAAGTTTCTGACAAAGGATGGTTGGCCCGCCATTAAGCCGCCATGGGGCACATTGAGTGCCATTGATCTTAACAGCGGTGCAATTGCGTGGAAAATTCCGCTCGGTGAAATTGCAAAATTCAAAGAGCGAGGCATTATTACCGGAACCGAAAACTACGGCGGGCCGGTGGTTACAGCCGGCGGGTTGGTTTTTATTGCAGCAACAAGCGATAGTAAAATCCGAGCATTCAATAAAAGAACGGGGCAATTATTGTGGGAAGCAAAATTGCCCGCGTGTGGATTCGCAACACCAGCCGTTTACAGTGTTGAAGGAAAACAATACATCGTCATCGCCTGCGGCGGCGGCAAGTTGGGCAGAGCATCTGGTGACAGTTATATTGCATTCGGGTTGCCGTAGGGGCGAATTGCATTCGCCCTAAACCCTATAATGGTTGAGCGTTGAGAATGGAGAGTTGAGAGTTGTTAGCAGTGATTACTGCTTATAGGTTTATAATGGCGAACCGTTATCCGCGTAACTCCACCGGCTACAGGCATCTGGCTACCGGCTACTGCTATTTTGCTTAACGTTTTTTGATACTTCAAACTCATCTTCTTCCAACAACTTTTAAAACTATTGCCACCTGCTTTAAATGATTTCTTGTGTGCGAACCAAACGACCAGTGTAGTAGAGAAGAAAAATAATTTGTAGAACCATTTTCTCCAGCGCTTTCCAAATTCGGTTTTGCCTTCTACAATTGTTGACATGCGCTCCATTTGAAATGTAATGTGATAAGATTCATCAATCAATATGTCGGTGCAAATTTGTTTTAGCAAAGTACAATTGGATGCATCCTTTAGCGATTGATAAAATATTTGCGCAGTGCTTTCTACTACGATAACAGTAAGCGTCCAAAGCTCCATGCTTGTATTAAACGATCTGATTTTTCTGAACAACGAATCTCCCCAATCTTGTGTAATTCTTTTTTCGCCAATGGCATCAATGTATAAACCAAGATTGTTGCCATGCTTCTGCTCTTCTTTGATAAATAGTTTCACCGCTTCAATGTATTCGAGGTCATTGATCGAATGGGCATACTTCGTTGCAGCCTTGAGCAAATTACTGCCATCAGAAGTTTCGCCGAGTTGCCATGCCTGCAGCGAATAGATGATTGAACTGATCTCTTCTTCGATAATGTTTGGGTCGAGGGTCCAGTCAACCCTGTATTGCATCGCATTTTGGCGGAAATGCAGAATCCATTCATTGCTGTCCATTTGTGTTGTTTTTGTGTATTTGAAAGTGCTTTGTAATACAAAGTAAATTGAAAAAAGTTAGTTTCATAGCGGCTACAGGATTTTAGATTTTCTTTAAGAATATGGTTTTGTGGACGATAGTGGGCAAAATGAGAAGCTGTTGAATTGTTTTCGGCGTTGCACATGTACATGAGATTTTGTAACCGATTGAAACATATGTTGCTTGAAAATTTTTGCAGTCAGTGGAGACAAGGCGATGCCTTGTCTCCACGAATTTTCAAATTAACAACTGGTATGATTTTTTCGGTTCAACTTTGCAATTGCATTGTTCATCCAAAAACTTTTTATCATGACTACAAAACAAATTGCCCAAAAATTGGTGGACTATTGCCGCGAAGGCGAATTTGAAAAGGCACAAAAAGAACTTTTCTCAAAGGATGTTGTAAGTATTGAGCCAGAAGCTTCTCCAGGTTTTGATAAGGAAACAAAAGGATTGGATAAAATAATTGAGAAGGGACATAAATTTCAATCAATGGTAGAAGAGGCTCATGGCGTAAAAGTTTCTAATCCTCTCATAACAGGCAACTCTATTGCGTTTGTCCTGGATATGGACATGAAAATGAAAGGCCGTAACCGCGAGAACATGTCAGAGCTTTGCGTTTATCACATAAAAGATGGAAAGATTGTTTCTGAGCAATTCTATATGTGAGGAACCTGATGCTGATTTTATAGCTGAATTGAAAATAACTGAATAACTGATTAACTGAATAACTGAGCTTGAAGATCGATTTTGCTTTTCGATAGTCGAGCTCCTCAGTTAATCAGTTATTCAGTTATTGCCCTGACCTAATTTTACTCAATCTGGGTCTTTGGGTAAAAAAGATAGCTTTCGTGGTTAGTTTTTTGTATTTTAATAAAAAAACAATGCAAAAAACATTAATGGTTTTTGCCTCCCTGTTAACCTTAAATCTCACTTCTATTGCCCAATCCAAACATGAGGTAAGTTTGGGATTCGGCTTCGGTACCACCAACGAATTCAACGGCAGCACTTCCAGCACGATTTCGGATTTGTTTTCTGCTCTTTTAATGACGGACAGTTATTCTGAGAATGTAAAATATTCACCTGCCTGGCATGTGGGTTATAAGACTTTTCTTACAAGCAAGCAGAAACTTGCAGTGGGAGCAACTTTCGCTTACCAAAGCGTTAAGGGCGATTATTCCTACGGCAGTCAAAAAGCCGGAGATCTTCACAGAAATTTTTACACAATAGCCGCGGAAGCGGATTACCGCTATATCAAGAAAGAGAAGTTCCATTTGTATTCCGGTTTGGGCTTTGGCTACACATTTTCAAATGAAACCCTTTCGCCTATTTCCGGAAGTGAAAAGAAAACCAGTTCCGGCAATGTCGATTTTCAGCTCATCGGCATTGGTGCGAGATATGGCAGCAATGTGGGTGGATTTATTGAATTAGGCTTTGGCTACAAAGGCATGATTTGTGCAGGGTTCTTTTTCAGAAGATGATTTCTTAATTTATTTTTTAAAGGAATACCCTATGAGTCAGGCATTTGTACGCGAAAGTGACGGACAATGGTTGAATGATGTAGCACCCACTTTGAACGCATTGCTTGTTTATTTAACAAGAGAAAACAACGGTATAAGAGTGTATGAAAAGCGCAGTTATGTGAACGGGAAGGGCAGGCTAATTCATGAGATGAGCAACGGCTTATCCTATGCAAAAGATAATGACGGGAAATGGGAGATTTTGTAAAAAGTTTCCTATATTAGATTACTTGACTTGACTTGATATATTGTAGTACTCAAAAACTAAAACCCAATGGTCCGATTCGTATTGATGTGCTTGTGTGGGTTATTATGCGCCTGCACCGGCAACTCCCAGGTAATTAAGGGAACGTATGCTATTAAAAACTTGGAAACGGGAATGTACTTGCGTGTGAAAGATGCCAATGCCGACAATGGCACTCCGTTGGTTTCGTATTCGCCGGTGAAGTGGAAATGTGTAACATGGGATTTTCAGCATGTGGATGGTCAAACATACCAGTTGAAAAACCTGTTTACCAATAAGACATTCCAACCTTGTGCAAGTGCGTGTAATGGTTCTGCGCTGGAACAACAGCCTTTAACGGTTGATCAGATTTCACAGGAATATGAGTTCATTCCGGTGCAACACAATGTGTACATGATAAAATTGAAAGGAACTGATTTGTACATAACGCCTTCTGACAGAGACGGTACGGTAAACAGTAAAATCATTTTATCAAAGTATGATAATTCCACCTTACAGTGGTGGACACTTCGCGAACAGAATCCAGACATTTAATACACCATTGAACAAGCTTTTAAATTGATAGAGCCGGCAGTAATGCAGGCTTTTTTATTGTCCAAAGTTGTTCGTTAATAGTTGTTAGTTGTTAGGTTTTGTGCGCCACAGGTACTACTAACAACTAACAACCAACAACTATCAACTTACTCAGTTATTCAGTGATTGTTTAAAAGAGCATTGAAATGAAATGCTGCCATCTTCATTCTTCAGCTCGTACATTCCTCTATGAAGTTCAATCCTGTTGAGAATAGTATTGAATGCAAGGTCTTGTTGTTCTAATAATTCGGTGCAGTTATTTATTGAGTCGCAATCAATTTTTACATTAATTGTTTGCGAAGCATCGATGTAAATTGTCGCCTCTACTTTATCGCCGTTGCTGGAAAGCATTTCGAGAAATTGTGCAGTAATGCGAAAGATATTCAGGGCCACATCAGAAGGTATGTTTATCGCTTTATCCTTCCATTCCATTGTAATATCAAACCACGGTTTTTTGTTTAATTGCGTAATGAAATCGGAAAGGATATCTTCAAGATCGATGCACGGTACGTTGATCGGATTGAAAGATTTTGAAAGCTTTCGCATTTCATCCACAAGAGAACCAAGTTGTTTTTTTGCCTTCTGTACGAAGGGTGCACTGGCTGTGTCAGTATCCTCTGCAACGTTCAGAAACATGAGGCATGAAGCAACGATCTGAGCAAAATTTTCGTGCAATTCAATCCCTATTAACTGCCGCTCCTTCTCTTGTTCGTTTAACGTGCGTTGCAAAGTTTTTCTTTCAATATCAATTAACGCATCTGCCTTCTTTAGTATCAGTTCATTCCTCTTTCTTAGATCCAGCAATTTGGTCACCTGCAGCGCAATTATTTCCATCGCCCGGATCTGTTGGTCGCTGAAAGAAAGTTCCCTGGAATCGCAAACACAAACAGTTCCGATATTGTAGCCCTTAGATGAGACGATAGGGGTGCCCGCATAAAAACGAATCTGTGCTCCGCCTGTTACGGCAGGGTTGCCGGAGAAACGATCATCCAATGTAGCATTGGGAACAACCAGCGTGTTTTTTTGAAGGATGGTATGGGAACAAAATGAAAGGTCGCGTGGTACTTCTGATCTTTCACTTCCCAGCCGGGCCTTATACCATTGGCGGTCTTTATGTATAAATGAAATCGCTGCGTAAGTGCATTGCGTAATTTGTTTAACGAGCTCCGTCAGATTATCGAAGTCTTTTTCAGGAGGCGTATCCATTATATTGTAAGCATCCAGCTCAGATAAACGTATTTCTTCATCAAGCGGCAGTTGTGCCTTTCTCATAGATATTGGAATTGGTACTCAAAAATAACGGAAAAGTGCGCAGGATGATTTTTATGTGGAAAAATGGCAGAGGAGTTGTTAGTTACTGGTTGTTAGTTGTTAGGAGGGAAACAACACATAAGGCCTAACAACCAATAACTATAACTAACAACTGATCGCTCTCCGTGGAAAATATTCCACACAGATTCGCTTTGATAAACCATGGAATTCGATAACTTTAAATACATCCGTTGTGGTTTGATCCTCCCATTATAAATCAGCAAAGAACTCACTTGATCATGATATAGCTTTGATTGGTTGAAGAATGAACTTCATCCCACAACGCCATTAATAAACCTTTCATCGCAGGTGGTTGATCAGTCGTCAAATGAAGCAAGCTTCGGCTTGATTTTTATGTACGAGTGATTAATTGTCAGCTTGAACTAAAAACCATCTCTTTATGCCTGGACCAGCTTTTACCACTTACGGCCTTACACACATTGCACTTGCCGTAAAGAATGTGCAGCAATCAGTGGATTTTTATGAAAAAGTTTTTGGCGCTTGTGTAATGCACAGCACGCCAAAATGGGCGCAGGTGCAAACGCCCGGAGCGAACGATATTATTGTGTTTGAAGAAAACAAAGAGCTTGCAGGAAAGAACGATTGCGGCATTATGCATTTTGGTTTTCGTCTTACCAATGCGAATGAAATAAAGAAAGTGACAGATGTGCTTTCGTCTGTAAATGCTCCCATCGTTGAACAGGGCGAGTTCGTGCCCGGTGAACCATTTGTTTACTTCAAAGATCCGGATGGATATACTGTGGAAGTTTGGTATGAGAAGGAATGAGCTTTAATAGAAATTAGGAATTAGAAATTAGGAATTAGGAATTGCGAGTGCAGTTTTCAAAAGTATTTATGGTCAAACTAATTCCTAATTTCTAATTCCTAATTCCTCGCTAGTTCACAGGCGCTACCACAGTTCTCATTTTCTCTCTGGATTTTCTTCTGCCTCTGAAAAATAAGTAAAGGTTGAAGAAAAGCATGATGCCTAAATAGATTAAGAAGCCTCCGATTTTTGCGCTTAATATTTCTACCATTTCGCGATGAGTGAGAATAGAACTAGTGATGGTCATTATCCAGAAGGCGAAGCCCAGGTTCAACAAGTAAAAACCTGTTTCAAAAAGTTTGTTGGTGGCAAATGCAATCTCCTGTTTGCCGCTAAAAATATCCAGCATAAACACCTTGCTATTTTTGAAAAGCGTATGTGCCACATACCACGTTACTACAAGAATTGCGGGCAGGTAAATTAAATACGCTACGAAGTTAAAATCGTTGTTCATATTTGTTCAGTTTTAGAA
>Ga0318568_10001032_pt1 | contig 11812 bp, 12 predicted proteins | sample GRESIP088b5f21_FD_203690 | JGI IMG/M metagenome (GOLD analysis project Ga0318568, IMG submission 203690) | Tropical soil microbial communities from Luquillo Experimental Forest, Puerto Rico - GRE.SIPMG.088b5f21 | ecosystem: Environmental > Terrestrial > Soil > Tropical forest > Bulk soil...
GCATCATCCTTACTCCCATTAAATGAGTCAGCCGCGAAGCGGCGCCCGCGCTCTTTCATTGATTGCGCCGTCGGCGCTGTCCGTCAATTCCTCGACAGACCAGGGCGGCGGGAAGCGGCGGGCGTGCTTTGCATCTGATCGAGGGCTGCTTGCGCAAGAAAGAAATAAGGCCGCCACAGCGGCGGCCTTATTATTGCGATCATAGCGTCGCGTTTAGTAACCGGAGCGCCGGTCCTGACGACGCTGCTGGCGATTGCCGCGCCGATTCTCACGCCGCTCCATCCCGACAGTCTGGGCCTCAGCCTCTGATGTCGTCAGCAGCACCGTAGTTGGCACAGCGAGGCCCAACACGGCTCCTAGTCCCAGAAGGGAAAAGACTCCTCGACGCGACACCATTTCTTCCGATTCCAATTTCAACATCATTACCTCCTACGGGATACCCACCCTGGAGCCCAGAATAAATGGTAGCACTGCCCGGGAGGTTACCCTTTGACTTGAATCAGATTTTAAAATTTCTCACAAATTTTGCGGCTGAACTATCAATTCCACTGATCTGATTACGGCTTGCGCAATAGCTCCGGCAGCTTGGCGCTGGCGACCTTTCACATCTCATCGCGTGCGCGTACACACACGCACTGCTGCGCTCTTTCTAGTTTGACACTTTCTGAAAAAGGCTTTTGTCGTCAAAGACGCAATATGTGGTCGTTTGACAGCGCAAGCTCTTGGAATTGTTCGTTCAGCACAACTCAAAGCGGACTTTGAGCGACCGCCTTTGCTGTGATGCACAACGGTTCCTGTTCGATATGGTAGGCTGGCGTCGTCGGGCTTAGGAAGGCTCATGAAGCGACGAGATTTCATCGCGCTGCTTGGTGGCGCTGCGGCCGTGTGTCCGATTGCGGCGCGCGCGCAGCAGACCGGACAAATCCATCGTATCGGGTTCCTTGGCCCCGCTCCCGACAATCCACTTTTTGTGAGGAGCTATCCCGAGTTTCTTGCTGAACTGCGCAAGCTCGGATTCACCGAGGGCGGGAATCTCATCGTTGAAAACAGACGGATCGACGAGGGGGCACCCAAGGCGTTCGCTGCGGCGGCGGAAGTGATCCGTTCGAAGGTCGACGTGGTGGTCACTTTTGGTCCTGAACTTGCGCTGAAAGCAGCATTCGCGGCGAGCCAAACCATCCCAATCGTCATGATTGCCGTCAACTTCGATCCGATTGCGGGTGGCTATGTGAGCAACATCACCCGGCCAGACAAAAACATCACGGGGCTGGTCTATCGTGCGCCCGAATTGGCCGCAAAACAGCTCGAACTGCTGATGGAGGCGTTCCCGAACGAGAAACCAATCGCCGCACTATGGGAATCGGCCTCGGCCGAGCAATTCGAGTCCGCCCAACGCATCGCGCAATCCCTACACATCGAGCTGCGTTCACATAAGCCTGAAAATCTACCATTCGATTTCGATGAGGCGTTCCGAGCCGTCGCGCAGGATGGATCGCGGATGGTGCTTGTCCTGTCAGGTCCCGCATTCGCCCCGCATCGTAAACGTATCGCCGATCTGGCGATGCAGCACCGTCCGCCGACGATGTTCACCTTCAAATTCTATGTCGAGGCGGGCGGACTGATGTCTTACGGCATCGATACCGTTCCAATACTTCGCAGGACGGCGTCGTTCGTGGCGAAGATTCTTAGAGGAGCAAAGCCGTCCGATCTTCCCGTCGAGCAGCCAACGAGTTTCGAATTCGCGCTCAACCTGAAAACCGCCAAGGCAATTGGTGTGTCGATACCTACGTCGATCCTGCTCCGTGCCGACGAGGTGATCGAATAGCAGTGATCTTTGCTGCGGTGCCACTTCGTCCGCTTTTGACCCACAACGGACATCCGCCATCAATTCATATTGCAGTAGCAAAGCGGGTTTCACCCCTAAGCGTATCGGCTCAAAAACGAGTGCTTCGAGGATGCGACAGCGCGATTTTTTTGCGGGGGCCGGCGGCGCGGCCGTTGCTTGAGTTCGGTGATATCCGAATAAACCGTGACGGTGCCCCGCCGCCGCATCGCCAGTTATCCACGTACGACCGCCATCGCCAGTTAAACGATCGATCTCGGTGTATGATGACGCGATAGTGAGGGCTGTTGTCACTGAGCTTGTCGCGGACGCGACGGCAATAAGGCACGGCACTAGCGAAACATTATCCGGTCGAGGATGCGATGAGGGCGCAATGCCTGGCCAGTTTGGGTCTGCTCGTGTTTGCGGGCAGCTCCTACGCCGACGATTTGTCGAGCGCATTGCTGTCCAAGGCGCCGCCTGCGGCGGCGTCCTGGTCTTACGATTGGACCGGCGTTTATGTCGGGGGACATCTCGGCTACGCAACAGGATCGTCCGACTGGACGGCAACGCAAGCTGGCGCCGCGACGCCTCTTGCGGGTTCGCTCGATCTGTTCAACGGCTTTAATGCCTTCGGCGGAACCGGCAGTTACCTGCTCGGATTGCAGGCCGGCTACAATCATATGCTGCCCTCGCGCGTCGTCTTCGGCACGGAGGCCGATATATCATTTCCGAATTTGCTCAGCGGCAATCAGACGATTTCATCGCCGCTGATCGGTTTGGCGAACTATCAGGATCAGGTGGAAATGTCTGGAACCGTGCGCGGCCGCATCGGTTATGCGCCCGGCAACTGGCTGTTTTATGCGACCGGCGGTTTTGCCTACAGCTTTGATCACCTTACTCGCTCGCAAATTGCCGGCGTGGCGGTTGGCGGAACGGCGGTCGCGGGAACGGTCGAGGACCTGTTTATGGTTCCGCGCGTCGGCAGTGTCGTCGGTGCTGGCGTCGAGTTTGCGCTCACCCCGCGCTGGATGGCGCGGCTCGAATATCTCTATGCGGACTATGGTTCGCACAGCGTGGATTTCCCCGCCGGCGCCCAGCGTTTCACCTCCGATCTTACTGTACAGACGGTGCGGGTCGGCTTGGACTACCGGCTCGGCCGCGGCGGCATCGATCCGCAAATCTTTACCAAAGGTCCCGATGCGCTCGATCTCGGTTCGTTTGCCGTGCACGGCCAGACAACTGTCGTCGAGGCATATGCACCGCCGTTCACCTCGCCTTATATCGGCCAGAAAAGCCTCACCCCGAATCAGGGCCGCGAGACCTGGGACGCGACGCTCGGGCTCGGTGTCAAGTTATGGCGGGGGGCCGAGTTCTGGTTCGATCCGAGTATCGACCAGGGATTTGGATTGAGTGCCACCCAGGGCGTAGCGGGGTTCCCAACCGCCACCGCGTTTAGGGTCGGCGCTTCGGTGCCTTATCCGCGGCTCCAAAAGTACTTTGTGCGGCAGACCATTGACCTCGGCGGCGACACGCAAAGGGTCGATGTGGGCCTCAACCAATTCGCCGGTTCGCAGACCGCCGACCGGCTGGTTATCACGATCGGCAAGTTCGCTGTCACCGACCTGTTCGATACCAACAAATACGCGAACAATCCGCGCCGCGATTTCATGAATTTAGCGCTCATCAATGCCGCTACATTCGACTCTGCCACCGACGCCTGGGGCTACACCTATGGCGCCGCCGCCGAATGGTACCAGGGCGACTGGACTTTGCGCGGCGGGTTGTTCGATCTCTCGGTCGTTCCCAACAGCACGGAACTGGATCAAAGCTTCGCCCAATTCCAATGGCTCGGCGAGATCGAGCGCCGTTACGAACTATGGGGCCATCCCGGCAAGGTCGCGGTCACCGGCTTCCTCAGCCGCGGACGCATGGGCAGCTTCCAGGACGCGATCGATTTGGCGCAGGCAACGGGTTCCTCCGCCGACATTACTGCCGTACGCGAATACCGAAGTCGGGGTGGTGTAAGCATGAATGTCGAACAGGAAATCACGCCCGATCTAGGCGTCTTCATGCGCGCCGGCTGGGCAAACGACAACATCGAGCCGTATGAATATACCGACGTGGGTCGCACGATCGCGGCCGGCATTGCGCTCAAGGGTATGCAATGGCATCGGCCCGACGACACGTTCGGCCTTGCCGGCATCCTCAACGGCATTTCCAAAGTGCACGAGGAATTTTTCAATGACGGGGGTCTGGGCATTCTCATTGGTGACGGCAGGCTGCCGCATCCCGGCCCCGAACAGATTGTTGAGATGTATTACCAGTTACCCGTTCTCGCCTCGACGGTGACGTTTGACTATCAATTTATCGTCAATCCGGCCTACAACCGCGATCGCGGTCCCGTCTCGGTCCTTGGTGCACGCTGGCACACGGAGTTCTGACGGATCGACTACCAGCTGGCCTAAAATCGCCAAACGCGCCCAAGTGAAGCCTCGTGGCCATCGATACCATGTGGAGCCTGAATCGGTTGCAGGCTAAGACGTAGTCAGTCGGCCGGGGGCAGGCTTAAATCAGTGATCAGCAAGAAAGGGACCTTCAGCGATGTCCGCTTTCGGGGGTAAAGCGGACATTGATTTGAGGTGCCGGAATGTCTGCTTTTGACCCAAAGCGGACATCGGCGTGCTGATTTTGCTGTGGCGCACGACGCCGCACCGACCTGCGAATGTGCTAGGGTGTGAAATCCTCTGCCTGGGGAAGCCCATGAGGCGGCGGGAATTCATCACACTTCTCGGCAGCGCTGTCGCTACCTGGCCGCTCGCGGCGCGCTCGCAGCAGCCGACTAAGTTGCCGACCATCGGGTACTTGGGGGCCACAACCCCTTCGGTCGAAAGCCAGCGGATCGCCGCTCTTGTGCAGCGGCTGCGCGAGTTCGGCTGGATCGAAAGTCACAATCTTACGATTGAATATCGGTATGCGGAGGGCCGCAGCGAGCGCTATGCCGAACTCGCGGCTGAGTTCGTTCGGCTCAACGTCGACGTTATCGTCACCTACGGAACGCCCGCCGTCACGGCAACAAAGCAGGCCACAGCGGTGATCCCGATCGTTTTTGCTGTGGCGGGAGACCCCATCGGCAGCGGCCTGGTCTCGAGTCTGCCGCGGCCGAGCGGTAACCTCACCGGACTATCGCTCCAGAAAACGGATGTCCCTGATAAGCGACTAGAACTCTTGCGCGAAGTTGTTCCGGTTCTTCGCGGTTTGGCGGTCATGGCGAATGCCGGCAATCCCGTCTCTGTACGTGAGATGCGCGAGGTAGAGGCGACGGCGCGCAGGCTCGGCCACAAGGTCGCCATCTTCGAAAATCCAGCGCGCGGAGGATATCGCCCCCACTTTCGAGGCCCTCAAAGGGCGGGCGGATGCACTTTACGTTTGCGGCGATCCGCTTGTAGATACCAACCGGATTCGCATCATTACGTTGGCGCTTGGTGCACGACTTCCGTCAATGTCCGATTTCCCGGAATACGTTGAAGCGGGAGGTCTGATGTCCTATGGACCGAACTTCCCGGATTTATTCCGTCGTGCCGCCAGCTATGTCGACAAGATTCTGCGCGGGGCAAAGCCCGCTGATCTGCCGGTCGAGCAACCGACCAAGTTCGATCTCGTTATCAATCTGACCACCGCTAAGACTCTCGGCCTGAACCTCCCCGAAGCATTCCTGCTGCGCGCCGACAAGGTGATCGAATGAGGCGGCGCGAGTTCGCCGCCCTTATAGGCGGCATCGCGGTTGCTTGGCCGCTCTCGGCGCCTGCGCAGCAGCGGACAATGCCAGTGGTTGGCGTCCTTTCCCCAGCGACGTCAGAAGCCGACGCCAATCGTATGAATGCAATACGACAGGGTCTCAAGGATGCCGGCTACATCGAGGGCGAGAACGTGATGATCGAGTATCGCTCGGCTGAAAATCAGCTTGATCGATTGCCGGCATTGGCGGGTGATCTCGTTAGTCGCCAAGTGAACGTAATACTAACTATCGCTACGCCCGCAGCGGTAGCTGCCAAATCTGCGACTAACGCAATTCCAATCGTGTTCAACTTGGGCGTTGATCCGGTGCAGCTTGGCCTAGTCACCAGCTTCAATCGACCAGGCGGTAATGTCACTGGGGTGTACGGCAGTCAGCTCGCAATAGCGGGAAAACGACTCGAGCTCTTGCACGAGTTGGTCCCGTCAACAGGCGCCATGTCCTTCCTTGTAAATCCGAAAAGTGAATCTTTTGCGGAGATCGAAACGGAAGCGCTGCGCGCGGCAGGGCGTAGCCTAGGTGTCGAGCTGCGCATTCTCAATGCGAGTAACAGCAACGAGATCGATGCTGCTTTCACGACCTTGGCAAAAGATCACTCGGTGCCCCTTATAGTAAGTGCGGATGCACTGTTTTTGAACCAGCGCGTTCAACTCGTTGTGCTAACTGCGCGTCATGCCATCCCTGTAATTTATGCATTCCGTGAGTTGACCGCGGCGGGCGGCCTGATGAGCTATGGACCCAATCTCGGTTATCTATATCAACAGGCCGGTGCCTATGCGGGAAGAATTCTTAAAGGGGCCAAAACAACCGATCTGCCGATCCAACAGGCGGTGAAACTCGAGTTAGTCATTAACCTCAGGACCGCCAAGGCGCTCGGTATCACAGTCCCACAGTCAATGCTCGTGGCCGCCAACGAGGTGATCGAATAGCGCAGTCTCTCGCGCAACGCAGAATGTCCGCTTTTGGCACAAAGCGGACATGGCATTCGCGCTCCGCAATGTCTGCTTTTGGGGGTAAAGCGGACATGACGCGGACATGCTCCAATGTCTGCTTTTGACCCAAAGCGGACATAAGCGAGTGGCAATCGCGTAACGGAATCTGTGGAATGGTCGGACCGGAATTACTCAGCCTTGATGCCCGCCGCCTTGATGATCGGCCACCATTTTTTGATCTCGGCCTTTTGCAGCGCGGCGAGAGCGTCCGGCGTCTGTTGATCGCGCGGGAAAATCTCTAGCCCCAGGCTCATCAATCGCTCGCGCACTGTCGAGTCGGCCAAGGCATCGACGATTGCCGCATCGAGCCTGTCGATCACTTTCTTCGGCGTGCCCTTTGGCGCCCACATGCCTGCCCAGACCGAGCTGTAGAACCCAGGCAATCCTACCTCATCCACCGTCGGAATATCGGGTGCTGCGGCCATGCGACTCTTGGAGGTGATAGCGTAGGCTTTGATGTTGCTGGCACGCACCTGAGGCAACGCGGTAACCACGTCGGAAATCATGAGATCGATTTGCCCGCTTACCAGGTCCTGCGTGGCCGGCGCACCACCACGATAGTGCGCGAATTGGAAGCGAGTGCCCGTTACGTTCTGAAAGAGAATGGCAAACACGTGCTGCGGACTGCCGACCCCCGCCGTGCCGGCGGTCGCTTTCTCGGGGTTGGCCTTCAACCAAGCGATGAGCCCCTTCAGGTCATTCGCCGGTAGGGTCTTTTTGCCAACAATCACATTCGGACTATCGGTAATGAGTGCGATCGGTTCGAAATCGCTCTGCACGTCATAGGACAGCGTGTAAATCGCGCCGTTCACCACATGCGTGCTCCAGATGCCGACCACGATTGTGTAGCCGTCAGGCACAGAGTGCGCGACCCGGCCGACACCGATGCTCCCGGCTGCGCCGGTGACATTTTCGACAATAACGGACTGGCCGAGCGTTTGACGCATATGTTCAGCCAAAATGCGTGCCCTTGCGTCGACGGGACCGCCCGCGGCGAAAGGCGCGACGATCGTAATCGGGCGGGACGGATAGGCTTGCGCGCTCGCTATTGATGCGACTGGGAGCACGGCAGCACCCGCTGCAAAATGCAGGAATTGTCTACGCGGAAGATTCATGGCGAGCCCCTCTCGCGAAGCAAAAGCTATCTCAATTCGTGCTCCTCAAGTAGGGGCGGTGATGTCCGCTTTTGGGGGTAAAGCAGACATTGCTTCAACTGACCTCGATGTGGGGACGTTGGCGATGTGCCCCCGGGTCGCACGAAAGGCATCACATCATGGCTAGGATTGGGATCATTGGATCCGGCAATGTCGGCGGAGCGCTTACCCGTCTGTTCACGAAGGCGGGGCGCGACGTAGTTGTTGCCAACTCCCGCGGCCCAGCTTCGCTCGCGGACTTGGCTCGGGAGACGGGTGCGCGTCCCGTGACGGTCGCGGAGGCAGTGCAGAACACTGAAATCGTGGTGATTGCCCTGCCGATGGCGGCCGTCAGCAGTCTGCCGAAGGATTTGTTCCACGATGCGCCGGCGCACCTGATCGTCATCGACACAAGCAACTATTATCCGAAGCGGGATGGCCTCATCGAGCCGGTCGAGGCGGGGATGACCGAAAGCGGCTGGGTCGAGCGACAGCTCGGGCACCCGGTCATCAAGGCGTTCAATACAATCAGGGCCGTAAACCTGCCGAACAAGGCCAAACCTGGCGAACACGCCGGCCGAGTCGCGCTGGCGGTCGCGGGCAACGATGCGCAAGCGAAAGCGGCCGTCATGCGGCTTGTCGAAGAGATCGGGTTTGACGCGGTCGACGCAGGCACGATCGAGCAGTCCTGGCGCCAGCAGCCCGGCTCCCCCGGATACCTGAAGGACTACGACGCCGCTGGCGTTCGCCAGGCGCTGGCTGAGGCGACGGAAGTGCGCACGCCTGAATGGCGGGCGACGCCGAGCCCAGCGTCGTGAGTCTCGTCGCGACCCATGGGCGCAACAAGCTATCCGCCCGCGCCGACGAGGTGATCGAATAGGGCATCGACTATTGCGGCGCAGAATGTCCGCTTTTGGCACAAAGCGGACATTCACCGATGCGTGAGGGTATTTATGAAACCGAAGCGGTACCTTTTGTCCAAGCCCAGCTTGCGAGGCGCCACCCTGCCGGGAGTTTGCGAAGGGCCACCGTGAAAAAAGCACCCGATTGCCTAACTCGCTTCCCCTTAAGTTTGAAGGTCATGGTCGCGGGTACGACGACGTATGCAGCATCACCGGTTACGTTGGCATGCAAAGGCTTACCCAGAGTGACGTGATAGTCCTTAGCGTCTAGGTGTTCACCCTCGACCAAAACATCCTTGTACCAATCCTGCGTCGCCGTAGGCCCATGCCAGATATGCGGCGCCATCCCGTCAAGTATGGACATAGGATTGGCACACATCGCTGCCATAGCGTTTGGCGTCGCCTTTGTTAAAGGCATCAATGTACTGCTGCACGGCCGATACCGGCTGACCTTCGGGGTTGGCCATTTCCGCTTTCCTCTTCTGTTGAGCACGAGTTACTGAAGGTCGGCTCGCAGCCAGTGCGACGGCAGCGGCACCCGCCAGCAATGTGTGTCCCGCAACTCGCACGAGTAGCCGTCCTTCGGGATTCAATGAATCCTGTCGGTACCGGGATGTTCGGAGCTATCCGCGCCACAGGATCTTCGCTCGGGGTTGATGTGAGCCCGATCGAGGTGCGCAACGCCGATGAAATCGAGCATGACATTGCCGCCTTCGCCCAGACTGCCAATGGCGGCCTAGTCGTTCCCGGCGCCGCGATTGAGGGCCGTCGCAGTCGCGATCTCATCATCGGGCTTGCGACCAAGCACAAGTTGCCAGCGGTTTACTCTACTGGCGTGGACGCCGCCGCCGGCGGTTTGATCTCCTATGGGCCCAATCAACTCGACCAGTTTCCTAAGGTGGCCGGCTACGTCGATCGCATCCTCAAGGGCGAAAAGCCGGGGAACCTTCCAGTGCAGGTCCCGACCAAATTTGCACTGGTCATCAATCTCAAAACCGCGAAGGCACTCGGGCTCACTGTGCCGCAGTCGCTGCTTGCCGGCGCCGACGAAGTGATCGAATAACAATCTCTGCCGCAGCGCAGAATGTCTGCTTTTGGCACAAAGCGGACATCACAGCGGTGCTGATCCATGTCCGCTTTTGGGGGTTCGGCACACACATATTGATATTGCAGGAGTTTACGACTTTTCCGCTTTGCTACCCCCACGCCTACCCCCTGGCCGAATTTGCTGGCGGCCCCGCGCGCTGATGCGCCTGGCGATGACATTCCCGGCACAGCACGACACAATTAAACAGCGACGGATCCGATCGGCGCCGATGATGAAATTCGAGTGGGTGCCGAACGCCGCACCGAACATCAACAGTGGCACGACGCCCGCCTTGGGTTCTTATGAAGGAGGAGGGTATGAACGACAGGACGAAGGCCGATAAAGCCTGGGAGGCGAGGCAAGAGGCTGCCCGCTATCGCATCTTCAACGCTGCGACCAACGCAGCGGAAGCGACCGACGAAGCCGATGACGAGAAATATTTTGCAGTCTTGGACCTAGCGGGCAACGCTGCCGAAGCTGCTGCCGCTGAGATCGCCGGGTACAAGACTTACGCCGACCTGTTAGAGGCGTTGGACACCCGCCGCAAACAGTCCCAGGGCGACGAATACGGCGAGCGTCGACTTCATCGTTAGGCCGCTTCCCGCGCCCTGGTCGATCGAGGAACAATCGGCGCGTGCTTTACCGCCCGCGCAAACTTGTGCGTAGCGAACACGAGGCGCAAGCCAACCCGTACTGGTTCCGTGGAACGCAAGAAGTGGGGCACCCGGAACGCAAACGGGAGATCGCCGTTGCGAGGTCGAAACGGTCGCACAAGGAGGTGGACGATGAAGGCAATCGTTGTGACGGACCGGGCTGCGCGAACGGCCGGGATGAAGCTGGTGGAGCGGCCCGAGCCGCAGGCAGCGATAAACGACGTCGTCGTTCAGGTTCATGCGTCGGGATTCGTCTGGGATGAGCAGACGTGGCCCTCGACCTGGACCGATCGCCTCGACCGTGACCGAACACCGTCGATCCCCGGCCACGAGCTGGCCGGAGTGATCACCGCTCTCGGCTACGGCACGGCGGGGCTGTCGGTAGGACAGCGAGTGCTCGGCCTCGCCGACTGGTATCGCGACGGCACCCTGGCGGAGTATGTAGCCATAGAGGCACGCAACCTCGCCCCGCTCCCGGACGACGTCGACTTCACGGTGGGCGCGAGTCTGCCAATCTCGGGCCTCACCGCGTGGCAGGGACTGTTCCAGCACGGCCGCCTTCAGGCGGGGCAGAGCGTGCTCGTGCACGGCGCGGCCGGCGCAGTCGGTTCGATGGCAACTCAGCTCGCACGTGAGTCCGGCGCCCACGTCATCGGCACCGGACGCGCTGCCCACCGTCAGACGGCGCTCGACTTCGGCGCGCAGGAGTTCGTCGACCTTGAGAACGACGCCCTGGAAGACGTCGGCGGAGTCGATCTGGTTTTCGATGTGTTCGGCGGCGACATCGCGAAGCGGTCGGCAGGCCTGATTCGAGCCGGAGGAACGCTGGTGACTGTCACCGGCCCAACCGAGGCACGGCCCGCCAACGGCCTGACGGTCGACTTCGTTGTCGAGGCCGATCGTGCCCAACTGAGTGAGATCGTCCGGCGGGTGCGTGACGGACGGCTGCGGACGAACATCGGCAACGCGGCTACCCTCGACGAAGCCGTCGCCGCCTTAAACCCGCCCAAGCGACCCGGTGGGAAGCCAATCATCCGCGTTCGTCCTTGATGACTCGGGGAGAGGGCGAGCGGTTCTGTCCTCGGCCGGCGATCGGCGGCCAAGTTGCTGACGAAAGATGAGGCGCGGCGGATTGCGGCCAATATCGCCAAGCTGCCTGAGCTCGTGCGCCGAAGGTAATACGCGGGCCGGTTCTGATGTCCGCTTTCGGGGGTAAAGCGGACATTGCGCCAACTGGTTGCCATGTCCGCTTTTGACCCAAAGCGGACATTGGCTACTCGCTAAGCTGTCGACCCTCGATTGACCTCCAGCGTGCATAATGGAATGTAAAAGTTTGGTGGCGACGCCAGTCCTTCACATTTCAGTCTAAGAATTCGGATAGGAGGTAACATCTATTGGCGGGTGAGCTTTGGCTGGGTTCCCAACGT
>Ga0318568_10001044_pt1 | contig 11730 bp, 8 predicted proteins | sample GRESIP088b5f21_FD_203690 | JGI IMG/M metagenome (GOLD analysis project Ga0318568, IMG submission 203690) | Tropical soil microbial communities from Luquillo Experimental Forest, Puerto Rico - GRE.SIPMG.088b5f21 | ecosystem: Environmental > Terrestrial > Soil > Tropical forest > Bulk soil...
ACGGTGTCCGCCGCGGCCGCCCCGGTCACCCCCGGCGAGTCGGGCAGCGCAAACGTCGCCACCCCCGATCCGGCCGCCGCCAGCAGCGCGTCCACGTGCCCGTGGTAGCAGCCGGCGAACTTGACCACCAGCGGCCGGCCGGTGAAGCCACGCGCCAGCCGGACCGCCGACATGGTCGCCTCGGTGCCGGAACTGACCAGCCGCACCTTCTCCACCGGCGTGCGGGCGGCGATTTCCTCGGCCAGTTCCACCTCCCCGGCGGTCGCGGTGCCGAACGAGGTGCCTCGCGCCGCCGCCGCGGTGACCGCCGCCAGCACGTCCGGGTGCGCGTGCCCGAGGATCATCGGCCCCCACGAGCAGACCAGGTCCACCAGTTCCCGGCCGTCCGCGTCGGCCAGATAGGCACCCCGGCCGGACCGAATGAACACCGGCACCCCGCCGACCGCGCCGAACGCCCGCACCGGCGAGTTCACCCCGCCCGGGATGACCCTGGACGCGCGGCGGAACAGCGCGTCCGAAGCCGGGCGGTCGGTCACCCGGCCACCTCATCGCAGGCGTCGGCCAGGTAACTGAGCAGCCGCAGCGCGTCCGGCAGGCCGGCCCGGTCCGGCTCGGCCAGCCAGTGCGCGGTCCCGGCGGCGGACCGGGACGGCGGGGCCAGCACGAAACTGTTCCTGGTGTGCCAGCGCAGCCCGGCGACCGGCGCGAAGTCGCCCGGCTCGCGGTCCAGCTGGCACGGCCACCACTCATCCTCATCGGCCGGGGCGCCACGGGTGCGGACGAAGAACAGCGCCCGGCGGTCACCGGACAGCGCCACCGGCCCGGCCGTCACCCGGGCCCGCTTCAGCCGGGCCAGGGCGGCCGGGCATGCCGCGGCCGGCACGTCCAGCACGTCGAACACCCGGCCGGTGACCAGGACGATGTTCGCCGCCGGCCGTTCCCGCCACCAGCGGGTGACATCACCGGCGTCGGTCGATGCCTCGATTTGCCAGGCCGGCGAGATCGGGTGCGCGCCGGGCGCGGGACAGCCGATCCGGTCGCAGGAGCAGGCGCGGCCCAGTTCCGGGGCCCGGCCGTGGCCCGGCCCGGCCAGCCGGGAGCCGCGTGCCCGGCTGCCGCGCAGGTGCGCCCCCGGGCAGACCGGCCAGCCCAGCGCGGCGTAGTCCGCGGCGGCGGACATCCGGCCGGCCTCCCGCCGCCGGCCACGCCGCAGCATCGCCTCGACCATGCGCTCCCTGCTCCGCTCCGCCGATCCCTTCTCTCCCGATGATGCCGGTTGCGCGCCTCGCCCGGCATGCCGCCCCCCTGGCTGAGGCCGAGACGATACCTAACGGCGGTGCCGGGCAGGCCAGTGCCCAGGCCCCCGGCCGTTTCGTGGGTTTGCCTGCCCGGCGGCGTCAGCCCAGCTTGCGGGCCGCCTCAGCGGCCCAGTAGGTCAGGATGATGCTGGCGCCCGCGCGGCGGATCGCGGTCAGGGTTTCCATGATCACCTTGTCCCGGTCCAGCCAGCCGTTCGCCGCCGCCGCCTCCGCCATCGCGTACTCCCCGCTGACCTGGTAGGCGGCGACCGGCACCGGGGCGACCGCGGCGGCCCGGGCGATGACGTCCAGGTACGGCAGGGCCGGCTTGATCATGACGATGTCCGCGCCCTCGTCCACGTCCAGCAGCACTTCCCTGATCGCGTCCCCGGCCGCCGGGTCCTGCTGGTAGGCAGCCCGGTCGCCGAACCGTGGCGCGCACTCGGCCGCGTCCCGGAACGGGCCGTAGAAGGCCGATGCGTACTTGGCCGCGTAGGCGCAGATCACCACGTCGGCATGGCCGGCCTTGTCCAGGGCCTGCCGGATGGCCGCCACCTGGCCGTCCATCATCCCGCTCGGCCCGACCCCGGCCGCCCCGGCGGTGGCCTGCGCGACCGCGATGGACGCATAACGTTCCAGCGTCGCGTCGTTGTCGACCTCGCCGGCCGGGGTGAGCAAGCCGCAGTGACCGTGGTCGGTGTACTCGTCCAGGCACAGGTCGGCCATGAGCACGGTGGCATCGCCCACCTCGGCGGCCAGATCGGCGAGCGCCAGCTGGACGATGCCGTCCGGGTCGTCGGCGGCCGACCCGCGGGCGTCCTTGACCGCCGGGATGCCGAACAGCATCAGCCCGCCGACACCGGCCTCGGCCGCGTCGGCGGCGGCCTTGCGCAGGCTGTCCCGGGTGTGCTGGACCACTCCGGGCATGGAGCGGACCGGCTGGGGCTCGCTGATCCCTTCCTTCACGAACAGCGGCAGCACCAGGTCACCAGCGCGCACGGTGGTGGTGGCGGCCAGCCGCCGCAGCGCCCGGGTGCGGCGCAGCCGGCGTGGCCGGACGGCCGGGAATCCACTGGTCACGAGCGGCTCCCTTCGGATCCGCGGCCGGCCGGGCGGCCGGGGCTTATCGCGGACGGCGGCGGGCACCCCGGCGGCGCTCGCTCGGCTTGCGCACCGGCTCGCCGGCCTGCACGGCCGCGTCCCGGAGCCGGGCGCCGTGCTCGGCCAGCGCCTCGACCAGGGCGGTTGCCGACGGCTGGGCTGCCAGCACGTCGACCCGGAGCCCGTACTCGGCCGCGGTCTGGGCCGTCTGCGGCCCGATCACCGCGATCACGGTCACCGCGTGCGGCTTGCCGGCGATGCCGATCAGGTTCCGCACCGTCGAGGACGAGGTGAACAGGACCGCGTCGAACCCGCCACCTTTGATCGCCTCCCGGATCGGGGCTGGCGGCGGTGCCGCCCGGACGGTGCGGTACGCGGTCACATCCTCGGCTTCCCAGCCGAGATCGGTGAGCCGGGCGACCAGTGTCTCGGTGGCGATGTCAGCCCGGGGCAGCAGCACCCGGTTGATCGGGTCGAGCACGTCGTCGTAGGGCGGCCAGGCGGCGGCCAGGCCCTCGCTGGACTGCTCGCCGTCGGGGACCAGATCCGGCCTGATGCCGAACTGGCCCAGCGAGGCGGCGGTCTGCTCGCCGACCGCGGCCACCTTGACCCCGGCGAACGCGCGCGCGTCCAGGCCGTACTCTTCCAGCTTCTCCCTGACCGCGCGGACCGCGTTCGCCGAGGTGAACGCGATCCACTGGTACCGGCCGGTGACCAGGCCCTTCACCGCCCGCTCCATCTGCTGCGGGGTGCGGGGCGGCTCGACCGCGATGGTCGGCACCTCTTCCGGCACCGCGCCGTAGCCGCGCAGCCGCTCGGACACCGCTGCGGCCTGCTCCTTGGTCCGTGGCACCAGCACCCGCCAGCCGAACAGCGGCTTGCTCTCGAACCAGGCCAGGCCCTGGTGGGCGGCGGCAGCGCCGACCACTGCCAGCGCCGGCCCGGATTCGGTGAGCACGCTCACCCCGGCCGCCCGCAGGTCGGCGGCCACCGACCCGAGCCTGCTGACCACCGTGTGCTGGCCGGTGGTGGTGCCGTTCCAGATGATGGCGATCGGGGTGCTGTCGGCCCAGCCGGCCGCCACCAGCATCTTGGCGACGTCCACCGGCCCCGCCTCTGCGCCGAGCACCACCAGGCTGCCCGCCGCGGGCCCCTCCACCGCGCTGATATTGGCGGCATGCACGATCCGCACGCCGCCGGCGCCGGCCGTCAGCGGGATGCCGCTGAACGCGGGCACCGCGGTCGCTGCCGATACCCCGGGCACGATCTCCACCGGCACCCGGGCCCGGGCACAGGCGTCCGCCTGCGGGGCCGCCCGGGAGAACAGGAACGGGTCGCCGCCGAACAGGGCAACCGCGACCTGGCCTGCCCTGGCCGCCTTGATCAGCGCCCGGGCGTCGGCGTCCGGGTCGGCGGCGGCGGCCACGCTGGCACCGGCCCGCAGCCGGTGAGCGAGCCGGCCGGTCACCTCCGGCCTGCCCACCACCAGGTCCGCCGTGGCCAGCAGTTCGGTGGCCCGCAGCGTCAGCAGCCCCTCGTCGCCCGGGCCGACGCCGATAAAGGCAGCCAGGCCCGCTGGTGCTGGCGGGCCTGCAGGCCGTGCGCGTGGCTTCCCGCTGGCGTGCGCCCCGTTGGTGGCGGAGGTGGCATTCACTCGGCATCGTCCCCGTTGCTGATCTGTGCGGCTGGCACCGCCAGGTACCTTCCCGCTCCCCGGTGCAGCAATTCGCGCGCGAGCTGGCCGCCGATGCCCGCCGCGTCGGCAGCCGGTCCCTCCGCGCGGGCGGCGACCGGCGCCGTGCCGTCGCCACCGGCTACCACGGCGGTCAGCCGCAGCGCCCTGGTGACCACCGCGTAGGCGCCCACCGGGGCATGGCAGCCTGCTTGCAGCCCGGCCAGCACCGCCCGTTCCGCGGTGACGGCGGCCCGGCTGTCCGGGTCGTCCACCGCGCCGATAAGGGCGGCGAGGGCGGGATCGGTGCTGGCGCACTCGACCGCCAGCGCGCCCTGCCCGGCGGCCGGGAGCATCTGGTCGGGCTCGAAAACCTCGGTGACCTGATCCAGCTGGCCGATCCGGGCCAGCCCGGCATAGGCGAGCACCACCGCATCCAGGTCGCCGGTGCTGATCTTCGCCAGCCGGGTGCCCGCGTTGCCGCGGACCGGGACCGGGCGGATGTCCGGCCGGAGCAGCCGCAGCTGGGCCGCCCGGCGGGGGGAACCGGTGCCGATCCGTGCCCCGGCTGGCAGGTCTGCCAGCTTGGCGCCGTCCCGGGCCACCAGCGCGTCCCTGGCATCGTCCCGGGCGGGCACCGCGGCCAGGGTGATTCCCGGCTGGCTGGCGGTCGGCAAGTCCTTCAGTGAGTGGACGGCGAGATCGACCTCGCCCGCCAGCAGGGCCTGGCGCAGCACGCTGACGAAGACCCCGGTGCCGCCGATCTGGGTCAGCTCCGCCCGGCTCACGTCGCCGTAGGAGGCCAGCCCGGCCAGTTCCACCTCGATGCCGGTGCGCTGGCTGAGCAGGCTGGCTACGGCGCCGGACTGGGCGATCGCCATCGGGCTGCGCCGGGTGCCGAGCCGCAGCACGCGCCCGGTCACGGGGTGCCCTCCCGGGCCGGGCCCAGGGCCAGTGCCGCGTCCGCCCGGGTGACCGCGTCCACCGCCTGCTGATCGAGGTCGAACAGCACCCGCAGGGCGGTCTCGTAGGAGTCACCGCCCGGCGAGCCGGCCAGTTCCTTGACCCGCACCGTGGGCGCGTGCAGCAGCTTGTCCGCGACCCGGTGCATGGCCCGGGCGATTTCCGCCCGGGAGTGCTCGTCCAGGCTGCCGAGCCGGCCACCGAGCCGGTTCAGCTCCGCCGCCACCACCTCGGCCGCTTTCGCCCGCAGCGCGACCACGGTCGGTGCCACCCGGGCGGCATGCCGGGCCGATACCCGGGCGGCGAACTCCTCGGCCACGATGGCCCTGACCGCAGCCACGTCCTCGGCCTGCGCTGCCGCGGCAGCGTGCCCGGCCGCTTCCAGCGCGTCCAGGCCGAGCACGGTGACCCCGGGCAGCTCGCCCACCGCCGGTTCTACGTCGCGCGGCAGCGCGAGGTCGAGCAGCACCAGCGGCCCGGCCGCGGCACCGGCCGCCCGCAGCGCCAGCGCGTCGCGGGCCATCCCGGTGGTGATCACCGCGCCGTCCGCGCCCGTGCACGAGATGACCAGGTCAGCGGCGGCTAGCGCGGCCGGCAGGTCAGCCAGCCCAGCGGTGGCACCGGCGACCGAGGCCGCCAGCCGGTCGGCCCGCCGGGCGGTCCGGTTGGCGATCACGATGCTGGCCGCGCCCAGCCGGTTGGCGGTCGCGACCGCGAGCGAGCTCATCGAGCCGGCCCCGACCACCAGCACGCTCAGCCCGGCGAGCGGCTGCCCGGCGGCCGGCGAATCCGGGCGGAGCCGGGCGGCGGCGAGTCCCACGCCGACGCTGACCAGGTTCGCGCCCGCCCGGTCGATGCCGGTCTCGGCGTGTGCGCGCTTGGCAGCCCGCAGCGCCAGCGCGCCGAGGTCATCCAGCACCCGGCCGAGGGTGCCCTGCTCCCGGGCCAGCGCGAGTGCCTGCCGTACCTGGCCGAGGATCTGGGTCTCGCCGACGACCATCGAGTCCAGCCCGCTGGCCACCGCCAGCAGGTGCTGCACCGCCCGGTCCTCATAGTGCACATACAGGTGCGGGGTGAGCTCGGTGAGCGGGATACCGGAGTGCCTGGCCAGCAGGTCGGAGATGCCGGACAGGCCGGCGTGGAACTTGTCCACCTCCGCGTAGATCTCCACCCGGTTGCAGGTGGACACGACAAAGGTGCCCGCCACCGGCTCCGCCTGGAACACGTCGCGGAGCAGTTTTCCCAGCGCGTCGCCGGAGACCGCGGCCCGCTCCAGCAGGGCAACCGGGGCGCTGCGGTGGCTCAGCCCGACGGTCAGCACGCTCATGGTGCGGCCACCGCGGACTCCCCGGCCGCGTTCAGGCTGGCGCCTGGGTAGGAACGCTTCGCATCCGGGGCAACGCGCACGATGGACCTCCGCTGCGCGTGGAAGGCGAGAATCTGCAATTCGATGGACAGGTCGACCTTACGCACGTCGACACCCAGCGGCACGCTGAGTACCACGGGGGCGAAATTGAGGATACTCATGACGCCAGCTGCCACCAGGCGGTCGCACACGTCCTGGGCGGCCGCGGCTGGGGTGGCGATCACCCCGATGGACACCCGGTGGCGGGCCACCACCTGCTCGATCCGGTCCGCACTGTCGACCGTGTGCCCGGCGATCTCACTGCCGATCACGGCGGGGTCGGCGTCGAGGACGGCCGCGACCCGAAAGCCCCGGGAGGCAAACCCGCCGTAGTTCGCCAGCGCCCGGCCCAGGTTCCCGGCCCCGATGATGACGATCGGCCAGTCCTGGGTCAGGCCGAGCTCGCGTGACACCTGATAGACCAGGTAGTCGACGTCGTAGCCCACCCCACGGGTGCCGTACGAGCCGAGATGGGAGAGGTCCTTGCGCAGTTTGGCCGAGTTGACCCCGGCGGCGGCGGCGAGTTCCTCGCTGGACACCGTGGCGATCCCCTGCTCGGCGCAGGTGTAGAGCACCCGCAGGTAGATGGGGAGGCGGGCGATCGTCGCCTCCGGGATGCCTTGACTGCCGTTGCCAGTGGCTGGGCGGCGGGACATTGGCCGGTGCTCCTGATGGATCGACGCTGTGGGCACCGGGGGCGAAACAGCGCCCGCCGGGGGACATTCACCGTTCACGGTACGCTTTTGTGAACATTTGCACAAAGTGAGCCAGGCCACGTGCGGGGCCGGCGGCCGGTACGGCTCAGCGCGCCAGTGCGGCGCGGAGCCGGTCCTCGCTCACCCGCCAGAAGTCGTGCTGCGCGCCATCGATGAGGGTGACCGGGATCTTGTCCCCGTACTCCGCCAGGTCGGCCGGCGAGGCGGTGATATCCCGCTCCTCCCAGCGGGCGCCGGTGTCGGCCGCGACCCGGGCGATCACCGCCCGCGCGTCGTCGCACAGGTGGCATCCGGGCCGGCTGAGCAAGGTGATGAGGCGGGCCGGGGAAGTCACCGGCTGCCGTTGTCCGGTGGCTGCCCCGCCGGGTCCGGCGGGTCGGCCGGGCGGGGGCGGCCATAAACCCCGGAGCGGCCAGCCAGCCGGGGATGATCGGTCAGGTCGTCGGGCAGTGGCGGCACGTCCGCGGGGTAGCCGGGATCACCGCGGCGGCCCGGGTCGGCCGGATAGCCAGGATCGCTAGGGTGGTGCGGATAGCCGGGACCGCTGTGACGGCCCGCGCCGGCGGGATAACCGGCATCATCGGGCCAGCCCGCATCGCCCGGATAACCAGCATCATCGCGCCGGTCTGTGCCGGCGGGATAGCCGGCATCGTCCCGCCAGCCCGCGTCGGCCGGCCGGGCCAGATCGCCGTGCCAGCCCGGCGGGCGGTACTGCCCAGGGTCGCCGGGCCGGGCCGGGTCGCGCTGGTCACGGGCGTCGCTGCGGGGACGGGACTCGGCACGGTAGCGGGCATCCTCGGCACGCCGCCCGGCATCGTCACCAGGCGGCCAGCCATCACCACGCGAGTAGGCGTCGCTGTACTGCCGCACCTCGCTGGCCTGGCGCACGCCGGCGGGCGGGTGGGCGGCCGCCCGGCGGCCCCCGTTCGCTCCGCTCGCCTGGCCAGCCATGCCCGCCGGGCTGGGCGGGACATCCTGGCTGCTCAGCGGCGAGAGCTTGGCCTGCCGGACGCCAAGTTCGATCACGTTGGTGGCCAGCACCAGCGGGGCCCGGTCATCCTCGAATTCCTGGATGTAGGGCTGCCCGCGGTGCTCCTGGTAGGCCTCCCCGTCCCGGTAGACCTCGTAGAGGATCCGCTGCATCGGTGCGGACGGGACCCCATGCACGATGTACGCGAGCGTGCCCGGTTCCAGCGCCTTGACCTTTTCCACCACCTGGTGTGCCAGCCGGTCGAACTCCTCGGCATGCCCGTCGAGCAGGGTGTAGATCGCTATCTGCCCGAACAGCCGGTCGGTCGAGTCATCCTGCTGCGGGCGGGCGGTGGGAGCGAACACGTCGAACGCCACCGGCAGGATGTCGCCGGTCTCCACGATGCCCGGCACGGGCTCGGCGGGCCGGCCAACCTCGCCGTTGACGATCGGCCGCAGGTCGGTGTCGGTGCGGTAGAAGCCGTAGCCCGGGTCGCTGCCGATGTCGCCGGTGTCCGGGAACCCGTACCCGCCCTGCCCAGTCTCGCGGTAACCGCCGTCATCGGGCCGGTACAGGCCGCCGAAGTCGGCGCCGCCCACCCGGCCGGAGCCAGGCCGGTAGAGGCCGCCGTAGTCGGTGTCGCCGCTCACCGGGCCGGGTGCAGCGTGCTGGTAACCGAAGCCGGTGTCATCGGTGTACCGGTCCCGCCAGCCGGTGTCGCCCATGTCCGGGACGTCGTGCAGGGCTCCGAGCCGCAGCCGGCTGGCCCGCTGGCCGGCGAACCAGGTCAGCGCCGCGATGGCCAGGCACAGCGCGGGATAACCGGACTTGACCGGCAGCCGCACCGCCAGGCCTTCGGTCAGCAGCACTGCACCTGCCGCGGCTGCCACCGGCGCCAGCGCATCCCGCCAGATCTGCTGCCGCTGCGCCCGCACCGCCGCGACGCCCAGTGCGGCCAGCGCCCACACGGCGGTGATGACGGCGAGCCCGAGCAGCACCTTAGTCGGGATGAGCTGGTAGTGATCGGCAGCAGCGGGCCAGGCAATGGTGAACGCCCCGCCGCTCAGCGGGTCCGCGGCCAGAATCACCCCGGCGATCACGGTCAGCGCGGCGAGCGCCAGCCGGCCGGCGAACCTGGCGCCGAAACTCTTGCCCACCAGTTCGGTGAGGCCCCAGGCCAGCGCCATCGGCGCGATCAGCCGGGCACCGATCTGGACCGCCCGGAACGACGAGGCGGTGAAGCCGTGACGGAACCCCAGCGCCAGCGCGGCGAGCGCGACCGTGGTCCCGGCTGCCGCCAGCACCCAGGCCGCCATGTGCAGCCTGGGCAGCCTTACAAGCCGCCGCACCAGGACCACGGTGATGACGGCGGCGATCACGGCCGCGGCTGCCGCGGCCAGGAAGGAAACTGACATCTCTGTCTATGGTGCCTGAAGGCGGCCGACGATGCCTGCCAGATGGCTGACCGCGTCCAGCCGCCAGGCCGGCGTCCCCGGTAGCATGGAAGCGCTATGAGGCGGCAGCGGGGACGGCTTCAGCTGGCCGGCCCGGCCGGCGAGCCCGGCCCGGATGACGTGGACGCCGGCCACACCCGGGGGGCCAGCCTGGCTCCCCGGGTGTGGCCGAGGCCGTTGCACAAGGACCGGGCGGCGCTGGCGGGCGAGGCGTCGGCGGCGGCGGCTGCTGTCCAGCAGCCGCCGCCCACCCCCGACCCGGCCGCGGGCGCCTTCTTCGACGTGGACAACACGCTCATGCGCGGCGCGTCCATCTACTACTTCGCCCGCGGCCTGGCCGCGCGCAAGCTGTTCCGGCCGAGGGACCTGGTCAAGATGGCGTTCGGGCAGGCCTATTTCCGGGTCCGCGGCTCGGAGAATCCCGACCACATCGACGCCGCCCGCCAGGCCGCGCTGGCGTTCGTGGCCGGCCACCGGGTCAGCGAGATCGTGGCTCTGTCCGAGGAGATCTACGACGAGAGCATGACCGACCGGATCTGGGAGGGCACCAGGGAGCTCGCCCAGGGCCACCTCGCGGCCGGCCAGCGGGTGTGGCTGGTGACCGCCACCCCGGTGGAACTGGCCAGCATCATCGCCCGCCGCCTGGGTTTCACCGGGGCGCTGGGCACCGTCGCCGAGTCGGTGGACGGGGTCTACACCGGCCGGCTGGTCGGCGGGCTGCTGCACGGCCAGGCCAAGGCGGCCGCGGTGGCGGCGCTGGCGGCCCGGGAAGGCCTGGATCTGGCGCGCTGCTCGGCCTACAGCGACTCCACCAATGATCTGCCGATGCTCCAGCTGGTCGGGCATCCCGCCGCGGTCAACCCGGACGCCGAGCTGCGGGCCGTGGCCCGCGCCCGGGACTGGCCGGTGCACGATTTCCGGTCCGGGCGCAAGGCCACCATGATCGCGCTGCCCACCGCGGCCGCCGCCGGCGCCATCGCCGGCGGCATCGTGGCCGGCATCGCCCTCCGCCGCCGCGCCCGCCGCTAGCCGAACGCCGGGCCGCGCTCGGCCAGCAGGTCATCCAGCTTGCGCTGGATGGTCCCGCGCACCCGGCCACTCAGGTCGGCGATCACGGCAGGGTCGTTCTCACTGCCCGGCGGGTAGCCGTCAGTTGGCACCGGCGGGCAGAACTCGATGATCCACCGCGATGGCAGCGGCACCACCCCGAGCGGCCCCAGCCAGGGGAACAGCGGGGTGATCGGGAAGTATGGCAGCCCGAGCAGCTGGGCGACCGGCTTGGCGTTGCCCACCATCGGGTAGATCTCCTCGGCCCCCACTACCGCGCAGGGGACGATCGGCACCTGGGCCCGGATGGCGGTGATCGCGAAACCACCGCGGCCGAACCGCTGCAGCTGGTAGCGCTCGGCAAACGGCTTGCCGATGCCCTTGAACCCTTCCGGGAAGACACCGACCAGCTCGCCCGAGCGGAGCAGGGTATGCGCGTTGGCCGGGGAGGCCCGGGTGTGCCCGGCCCGGCTGGCGACCGCGCCCAGCAGCGGTATCTCGTACACCAGGTCCGCGCCCAGCAGCCGCAGGTTCCGGTGGGCCGGGTGCTCGTCATGCAGCCCGGCCTGGAGCATGATCGCGTCGAACGGCAGCGTCCCGGAGTGGTTGGCGACCAGCAGCCCCGCCCCGGTGGTGGGCACATTCGCCAGGCCCTGCATCCGCACCTGGAACCAGCTCTGGTAGAAGAACCGCGCGACCGGGATCAGCACCTTGCTGTTGAACTCCGGGTCGAATCCGAACTGGTCGGCCTCGCGGCCGCCGTCGAGCTGGTGGCCGACCAGCTCAATCGCGCTGGCCAGCCGTTCCCGCCAGCGGCTGGCAGGGGGGGATGACGGGCCGGCCGGCGGGGGGGCCGGGCCGCCGTCAACCGCCGCCTGCGCGCCAGCCACCGGGAGCTCCGGCAGTTCCAGCAGGCTGACCGGGCGATCGCCGGCCGGGCTGCCCTCCCGCCGGGTCCCGCCCGGCGGCGTCCCAGCACGGGCTGGCAGCACAACCACCTTCCCGTCGGACACATCGCGGGCCGGGCCGCCCGCTGGCACCGGTGGCTCTGTCACCGTGCATCCCTTCCCGGCGGGCGGCCAGCCCCGGCAGCGCCCCCGCGCT
>Ga0318568_10001045_pt1:2500-11719 | contig 11719 bp, 8 predicted proteins | sample GRESIP088b5f21_FD_203690 | JGI IMG/M metagenome (GOLD analysis project Ga0318568, IMG submission 203690) | Tropical soil microbial communities from Luquillo Experimental Forest, Puerto Rico - GRE.SIPMG.088b5f21 | ecosystem: Environmental > Terrestrial > Soil > Tropical forest > Bulk...
CCTTCCTCGAATGAATACCCGATACGGGCTCGTAGCTCAGCTGGTCAGAGCACACGCTTGATAAGCGTGGGGTCGTAAGTTCAAATCTTACCGGGCCCACCACTCTGAACATTGAGCGAGGTCTTAAGGGGCCGTAGCTCAGTTGGGAGAGCGGTAGCTTTGCAAGCTTCAGGTCGTCGGTTCGATCCCGTCCGGCTCCACCAAACCTTGGTGTTGAGTGGGGATCAGTTCATTCGAGTGGGAATTCCATCGTCATCGAGACATCTGGTCTCGATTGCGCAGACGGGAACTTCGGTTCGCCGTCCTGCTCTTTGTCATTGTGAATAGGTTTTTCTGATCTGACACAAAATCGATCGTCAGAGGGAACCATCGTTTAGTCGGTGGTTTTGCTGATCGATCGTGCTGTTGGGTAAAAGTTGAGTGTGTCATGCGTTGGGTTTTCCCCTGCGTATGATGCGATCAAGCGTCTTAAGGGCATTTCGTGGATGCCTTGGCAATGAGAGGCGATGAAGGACGTAGCACTCTGCGATAAGCTACGGGGAGCCGAGAGCAGGCTTTGATCCGTAGATTTCCGAATGGGGAAACCCCACCTTCGGGTGATCCCGACCTGAATTCATAGGGTCGGGAGGCGAACCTGGCGAACTGAAACATCTAAGTAGCCAGAGGAAAGGACATCAACCGAGACTCCGCTAGTAGTGGCGAGCGAACGCGGACCAGGCCAGTGCCTTTGTGTGAATAACCGGAACCGTCTGGAAAGTCGGGCCATAGCGGGTGATAGCCCCGTACGGGTAAACAGCATGAAGGACTCGAGTAGGGCGGGACACGTGAAATCCTGTCTGAACATGGGGGGACCACCCTCCAAGCCTAAGTACTCCTCATTGACCGATAGTGCACAAGTACCGTGAGGGAAAGGTGAAAAGCACCCCGACAAGGGGAGTGAAAGAGAACCTGAAACGGAATGCCTACAAACAGTCGGAGCACCCTTGAGGTGTGACGGCGTACCTTTTGTATAATGGGTCAGCGACTTAGTGTATGCAGCAAGCTTAAGCCGGTAGGTGGAGGCGAAGCGAAAGCGAGTCTGAATAGGGCGTCAAGTTGCATGCATTAGACCCGAAACCGGGTGATCTAGCCATGGGCAGGTTGAAGGTGCAGTAACATGCACTGGAGGACCGAACTCACGTCTGTTGAAAAAGACGGGGATGACCTGTGGCTAGGGGTGAAAGGCTAATCAAACTCGGAAATAGCTGGTTCTCCGCGAAAACTATTTAGGTAGTGCGTCATGCGAATACCGCCGGGGGTAGAGCACTGGATGGGCTAGGGGGTCCCAAAGACTTACCAAACCTAACCAAACTCCGAATACCGGTGAGTACTACATGGCAGACAGACAGTGGGTGCTAAGGTCCATTGTCGAGAGGGAAACAGCCCAGACCGCCATCTAAGGTCCCCAAGTCATGGCTAAGTGGGAAAGGATGTGGGAAGGCCAAAACAACCAGGAGGTTGGCTTAGAAGCAGCCATCCTTTAAAGAAAGCGTAATAGCTCACTGGTCTAATAGCCGTCCTGCGCCGAAAATGTACCGGGGCTCAAGCCATGCACCGAAGATGCGGATGTGCAGCAATGCACGTGGTAGCGGAGCGTTCTGTAAGCCTGCGAAGGGTAGCCGCGAGGTCGCCTGGAGGTATCAGAAGTGAGAATGCTGACATGAGTAGCGACAAACAGTGTGAGAAACACTGTCGCCGAAAGTCCAAGGGTTCCTGCGCAAGGCTAATCCGCGCAGGGTGAGCCGGCCCCTAAGGCGAGGGCGAAAGCCGTAGTCGATGGGAACCACGTTAATATTCGTGGGCCTGCTGGAAGTGACGTCCCCCGTATATTGTCTCTCCTTATTGGATTGGTTGAGGCAGTGAAGGGGGGCCAGGAAATAACTCCAGCGTATAGACCGTACCCGAAACCGACACAGGTGGACTGGTAGAGTATACCAAGGCGCTTGAGAGAACGATGTTGAAGGAACTAGGCAAAATGACCCCGTAACTTCGGGAGAAGGGGTACCCATCTATGGGCAACCACTGGTGGGTGGCACAGACTAGGGGGTGGCGACTGTTTACTAAAAACACAGGGCTCTGCGAAGTCGCAAGACGACGTATAGGGTCTGACGCCTGCCCGGTGCCGGAAGGTTAAAAGGAGGGGTGCAAGCTCTGAATTGAAGCCCCGGTAAACGGCGGCCGTAACTATAACGGTCCTAAGGTAGCGAAATTCCTTGTCGGGTAAGTTCCGACCTGCACGAATGGCGTAACGACTTCCCCGCTGTCTCCAACATCGACTCAGCGAAATTGAATTCCCCGTGAAGATGCGGGGTACCCGCGGCTAGACGGAAAGACCCCGTGCACCTTTACTACAGCTTTGCAGTGGTACTAGGGAATGAATGTGTAGGATAGGTGGGAGCCTTTGAAGCACCGGCGCCAGTTGGTGTGGAGGCATCCTTGAAATACCACCCTTTTGTTTCCTGGTATCTAACCGCGGTCCGTGAAACCGGATCCGGGACCCTGCATGGCGGGTAGTTTGACTGGGGCGGTCGCCTCCCAAAGAGTAACGGAGGCGCGCGATGGTGAGCTCAGACCGGTCGGAAATCGGTCGTCGAGTGCAATGGCATAAGCTCGCCTGACTGCGAGACTGACAAGTCGAGCAGAGACGAAAGTCGGTCATAGTGATCCGGTGGTCCCGCGTGGAAGGGCCATCGCTCAACGGATAAAAGGTACGCCGGGGATAACAGGCTGATCTCCCCCAAGAGTCCACATCGACGGGGAGGTTTGGCACCTCGATGTCGGCTCATCACATCCTGGGGCTGGAGCAGGTCCCAAGGGTTCGGCTGTTCGCCGATTAAAGTGGTACGTGAGCTGGGTTTAGAACGTCGTGAGACAGTTCGGTCCCTATCTACCGTGGGTGTCGGAAACTTGAGAGGACCTGTCCCTAGTACGAGAGGACCGGGATGGACGCACCTCTGGTGTACCGGTTGTCGCGCCAGCGGCATCGCCGGGTAGCTAAGTGCGGACGAGATAACCGCTGAATGCATCTAAGCGGGAAGCTCCCCTCAAAACCAGGTTTCCCTATCAGAGCCGTGGAAGACCACCACGTTGATAGGCCAGGTGTGGAAGCGTGGCAACATGCGAAGCTAACTGGTACTAATCGCTCGATCGGCTTGATCGCTCATCCGCAGCGGAAAGCCCAATCATGACACAAAACTCCAAATACCCATCAATGCACGGATCAGAAAAACCTTAACTGAAGCTTTGACGACCTGGTGATTATAGCGAGGGGCCTGCACCCGATCCCATCCCGAACTCGGCCGTGAAAACCCTCTGCGCCAATGGTACTGTGTCTTAAGGCACGGGAGAGTAGGTCGTCGCCAGGTCTTCAAAGCTTCAGTCACAATGACAATCAAGCACACCCCACCCAATCATCGCGGGGTGGAGCAGCCCGGTAGCTCGTCAGGCTCATAACCTGAAGGCCGCAGGTTCAAATCCTGCCCCCGCAACCAAAAATTAACCCGCTAAGTCAATGGCTTAGCGGGTTTTTTGATTCCAAAACCCGCTTCCCTAAAACCGCCCCGGAATCATATCGGAATCACTCGGGAGCAAAGTCCGGCGTGCCCAGACGCATTCCTGTAATCCTCCGCCGAGGGCCGCCTTCCGCAGCATGGAACGCTGTGGCGTAATCGAGCAGTGCTGCAAACACTGGTGTTAGCAGCAGTGTTAAAGACGGTGTGATGTCTCAAATCCAGATCATTACCGGCGTTGATCGTCGGCGTCGGTGGAGCGATGAGCAAAAGCAGGCGATCATCGCGGCTGCCTTTGCGCCGGGAGCGGTGGTCAGCGCCGTGGCGCGGCAGGCGGATGTCAACAGCGGGCAGATTTATCGCTGGCGTCGGGAGCTTCGGGCCGGATCGCCTGGATTTGCCGAGGTTGTCGTATCGCCGGGTTCCGTCCCACCGGACAGATCGTCGGCTTCGGTAATTGATGTCGAGTTGGACGGCGGCGCCCGCGTTCGCCTTCCGGCGAGTATCTCACCGGAGTTGGCGACGGCGGTCTTGGCGGCCTTGGTGCGGCGATGATCCCGGTTCCATCGGGCGTGCGGGTGTGGCTGGCGGTGGGCCGCACCGACATGCGGCGCGGCATGAACGGCTTGGCCCTTCAGGTTCAAGAAGCGCTGCGGCGTGATCCCCATGCGGGCGATCTGTTCGTCTTTCGCGGCCGCCGAGGCGACATGATCAAGATCATCTGGCATGACGGTCTGGGGATGTCGCTTTACGCCAAGAGATTGGAGAAAGGACGGTTCATCTGGCCGTCGCCGGCGGACGGCGTGGTGGCGATTTCCGCTGCGCAACTGGCCTATATGCTGGACGGCATCGATTGGAGAAACCCGCGCCTGACGTTCCGGCCCGAGCGGGTCGGATAGTCGAATTTTCTCAGGGTTTCCGCCATTTATCGGAAGCCAAACGGGGCATTTTGTGATTCACTTCTGGGTATGGATTGCCAGCCCGACGACGACCTTCCCGACGATATCGAAGCGCTCAAAGCAGCGCTGATTTCGGCGCGGAGCGAACTGGCTGCCGTCCGCGCCAAAGTCTCCGGCGATCAGGCTCTGATCGCTCATCTGAAGCTCTTGATCGCCAAATACAACCGGGAGAAGTTCGGGACGCGCTCGGAGCGTTCGGCGCGGATTCTCGATCAGCTTGAGCTGCAGTTGGAAGACCTGGAGACCTCGGCCACCGAGGATGAATTGGCCGCCGAAGCCGCTGCGGCCCACGCGACGACCACGGTCGAGGTTATTTCCCGCAAGCGCCCCGCGCGCAAGCCGTTTCCCGAGCATCTGCCCCGGGAGAGAGTGGTCATTGCCGCCCCGACCTCCTGTCCTTGCTGCGGCGGCAGCCGCCTGTCCAAGCTGGGCGAGGACATCACCGAGACGCTGGAGGTCATTCCCCGCCAGTGGAAGGTGATCCAGACCGTGCGTGAGAAGTTCAGTTGCCGCGACTGCGAAAGCATCATCCAGGCCCCGGCGCCATTCCATGTGATCCCGCGCGGCTGGGCCGGTCCCAGCCTGCTGGCGATGATTCTGTTCGAGAAATTCGGCCAGCATCAGCCGCTGAACCGCCAGGCCGAGCGCTATGCCCGCGAGGGAGTGGATCTGAGCCTGTCGACCTTGGCCGATCAGGTTGGCGCCTGCTGCACGGTGCTGGCCCCGATCTTTAAACGCTTGGAAGCCCATGTCCTCGCCGCCGAGCGTTTGCATGGCGACGACACCACCGTGCCGGTGCTGGCGAAAGGAAAAACCGACACCGGGCGATTATGGACCTATGTCCGCGATGACCGCCCCTTCGGCGGCAACGGTCCGCCTGCGGCGATCTTCTATTTCTCCCGCGATCGCGGCGGCGAGCATCCGCGCAGCCATCTCGCCCACTATACCGGCATTTTGCAAGCCGACGCTTATAGTGGTTACGGCAAACTCTACGAGGCCGACCGATCGCCTGCCCCGATCACCGAGGCGCTGTGTTGGGCCCATGCCCGGCGCAAGTTCTTCGAACTTGCCGATCTGGCCGCCTCGGCACGCCGCAAAGGCAAGGCGACGGCGATCTCGCCGCTGGCGCTGGAGGCTGTGCAACGCATCGACGCCCTGTTCGATATCGAGCGCGATCTCAATGGCCTCGGCGCCGAGGAACGGCTTGCCGCCCGGCAAGACCGCAGCGCCTCCCTCGTCGCCGACCTGGAAAAATGGATGCGCGAGCAACGAGCCAAACTCTCGCGTCATGCCGAAGTCGCCAAGGCCATGGACTACATGCTTACCCGCTGGGACGCCTTTACGGCATTTCTCGGTGATGGCAGAATCTGCCTGACCAACAATGCCGCCGAACGAGCCTTGCGCGGCATCGCTCTCGGTCGGAAGTCCTGGCTGTTCGCCGGGGCTGATCGCGGCGGTCAGCGGGCCGCCGTCCTCTACAGCCTGATTGTTACCGCCAAGATGAATGATGTCGATCCTCAAGCATGGCTGGCCGATGTGCTGGCTCGCATCGCCGAGCATCCCGTTCAGCGGATCGACGAGTTGCTGCCATGGAACTGGAAGAAAACAATAACGGACATCGCCGCATGAACGACCAGGAAATGATCGCCCGCCTCCACATCAGCCTCGATGATATTGAGCCCGAGATCTGGCGTCGCGTTGAAGTGCCGCTCGGCATCACCCTCAAGGGGTTGCACGACGTCATTCAGGCTGCGATGCCCTGGCAGGATTATCACCTCTATCAGTTCCATGTGGATGGTATCGAATATGGCATCACGGATCCGGATCTCGATCCTCCTGCCGATCTGAAAAATGCCAAAAACATGAAGCTCGAAACGCTTATCGCCAAGGGTGCCGAGGAACTCGATTATACCTATGACTTCGGCGATGACTGGGCGCATCTGATCGTGATTGAGGCCGTCGAGCCCGCAAAACCTGATGTCAAATACCCACGATTTATCGAGGGTGAACGCCAGGCCCCGCCTGAAGATGTTGGCGGCGTCCCAGGCTATTACGACTTCATCGATATCATGGGCAAAGGCAGGGGCACCCGCTACCGCGACGCCGTCGAATGGTATGGCGAGAAATTCGATCCGGAAAAAATCGACACTCTCGTCATCAAACTGGGAGTCGGCGCCATCGCCAAGCGCCGCCTCGCCGGTAAAATGGCCTATGCCAAGAAACTCAAGAAAAACTGACGGCCTTCACCGGACGCTTACTGCTGACCTTCCTCCCTCCAACCTTAAAGGCTTCGGCTGATCGGGGATCATTTCAGGCAGCCGGAAGGGCGTGACCAGGCTTGATGAGGCTGGGCAGACAATTCTTTGGCGTCAACTCCAAGCCGTATCATCTTGAAAACCTGGACTCTGTTCATGATTGCAACTCTATGGAGATTGCATCATAAACAAAATCTGCGAGCAAGCGGCAGTTCCGCTGGGGGAAATCTGCTGGTGTGACGCTCAATGGGGGAATTCATGGACGATGTTCAGATTGATCGTTTCTCGGTTTCTGAGCAACAGCATCAATTGCGTTTCACTGGCTATGGGGGGGAATATTTCCGTATCTGGATTGTAAATTTACTGCTTACGATCGTTACGGTAGGTCTCTATTCTCCCTGGGCCAAAGTCCGGCGCCTGCAATATTTTTACAGACATACCGAGCTCGCGGGTTCTGGTTTTGATTTTCACGGCAGCTCGTTCAGGATTCTTATCGGACGCATCGTCGCCGCCATGATGTTTGGCGTTTATAACTATTCGGTCAAAATGCAATCGCTTTGGACGATCGCCATTGTCGCCGTCATCGCGATCATCATGCCGTGGCTGTTGCGCAATTCGCTGCGGTTCCGCCTCTATAACAGCAGTTGGCGCGGCACCCGCTTCCATTTTAGCGGCAGCCTTCGCGGGGCCTATCGCGTCTTCCTGCTGAATACGCTGTTGTCCCTGATTACGCTTTACCTGCTGGCCCCGTTTGCGCACCAGCGGCTGAAAGCCTATCAGCATGGCAATTCCTGGTTCGGGCAGACCCGGTTTTCTTTCCATGCCGGCGCTGGAAAGTTCTATCGCACCTATCTGTTGCTCTTGGCAGGCTCATTCCTGGTCCTTCTGATCGCCGGCTTCACCGGACTCCTGCCCTTGCTGGCGCAGCTTTCATCGCAGGCTTCGGCAAAGCAAATTGATCCGGGCCGCGTCGTTTATTTCATCATCACGACATGGGCGCTGATCATTCTGATGGGGTTGGTGGTCGGTCCGCTGTTTCATGCCCTGATCACCAATCTGATCTGGAGCAATACGCGTCTGGGCGAACATCGCATCGAATGCCGGATGTCGGCTCTGCGGCTGATCTGGATTACCGTCAGTAACTTTGTCCTGGTGGTCGTGACATTGGGGTTCTTCGCGCCCTGGGCGATGGTTCGCATGGCCCGTTTCCAGGCTGACTCGATCCGATTGCTGGCGGCGAGCGATTTGCAGGAATTCGTCGCCGCCGAACATGAAGCCATCGGCGCATTCGGCGAAGAGGCCGCGTCGATCTTCGATATCGACATCGCATTGTAAAAATGAGCTGATATCGCATGCTCTCAGCTCATTTCTTTGACGGACGATCCACCCGCATCCAAGTCGTTCAACTCTCCCTGGTGGCGAACGACTTGGTCATTGTGGGGAATGGCATCGATCTGCGCATCCCGTTTCGCAATCTGGTCATCGATGAAAGACTGGGGCGCGCGGCGCGTAAGATTCATCTCGGCGACGGCGCTTTCTGCGAGGTCGCCGATTTGGCGGGCCTCGACACCCTGCTGGCGGCGGCAGGGCATCGTGATGGACGCGTGGACCGGCTGCAGCGCCGCATGAGCGTGGCGGTGCTGGCCGCTTTGATTTGCGTGGGTCTGGCCGCGGCTGCTTATCAGTGGGGGCTTCCCTGGCTGGCAGCGGTGGGGGCGCAGACTCTTCCGCCGGCCGTCAGCCGAACCTTGACGAACCAGACCTTGAAGGTTCTGGACGGAAAGATGTTGCTGCCGAGCAAGCTTCCCGAGGATCGGCAGGCGGCGATCACCACCCGGTTCCACGCACTACGTTTGCCGGAAGGGGGAACGCCCAGATCTACCCTGCTGTTCCGCAATTCGCCCCAGCTTGGCGCCAACGCTTTTACCTTGCCTGACGGAACCATCGTCCTGCTGGATGGCCTGGTGACGTTGGTCGGCGATGATGATCAGATTTTGGCGGTTCTGGCCCATGAACTGGGGCATGCCCATGGCCGTCACGGCGTGCAGATGCTGCTGCAGAGTTCGGCCATCGCCGCATTCTGGAGCTTCTATGTCGGCGATATCAGCCAGTTGCTTGCCGCCGCTCCGACAACGCTTCTGCAGGCGAAATACTCGCGAGAGTTCGAGCAGGCGGCAGACGATTACGGCGCCGATCTTCTGGAGGCCAATGGCATGCGCCCGGCGCTGTTGGCCGATGCGCTGACGAAGCTGGAGGCGGAGCACGGCAAGAATTCCGAGGCGGCCTATTTGGCAAGCCACCCTCCGACCGAGGAGCGGATCAGGAGCTTGCGTCAGCATGGCCAAGGCGATCATCCGGCGCAATAAATCGGTTTCATGCTTCGGTCGGGGCTGTTCGTGCAGAAATGTGCGAACGGGAAAACGGCGCGTACGGCCTCGTACAGTCTGAGGCGAAGCG
>Ga0318568_10001046_pt1 | contig 11710 bp, 10 predicted proteins | sample GRESIP088b5f21_FD_203690 | JGI IMG/M metagenome (GOLD analysis project Ga0318568, IMG submission 203690) | Tropical soil microbial communities from Luquillo Experimental Forest, Puerto Rico - GRE.SIPMG.088b5f21 | ecosystem: Environmental > Terrestrial > Soil > Tropical forest > Bulk soil...
GGGCTGGGCGCTGGCGGAGGAGAAGTTCGACAGCCGGGACGCGGTGCTCACCAAGGCCGAGGTGCGGGCGCTGGCGCTGGCCCGGCTCGGCCCGGGCCCCGGCATGCTGGTGTGGGACGTGGGCGCGGGCAGCGGGTCCGTCGCGGTCGAATGCGCCAGGTTCGGCGCGGCCGTGGTCGCGGTGGAGCGGGACACGCTGCGCTGCGAGCGGGTCCGGGCCAACGCCGCCCGGCACGGCGTGGACGTGCGGATCGTGCCCGGCGACGCGCCGGAGGCGCTTGGGAAACTGCCAGACCCGGACGCGGTGTTCGTCGGCGGCGGCGGGCCCGCGGTGATCGAGGCTGTCGCCGCCCGGCACCCCGCCAGGATCGTGGTAGCTCTCGCCACGGTGGAGCGGGCCGGCCCGGCGCACGCCGCCCTGAGCGTGGCCGGTTACGCAACCGGCGGCGCCCTGGTGCAGGCGGCCAGGCTCGCCCCGCTGCCCGGAGACGTGCACCGCCTCGCCGCCGCCAATCCGGTGTTCCTGCTGTGGGGGGCGGCCCCCGGTGCCACGGAACCCGTCGGCCGCGGGGACCAAGGGCCCCGCGACCCGGGCCCCGGAGCGCCGCGATGATCGGGCTCATCTCCGTTACCCTGGCCGGCCGCGCCGCCGCCGACCGGCTGGCCCAGGCCTGGCCCAGCGAGACCCGGACCTACGACGGGCCGGCCCGGCAAGCGCTGCACCGCGCCTGGGCCGAATGCGACGGGATCGTGTGCTTCCTGGCCGTGGGCGCGACCACCCGGCTGGTCGCCCCGCTGCTGGACAGCAAGTGGGTCGACCCGGCCGTGGTCTGCGTGGACGAACCGGGCCGGTACGCGGTGACGCTGGTCGGCGGGCACGCGGCCGGCGCCAACGCGCTGTGCACCAGGGTCGCCGACCTGCTCGGCGCCCAGGCCATCATCACCACGGCAACCGACGCCACCGGGCTGGCCGGGCTGGACACCCTGGACTGGCCCGCCGAGGGCTCGATCGCCCGGGTCAGCCGCGCCCTGCTGGACGGCGAGCCGGTCAGCTTCGTAGCGGACGCCACCTGGCCGCTGCCCGCGCTCCCCACCACCATCGGCGGTGCGGGCCAGTGCCGGATCGTGGTGACCGACCGGATCGTGCCCATGGACGAGAACACGGTGGTGCTCCGCCCGCCGTCGCTGGTGGCGGGCGTCGGGGCCAGCAAGGGCGTCACCGCCGACGAGGTCCTCGAGCTGCTGGAGGAGGCACTGGCCGTGGGCGGGCTGTCCCGGGACTCGGTGACCGCGCTGGCCACGGTCGACGCCAAGGCGGAGGAGGACGGGATCGTGACGGCCGCGCGGCAGGGCGGCTGGCCGGTGCACAGCTACCCGGCCCGCCAGCTCGCCGCCGTCCCGGTGCCGAATCCGAGCGACGCGGTGCTGGCCGCCGTCGGCACCCCGAGCGTGGCCGAGGCGGCGGCCCTGACCTACGGCGACGAGCTGATCGTGGCCAAGCGGACGTCGGCCATGGCCACCGTGGCGCTGGCCCGGATCCGCCCGCGTGGCCGGCTGACCCTGGTCAGCCTCGGCCCCGGCGACCGGGAGCTGGTCGCTCCCCGGGCCATCAAGGAGCTGCAGCGCGCCTCCGTCGTGGTCGGCCTGGAGCGGTACGTGGACCAGATCCACGACGTGCTCCGGCCCGGCACCCGGGTGCTGCGCAGCGGTCTCGGCGACGAGGAGCAACGGGCCTCCTCCGCCGTGGCCGAAGCCCGCAAGGGGCACGCGGTCGCCCTGGTCGGTTCCGGTGACGTGGGCGTCTACGCGATGGCCAGCCCGGCGCTGGAGATCGCTGGCGCGGACATCGATGTGGTCGGGGTGCCGGGGGTGACCGCCGGGCTCGCGGCCGCCGCCCTGCTGGGCGCCCCGCTGGGCCACGACCATGTGATCATGTCCCTGTCCGATCTGCATTCGCCGTGGGAGATCATCGAGCGGCGGATCCGGGCGGCCGCGGCGGGGGACTTCGTGGTGGCCTTCTACAACCCGCGCAGCAAGCAGCGGGACTGGCAGCTCGGGGCGGCGCTGGAGATCCTGGCCGGCCACCGGGACCCCGGCACGCCGGTCGGCGTGGTGCACGACGCATTCCGGCCCGGCCAGCGGGTGCTGGTCACCACCCTGGCCGAGGCCGACCCGGCCGTAGCGGACATGAGCAGCGTGGTCATCGTCGGCTCGGCCAGCACCCGGATCATCGCCGGCCGGATGGTCACCCGGAGGGGGTACCGGTGGCAGCCCTAGCCCCGACCCCGCCGCCCCGCCCGGGCATCGTGGCGATCGGCGCCTGCCAGGGCTGCGGGGCATGCCTGCTCACCTGTCCAGAGCATGCGATACGACCTTCCGGGGGGACCCTGGTGGTCCTGGCGCCGCGGTGCGTGGGGTGCGGTGAGTGCATCGAGGTCTGCCCGGTGGATGCGATCACCGAGACCATGCCGGTTCCTCTCCTGGCAGGCACCGTGGCCTCGGCGGGGAGGACAGCATGATGGCCCGCGCAGTGCACCCGATAGAGAAGCAGTCGTATGAGATCCTCCGCGCGCGGGCGGACACCTCGGCGCTGCCGCCGTGGACGCGGGCCGTGGTGGAGCGGGTCATCCACGCCAGTGCCGATCTCGGCTACCTCGACGACCTGGTGTGCGCGGAAGCGGACCTGGCCGCGGCCGCCCAGGCGCTGCGCGGCGGCGCGGCGGTGGCGGCCGACTCGGCGATGACGGCCGCCGGGATCACCGCCCGCGAGGCGGTCTGCCGGATCGATGACCGGCGGGCCGCGGCGCTGACCCGGGTGCTCGGAATCACCCGCGCGGCCGCCGGCATCCGGGTGGCCGGCAGCGAGGTCGGGCCCGGCGCGGTGTGGGTCATCGGCACCGCGCCCACGGCCCTGGCAGATCTCCTCGCGCGCGGCCCGGCCCCGGCCCTGGTCATCGGCCTGCCGGTGGGATTCGTGGGGGCCGTCGAAGCGAAACAGGCACTGCGGGACAGCGGGCTGCCCGCGGTGACCAACAAGGGCGAGAAGGGCGGCGCCGCGGTCGCCGCGGCCGCTCTCAACGCCCTGATCTACGGCGACCCGCTCGACGACAAGGAGCCGCCATCGTGACCACGCCACCCCTGCTCATCGTTGGCCACGGCACCCGCAGCGACGCGGGCGCGGCCGGGTTCACCCGGCTCGTCGGGCTGGTGCGCGACCGCGCCGCCGGCCGGGTGGCGGCCGTGGACGGCGGGTTCATCGAGCTGTCCAGGCCGTCCGTGGCGGACGCGGTAGCCCGGCTGGTTTCGCCCGGGGCGGGCGGCCCGCGGCCCATCGTCGCGGTGCCCCTGGTGCTCACCGCCGCCGGGCACGGCAAGGGGGACATCCCGGCCGCGCTGGCCCGGGAACTGGCCCGCCACCCGGGCCTGTCCTACTCCTATGGGCGCCCGCTCGGCCCGCACCCGGTGCTCCAGGACATTCTGGAGGCCAGGATCGACGCCGCGCTGGCGGGCGCGCCCCGCCAGGACGTGCACGTGGTGCTGGCGGGGCGCGGCTCCACCGATCCCGACGCGAACGCCGAGGTCGCCAAGGTGGCCCGGCTGCTGTGGGAGGGCCGGGGCTATGCCGCGGTGGAGTTCTGCTTCATCTCCCTGGCGGAACCCTCGGTCCCGGGAGCCCTGGAGCGGGCCGTGCTGCTGGGGGCGCGCCGCATCGTGGTGGCGCCGTACTTCCTGTTCCCCGGGGTGCTGCCGGACCGGGTGGCGGCCCAGGCGCGGGAGTTCGCCGCCGGGCACCGGGGGCTCACGGTCTCGGTGGCGGGCCTGATCGGGGCCTGCACCGAACTGACCGGGCTGGTGCTGGAGCGCTACGACGAGGCACTGGGCGGCGACATCAGGATGAACTGCGACACCTGCGCCTACCGGGTCGCGCTGCCCGGCTTCGCGGACAAGGTCGGGCGCCCGCAGGCCCCGCACTTCCATCCGGACGACGAGGCGGGGCACCGGCATGCCCACGCCGCTCATCAGGTGCTGTCGTGACCGGGCCCGGCGGGGCCCTGCCCGGCGAGCCCATGCCACAGCAGGACATCGACGCGTTCTACCGCCTGGTGGCCGCGCGCCGGGACATGCGCAACGGTTTCCTGCCCGGCCCGGTCTCCGACGAGGTGCTGACCCGGGTGCTGACCGCGGCGCACCAGGCACCCAGCGTGGGGCTGAGCCAGCCGTGGGATTTCCTCATCATCAGGGACCGGGCGGTGCGCGAGCGGGTGCGCGCCCTGGCACGCAGGCAGCAGGACGTGTTCGCCGGGTCGCTGCCCCGGTCCCGGGCGCTGCGGTTCGGCGACCTGAAGGTCGAGGCCATCCTGGACACCCCCGTCAACATCGTGGTGACCTGTGACCCGACCAGAGGCGGCCGGCATGTCCTGGGCCGGCACGCCCAGCCGCAGGTCGCCGCGTACTCCAGCGTGTGCGCGGTGCAGAACCTGTGGCTCGCCGCCCGGGCCGAGGGGCTCGGGGTGGGCTGGGTCAGCTTCTTCGACGAGCGGGAGCTGTCGGCCACCCTGGGCCTGCCCGCGCATCTGGAGGTCGTGGCCTACCTGTGCGTGGGCCACGTGACCGAATTCCCGCCCGGACCGGAACTGGCGCTGTCCGGCTGGGCGCGGCGGCGCCCGCTGGCCTGGGCCGTCCACGACGGGCGGTGGGGCCAGCGCGGGCTGCCCGGGGGAACCGGGGTGAGCCTGCTGGCCGACACCCTGGCCGCCGTCCGGCCCGCGGACGCCGGTGCCATGGCCCAGGCCAGGGAGCGGCAGGAGCGGCTCACCAAGCCCAGCGGGTCGCTCGGCGTGCTCGAAGACCTCTCGGTGCGGCTGGCCGGGGTGGCCGGGGACTGCCCGCCCCCCGTGCCGGAGCCCGCGGCCGTCGCGGTGTTCGCCGCCGACCACGGCGTGCACGCCCAGGGCGTCACGCCCTGGCCGCAGGAGGTCACCACGCAGATGGTGGCGAACTTCCTAGCCGGCGGCGCGGTGGTGAACGCGATCGCCGCCCAGGCGGGCGCGGAGGTCTGCGTAGTGGACGTGGGGGTCGCGGCCGAGCTTCCGCCCGCGCCGGGGCTGCTGCCGCGCAAGGTGCGGCCGGGGACCGCGGACATGACCGCCGGCCCGGCGATGAGCGCCGATGAGGCGCGGCGCGCGGTAGAGGCCGGCATCGAGACCGCGCGGGACCTGGTGGCGGCGGGCAACCGGTGCCTGGTCACCGGGGATATGGGGATCGCGAACACCACCGCGTCCGCGGCCCTGATCGCGGTGTTCACCGGCGCGGAGGCGCAGGAGGTCACCGGCAGGGGCACCGGCATCGACGACGAGACCTGGGAGCGGAAGGTCGGCGTGATCCGCCGCGCGCTGGCCCGGCACCGGCCGGACCCGGCGGACCCGCTGGCGGTGCTGGCAGCGGTGGGCGGCCTGGAGCACGCCGCGCTGGCGGGGTTCCTGCTGGGCGCGGCGGCGCTGCGGACCCCCGTGGTGCTCGACGGCGTGATCGCCTGCGCTGCGGCGCTCGCCGCCCGGGCGATGGCCCCGGACGTGGTGGACTGCCTGGTGGCCGGGCACATGTCCACCGAGCCTGGCGCCCGCCGGGCGCTGACCGTGCTGGGCCTGCGGCCGCTGCTCGACCTGGACATGCGGCTCGGCGAGGGGTCCGGCGCCGTGCTAGCGGTCCCGCTGGTGCAGGCCGCCGCCCGGGTGCTGCGCGACGTCGCGACGTTCGACAGCGCCGGCGTGTCCGGCGCCAAGGAGTGAGGGCGGGATATGGCCGGCGCGGACATCCCCGTTTATCCGCTCAGCCTGCGGCTGGCCGGGCGCCGGGTGCTGGTGGTCGGCGGCGGTGCCGTCGCACTCCGCCGGGTGGCCGGCCTGCGCGAGGCCGGTGCCGAGGTTGTGGTGGTGGCCCCGCAGCTCACCCCGGCGCTGGCCGACCTGGCGGCCCGCGGGCAGATCACCGCACGCCAGCGTGATTACCAGCCCGGTGACCTCGACCGCGCCTGGCTGGTCCTGGCCTGCACGGACCGGCCGGAGGTCAACGAGGCCGTGGCCGCGGACGCCGAGCGGCAGGGCCTGTGGTGCGCCCGTGCCGACGACGCGGCCGCCTCCGCCGCCTGGGTGCCCGCGGTGGGCCGCGCGGGCGGGGTGACCGTGGCGGTCAACGCGGGCCGCGACCCGCGTCGCGCCGCCGGACTGCGTGATCGCTTCCTGGACACGGTGGAGGAGGCAGATCGTTCGGTCAGCGAAGCAGCGGAGCGGGCGACCGGTCGTCCGCCCAGGACCGGCCGCGTGTCGATCGTCGGCGGCGGGCCGGGCGATCCCGGCCTGATCACGGTCACCGGGCTGCACCGGCTGCGGGCAGCAGACGTGGTGGTGACCGACCGTCTCGCACCGGTGGCGCTGCTGGAGCAGCTGGCGCCCGGCGTGCACGTGGTGGACGCGGCCAAGGTGCCGGGCGGCCCGTCGATGCGGCAGGACCACATCAACCACGCGCTGGTGGAGCACGCCCGGGCGGGCCGTGCCGTGGTCCGGCTGAAGGGCGGCGACCCGTTCGTGTTCGGGCGCGGCCGCGAGGAGGTCGAGGCATGCCTGACGGCGGGCGTCCCGGTCGAGGTGATACCCGGCGTGACCAGCGCCATCTCGGTCCCGGCCGCGGCGGGCATCCCCGTCACCCACCGCGGCGTCAGCCAGGGCTTCTGCGTGCTCGCCGGGCACGTCCGGCCCGGGGACTCGCGCAGTTCGGTGGACTGGGCAGCGCTCGCCCGCAGCGGGATGACCCTGGTCCTGCTGATGGCGATCGACCATCTGGCCGAGATCGCGGACACGCTGATCTCCGCCGGCCTGGACGGCGGCACCCCGGCCGCCGTGGTGTCCGACGGCTGGAGCCGGCAACAGCGGGTGGTCACGGAACCGCTGCGGGACCTGGCCGACGCGGCACGGGTGGCCGGCGTCACCAACCCGGCGGTCGTGGTGATCGGCGACGTCGCCCAGCTGGCCGCCGGTGATCTCCTGCCGCCCGCCGCCTCGCCGTCCCCCGGCTCGGGCAGCGGCGGCGCGGCTGCCCCAGAACCGGCGCCCGGGCCAGCGGCCGCCACGAGCGCCGACCGGCCCGCCGCCGGCCGCGGCGCCCCGCCCGCCGGCCCGGCTGCCTCTTCTGCGGCCGGCGCCGCCACCGCCGCAGGGCGGCCGGGGCACCGGGTGCTGGTGCTCGGCGGAGCACGGTCCGGGAAGTCCGCAGCGGCGGAGGGCATGGTGGCCGGCGACTGCCCGGTGGACTACGTGGCGACCGGCACGCCGCCGGGCTCGGGCGATGCGGAATGGGACGCCCGGGTGGCCGAGCACCAGCGGCGCCGCCCGCCGCACTGGCGGACCGTGGAGACGCTGGCGCTGGCGGAGGTGCTTGCCGCGCCGGGCCCGGCCCCGGTCCTGGTGGACTGCCTCACCACCTGGCTGGCCCGGGTGATGGACGACTGCGCGGCCTGGGACGACGCCGAGGGCACCGCCTGGGCCCTGGCGACCCGGACCGACCAGGTGCTGGAGGCCTGGCGGCATACCCGCAGGCAGGTCATCGCGGTGAGCAACGAGATCGGCTCCGGCGTGGTGCCCGGCACGGCCTCCGGGCGGCGGTTCCGCGACGAGCTGGGGCGGCTGAACGCGCGCATTGCCGCGGACAGTGACGAGGTCTGGCTGTGCACCGCGGGGATCGCCCGGCGGCTGCGATGACGCAGGCCCCGCAAGCCGGGCCGGCCCGGCCGGGGCGCCCGTGGCCGGCCGCCGCGCTCCCGCTGCGATCCGCGCTCGGCCTGTTCACGATCCTCCCCGTGCGGGCGGTACCGGAGATCGGCCGGCCCGACGCGGCCCGGGCGGTGCTCTGGCTGCCGGTGGCGGGGCTGCTGCTCTCGGTCCCGGCCGCCGGAGTCCTGCTTGGCGTGCAGGCCGGCGGCGGCTCCGCGCCTCGCCGGCTGCTGGCCGCGGCCCTGGCGATTGGCGTGCTGGCCCTGCTCACCGGCGGGCTGCACCTGGACGGCCTGGCGGACACCGCGGACGGGCTGGGCAGCCGCCGCCCCAGGGACGAGGCCCTCGCGATCATGCGCCGGTCCGACGTCGGGCCGTTCGGCGTCGTGGCACTGCTGTTCACGGTCCTGGTGCAGGTCACCGCCCTGGCAACGGTGACGGCGGGGTGGCCGGGCGTCGCCGCCCTGGCCGTGGCCGCCGTCACCGGCCGGACCGCCGTGGTGCTGGCGACCGGCCCGGGATCCCCGGCGGCCACGGCCGCGCGTGCGGTGATCGCGGTGCTGGCCGGCCTGTGCGCGGCGGGGCTGCTGCGCCGCCTCGCCGTGCGCCGCCTCGGCGGAATGACCGGCGACGTGTTCGGTGCCCTGGTGGAGGTTTCCTCGGCCATGGTGCTGCTGGCCCTGGCCCTGACGGCCTGATCCGGAAACCGGCAGCGCTGCCTGCGCCGCAGCCAGCTCCACAGCCATTCCCCCGGCGGAGCTGGGTCAGGTGGAGATGTCGGGGTAGGGCACGCTCCAGTGGCTGAGCCGGGCGGCGTATTCCCGCTGGAAGGCCAGCGGCTCGGCGTAGTCGCGCTCGAAGAGCGCGATGAACAGGGTCAGCGTCAGGAAGTTGTGCGCGCCCATCTCGAACAGCGTGACGTAGTCGTGGGTGGCCAGGGCCTCCCGTTCGGCGTCGGTGAACGTCAGCCAGGTGCTGCACTCGGCCGCGGGGCAGTTGAGGATCACGTTGGCCCGCTCGGCCTCCCACCAGGCCACGGTGCCGCGCGGGTCGGCGCGGTAACGCTCGACCAGTTCCGGGTCGCGGTCGATGGTGTACAGGAACTTGTTCAGCAGGTACTTGCTCACGGCGCGTCCACCCCGTTCGGGTACCAGGTGAAGTAGGCCTCCATGGTGTGGAAGAGGTCCAGCGAGTCGGCGTAGTCGGCCTTGGCGTTCTCCCCCGCCACGCCCATCATCAGCATGAAGTCCATGAAGCCGTGGGTCGCGTTGCCCGGTTCCCACAGGCTGTCCAGGCTGACCTCCGCCAGGGCCGAGCCCAGGTCGGCCGACGCGATCCAGCCGACCGCCTTGCGGTCGAACTCGGGGTCCGGCCCGTGCGGGCCGAACTGCCGTGGCCCGCCAAGCTCCAGGGAGAGATGGCCGGTGCCGATGATCGCCACCCGCTGGTCGCTCGGCCAGGCCTCGACCAGCCGGCGGATCGTCTTGCCCAGCTCCACGAACCGCTTCGGCCGCGGCATGGGCGGGGCGAAGATGTTGGTGTACACGGGCACGATCGGCAGGTCCGCCGCTGGCCGCAGGGTGATCAGCGGGCAGGTGATGCTGTGGTCGACGCGAAGTTCATTGCTGAACGCCAGGTCGAAGCCGGCGTCGATGCCCTCGCGCAGCAGGTAAGCGGACAGTTCTTCGTGCCCCGGCATGAACATCCGCGGCAGGCCGAACTCCCGCTCCTCGTTGTAGAAATTGCCGTCGTAGTACGGCGCCTTCCCGATGAGGAACTGCGGCATGTTGTCCAGCCAGATCTGGTGGAAGTGATCCGAGCCGACCATCACCAGCACGTCCGGGCGGGCCCTGGTGAGGGTTTCCCGGAACGCCTCGATCTTGGCGACCCACTCGTCCGCGAACGGCGGCCGGTCCTCCCCGGTCGCGGTGCTTGCCCGGTAGTAGAACGGGTGATGGGTGGATGCGATGACCGCGGCGACGGTGGCCATGGCGGCTCCTGATCTCCTAGGACAGCGGCCTGCGAACAGGCCAGCGGTCCGTCAAGCTAGGCGTGACCGCTCTACGGACGCTTGTCCGATCCTAGGATGACCACCGCCTGAACCGGAGGTAGGAGATGACAACCCCACCCAGTCCGGCGCCGGAAGATCTGGTACCCGGGCGACCGCTGGTGTTCCGCAACGCCACCGTGCTGACCATGGACGAAGGGCATCACGTCTTCCGCGGCGCGGACGTGCTGGTTACCGGTGAGCGGATCGCCGCGGTGGGCCCTGCCCTCGAGGCCCCCGCGGGCGCCGTCGAGATCGACGCGACCGGCGGCATTGTCATGCCCGGAATGATCGACACCCACCGGCACATGTGGCAGACCGCGATGCGCGGGTACGGCGCCGACTGGACGCTCACCCAGTACTTCGTCTGGAACTACCTGCAGTGGGGCAAATCCTTCCGGCCCCAGGACATCTACGCCGGCAACCTGCTGTCGGCGATCGAGGCGGTCGACGCCGGCGTCACCACCTCGGTGGACTGGTCACACAACCTGCAGACGGTGGATCACGCCGAGGCTGCGCTGGCCGCGCTCAAAGAGGTGCCCGGGCGGTTCGTCCTGGGGTACGGCAACATCCAGGGAGCACCCTGGGAGTGGTCGGCCACCCCCGAGTTCCGTGACTTTGTCAGCAGGAACTTCAGCGCCGGCGACGACATGCTCGGCTTTCAGATGGCCTTCGACGTCCCACCGGCCAGCCCGGACTTCCCGGAGAAGGCGGCCTTCGAGGTGGCGCGTGAACTGGGCGTGCCGGTCACCACCCACGCCGGGGTCTGGAAGGTCACCACCGACGACGGCATCCGGCTCATGCACGAGCACGGCTTCATGACCCCGGGCACGATCTATGTGCACGCCGCGACCCTGAGCACCGACTCCTACAACCGGATCGCGGCCACCGGCGGCTCGGCATCGCTGTCCACCGAGAGCGAGTGCAGCGCCGGGCAGGGTTACCCGCCCACGTGGAAGCTGCGCCAGCACGGCATACCCGTGTCCCTGTCCATGGACACCAGCGTGTGGTGGAGCGGCGACCTGTTCTCGGCCATGCGCGCGACGCTGAGCGCGGACCGGGCCAGGGAGCACCTGGAGGCGCACGCCCGCGACGAGACCGTGACCCACCACAAACTGCGCGCCGAGCAGGTCGTGAGCTGGGCCACCCGCGGCGGGGCCCACGCACTGGGCCTGGACGGGGTGACCGGCAGCCTGGAGCCCGGCAAGAAGGCCGACGTCGTGCTCATCAAGAACGACGACTCGCCGGCCATGGTGCCGCTGCTCCACCCGTACGGCCACGTCGTCTTCCAGGCCCAGCGCGCCGACGTGCACACGGTGGTCGTCAACGGCCGGGTGGTGAAGTACGATCACCGGCTCGTCGGCGCGGACCTGGCCAAGGCCCGGCGGGCGGTCGAGCAGACGGTGGAGTACCTGCAAGGCCAGCTCGGCCCGGAGGCCTGGACCGAGGGGATGCACCCGGAGATCCCGGAGACCCGGGTGCTGCATAACCCCTACACCTACACCTATACCGAGGGCGCCCCGGACGCGCAGCCCGGCAGCTGATTCACGGGCCGGCCGGAAGCTAATGTCGCCAGGCGGTGTGGCCGCGCGCGGCGCGGCGGGGTCAGGCGGCGGTCCAGGCCTCGCTGTGTTCCCACAGCGCCCCGGCAAGTTCCGGGGTGGCGACCGCGCTGGGTGCCCGCTCCCGGCAGTCGTCGTAGAACCGGCCGCTGACCTCGGCCAGTTCCGGGGCGGTGGCGCAGTACAGCGAGGTCGCCGCGCCCTGCTCGGTGGAGATCATCCGCATCTTCATGAGCGGGCGGACCGGCCACGGGACCCGGCGCCAGATGTCGGAGGCGACCACCCCCGGGTGCAGCGCGTAGGTCGTGATCCCGCTCCCCTGCGTGCGTCGCGCG
>Ga0318568_10001049_pt1 | contig 11700 bp, 5 predicted proteins | sample GRESIP088b5f21_FD_203690 | JGI IMG/M metagenome (GOLD analysis project Ga0318568, IMG submission 203690) | Tropical soil microbial communities from Luquillo Experimental Forest, Puerto Rico - GRE.SIPMG.088b5f21 | ecosystem: Environmental > Terrestrial > Soil > Tropical forest > Bulk soil...
GACCAAGCGGGAAATAAAGTTAATTACTGATAATAAACTAAGGCCCTCGATCAACAATTATATTGACACAATGTGGGTGGATTTATCTGGAAAAAACATAAAGGTTTTATCAAAAACAAAAATATTGTTTGAGGATAAATTGTATTATTTGACTCCATGAGCCTTATAGTTGTAGATAGCTACCGTATCCTCGCTATCCTTTGCAAATCCTCAATAAACCGGTTCGAAAACTGTCCAGTGAGGACGACTGAGGAAAGGTAATAAGAACTTTGATTTATCAAGGGTTTTCTCATTTAACGAACCTACTGCCCAAGCTGTCAACGTCCAGCCACACTTGCACAAAACCCATGTTAGTAGTTGTATTTTTTCAAGTCAATCATTATTGTTTTCGTGTGTCGTTTTTTTTCACGTCCAGGTTTGTCTAACAAGTAAGTTATGTAAACAGTTGTTCCCTTTAAAATTGGTTCGTCAAATAAAAATTCGGGCTGTGTCTCTTCTGTATTTTTCATTGCTCTTTCAATTTCTCCCTTTGGTAATTTTACATAATAGGTTTTGTTATTGTCAATATTGTATACCGACAAAAGGTTGTCGTCTAGTACAAGTGTTGTATCATAGCTACTATTCTTTAAAGAAATTACGAACGGTAGTTTTTTGTCCTGGCTATAAAAAATAAGTTTACCCAAATTCTTTTTTAGTTGTCCGGTTGATTTGTTGAAAAGGTAAAAGTCTAAAGGTGCACAACACCCTGAAATTACCCGATTTTGGATAAGAAATTTGTTTCTGTACTCTTGAGCATAGCTATATCCAAGTCGTCCTGTATAATTTTGAAGTCCATCGTCCAACGAATAAATTATCTCTTTTTTATGTGTCGGGCTTTCAAAAGTCAGCCAGGAAGAGTCACAATTGAAACTCCAATAAAGTTTTGCTTTGTTGTCGAACTTGATTATACGGCAGTCAATAATTTCTTTGAGCATAGTATCTTTGGCACAGTAACATTTATTTTGTCCAAATGAAAAAGTCCCGAATAAAAGTCCTAATGCCGTAACGAATGTTCTCATAATATAACCTCTTACTTATAAATATACGAAGGTTTCCCTGCCTTTAAACTTGCAGAAATGTTTCTTAGTTGCTGATTTGCAAAATGATATTTCAATTGACGGGAGTATGAGAAATATAATTTGAACTGCGGAAATACAAAATGGTATGCAATGAAAACAACGCATTCATTCAGTATTGATTTCCTTGTGAGAAAATGCAAGGAAGACAGGAAAAGCGGATTTGTGTATGCACGGATAACAATAGACGTAGAACGTGCAGAGATCTCTTTAAAAGAGAAAATTGAGCTCATTAATTGGGATACAAAATCAGAACGGGCAAAAGGCAAAACTTCAGAAGTAAAAGCTTTGAATGAGCATATCGATATTCAATTCTGGGCCTCCTGGTGCACTCCTTGTGTCCAGGAAATGCCAACCATAAATTTCATCAATGATACATATGGTGGATCCTATAACGAGGATGGGTAATTGTTATGCCAGGAAAAACCACAAGCAAAGCAATGCTTCGCCAGTTAATTCTTCTCCTTTTCCAATGAATTCACATAAGCAGAAGGGGTAAGGCCAAACTGCTTGTTAAAATCTCTAGCAAAATTTGATGGCAGGGTGTAGCCGACCATGCTTGATACTTCGTTAATCTTGTATTGTCCGTCAGCCAATAATTCTGCGGCCCGTTTCAATCGCGATACGTTGATCAGCTCATTGGGCGTAAGATCGGAGATAGCGTTGATCTTACGATATAATGTTGGCCTGGTAATGTTCATCAATTTCGACAACTTGTCAACGTTTAAGTCCATGTCAGTTATATTGTCGTAGATGACCTGGTTGAGTTGTTCCAGGAAATCCTTGTCAGCTTTTGAGCTTGCCATGCCACGAAGATGTGTCAATGGAGAACGGGCGAAAAATTCTTTAATGATCTTGCGGTTGTTGAGTAAATTGTTCATCTGTGCTTGCAGATGCTCAAATGCAAATGGCTTTTCCATATAAGCATCAGCTCCAGTTTCAAGACCCTCTATTTTTGATTGTGTAGTATTTTTTGCCGTAAGTAAGATAATTGGAATATGACTATAGCGAAGATCTGTTTTCAATGTTTTGCAAAACTCAATGCCATCCATCACCGGCATCATAATATCGCTGATGATGAGCTGGAAGTTTTCTTTATCGATAACATTAAGCGCGTCTTGTCCATTCGCGGCCTTTGTTATATTATAGTGAACCTTTAGTTCCTGTTGCAGAAATGTTGCGATCTCTTTGTTGTCTTCGACAATCAGCAAATGTGGCTTCTCAACGTCGTGTGTAACTGTGTCGGTTTTCTCCTCTGTATTGTCATCTGTTTCAAATGTTTCGTATTCATACAGGTCTATCTCTTTATCCTGGTGAATAGGCAATGATAGTTGAAACACATTTAAATTGCCTTCCGGTTGTTTTAGATCAAGTACGCCTTTGTGTAATTCTGCCAGTGACCGTGAAAGCGGAAGCCCGATGCCTGTACCGGTTTGCTTAGATGTTTCGTTGATACGATAGAAAGGTTCGAATATCTTTTCCTTCAATTCAAAGGGAATAAGGAAGCCGTCATTTCTCATTTCAATGGTAAAGAAGGTATCGTTGCTTGTAAAGGGAAGCAATCGGATGATAATGCTTTTCTCTGCATATTTAATTGCATTATTGAAAAGATTGCTCAGTATTTTTTTGAATGCCTCCGGATCAACATAGGCTTGCAGGTAAAAACGTGGCAGTTCGAGTTTCATCGAGATGCCTTTTTGTTCTGCAACCGGTTTGAAGCTGATGAAGAAATCCTTCAGAATATCATTGATGTCTGTACGAATGAAATTCAGGCTGAACTTATTTGCTTCAGCTTTGCGAAAGTCCAGTAACTGATCTGTTAAATCGATTAGTCGGTTAGTGTTCTTTTTCATCATGTTCAGGTTTGCAATGTCTTCGGAATTATTGTTTGCTTTGCCGATCAGCTTATCCAGTGGTAGTTTGATCAGCGTTAAGGGTGTTCTGATCTCGTGAGCGATGTTGGTAAAAAACTCGATTTTGGCGCTGTAAATTTCGCGTTCTTTTTCAATTTCCAGCGTTTCCATTTTGCGCTTGTTCTGCTCGTTTAACGCGAGCAAATAGTATTTGACGATGGTAAAAATAATCGCCAGTCCAATCAGTGCATACACGATGTAGGCCCACGTATTGGCCCACCACGGATGCAGTATCGTAATGTCAATGACCGTTTCTTTGTCGTTCCAGACTTCACCGCCCGCAGAGCCTTTTAGTCTCAATGTGTAACTTCCGGGTGGCAGCTTGTTAAAGTAAATTGTGTGGTTGTTTTTTACATTCACCCAGTCCCTATCAAGCCCTTCCATTTTGTAGGAGAATTCATTCATCTCCGGCGTTACATAGCTTAATGCTGCTACATCCAGGTTAATAGATGATTGGTCGTAAGGAAGCGAAATATGCCTGGTAAAAGAAATTGATTGTTGCAGTGGAGACTGTTTGTCCCCGATCGCAACAGGTTTATTGTTTACGTGCAATGCTGTCACATAGACCGGGGGAACAAAAGTGCTCCTGGTAAACTCACCGGGATTAAAACTGATCATTCCTTTTGCGGTGCCGAAAAATAAATTGCCCTTTTTATCAGCATGAGCGGAATTATAATTGAACTGATCCGTTGGCAATCCGTTTGCCGTTGTAAATGTCCTGGCGTAATGTTCCCTTTCATTGAATAACACCAGTCCTTTCGCCGTTGAAATCCATATATTGCCATTCTTGTCTTCCAGTACACGAAACACCTGGTTGTCCGGAAGGCCATCTTCCATACTGTAACGCGTGAATTTTTTCGTCGATGGTACATATTTGCAAAGCCCACTTTCAGTACAGAACCACAAATTCTTTTTACTGTCTTCAAAAAGATTGTTCACGTAATTGTTGGGCAAACTGTTGATATTGGCAGCATCATATTGTAGTCTGCCTGAATCGCGCTTTGCTTCATTATAATAATACACACCCTTTCCATAACTGCAAACCCAAAACGTGCCGTCATCACTTTCATGAATGGCTTGTATTTGCGTGTTGAAAAAAGAAAAAGGAGAGAAGTTGTTTGTTGCACGATCGTATTTAAATAGCCCGTACCATGTACCAACAAGTATGTCGTCGTTCTTTGTTTTGTACAGCGTGACAATGAAATTGCTTTTTAAATCATTCGGCCCGTTACCTGAACTGTAGTGACGTATTACTTTGCCGGTAGCAATATTCATTACATCCAAACCATGTTCATAGGTACCGATCCACAATTCATTTTTATCTGCAATCAGCCCGTGAATGTTCGTGTATGATATACTGGCCGGACCATCTGGCAAATAGCAGGTAACCCGTCCGGTTGTGCGACTGATCTTGTTGAGTCCTGCATCCTCCGTGCCTATCCACAGATTATCAAAATCATCTTCACATATTTCATGTACAAGGTTGCCACTGATGCGATTTTGAGAAGACTGCTGGAAATATTTTTTGAAACGGTTGTTCTGTTGTGAATAGTAATTGACACCGCCAAAGAATGTTCCGATCCACACACTCCCTTCGGAATCCCTGCAAAAAGAATAAACTACATTGTCAGTGATAGCGTAGGGGTCATTGTATTCTTTTTGCAAATGATGTAACTCCTGATTGTTAAGATCAAGAATGTACAAGCCGGTTTCTGCACCTATCCAATAAACATTTGTTGCCTGCTGGATAATAGAATGCGTTTGAATGGGATTGCCATTATTGTACCTGGAAAGAAGATCGGTTAGCGTATTTGTTTTTACATTAAAGAGGAATAATTGATTGATTGTTCCAATTAATATTGAAGTGTCGGAGACGATATAGATCTCCTGTATGCGGGTCATCAATCCTTTGTGAAGGGCTGCAATATTATAAGAGGTAAAAGTTCCCTTTTCTTCATCGTATTTTTTTAGCAGCCCGTCGCTTGTAGCGCTCCACAACGTTTCATCCGGAGCAATAGTAATAGCAACTGTTTCAGCTCCACCTGCGTCAAGTGTTTTTGTTGCCTGGTTATTTTTATTGTATTCATACAAATGATAGTCGGTTATGATCCACACATGTTTCATGTTTCCCTTAATAGCTCTTACTTCACCAACCGGCAATCGCTTGTTGGTGGTAAAAGTTTCTCTAACCGGATCGTATTCATAAATGCCTTTGTAGGTTCCCACCCAAAGTTTATTGTCATCATTTGCATACAAGCTCAAAATAGAGTTGCTGCCAATGCTTTTTATATCGTTGTTATTATTTCGAAATACTCTGAAAGTAGCGCCATCAAAGCGGTTCAGGCCATTGCGTGTGCCGAACCACATAAAACCATTCCTGTCCTGTGTGATGCTTGTCACAGTGTTACTCGATAATCCATTATTAACCTGGTAGCTCTTAAAATAGTAAGGCTGCGCCTGTAAGGTATGCAGGCAAATGAAGAAAAAGACAACTGATATGGCGCGAACTTTCTTCAAACGGTTACATGTGTGATCAGAACAAATGTAGGGAAATATAGTTGTTAGTTGTTTGTTGATAGTTGTTAGAACTTAGGCAGAATCCCAACAGCTAACGACTTTCAACCAGCAATTCCATTTTGATACAGTTTGAAAACAATTTGAAACGCACAGATACTACTCATTTCCGAAAACTGAGTTTCTTCGCTAAGAATTTAAACCAAATTATTAAGCCAAACGATTGCTTTATGTCCACATGTAAGCACTGCTTTAAGCGATTTTCACCCGTGTTTTTAATCGTTCTGTCGCCTTTCCTGCTATTGGCACAAACTAAAAAAATTACAGGGAAAGTTATTTCCGGGGAGGATGGTAAACCCATTTCCGGCGTAACCATCGAATTACTTCCTTCACATAACGCGAGTCAAACGGATGGAGAAGGGACCTTCTCTATTTCCGCTGGTTCAGATACCGCCATGATCGCCTCTTCCGTTGGTTTTGCAAAGCAACAACTACGCATCGGCAATGCAACAACATTCACCTTCACATTATTGCACGCTAAGAACGAGCTGGCAGATGTAGTAGTGGTGGGTTACGGCACACAAAAGAAAAGAGATTTGACCGGTTCGGTTTCTTCCATCAGCGCCAAGGAAATAAAATCATTGCCGGTTGCCAATGCTGGAGAAGCGATGCAGGGCCGTGCAGCAGGCGTACAGGTAATTTCATCCGGTGCACCGGGCTCCAATGTTGTCTTTAGAATTCGCGGCATTGGCACCATCAACAACAGCGATCCATTGCTGGTGATCGATGGTATTCCTTCCGATGCTCCGCTAAATACCATCAGCCCTGATGACATTGCTTCCATCGAAGTATTGAAAGATGCTTCCGCTGCTGCCATATACGGTTCACGTGGTGCAAACGGTGTAGTGATCATTACTACAAAACGTGGCAGCAACAATGCAAGTCATCTCGAGCTAAAAGCCTTTGCGGGTCAACAAAAAGCCACAAGCATGGTGCCTTTGCTGGACGCTTCACAATTCGCATCGCTGCATAATGAAATGATGGCCAACAACGGCCAACCGCAGAATCCTGCCTATGCCAATCCCTCTTCGCTTGGTAAAGGAACCGACTGGATGGGCGCATTGTTCAGCCCTGCCCCGATACAAAACTATTCTTTGTCATACTACGGTGGTAATGGTAAATCAAGCTACTATGTGTCCGGCGGCATGCTTGATCAGAAAGGCATTGTCCTGAACACCAGCTATCGCAGGTATACCGTTCAATTCAACAGCGAGTCGCAAGTGCTCGACTGGTTGAAGTTTGGCAACAATCTTACACTCAATCACGATCAAAAGAAAAGTGGCGACTATGATATAAGAAATACAATGGCAGCGCTGCCGGTACAACCGATCTACAATCCTGATGGTTCATACTCCGGGCCGGTTGGACAGTCGTCCTGGTACGGCGACATCAACAACCCGATTGGTAAGGCAACGATCAATCAAAACCAAACACTTGGCTACAATGTATTGGGTAATATTTTCGCAGAAGTAAAACTCTTCAAAGATCTGAAGTTCAAAACAACAGGCGGTGTGCAGGCACTTTTCTGGGACAGCAGATCATGGCAGCCGAAGTATAACTGGGCGCCGATTCCCAACCCTCTGTCATCGCTCACGCAACAATCAAATAAATCACTCACCTGGTTGTGGGATAACTATTTCACTTATGATAAAACATTTGCCGGATTGCATCACCTGACAGTACTTGCCGGAACCAGTGCGCAGAACAATCGCTACGATTGGCTTTCTGCAACCGGTAAAGATTTCGCAAGCGATCACACGCAACAAATGACGAATAGCAATCCTGCTACACAAACCACCAACGGTAGTGCAAGCGAGTGGGCATTGATGTCGTTTATTGGTCGTGTGAATTATACTTACAACGATAAATATCTGCTGACTGCAACACTAAGAAGAGATGGTTCTTCACGCTTTGGTGAAAACAATAGATGGGGTTGGTTCCCTTCTGCATCGCTCGCATGGCGCGTGTCTAACGAAAAGTTTTATCACTCTAATATTATCAATGACCTGAAATTCAGAGTAGGTTATGGTATTACCGGTAATCAAAACATCGGCAACTATTCTTTCGCCTCTGTATTGCAAACCGTGAATTACAATTTCAACGGGTCGCTTGTAAATGCAGTGGTTCCGCAAATGATTCCAAATCCAAATGTGAAATGGGAGAGTGTTGCCCAAGGTAACATCGGTGTTGATCTCGGTTTGTTGAACAGCCGCATCACCGTTACTGCAGATGCTTACGTGAAGAACACTACCGACATGCTCGTTCCAATGTCAGTGCCTATTTCAACGGGTTACTCAGATATCCTCGTCCCTTATATCAATGCAGGTAAAGTGCAAAACAAGGGGATAGAATTGACCATTAATTCGCAAAACATGCGCGGTGCATTTGAATGGAACACGAGCTTCAACATTTCTTACAATCAAAACAAGATCGTAAGCCTTAACGACAGTGTGCCGATGTTTCAAAGTTTTGGCGGTGGTTTGAACCAAAATACAACCATTCAAAATGCGGGTCACCCGATCAATTCATTTTATGGTTTCGTAACCAACGGCATTTTCCAAACGCAGGCTGAAGTGGATAAATATGCAGCACAGGTTCCGGGTGCGGATCCTTACAACAGAACATCTCCCGGAGATATCAAATTCCGTGATCTTGATAACAATGGAAAGATTGATGACAACGACAGAACGTATATAGGCAATCCAAGCCCATCTTTCATCTTTGCAATGAACAACACTTTTGCATGGCACGGTCTTGATCTCAGTATTTTTCTGCAAGGCGTTTCAGGCAACCAGATTTTTAATGCCAACCGTGTGTACCAGGAAGGAATGGCCGTTGCGCAAAATCAAACAACTGCCGTACTTGATCGATGGACAGGAGAGGGTACAAGCAACTCTATGCCCAGAGCGGTTTTCAATGATCCAAATAAAAACACCCGTATCTCCAACAGATTTGTGGAAGATGGTTCTTATCTGCGTATCAAGAACATCACACTTGGATATACTTTACCAAAATCCATTTCACAAAAAGCAAAAATGTCAACAGCGAGGATCTACCTGTCTTGCCAGAATCTTTACACGTTCACGAAGTATTCAGGCTTCGACCCGGAAGTGGCTGCATCAGGCATAGACTACAATTTATATCCCGTAACACGCACCATCAGTGCAGGTATCAATCTTGTTTTTTAAGAAATAAAAAAAGCCTACAATGAAAATCATTCAATATACGATTGCAGCAGGATTGCTTACGTTAACATTCGGTTGCCAGAAATACCTTGACAAAGCGCCGCTGGACTCTATCAACACAGCTAACTTTTATCAAACAAAAGACGACGCTATAAATGCCATTAACGGCGCCTACCAGCCGATGCAGTGGCCCAAACTATACAATCTTCGCATGTGGACCACCGACATCATGGCCGGCAACAGCGTAACCGGTGCAGGTGGTGGAACAGACGGTATCGAGACACAAGATCTTTCCAATTTTGTAACAACGACAGATAACGCGGCAGCACTGGATATCTGGCGCGGACCCGCTCCGGGAATCCTGCGCTGTAACCTTGTTTTGGAAAATGTGCCCGGTATGAACATTGATGGCGCAGTGAAAAACAGGATACTCGGTGAAGCGAAATTTTTACGCGCCAGTTATTATTTCATCCTCGTGCAATTATTTGGCGACGTGCCATTGATCACCAAGGCGCAGGTGCCGGGCGATGATCTTCGGCCACCACGCACTTCAAAAGATGATGTGTACAAACTTATCGTTGGCGATCTGAATGATGCCATTGCGTTATTGCCTGCGAAAGAAAACTATACAGGGGCAGATATCGGCCGGGCATCAAAAGGTGCAGCCGCCGGCATGTTGGCAAAAGTATATTTGACATTGGGGAATTATCAAAAGACCGTTGATCTCTGTCAACAGGTGGATGGAATGGGCTATGCGTTGAATGATAATTATGCCGACAATTTCAATCCTTCCACAAAGAACTCCAAAGAATCACTTTTTGAAATTCAGTACTACGGTAAAACAAAATACAGTTTCTGGGACAATGAGAACCAGGCTTCATGGGTAAGTACTTTCACGGGTCCACGCAATTCAAATTTTGTAGGCGGTGGTTATGGCTGGGATCAACCAACACAAGAGTTTGTTGATGCTTACGAAGCAAATGACAAGCGCAAAGATCAAACCATCCTGTATGAAGGCTGTCCAGATTTTGATGGAAAAAAATACCTCACTTCTTACTCAACAAGCGGTTATAATGTGCGCAAGTTTTTAGTGCCACTTTCGGTTTCGGCTGACTATGATACGAATCCCGCTGACTTTCCTGTCTTGCGTTACGCTGATGTTTTGTTGATGGAGGCCGAGGCGCTGAATGAATTGGGCAGAACGAACGAAGCACAAACGCCTTTGAACAAAGTAAGAGAAAGAGCGGGTCTTGCAGATGTGAGCGGTTTGACAAAAGATGCGTTCCGGGATAAGGTATTGCACGAACGCCGCATAGAGCTTGCGTTTGAAGGACAACGCTGGTTTGATATCGTCAGGATAAACAAAGGGCAGTATGCACTCGATTTTCTTCACTCAATAGGCAAATTGAATGCCGCACCGAAACATCTGTTGCTGCCGATTCCACAAAAAGAAATTGATGCGAATCCCAATTTGAAACAAAATCCTGGTTATTGATCAGCGTAAACTAACTGTAAAAAAGAATTACAATGAAAACAACTCAAACATATTTTCATTTCAAGCAAAACTTGTTTGCATTCTTCATACTGTCGATGATCGGTTTGTTTGGCTGGTCATCCTGCATGAAGCACAACGATCCTGAACTAAACAAAGGCAACACGCCGCTGGCTATTACAGTATCCGATTCCAATGTTGTATTGCAACAGAAGAACGCCTCGACTGACGCTGTTGTGTTTGCATGGACAAGTGGTTCCAATCACGGCACCAATGCCGGTATCTCATACGTTTTTCAACTCGCAAAAAAGGGAGACAAGTTTGGCAATGCCATTGTGGAGAATGTCGGTAAGGCAACTTTTTCGAGAGTATACTCAGTGGCCACGTTGAATGATTCCTTATTGAAGCATTGGAACGCTGCGCCTGGTGTGCCTGTGACACTGGAAGGAAGAGTGGTGGCGATTGTTGCTGCTGAAGGTATTCCAGCTGACACTTCAGCCACGGTTACTGTAACAGTAACACCTTACCAGCCTGCATCAACAACGTTGTATCTTATTGGCGACGCGGCACCCAATGGCTGGGACGCAAACAACGCGACGGCATTAACACCTTCTGCCACGGACGCAACAACCTTTACATGGCAGGGAACATTGAAGAGCGGAGAATTGAAGTTTATTACCACACTTGGACAGTTTCTGCCAAGCTATAACAAAGGAGCTGATGATGCACATCTTATTTACAGAACACTAGATGCGCAGCCAGATGATAAATTCCTGATCACTACACCCGGAGCGTATGATATCACACTCAACCTGCTTACGCTCACGATCACCATCAAGCCATCTGAATTTCCTGCGTACAAAAGATTGTGGATGTTAGGCGACGCTGTTCCTACTGGTTGGAACATAGATACGCCAGCAGAAATGAGAGTGGATTCTTCAAATCTTTTTGTTTTCCGCTACAATGAAGTTCTGAAAGCAGGAGAGTTTAAAATACCCACGGCGACAGGTAATTTCAATACCGATTATTACATGCCACTCACCAATCATCCGGCAATTACGGACCGTAGTGCACAACTGGTGCCTGGAGGCAGTCCGGATATTAAATGGCAGATAACAAACCCGGGACCTTACAAGATTACACTTGACATACAACACCTCACCATCGACATCAAACCATTTACGCCATATACAAAAATATGGATGGTGGGAGATGCAACACCTGCCGGATGGAACATCGACAATCCAACTCCGTTAGTAGCTGATCCAACTGATCCTAACGTGTTCTCTTATACAGGACCGCTAACAGCGGGTGAGTTTAAATTTCCTTTAGGGACCGGCAACTGGGGTGGTGACTATTTCATGCCGGTTTTGAATCATCCTGACCTGAGTGTGAATCAAATGAAGTTTGTACCGAAGGGT
>Ga0318568_10001051_pt1 | contig 11694 bp, 11 predicted proteins | sample GRESIP088b5f21_FD_203690 | JGI IMG/M metagenome (GOLD analysis project Ga0318568, IMG submission 203690) | Tropical soil microbial communities from Luquillo Experimental Forest, Puerto Rico - GRE.SIPMG.088b5f21 | ecosystem: Environmental > Terrestrial > Soil > Tropical forest > Bulk soil...
CCCGCCGACGGGAACACCAGCACCGGCACGCCGAGCACGCCCCAGCGCACGACGGTGACGTGGGTCTGCAGGCGCTCGGAAAACCACCGCTCCCTGACCCTCAGGTCATCACTCATGGCCGCTCACGCACAAAAGGCTCACGCACAAATCATTACTCATAAAAGAACTTCTGTGGACCCGGGAAAATCCACGACAGCCCGTCCCGCAGCCGGTCCCGCCAGTTCTCCCAGCTGTGCCCGTCGCGGGCCTCCTCGTAGCGGACCGTCATCCCGGCGGCCTCGAACACCGGGACCATCGACCGGTTCCGCACGATCAGCGGCTCGTAGACGCCGCAGCTGACGAACAGCCGGTCGGCGACCCGGCGCGGCGCGGACCGGTACCGGTTCATGAACCTGACCACCGGCTCGAACGGCGGGCCGCCGCCGTGGTCGTTCCCGATGTCGGTGAAGACGAACGAGCCGGACTGCAGCAGCAGCGACCCGTAGGCCTCGGGGTAGCGGTAGGCGGTCGAGAGCGAGGCGACGGCGCCGAAACTCGAGCCCATCAGGCACCGCCCGGACGGCGTGCCGGCCAGCGGGAGCTCGGCCTCGAGCCGGGGGAGCAGTTCCGCCGTCAGGTAGCGGGCGTGCGCCGCCGAGTTGGCGTACTCGGCCAGCCGGTCACCCGGGTAGACGAACGCCGCCACCAGTTCGGCCACGTCGAGCCGGTGGATGAGGTTGTCGAGCACGGTCTTGGCGTCGGCGTACCCCAGGTAGTCCCCGCCGTCGTGCACGATCAGCAGCGGATAGCGCGCGCTGCGGCGGAACCTGGCCGGCAGGTAGAGCGTGACCGCGCAGTTGCGGCGCAGCGCGCGGCTCGGCACCACCATGTCCGTCAGCGACCCGGGACGGGCCTCCGGATCGGCGTGCGTCCAGTCCGGTATCACGTGCCCGTGCGCGTAGCAGACCGAGGAGCTGCCGACCGGGCTGTGCGCGAGGCGGGGGTTCAGCGGGTCGTTGATCCGCTCGCGCTGCCCGCCCCGGACCACCTCCAGCTGGTACTCGACCCGGGAGCCCTCGGGCAGCTCGAGCACCACGTACCACAGGTCGGTGCCGCGCACCCGGCGCAGCGGCAGGTGGTCGGGCAGGCCGAAGATCCGGTGGATGAGGAACACCTCGTCGGCCTCGCCCCGGTACAGGAACGTGCACCGGGCGCCCTCGACTACCGGGACCTCGTGCCGGGCCAGGAAGCGGTCGACGGCGCCGGCGTCGAGCGGGCGCCGGTCGCGCAGCCGGTTGATGGCGAGCTTGCGGCTGACCGGCGGCCCGCTCACCGTGGTCACGCCGCCTCCCGCACGGTCACGTGCCCGTTCTCGCCGAGAACCCGGACACCGGGCGGCCAGGCGCCGTCGGCGGCGACGTCGATCCGAGTCCCGGCCTCCAGCGGGACGCAGCGTGCCGGGGCGAACCGGCGCGCGAACACCCCCATCCGGGGCGTGTCGTCCATCAGCAGCCGGGCCCGGGCGTGCGGCAGCAGCACCGCGTCGCGGAGCAGGCTGAGCCCGCTGCCGTACACCTCGGGGTGGCCCGGTCCCTGCGGCGCCCGGTCGTGAAACAGCACGATCCGGTCGGTCAGCGCCATCGCCCCCGCCGACCAGGCGATCACCGGCGAACGGGCCACCGCGGCCAGGTTGAACAAGTGCAGCACCTCGGCCAGCACGCCCACGTGCCCGCCCGCGACCACCAGGGCGGACGCCTCGCCCAGCACGTCCGCCACCTCGGCGCGGTGCGCGGCGATCACCGGCCGGTCGTGCGGCCGCAGCCGGTCGAAGAACTCGAGGCGCGCGCCGTTCACCCGGCGCAGGTGCCCGGTATCCAGCTCGCGCACCGCGGCCACCGCGTCCTGCACCGCGTCGCCGGAAGCCGGCCGGCGCTGGAGCGCGTGGACCGCCCGCAGCGCGTAGTCCAGCCGCAGCAGGTACACCTCCTGCAGCTCGGCCAGCACGTCCGCCAGCGCCCGCGCCCCGGCCAGGTACTCCGGGTCGCGCTCCTGCACGTCGAGCCACCGCCGGTACAGCGCCAGGTTGACGGCCTGCCCGCCGACGTGCGCGGTCAGCTCGGCGTCGTCCGGCTCGCGCTCCTGCCACCCGGCCGTCACCGTCGCGACCGGACCGGAAAGGCCCGGACCCGAAAGACTGAGCGCCCGCACCGCCGCGTCCACCGTGGGCCGGCGCTGCGGTCCGAGCAGGATGACCCTCACGATGCGTAGACGTGCAGCGTCCGGCCCACCGCGTCGAGCATGCCGCGCAGCGTGTCGTAGTCGGGGTGCCGCATCCGCACGTAGGCGTTGGCCATGTACCCGGCCTCCACCCCCTGGGTGGGCGTGCCCGGCGAGGGCAGGTGCGCGTCGATGACCCACTCGCCGTACCGCTGCTGCAGCTCGTCGACGCCGCCGTACCCGCTGATCACCCCGTCCTGCGACGGGCGCAGCGCCACGATCCCGCTGGCGAACCGCCGCGACGGCACGGCCCCGGTTCCGCCGTGCACGATGGCGTCCGCCCAGGCCCGGTACAGGTCCATGTCGTTGCCGGCCGAGTACAGGTCCCAGGCGCCCACGCCCGGCGGCCGGCAGCCGATCTCGGAGAACCGCAACCCCTTCGGCCCGAAGAACCACTCCATGTGGGTGGCCGAGGTGCCGATGCCGAGCGCTCCGATGACCCGCTGACCCAGCGAGCGCAGCTCGCCGTACTCCGGGGCGGTGTCGATCCGGTTGGTGGAGACGAACTGCGGGGAGATCCACCGGGTGCGCATGGCCTCCAGCACGTTCGGGTAGTAGTGCGAGGCGAAGTCCACGGCCACGTGCCCGTTCACGGCGATCGTGTCGTAGAAGCCCTCGTGCCCCTCGACGAACTCCTCCACCGCGATCGACTCCACGCCCTGCCCGCCGAACACCCCGAGAGCAGAATCCAGCTCAGAGGAGGAGTCCACCCGGACCGTGCCCGACGCCCCGGCGCCGCTCCGCGGCTTCAGGATCAGCGGGAACCCGACCCGTTCGGCAAACTCGTGGGCCGAAGCCGCGGATGACACCGCGGCGGAGGCCGCCGTCGGGACCCCCACCTCCCGCAGGACCTCCTTCATCGACGGCTTGTCCCGGCACAGCCAGGCCGTCCGCACCGACGTGCCCGGGATCGTGCAGGCCTCGCGGGCCTGCGCGGCCGCCATCGTGTGCGCCTCGATGGTGGCCTCGAGCCGGTCCACCCACAGCTTGTCCTGCACCCAGCGGACCGCCCGGATCAGCGCGTCGACGTCGGTCACCGAAGAGACCCGCTCGTAGTGGTACAGCCAGCCCTTCAGGTCGTCGTCGAACGACTCGACCCCGTACTCGCCGATGCCGAGCACCGTCGCGCCCGCCTCGGCCAGCGCCCGGGCGAACTGCCGCTGGTTGGACGGGAAGAACGGCTCGATGAACACAACGTTCATGACTGGCATCGTAACCGGAGGGTACGTTCAACCCATGGTCGTCGCCGGGTTCGTCGCGCCTTATCTGCTCGACACCACCACGCGGTTCGTCGAGGCGACCGCCCGGCTACCCGGCGTGCGCACGGCCCTGATCACCTGCGAGCCCGAGGACCGGCTGCCGCCCCAGCTCAGGGAGAGCCTGGCCGGGCACTGGCGGATCGACGACCCGCTCGACCCGGGCCAGATCGCCGCCGCGGTGCAGGGCCTGTCCCGCCAGCTCGGCCAGGTGGAGCGGCTGCTGGCCGTCCTGGAGCAGCTGCAGGTCCCGCTGGCCCAGGTGCGGGAGTATCTCGGCATCCCCGGCATGGACCCGGTCACGGCCGGCAACTTCCGCGACAAGGCGCAGATGAAGACGGTGCTGCGGGCCGCCGGGGTCCCGTGCGCCCGGCACAAGCTGGCCACGTCACCGGCTGACGCGGTCGAATTCGCCGAACGGGTGGGTTTCCCGCTGGTGGTCAAGCCGCCCGCCGGGGCGGGCGCGAAGAGCACCTTCCGCCTCGACGCTCCCGCCGACCTGAGCGCCTGGCTGGAGATGGCGCCCCCGGCGCCGGACCGGCCCGCGCAGATCGAGGAGTTCCTCACCGGCGACGAAGGCTCGTACGACAGCGTGATGGTGGACGGTCAGGTCGTCTGGGACTCGATCTCGAACTACCTGCCGACCCCGCTCGAGGTGCTGCGCAACCCGTGGATGCAGTGGGTGGTGCTGCTGCCGCGCGAGATCGGCGGCCCGGAGTACGCCGGGATCAGGGGGGTTGCGCCGCAGGCGCTGAAGGCGCTCGGGCTGCGCACCGGGCTCACCCACATGGAGTGGTTCCGCCGTCCGGACGGCTCGGTGGCCGTGTCCGAGGTCGGCGCCCGCCCGCCCGGCGCGCAGATCACCTCGATGCTGTGCTACGTGCACGACTTCGACCTGTACTCCGCGTGGGCCGCCCTGATGGTGGACGGCAGCTTCGACCCGCCGCCGCGCAAGTGGGCCGCGGGCACGGTCTACCTGCGCGGGCAGGGTGCCGGGCAGGTCGTCGCCATCCACGGCCTGAACGCGCTGCCGCCCGAGGTGACCTCCCTGGTCGTCGACTCGCGGCTGCCCCGGGCCGGCCAGCCGTCGTCGGGCAGCTACGAGGGCGACGGTTACATCACGATCAGGCACCCCGACACCGAGGTGGTCACCGCCGCGCTGAAGCAGCTGGTCAGCACCGTCCGGGTGGAGTTGGGATGAACGTGCTGATGCTCTCGCCCGGCTACCCGGCGGAGATGGCCTTCTTCACCCGCGGCCTGAGCCAGGCCGGGGTGACCGTCATCGGCCTCGGCGACCAGCCGCCGGACGCGCTCCCGCCGACCGCCGTCCAAGCCCTGGACCACTACGTCCACACCGGCTCGCTGGCCGCCGAGGACCACGTCGCCGCGACCGTGCGCGGGCTGGCCAAGCACGTGCGCATCGACCGGGTCGAGTGCCTGTGGGAGCCGTACATGGTGCTGGCCGCGCGGCTCCGCGAGGACCTGGGCCTGCCCGGGCTGACCGTGGCGCAGACCGTGCCGTTCCGGGACAAGGAGCGGATGAAGCAGCTGCTCGACGCGGCCGGGCTGCGCACCCCCTGGCACGTCGCCGCGCGGACCGTCGCCGAGGTCTGGGCGGCCGCCGAACGGGTCGGCTATCCGCTCATCGTCAAGCCGATCGACGGAGCCGGGTCGGCGGACACCTACCGCGCCGACTCGGCCGCCGAACTCGACGCCGTCCTCCCCATGATCAGGCACGTGCCGCGGGTCAGCGTGGAGGAGTTCGTCGACGCCGAGGAGTTCACCTACGACACCATCTGCGCGGGCGGGAACGTGCTCGTGGAGAACATCTGCCAGTACCACCCGCGCCCGCTGCTGACCAAGATCCACGAGTGGGTCAGCCCGGTCACGATGGCGCTGCGCGACCTGGACGAGCCGGGGCTGCAGGGCGGCCGCGAGCTCGGCCGCGCCGTGCTGGGCGCGCTCGGGTTCCGGGACGGGTTCACCCACATGGAGTGGTACCGCAAGGCCGACGGCGAGGTGGTGTTCGGCGAGATCGGCGCGCGGCCTCCCGGCGCCCGCACGGTCGACGTGATGAACTACGCCACCGACGCCGACCTGTTCACGGCGTGGGCGCACGCCGTCACGCACGGAAGCCTCCCGCATCCGGTCGAGCGGCGGTACAACGCGGCCAGCATCTTCAAGCGAGCCCAGGGGGCCGGCCGGATCACCCGCTACGAGGGCCTGGACCACCTGCTGGCCGAGTACGGCGACCACGTCGCCGCGATCGACCTGCTCCCGGTGGGCGCGCCGCGGCGGGACTGGCGGGCCACCCTGATCGCCGACGGCATGGTGATCGTCCGCCACCCCGAGCTGCCCCAGGCGACGGAGATGGCGCAGCGGTTCGCCGCCGAACTGCACCTGTTCGCGGGCTGAGCCCGGGGCGTAACGTCCTGTCCATGACAGCACAGCTTGACGAGGCCGTGCGGCAGGCCCTGCCGTCCGTCCGCGCCGACCTGGAGCGGCTGGTGCGGATCCCGTCGGTGTCGGCGGACCCGGACGCCGCCGAGCACGTCTGGGCCAGCGCGGCCACCACCGCCGGGCTGCTCCGCGAGGCCGGCCTGCCCGAGGTCGACGTGGTGACCGCCGGGGACAGCAGGCCCGCCGTGCTCGGCCGCAGGCCCGGCCCGCCCGGCGCCCCCACCGTGCTGCTGTACGCGCACCACGACGTCCAGCCGCCGGGCGAGGCCGCGGACTGGGACAGCGACCCGTTCGAGCCGGCCGAGCGGGACGGGCGGCTCTACGGGCGCGGCACCGCCGACGACAAGGCGGGCGTCGCGGTGCACCTGGCCGCGCTGCGGGCCTGCGGTATCGCTTACCGGGACCGGCTCCCGGTCGGGGTCACCGTGCTGGTGGAGGGCGAGGAGGAGATCGGCTCGCCGGCCCTGCCCGGGTTCCTGCGCGCCTTCCGGGACTCGCTGAGGGCCGACGTGGTGGTGTTCGCCGACGGCGGGAACTGGACCGCGGACGTCCCGGCGCTGACCACCTCGCTGCGCGGCGGGACCAGCGTCGTGGTGGAGGTGCGGACGCTGCGCCACGGCGTGCACAGCGGCATGTACGGCGGCCCGGTCCCCGACGCGCTGACCGCGCTGTGCCGGACGCTGGCCGCCCTGCACGACGAGCGCGGTAACGTGGCGGTTCCCGGCCTGACCCATGGTCAAAGGGACGACGCTGACCCGCTGGACCTGACCGAGGCGCATCTGCGCGCCGAGGCGGGGGTGCTCGACGGGGTGCGGCTGACCGGCACCGGCGGCCTGACCGAACGGCTCTGGGCCGGCCCGGCGATCACCGTGACCGGCATCGACGCGCCGTCGGTGGCGGCGGCCTCCAACACCCTCATCCCGGCCGCGCGCGCCAAGGTGAGCATGCGGGTGGCGCCCGGCGACGACGCGGCCGCGGCCCGCGACGCGCTCGTGGCCCACCTCCAGGCGCACGCGCCCTGGGGCGCCCAGGTGAGCGTGCAGCCGGGCGCCCTCGCCGCCCCGTTCGCCGCCCGGCCCGGCGGGCGGGCGTACCGGGCGGCCCGTTCGGCCCTCAACGAGGCCTGGGGGAGGCCGGCTGTGGCCGCCGGCTCGGGCGGGTCCATCCCCTTCGTCACCGCCTACGCCGGCCTCTTCCCCGACGCGGAGATCCTGATCACCGGGGTGGAGGACCCCGGGACCCGGGCGCACGGCAGCAACGAGAGCCTGCACCTGGCCACCTTCGAGCGGGCGTGCCTGGCCGAGGCCCTGCTCCTGCGCAACCTGGCCTTATAGCGCGCCGACGTCGGCGAACAGCGGCGCGCCCGGTTCCGGCGCGAGCCGGGTCGCCCGGGCGACGTACGAGATCGCGCGGTACCAGCCGCAGACCAGCAGGGCGTCGACGGCGCCCTCCTCGCCGACCTCGGCGACCAGGCCGGCCCAGTCGGCGTCGGACAGGTCGCTGTCGCGGTCCAGCGCGTCGGCGGCGCGGAGTACGGCCCGGTCGGCCGGTTCGGTCCAGCACGGGTCGTCCGGGTGCCCGGCGGTCACCGAGCGGACCTGCTCACCGGTGAGGCCGGCCTTGGCCGCGAACACCTGGACGTGCACGCCCCACTCGTACTCGGCGCCGCACCGCGCGGTGACGCGCAGGATGAGCAGTTCCCGGTGGCGCAGGCTCAGGGCGCACCGGCGGGACAGGTAGTACCGGCCCCAGCCGGCCAGGCCGTGCGCCCGGTCCGGGCGGCGGGCGAACACCCGGAAGATCCCGAGCGGCGGCCCGAGCGCCTCGAGCGCGGCGGCGGTGTCCGCGTCGTACGGCGGCGCCACCGGCGCGACCCGCGGCCGGGTATTCTGGTTCGAATTCCGAAGCATGATGCTACCGTAGCATCCCGGCCCTGGCACGTACCCTGGCCATGCTTCGCATAGCCGAACGACGGAGGAACGAATGACGCGGTCGGGCACGCCGCTGCCCGGGCGGCCGGTACGCGGGTCCGCCAGCGGCCGGCCCGTGATGGCGCTCCTCGACCTGCTGGGCCGGCGGTGGGCGCTGCGCGTGCTCTGGGAGCTGCGGGCCGGGCCGGTGCCCGGCTTCCGGGAGCTGCAGAGCCGGTGCGGCGGCGTGTCCTCGAGCGTGCTCGCCGACCGGCTCGCCGAGCTGCGCGAGGCGGGCATCGTGGAGCGCGCCGACGACGGGTACCGGCTGTCCCCGCGCGGGGCGGAGCTGGCCGAGGTGGTCTTGCTGATGGCCAAGTGGGCGGCGGACTGGCAGCCGCCGTCCTAACGGCGTGCCGCCGGGCGTCCCGGGCGACGCCTGGTCGGCCAGGCCCTCGCCGATGAAGGTGAGGGTGAGCTCCTCGAGGCGACGCCGGGTGGCGTCGGGGACGTCGCGCAGCGGGCCTGATCCGGTGAGCACGGCCAGCCCGTGCACCGCGGACCAGATCGGGTACTCGATGCCGTCGCGGCGCTCCCGGCGGAGCACGCCGGCCTCGACCAGCTCGTCCAGCGCGGTGCGGAGCTGACCCAGCGGCGTGCGGTCCCGCCCGGTGCCGTCGTCACGAACGCCGTAGGCGTGCTGCTGCGGCACGGCGAACGCGGTGGCGAACAGCCCCGGTTCCTCACGGGCGAACTCCAGGTACGCGGCGCCGATCGCGCCCAGCCGGCCGCCGGCCGCGTCGGGATCGCCGTACGGGCCGGGCACGCGGGCGACGTCGGCGGCCATCCGGTCGGCGAGCTCGCCCATGGCCGCCGCGCAGACCGCGGCGAGCAGCTCGTCGCGGTCGGCGAAGTGCCGGTAGGCGGCGTTCGGCACCACACCCACCATCCGGGTCGCCTCGCGGAGCACCACGGCGTCCGGGCCGCCGGTCCTGGCCAGCTCGAGCCCCGCGGCGACCAGGCCCTCGCGGACGGCGCCTCGCGGACGGCGCCGCCGCCCCGGCGGGCGCTGCTGCTCCGGCGGGCGCTGCTGCTCCGGCGGGCGCTGCTGGTCCGGCGGGCGCTGCTGGTCCGGCGGGCGCTGCTGCTCCGCCTGGCGTATCTCCGCTGCTGATCGGCTGGCCGTCACGTCGATAGGATAACAAAGTGGACAGTGTCCACAATCACCGTTAAAGTGTACAGCGTCCACTAATTGGCGACACGGAACGGAACCACCATGACCAGGATGACCCCCCTGCTCGAGCGCAACGATCAGTTCGCCCGCACCTACACCCCCACGGCCCTCGCGTCCTCCGCAACCTGGGAGGACGCGTTACCCAGGCCGTCATCGACGACCTCGCCTACCTCGCCTTCCTCGCCGAGCAGGTGTTCGGCGACCAGCTCGCGGGCGACAAGCTCTTCGAGGTCGCGATCATCCACCACACCCAGTGCGGAACCAGCCTTCTCGCCGACCCCGGCTTCCGGCACCAGGCCGCCGAGGCGACCGGAATCGGCGAGGCCGCCCTGGAAGCCGCCATGGTCGCCGACCCGCACATCACCGTCAAGACCGACGTCGAGCGCCTGCTCACCTCGCCGTCACTCTCACCGAAGGTGAGCGTCTCCGGCCACGTGTACGACATCGCCACCGGACGCGTCACCACCGCCGTCGACGCCCGGTACCCCTAGCGGCGTCGCACCTCCACCGCCCGCCCGGCGCCGGCGGGCGGGCGGTGGAACCGCCGCATCCCGAACGGGTCCCGGCTGGTGAGCCTCGATCGCGTCAACGAACCCGGACACCGTCGATGATGACAGCACGCGGCGAGGACAGGACCGCGAGATCGTCGCGAGGATCGTCCTGGTAGGTCACCAGCGTGGTCGCCCGGCCGGCCTGGTCGAAGGGCTCACCGAGGAAACGGTACCCAGTCGTGGTCGCGGCCTCGAGCGCGGCGGATGGCTCGAGTCCGTGTTCGGCCAGCAGCGCGACCTCGCGGGCTAGGGTGCCGACGGTGTCTGTCCCGGCCAGTATCGGCACGCCGAGGCGGTGCGCGAGCGGGAGCAGCTCGGGGAGCCGCTCCCGGTAGCCGGCCACCCGCTGCCTGGCCGCTTCCGACGCGGTCTCGGGCAGGCTGAGCACCGCGCCCAACGTCGGCGTCCACGCGGCCCCGGACCGGGCCATCGACCGCAACACCGATTCGTCGATCGCGGTGCCGTGCTCGACGGAATCCACGCCCGCCCGCACCAGTTCTGAGACGAAATCCGTGGTGACGTGGGCGGCGACCCGACCCCCGGCGGCGTGCACGGCGGCGACCATCGCCGCGATCGCCTCGCCGGAATACGTCAGGCCGGGCGGCCCCGATGGCTTCCCGTCGGCGACCGGCGGGAAGTCGGCGATCACCTTCACCCACCGTCCGCCGCGCGCCAGTTCGGCCAGAGCCAGTTCGGTCAGCCGCTGCTCAGGTACCCCTTCGGGCAGCAAGGCCGGGAAGTACCGCCCCTCCGGGGCCAGGAACCGTCCGGCCGCCTGCAGGCGCGGCATCCCCGGAACCAGGTCAAGTTGCAGCACCGACCCTCCCGGTGACCCGGTATCGCGCACCAGGCACACGCCGGAGGCAGCCCACGCCGCCAGCACGTCGAGCGCCTCGGATCCGCTCAAGGCGACCGGCCACCCGGCCTCCGAGCGCACCGAGGGATGGGCGTGGGCATCCACCAGGCCCGGCACCACGTACCGGCCTGGCAGCCGCTCGGCTCCGGGGACCGGCTCGGTGACCAGGCACCCGGCCGCATCCACCCACAGATCAACCGGCTGGTCGCCCTCTGGCAGCCGAACCGCGTGCACCGCCCACGCCATCCGGACATTATCTCGCCCGACGCCGCACGCGGACTACTCGCCGCCGCCGTCCCGCCGAAAGTACGAGCGAAGCCAGGAAGGCATTCGGAGCCTCGAAAGCTTTCAGTAGTCGAAGTCGAGATCGTGCAGGCTGGCTCCGGGCAGCCACTCATGTCGCCGTGCCGCCAGGTCCATCGTGAGGTCAATGTGCCCCCCGAGTGTCCGGAACCCGGCGGCATGGAAACGGCGGACCGCGGCGACGTTGCGAGCCACGGGGCGGATGGCCAGGTACTCGTAACCACGGGCACGGGCCTCCTCGGCCACCCGGCCGATGAGCATGCGGCCAATACCCCGATTCCGAGCTGCCTCAGCGACGACGACCGGCTCGACTTCTCCGCTCGTACCCCGGTCGAACAGGCCGGTCAGACCGATGACCTTGCCGTGGGACTCGGCCACCCAGGATCCCATCCGCTGCGAGGTGGCGAGGTAGTCATCGAATCCCGCTCCAGGATCGTCTCCACCGATCGAAGGGTCCCCGTAGATACCTCGGTGGTACTCCGTCAGCTCGTTCCACAAGGATCGGCAAGCGCCGTAGTCGCCTTCGGCGTAGTCGCGAACGATGACCTCGGACATGGCTGGCGAGCCTGGCTGCCGCAAAACCGTCATGGCCTCATGCTGCCAGGCGCTCCTGACGCCGGATGCTGCCAGGCGCTCCTGACGCCGGGGTACGGCTGTCCGCTGGCTGAGCGAAAACGGACACCAGTCACCCCGGCCCCGCCCGCACCAGGCCGTATGGCGTGGATGCCACATCCACGTCGCATCAGTAGCCCTGTGTCAAGCTGCCGTGGGTTTTTCTTCGGCGAGGATGCGCTGGAGGGCTTTGTGGCGGGCTGGGTCGTAGGCAAGGCCGTCTTGCCAGCAGTGCCAGATGATGTACAGCCAGGCG
>Ga0318568_10001054_pt1 | contig 11670 bp, 9 predicted proteins | sample GRESIP088b5f21_FD_203690 | JGI IMG/M metagenome (GOLD analysis project Ga0318568, IMG submission 203690) | Tropical soil microbial communities from Luquillo Experimental Forest, Puerto Rico - GRE.SIPMG.088b5f21 | ecosystem: Environmental > Terrestrial > Soil > Tropical forest > Bulk soil...
GTCCATTTCCAAATTTTCAAATTCTCAAATTTTCAAATTATGAAAAGACTCCTGCTCTTTTTACCGGTGGCACTTTTGGCTTGTTCTACTACAAAGCAAGCGAAAACCGCCAATGGAAATTCTACAGTGGTTGTTGACGGCAAACTTTGGGCCTCGGTCTATCAGCAACGGGCAGCCGAATACAAAGCGCTGTGTTTTCAGGCTTATAATATCGCTCAGCTTAGGCTGGATCAATCATTACAAGCCACCGGAAAGCCCAAAGCGGTAGTTACGGATATAGATGAAACGTTTTTGGATAACAGTCCTTATGCGGCGAAGCAATCTTTAAGTGGTAAAGACTATGATGCCACAACCTGGAGTGAATGGACCTCGCTTGGACAAGCAGATACACTTGCGGGCGCGCTTGGATTTTTTAAATATGCTGCGTCGAAAAATGTGGAAGTTTTTTACATTACCAATCGTGAAGAAAATGAAAGAGCGGGCACACTGAAAAATCTTCAAAAGTTTGGATTCCCGTTTGCGGACGATGTGCATTTGGTAATGCGCCAGCCGGGCAGTTCTTCCAGCAAGGAGTCGAGAAGACAAACTGTTTTGCAAACACATGATATTATTCTTCTGCTGGGTGATAATCTTGCTGATTTCAGCTCGTTGTTTGATAAGAAGAATGAAAATGAACGTAGCGCAAATGCTGCCATGAGCGCAGGAGAATTTGGCAAAATATTTATTGTACTGCCTAATCCGTCCTACGGCGACTGGGAGGGTGCTTTGTACAACTACAATTACAAATTAACAACTGCGCAAAAAGATTCTGTTGTGAGGGCGAACGTGAAAGGATTTTAGAACGGAACGCAGATTGTCATGATTTTTATGATTTAATATTTGAAGTTTGGATGAAACACAATGGGTCGAATATCAAATATCTAATCCCCAATAAAAAGATTATAACAAATCATGACAATCATGAAAATCTGCGTTCCTGCTATCTATTGCTGTATACCGGTATTTTCACATCGTGATAAAATAAAAATATCCAACCCTCGTCGTTGCCTTGTTGCCACCATTTTTGCCTGAGTTCCATGCAAAGCTTTCCATCGTAATCGTATTTCGCCACAAACTTGCTTTTCATTTGTTGCAGTTGCGGAGCAACGTCTGCACCAAAGAAAACTGTTTCTCCTCCATCAACAATCCAAAACACCTGGTGGTATGGGCAATGCGCACCGGTTACCTGGTATTTGATATAGCTGTCGATCACCCCATCACCGTCGAGCCATTTTACGTTAGAGGCTTGCTTTAAACAATCGAAGTCTTCTGTTAAATAAGACGGCGCACCTTTTTCAAATGCGTATTCAAATTCCTTTTTTTGAATGTAGTAAGTAGCGTTGGGAAAACTCAATTCTCTTGCATTGCCATTATCAATTTCTCGACTCACGCCGCCCGCATGATCTTTGTGTAAATGCGACATCAATACTTTCGTAACATCGGATGGATTGATGCCAGCATTGGCGAGGTTTTGGTGCAATTGTAATTTGCCATCTTTTTCAAAACCCAAACCCGCATCAAGCAACAATACATCTTCTGAAGTAATGACAACGAACGGCTGTACTTCTACGAGCAAACTCCCAACAGCACGCTTTTGCAGATCATCATTCTCCGTATCAAACGGCACAAAATGCTTTGTTTTATCTATGGAAAAACTCCCCTCTGACAGTGGTATTACTTTCATTCAATTAGGAATTAGGAATCAGGAATCAGGAATTGGTTGAAACTCCTTCGTCGCTAATTCAATTTCAATTTTCACGTTACAATCACAGGCAAATGCAATTCGTGTGTGCTATTCATTTTCAATTTGCAATCAAGGGCGAATGCAATTCGTCTCTAGTCCATTTTCAATTTTCAATTTTCAACTACCTCAAAACCATCTGCCTGTCGGCATCAAGGCGAATAAGAATGAACAATATGATTGTAAAGGTAAGCAATGATGTTCCTCCATAACTAATGAAGGGCAATGTAATACCAATTACAGGCGCGAGACCAACGGTCATGCATACATTGATGGCAATGTGGAAGAATATTACGGAAGCCACGCCATACGCATAGGCGCGGCTGAAAACACTTCGCTGTCGCTCGGCTATCGTTACGATCCGCATTAATAATAAAAAGTATAACCCGAGCAGAGCAAAGCTTCCAAGGAATCCAAAGCCTTCACCGATGGTACAGAAAATAAAATCAGTCCGTTGTTCAGGAACGAAATCGTATCTCGTTTGTGTACCCTTCAATAAACCCTTTCCAATTAAGCCACCACTACCAATGGCAATTTTACTTTGCTTCACGTTGTAGTCGCCGTCATCTTTTTTCTTTCCGCCGTTTGCTTCAAGGTCTGCAACATCTGCTGCATTTTTTGGTACGTATTCTTTACCAATCGTATCGTAGATACGCTTTACCTGATAAGGTTTAAACACATGGTCAAACATGAATGGCACCGCAAAGCGTTGCACACCAACACATCCCACCCAAATGCCGATAATAAGAAACAGCGTTCTCCGCCTGCGTTTAATCTGTTTCCTCATTATATAAATGCATAGCAATGCAATGGCGGTTAAGATGATCGCAAGAGTATTAGGATCCATGACCAACGTTGCTACTACCAACACAGCAGCAGAGAACCCTATGATCAAAATGCCCGCTGGCAATCCTTCCCGGAACATTACAAGGAAGAATGAAAAGTATACAAGCGCCAAACCTGTTTCGTGTTGTGCAATGGAAATGAATCCCGGCACAAGGGCGATGGCTGCGGCGATTAATTGTGATTTCGTTTTAGAGAAATCTGTTTCTACACGCGACAGATATTTTGCCAGTGCTAGACTCACAAAGACTATACACAAGTCGGCGGGTTGCAATTGAAACGCACCGCCGATTTTTATGATGGATTCCGTTCCCTTAATATTTGTGTGAAACGGAAACACAAGCAACAGCAAGAACATACCCGCAGCATACCATAGATTGGCTGTTGCGGTAAAGAATTTACTATCTGTCAGAAGGATGAAAACGGCGACAACGCTTGCAATACCAAAGTATAATGTTTGCCTGCTATAATCTGTTTTTAACGAAAGAAACCCCTGTAATACGTTGTCCCCTTCATGATAGGTAGCCGCGAAAATACTCATTATGCCAACGCCGGTAAGTATGATGAACAACCATACCAGCAACCAATCTATACCTTTTGAAATCTCTGGACTATGCTGATTCATTGCGGCGGTTTAAGGATTTTGGATGATTTGTTTTTTCTGGATCTATCATGGGATTCAGTTGTGTAACCGGTAAGCTTTCCTTTTTAGGTAATGGTTTCACCGGTGCTTTTTTCGTAACTGTATCAACAATAACCGGAGGTCGGTATCCTCCTTTCAAATACTTTCGAATTGTTGCGCTGTCCTTTGTAAGTGCGAAGCGAGCGTATGCGCGAGCAGAATCGGCTTTATATTGTTCTCTCGGCAAATAGGCTGGTAAAAGATTGGCGTTGGAGATACGATCCGCTTCTACCTTCCTGTCTGCACGTAAACTATCGGTGAGGTATTTTTCAACCAACAAATATGCCATCGGGCCCGCCCATGTGGCGCCGAAGCCGCCGTTCTCAACAATTACAGCAACTGCTATTTTGGGGTTGTCTCTCGGCGCGAAGCAAACAAATACAGAGTGATCCTTCAATTTCGTCCTCTTTCCATCAAGACTTTTATAGTTCTCGGCTGTACCTGTTTTTGCGCAAATGTCGATGCCCGGTATCTTGGTAATTCGAGCAGCAGTACCAACGATAGTAACGTCGTTCATTCCTCCAATTACCGTATTGTATGCACTATCGGAAATATGTGTTAACACTTCGTGTTTTTTTCTATACAGATTCAACACAGTATCTTCTGCGGTTTCACCATCATAAGTTTTTACAAAGTGCGGTGGGTAATAATACCCTTTGTTTGCAACGATGCAAATGGCGTTGGCAATTTGCAGAGGTGTCGTCAACATCTTATCCTGACCAATTCCTATCGTCACCATTGTGCAGGAGTTCCAGGAACCTCTGTACTCTTTATCATATTGAGTTGTATCGGGGATGTTACCTCCATCTTCGCTTGGCAAATCAACACCGGTTCTATGACCATAACCAAATGCGTTGGCGTAGTTTTTCCATTTTGTTAATCCTTTACGAGGACTGTGGTATTCAGGATTATCAACGATCAGTCTGAAAGCATTTGAAAAAAACGAGTTACAGGAATGCGCAATCGCCAGTCTTAAATTAGCCGCGTGTCCAGGCCACTTTTCTGTACATTTTACAGGTCTGTTACACCCATAGTAAGCGCCTGAACAAGCGATTCCACTTCTTGGAGTGATCACGCCTTCATCAAGACCGATAAGTGCTTCAAGAGGTTTATAAGTTGACCCTGGAGGATATTGCCCCTTGATCGCTCTATTCAACAAAGGCCCACTTACATCCAAAACCAGCTTAGCATAGTTGGATCTTTTTTCCGGGCCGGTCAATAAGTTAGGGTCAAAATCAGGGCCGGACACCATTGAGATAATACCGCCGGTCTTTGGCTCAATTGCAACAATTGCGCCGACTTTATTTTTCATCAGCTTTTCTGCAAGCTGCTGAACTTCGACATCCATATAGGTCCGCAAATTTTTCCCTGCAATAGCCGCCGTATCATAAATACCATTTTCATATCTGCCCACCAACCTGTTCTTATTGTCTTTGATCATGTATTGCACCCCACGTCTTCCCATGAGCGTACTTTCGTAATACTGCTCAAGACCGCTTCTACCCACGTAGTCACCGAGTCTGTAAAATCCATTCGAGCGTTTGATGATAGAAGAATCCGCCTCGCCAATATAACCGAGAACCTGCGCACCGGTATTGAAAGGATAAACACGCACGGGCCTTTCCACCAAATCAAAACCCGGAAACTTCCACATGTTTTCATCCAATTTCGCATACATGTCTGCAGGTAAAAGGTCCCTGAACACAGACGGGCGATATTTACCATTTTTAAACTTAGCATCTGCCATTCGCTTGTCAAACTCTGCGGTATCTATTTGCAACAACATGCAAAGCAGCGACGTGTCAACGTTCTTTACCTGGTTGGGCGTTACCACCAGGTCATACATAATAGTATTGTTGAGAATTGCTTTTCCTTTACGATCGTAAATAATTCCACGACTTGGATATACCACTTTTGCAAAGACGGCATTGTTGAATGCCAGCTGCTTGTACTTGCCTGAAAACAGTTGCAAGTTCATAAGCTGGGCAATTATGACGATAAATATACCTAGGAAAATTAAGCGGATTATTGTGCTTCTGGACTGGTTAAACACGGACATATAACAAAGGTAAATGAAGGTTTGATCTGTTATAAACTTAGCACAGTTATTATTTTTTAACCCCGGAGCAAGTTATGAGTTTTGAGTTATGGGTTTTGAGTAGAACGCCTTATAACAAAGCGTTTCCAGCTTTAGATTGATTATCAAAAGAGCGTCAGAGAAACGGTTGCTCTTTCATTTTCAATTTTCAATTAACTCTCAACTTGTCGTTGAGGGCAAATTCAATTCGCCCCTACGCTGTATTCGTTCTGAACTTTTCCTTGCGATTAAAAAGCAATTCTGCTATAATGATTAACAACAGGCTCATTGCGGTGGTGGCCAGAATTTTTCCCAGGAAATAAAGGAAGTTTCCAAACTGTAACCATTCCAACAATACCAGGTAGATATTGTGGAGAAGGGTTAATATCACGACATATGTTGCATAAGGGGCCCAGCCCATACTTGTTATGGAAGGCGACGAATAGTTCATGTCTGCACCTTCCTGGGAGATCAAAATATTAATAAGGAACGGTCTTATGTAAGCGATCAAAACACAGGCTGCTGCGTGAAGACCGGGACATTTCAAAAACCAATCTAGCGTTAACCCAAATAAAAACGCCACAAACATTACTGCGGCTCTCGACATTTTGAAAGGCAACCACAAAACGTAAAGAAAGTAAACGTAAGGAACAATGTATTCATGCAAAGGTGGCACTTTGTGAAGAACGAATACCTGAACCAGTATAAACAGGACAAACCTGACAATATTTTTAACGGTTATACTCATTGATTTTTTTGTGTTGCGTCTTCCAAAGCTTTGCGTTCATCCAGCTGCAAGTTTTCCACCACATTGACGTATTGGACGTTGAAAAAGTTGGTAGCTGTGTTTAATTTTAATGTATAAAAGTTACTGCTTGGATCATTTACAATTTCTGCAACCGTTCCAATCATAATGTTTGGAGGAAAAATGGATGACAGATCACTGGTAAGCACCGAGTCGCCTTTAGCAATAGCAGCGCTTTTAGGGATGTTTTTAAGGAAAATATATTGAGGATTGGCGCCATCCCATTCTACGCGACCGCGATCTCCGCTTTTTTTCAACTTGGCATCTACTTTAAACTGGCGGTTAAGCACACTCATCACCGTGGAGAAATTGTCGCTCACATTCACAATTCGTCCCACAATTCCCTGTGGACCAATAACGCCCATGTCTGCGTGAACGCCTTGTTTGGCGCCTCTGTGGAGCATGAAGTAATTCGTTTGCGTAGTTACAAAACTACCCACCACTTTAGCTTCGTAATATTGATATTTCTGGTATTTAAGAATGCTGTCTACTCTTATTGAGTCTACCACAACTTTTCTTGTGGTATCGTAGCTTTCGTAGTTTTCCTTCAGCATTTTGCGCAGTTCAAGGTTTTCATGAACAAGCGCATCATTCGTTTTCTTTAACTGGAAATAATATTCCACGCTATTGTATTTCTGGCTAACCCTGCCAGTTACCTCGCTGGAGAAACCATTGAAAACAGCTTCATGATACTTGTTGAAACGAAAAAGAAAGGATAATGCAATTATCTGTAGCACCAGGAACAGTAAAAAGTTGGAGTACCTCCTAATGAACAGAAAAATATTACGCATAGAAGAGGAAGAATATTAGAAATTAGGAACTGGGAATTAGAAATTAGGAACCAGGAGCTAGCTTATAATATTTCTAATTCCTAACTCCTAATTCCTAATTTCTGAGTGTTATCTCATTACAAATGGGTAGCGATCGTAGTGTTTCAAAGCAATACCTGTTCCACGAACAACGCTCTTTAACGGATCATCTGCAATGTGTACAGGCAATTTGATTTTTTGAGCAAGTCTTTTATCAAGACCGCGAAGCAGGGCACCACCGCCTGTTAAGTAAAGACCGCGGCGATAGATATCTGAAGCCAACTCCGGAGGTGTTGTTTCAAGTGCTTTTAAAATCGCTTCTTCTATTTTGAAAATGGATTTATCAAGCGCTTCCGCAATTTCCTGGTAGCTTACCATAATTTGTTTTGGAATACCTGTTACAAGGTCACGACCGTTTACAGGTAAATCATCCGGTGGATTTTCAAGATCTTTCATCGCAGCACCGATCTGAATTTTGATTTGCTCGGCAGTACGCTCACCAATCAGCAAGCTGTGGTAGCGACGAAGCGCTTCCATAATGTCGGCAGTAAATTCGTCACCGGCGATACGAATACTTTGGTCACAAACGATACCTGCCAATGCAATCACGGTAATACCAGTGGTGCCACCGCCTATGTCAATGATCATGTTACCAACCGGCTCTTCCACGTCGATACCAATACCGAGTGCAGCAGCCATCGGCTCATGCAGCAAATAAACTTCTTTTGCGCCTGCTTGTTCAGCACTGTCACGAACCGCACGTTTCTCAACCTCTGTAATGCTTGAAGGAATGCAGATCATCATTCTCCAGCTTGGTGAAAAGATTGGTTTTTTTGGATAAACCATCTTGATCATTTCACGAAGCATTAATTCTGCCGCGTTGAAGTCAGCGATTACGCCATCTTTCAGCGGACGAATGGTACGGATGCTTTCATGCGTTTTCTCGTGCATCATCAGGGCTCTTTTGCCAACCGCAAGAACGTTCTTAGGGTTATTCCTGTCCAGCGCAACAATTGAAGGCTCGTTTACTACTACTTCATCGTTGTGAATGATAAGGGTATTTGCAGTACCCAGATCAATTGCAATTTCCTGTGTAAAAAAATTAAAAAGGCCCATGTTTTAAGAGTCAGAATTTTGAAAAGAATAACGCATGCAAATTTGATGCAAATAATTCGATTGACAAAGCAAAACCGCTTTGCTTCTCATCATTTTTTATTTTAAAGCAAAGCGGTTTGCGTTTTTCATGATTCTTAAGCAAGATAAGAAAAATGAATATATAATCATTTTATAAATCCAAGTCGCGATTCCATTTCCGGACTTAGCTCTGGAAGTTTTCTTCTTTCGATTAAAAAACTGGTGAGCCGCGCAATTTCTTTGAAAATATAATGCTTGTCCAGCGCGGCTTTCAGGTAATCTCTACCGGAACTGCCTCCAGTTCCCAACCTTGTTCCGATGATTCTTTGCACCATGCTCATGTGTCTGTATCGCCAAATGCTTAGTTGTTCGTCTATTTCCAGTAAGCTATTCAATAGTTGAAAAGGTAATTGCAAAATAGGATAACCACGATACAGCATGATGAAAAGCGCAGCTCTGTTCGCCTTTGCTGATAGTGTTCCATTTTCTGTTTTTGATGTATCGCCTTGCAGAAAAATATCATCGAAGAAAGCAAGGTTGCCAAATTCTGCTTCTGATAAGCTTTGGCGGAGGCATTCTCTGTAAGTGGCCCAGTAGGTATACGTTCCGTTTTCGCCTTCAAGTCCTTTAAAGTTTTTCCAGTTTTCCGGTTCATTGAAAAACGGCATTCTTTCCAGCCAGCTATTCACCAGCTCCAGTAAAGATTTTTCGTGTTCTGCAGCTTTGATTATTTCAACTTGCCGGGGTCTTAATTGCGCAGTGTAATATTCTTGTCCATGGCGATGCTCAAACTTCAGGCCTAGCTTGGCTTCTATCGTTTTGAATTGCCAACTCTGAAAACCGGATGCAGGTCGCAGCATGTCCCTGAAATCAAGAAAGTCCATGGGCGTCATCGTTTCCATGATGTCGATTTGATGGACCAAAACTTTTAAAATGGTTACGCAGCGGTTGAAACGGTGAACGATGGTTTGCAATTCAGGCGAATTGTCGTTCATGGGTTGATGCATGATGGCAATGGCAGAATCAATTTCAAAAAGCACCTGTTTGAACCATAACTCATACGCCTGGTGGATAATGATGAAAAGCATTTCATCATGAGCGTGCAAGTTAAGTTTGTCGCTTTCGAGTTCTTGTGCATTCAGGATTTTATCTAGTTGCAGATAATCGCTGTAATGCACTGCTTTGTTGGTCATGTTTAATTTAGTTTAGCAACGAAAATGTACGCTGTACGATGTACGGTGTACGAAATACTTTACTAATATACACCCAAACGACTTTCGTACATCGTACATCAAACATCGTACATTTTCCACTACATGAACTCATAACCTATATCCTTCCTGAAATACATTCCCTCAAACTCAATGTCAGAAAGGGTTTGCTTCGATTTATTGATAGCGTCGCTTATTGAATTGCCGTAAGAAGTAGCGCAAAGAACGCGTCCGCCGGCCGTAACCACTTTATGGTTTTGCACTGCAGTGCCGGCATGAAACACCATTGTATCATGGGAAACGGGTTTTCCACCCAAACCTTTTATTTCAAAACCTTTTTTGTAATCGCCGGGATAGCCGCCACTTACAGCCACTACCGTGCAGGCAACGCGGCCATCATGCTCGATTCTTTCGCTGCTCAGCGTGCCATTTTGCGTAGCGATAAAAAGATCTACCAGGTCATTTTTAAGTCTTGGCATTACTACTTCCGTTTCCGGATCGCCCATGCGGCAGTTGTATTCAATTACAAAAGGCTCGTTTCCAACTTTGATAAGGCCGAAAAACACAAACCCTTTGTAAGTGATATTATCTTTATAAAGCCCGTCAATAGTGGGTTTTATAATGGTGTCAGTTACTTTTTTCATGAAAGTTGCATCTGCAAATGGCACCGGACTTACGGCGCCCATTCCGCCTGTGTTCAGTCCTGTATCGCCTTCACCAATTCTTTTATAGTCCTTTGCTTCAGGCAGTAGCACATAGTTTTTGCCGTCGGTCAAAGCAAACATGCTCAATTCAATTCCGTCCAAAAATGCCTCTACTACTACTTTTTTGCTGGCATCGCCGAACTTGCTTTGCTGGATCATTTGCTCAAATTCTGTCAATGCTTCCTCATGTGACTGACAAATGAGAACGCCTTTTCCGGCAGCCAAACCGTCTGCCTTCAATACGATGGGCAAAGAGTGGTTTTTAAGATATTTTACGCCTTGTTCATAATTATGAGCATCAAACTCAGCATAAGCGGCGGTTGGTATATTATGTCTCTTCATGAAAGCTTTCGCATAAGCTTTGCTGCCTTCGAGCTTCGCGCCTTCGTGGGAAGGACCGATCACGGAAATGGAAGAGCTGTTTGTTTTAAAATAGTCGTACACGCCTTTTACCAATGGATCTTCCGGCCCTACAACGATCATTTCCACGTTATTACTGTCGCAAAACTTTTTAATGGCATCAAAATCTGTCGCTGAAATGGCCACGTTGGTACCGCATTGTGCCGTACCGGCATTTCCCGGAGCGATAAACAGTTTTGAGCATTTGCTGCTTTGAGAAAGTTTCCACGCCAGTGCATGTTCCCTGCCGCCTGAGCCTAAAAGAAGAATGTTCATTGAGTTGAGCTATTATATTTTAAGTAAATATGAGGCTGAAAAACGGAGCAAAAGTAGAAAATATATAAACGAGGCAACTTTATTTTGCTAAAATGGTGCCTGATAAAGGTCTCGGTTGATTACATGTTACAATTAATCTGTATTTTGGGCACTTTATCAACCTAAATTAAACGAGAACAGAAATTACGCCGTATGGATACAGCAGTAGCAACCAAGACCAGTACTCCTGGTACAACTAACAAAAAACACCCAAAAGGGCTCTATGTTTTATTCACCACGGAAATGTGGGAAAGATTCAACTTCTACGGTATGCGAGCCCTGCTTACCCTTTTCCTTGTAAATGCGTTGGCTTTTTCCGATAAAGACGCGGCAATTGTTTATGGCGGTTTTCTCGGCCTTTGTTATTTAACTCCTATGTTAGGCGGTTACATTGCCGATCGCTATTGGGGCAATCGCACATGTATTATTGCCGGAGGTTTGATTATGGGTGTTGGGCAGTTATTATTATTTGGTAGCGGTATCATTTACCAAACAAATGTTGAAACTGCCAAACTACTGATGTGGACAGCTCTTTTTGTTATTATTATTGGAAATGGTTTTTTCAAGCCGAATATTTCTTCAATGGTTGGTCAACTGTATCCAAAAGGCGATTCACGGCTTGACTCTGCATTCACGATTTTCTACATGGGCATCAACATTGGTGCATTTTTGGGAATATCTGTTTGTCCAATATTGGGCGATGTGAAAATTGGCGATGTGCGTGTCGTTGAAGCTTTCAAATGGGGTTTCTTAGCAGCGGGCCTTGCCATGTTCTTGGGAACAGTTGTTTTCTTTTTCCTGAAAAACAAATATGTTGTAACTCCTGACGGAAAGGCAGTAGGAACGAAGCCGGTATTAACTGCTCAAAAAGATAATGTGACTGGTGAGTCCGAAAAAGCACACTTTACATC
>Ga0318568_10001061_pt1 | contig 11646 bp, 5 predicted proteins | sample GRESIP088b5f21_FD_203690 | JGI IMG/M metagenome (GOLD analysis project Ga0318568, IMG submission 203690) | Tropical soil microbial communities from Luquillo Experimental Forest, Puerto Rico - GRE.SIPMG.088b5f21 | ecosystem: Environmental > Terrestrial > Soil > Tropical forest > Bulk soil...
ATACTTACGTTGACTGACGGGTCTATCGTTGTATTAGATAATGCTTCTAATGGAGTAATTCGTCAACAAGGCGGCGTTAAGATTCAAAAACTTCACAGTGGTTTGCTGGCATATGCGGTAGATGGAGCAAAAAATGTTTCCAAAGCAGATATTGAGTATAATACTATCGCAACTCCGCGTGGCGGGCAATATCAAATAACCTTATCAGATGGAACAAAAGTGTGGCTCAATGCGGCATCTTCCATTCATTTTCCTGTTGCGTTTGTGGGCAATGAAAGACGCGTAGAAATAACCGGAGAAGCTTATTTTGAAGTTGCAAAGAATAAAGCCATGCCATTTAAAGTTAAAGCAGCTTCAGCAGAGGTAGAAGTATTGGGAACTCATTTTAATATTAATGCTTATGATGATGAATCTTTCATTAAAACAACATTATTGGAAGGAAGTGTAAAGGTTTCGGCTGCCAACACGGGTAATAATTATAAAATACTCTCTCCCGGGCAACAGGCAAGCATTTCCGCATCAGCTGCTATTGCAGTAAACAATAATATTGATATGGAAGAAGTAATGGCCTGGAAAAATGGATTGTTCTTATATAATGGAACAGATATACATGCTGTTTTAAGGCAACTATCTAAGTGGTACGATGTAGATATTGAATACCGAGGAAATGTAAAAGCTCATTTTACCGGCCAGTTAAAAAGAGAGTTGTTTGCTTCTAAAGTGTTAGATAAAATCGCTTTAACGGGAGAAGTACATTTTACTATTGAGGGTAAAAAAATTATTGTTTCACCTTAAATGAACCATATATGTTAAGTAATGCGAAATATATCTCTACAATAAGTGGAGACGGATAATTTCAAAAACTTTAGTCAAAAGAAAACCGGATTTCGTTGCCGCGAAACCCGGTTGAATTTGAGTGCACAAAAAACACTATTGCGAATAATATCATTTGGTTAACTCAAACATTTCAAATTTATGAAATTAATTGCTCTTCGCAAATACGATTGCTGCGAGAACGAATTATTTATTAAATCTTTTAGGATCATGAAACTAGTTTTAGTTTTATTGCTTGTAACCTGTTTGCAGGTAGGTGCTAAAAGTTACGCTCAAAAAGTCACCTTACAAGGTAATAACATTCCACTTCAAAAGGTTTTTAGTGAAATACGAAAACAAACCGGATATAATTTTTTATATGCAGATGAGGTGTTGGTAACAGCCCAAAAGTTAAATATAGACTTTAAGAAAGCAAGTATAGAAGAAGTACTTAACTATTGCTTCAAAGATCAACCTTTAACTTATACAATCAATGAAAATACAATTGTTGTAAAACGAAAAGAAATTGTTGCCGGCCCCATAGAAGCACCTCCGATACCAATTAAAATAAGAGGTGTTGTTAAAGACGAAAACGGAAAACCGTTACCCGGTGCAAGTGTTTTAGATAAGTACTCAAAAATAGGTACAACCACCAACGATAATGGAGAATTTGTTATTACAATACCAGATTCAAAAAATATAATATTACAAATTTCCTATGTAGGAATGGAAAGCAAAGAAATTGCTGTTAAGGGAAACGATTTAATTAATGTAATACTCAAATCAACTATTGCACAACAACAGGATGTTATAGTGGTTGGATATGGTAAACAAAAAGCCGTCACTGTTACCGGAGCCATTAGTACTGTTTCTGGAAGAGACTTAACAGCTACTCCTGTTTCAAATATTACCAATATGCTTGTTGGGCGCAGTTCCGGAATCAGTGCTGTTCAGGCTAGTGGCGAGCCGGGACAAAATGCCGCTACTATTCGTATTCGAGGCATTGCAACGTTAAACGGGCAAGATCCCTTAATTGTTATTGATGGAATTCAGCAACCTGCAGAGCAGCCATATACTGTATTAAATGCAATGGATGCAAACGAAATAGAAAACGTAAGTGTATTGAAAGATGCCTCTGCCACGGCTGTTTATGGTATTAGAGGGGCTAATGGAGTGATAGTAATTACTACAAGAAGGGGAAGAATAAATAAACCTCAATTTAGCTTTTCGGCAAATAGCGGTATTTCTAAAGCAACATCGTTACTGAATACTATTGGTTCTTATGAATTTGCATTGTTTAGAAATGAAGCTGTAAAAGGTTCACAGGCATTTGGTAATCATACGTACGATAATTTATTGTTTTCTGATGATGAAATATGGAAGTTTAAAAATAACAGAGATTATACAGATGCAGAAGTTGATGCAATGAGCAACTTAACTGCAGACCAAAAAGTTCAGCTTAAAAACAGTTCTGCTATTTACTATACCAGCCATAATTATTACAGAGAACAATTTGGCGGAATCGGCAATCAGCAACAGTATAACCTTAATATTTCCGGTGGAACTGAAAAAGTAAAATATTTTACTTCTTTAGGGTATTACCATCAGCAGGGTATTTTAAATAATACCAATTATTATGGTTCCAATACGAATCCGGATTTTAAACGTTACAATTTCCGCTCAAATTTTGATATAGACGTAATTAAGAATTTTCAAATAAGTGTAAATCTTGCCGGGCAAACGTCGGTTGGCCTTGGGCCCGGGTATAATACTACCGCAACAAGCCTTTCTACAAGATATCAGGCAATTGCCCAAAGTATATTGGAAAATAGTCCGTTCTGCGGCCCTGGCATTGTAGACGGGCACTTAATAACCGGTTATGTAGGTACTGCAGGCACCGCTACCAACCCGTTGGGTGCAAAAGGTGCACAAAGTGGTAGTGGTACTACGCCACTGGCTGCATTACTTACTGGCGGTACATTAGCACAATATATTACTTCGCTTACGAGCAGCCTGTCTTTAAAGCATACTATGAATTACATTACACAGGGGCTTTCATCGCATGTTACCGTTGCTTATGATGATAGTTATACTAAAAACTATTCACGCAGAAATAGCGTACCTACCTATAGTATTATGCGAGATCCTGCTGACCCTACCAAAATAGTTTATATAGGCGGACAGTTAAGTCCTGCATCATTGTACGATAACTACAGTAATTCTACGTGGAGAAAATTTTATATAGAAGCTGGTATAGATTACAGAAGAACATTTGCCGGACGGCATAATGTTAGTGGCTTAATTTTAGCAAATGCTCAAAAATATACTGCCAATGGGATGTCATACAATACTCCTTCGGGGCTTATGGGGTTAGTTGGCCGTACAACATACGATTACAGAGAGAAGTATCTGGCCGAATTTAATTTAGGTGTTAACGGAACCGAAAATTTTGCAGAAAATAAACGGTTTGGCTATTTCCCTGCTGTTTCGGTGGGATGGGTTCTTTCTAAAGAATCTTTCTTCCCTGCCAACAAAATTCTTACATGGGCAAAGTTTAGAGCATCTTATGGTGAGGTTGGTAACGATCAACTTGGCAGCAGGCGTTATTTGTATTTGCCTAACACATGGGCTTATACAGGTAGTGGATATTACTATGGAAATAGCAATGGGTCTAGTTCTAACTCATATTATACCGGAGCTCTTGAAACAGCTTTGGGAAATAAAGACGTAACATGGGAAAGGGCTAAAAAATTAAATATCGCTGCAGATTTCAAATTTTTCAATAACAAGTTATCATTAACGGGAAGTATATTTTGGGAAAACAGAAATAATATTTTGGTTGCATTACAAACTATACCTGCAGTTTATGGAGTTGCATCTTCAAACGTTCCTCCTGCAAACTTAGGAAGAGTAAGTAATAAAGGCTTTGAAATAGAAGGTGGTTGGAATGATATAATTGGTAAGTTAAACTATTTCATAAAAGCTAACTTTTCTTTTGCCCGCAATAAAATAGAATATATGGCCGAAGCCCCTTATCCTTATTCATGGATGAACCAAACAGGCTATGCTATTGGCCAATATAAAGGATTGGTTACGGAGGGTTTTTACAATACACAGGAAGAACTTGTCAATAGGCCTTATAATACTTACGGTAATTACGTAAAATTGGGAGACCTTAAATTCAAGGATATTAACGGCGATGGCATTATCGATAATAAAGATAATGTTCCTATCGGTTACTCCAACCTGCCTCAAATTGCATTCAATATTACTATAGGATTTAATTACAAAGGGTTTGATGTATCGGCTCTTATGATAGGTACTGCAAAAGGCTCATTCCCCCAATCGGGATATGAATTGGCAAATCCGTTTAACAAAACTTACGGATCTGTTCAGCAATATGCTTACGACGGGCATTGGACAGCAGAAAAATATGCTCGAGGCGAAAAAATAACATATCCCGAATTTTCATTTACAGGTGGAGGCCCTAATACACAGTTTAGTGATTTTTGGGTTAAATCAAATTCTTTCCGCCGCCTCAAAAACCTTGAAATCGGATATTCCTTCTTAAATAATAAGATGTTAGAAAAAGCAAACATCAAATCGGTAAGAATTTACTTCAGCGGCAACAATTTATTTACCTGGGGATCGAAATTGGTTGAAGGTGTAGACCCGGAATTGTCTGATGCAGGAAGCTCTGCCACCAGCAGTAATGCAGCAGGCTATATTTATCCGATAACCAAAACGTACAACGTTGGGGTTAATGTTCAATTTTAAAGATTTAAAATAATTAAAATGAAAAATTTTAAATATATATTCATTATTTGTATTACCGTGTTTGCAATATCGTGCCAAAAAAGTTTTTTGGAAATGCCGGTATCAGGTACAACAACAGTAGATTCGGTTTTTACAACAACGGTTAAAGCTCAGAGTGCCATTGCCCAAGCATATAACCAATCGTTATCTCAGGGTCTTCCTTATCAGGGGGCGTGGAATGATTTAATACAGGAAACTATTTCAGGAGCTTTGGTAGATATAAGCAGCTGGGGTACTTTAGGCCGGCCAATAGCAACAACTACAGGGTTAACTGCCAGCGGTAATACAGAAGATACAAAGGGTTATGCTTATAATTTTACTGCAATTAGACAGGCATATTTGGTAAAAGAAAATATAGATAAAGTATCTGATATGTCTGATGCCGATAAGAAAATTGTTAAAGCAGAAATGCTGGCTCTTGTTGCTTATCGTTACGAACAGATGTTTATTATGTATGGTGGTGTTCCAATTGTAACCAAAACACTAAATTCTACCGATGATCTAAATATTCCCAGAGCTTCACTTAAAACTGTTTTAGATTCAATTGTTTCATGGTGCGATCAGTCAGCCGCAGTTTTACCTTCTCAATGGCCGGCTACATGGACAGGGCGAATAACCAAATCTGCTGCATTGGCAATTAAGGCAAAAGCTTTAATGTATGCTGCTCGTCCATTGTTTAATTCCGCTACCCCGTATTTGGATAACGCAGCAAATAATAACCTTATTTGTTTTGGTAGTTATGATGCCAACCGGTGGAAAATTGCTGTACAAGCTTGCGAAGCTGTTATTACGGAAGCGGAAACCAATGGAGGTGCACAAGTTATTAATACTGGCAATCCCCTTGCAGATTACGGTACTGCAACTTCTACACCGGGTAATATAGAAGTACTGCTTGGCTTTAAGATGGAATACGATTGGGCAACCAATGTACTTTATAACTTACACACATGGAACGGTTATGCTTTTGTATTAACTTCTAATTTTATAATCAATTATTACAAAGCAGATGGAACAGACCAGTCTTGGCCCGGTATTGGAGAAGTGCGTTCATTCTCCGATTATACAACGAGGATGAATCAAATGGAGGCTCGTTTTAAAGCATCATTTTGGGCTTATGGAATAGATGCATGGAATAATCCTAATGATAATAATTGGAGTAACAGTACTTTATTCAAAACAGGCTGGACAAGCCAAAATGGTTGTGCTCAATCAATAAAATTTTGGTACAAAGCAGGAACAAGAAGTTGGTTCGAATTCCCAATTTTTAGGCTTGCAGCTTATTATTTAAGTGCAGCCGAGGCATATAACGAAATGGGACAAGCTTCTAATGCATTAACTAAGTTAAATGTAATTCGCCGTAGAGCCGGGTTACCTGAAATTACAGAAACCGATCAAACAAAGCTTCGTACTATTATACAAAGAGAATGGGCAGCAGAATTTTTTAATGAAAATTACCGTCTTCATGATGTTAAACATTGGAAACTCCCCACTATTAGCAATGGAATTATAGGAGGCCCTATGCGAATATTTGCATACAATAACCTTTCCTATATACAACTTACCGGTAATACTAATTATCAGGATTATGTGATTTATCAAGGTTTTTGGGCTCCGAGGCAATACCTGAATCCGTTTCCTCAAAGTGAGGTGAATAAAGGTACGGTAATTCAAAATCCGGGATATTAATTCTGCCAAGGTAGATTGGTAAACTGTTTATTGTATAAAAATATGAATAATGAAAAATAATAATATTAAAAAATACATCTATCGCATTTCCCTGTTTCAAATCGGTATTTTTTTCCTCATCTGTAATGCAAATGCCCAAAATAAAGTTGCGAAAGAAAATAAAGATTCATTAAGCGTAATTTCGTTAAATAAAAACCCGAAATGTATTGAGCCGGGAACATTGCTGCAGATAGATAAAAAAATGTCAACTGCCGCAGTTGCTGTTGAAAGTGGTGCTATTTTATTTAGAACTCCCGTAGCCAATATTACAAATACTTTATACGGAAGGCTTCCCGGATTAACCGTGCAACAACAATCCGGCGAACCGGGTTATGATGCAGCTTCTATGGCAATAAGAGGTGTTGGTACTTACGATAATTCCGGGTTAACTGTTTATGTGGATGGATTTCAAACCTCGCTATCTTATTTTCAGTATTTATCTCCATCTGAAATTGAGAGTATTGCTGTTTTAAAAGACGCGGCAGCCTTGTCAATATTTGGTATGAAAGGTGCAAACGGTGTTTTATGGATTACAACCAAAAGAGGAACGATTAGTAAACCCAAAGTGCAGTTTCAGATTGTAAGTGGAGTTCAGCAGGCCATGACAATAAATAAACCGCTCAATTCTTATGAGTATGCTAAATTATATAATCAGGCAATTAGTAATGATGGTTATGTCAACAACGCTTATCGGTATATATGGTCGCCAAAATATACGGATGCTCAACTGGCTGCATATCAAAACGGTACAGGAGTAAATGTAGATTGGTATGATCAGGTATTAAAAACCAATGCGCCTTATATTGATGGTAATTTGCTATTCAGCGGTGGAGATAAAACTACCAAATATGCAGTAGTGCTTGATTATACTAAAGACCAGGGATTGTATGATGTGGCATTGGGCAGCACTACATCCAACGCCCAAATTCAAAGATTTAATTTAAGGAGCAATTTGGATTTTAATTTCTTCAAAATTTTTGAAGCAAAAATTGATATAGGCGGAAGAATTGAAGACAGAAGATATCCTAACTACGCAGGATACATTTTGTGGAACGATTTGGCTTCGTATCCATCTAATATTTATCCTGTTAAAGATACGACAACCGGGCAATGGTCAGGTACAACTATCTACCCTAATAACCCTGTTGGAAGTATAAAAGCCCTTGGATGGTCGTCTTCACATGACAGAACATTGCAGGCTAACTTTAGTCTAAAAGAAAAATTAGATTTTATTACACAGGGGTTGTATTTGAACGAAGCTGTTTCTTTCAATACATGGACAAGAAGCTCTGCAAGTAAAACGGCAACTTATGCACGTTTTTATAATGGCGTTCAAACTACAACAGATAAAACTACTGATATTGTTGCAAACGGCACCTCACCAACCAATCAATACGATTGGAAACAGGCAACAATTACTTTGGGCTATAACCGAACATTTGGTTTGCATGATGTGGCTGCAGTTGTAAATTATTATGCAAGTAATTATTTGGTTGACTGGGGTACTAATCAGTTAGGATTAAATACAGGCAACAATATTTTTTATCATTACGAAAATATCGGAGGTTGTTTTCATTATCAATACAACGAAAAATACATTGCTGAATTTGGGTTTGCCATTAGTGGTTCCGATAATTATGCACCCGGTAACAGATGGGGTTTTTATCCTGCTATATCCGCAGGCTGGATTGTGTCTAACGAGAAATGGCTTAAAAATATTGAAACAATCAACTTTTTAAAACTAAGGGCTTCGGTTGGTAAAACAGGAAATGATGTATCTAATGTGGGAAGATATTTATACCAGCAATATTTTTCATCGAATGGAAGTTTTTATACGGGCAATAACGGTTTGTCAACTAACACAGGTTTGATTCAATCTTACGTTCCCACCGCTGATATTTCTGCTGAGAAAAGTATGAAGTATAATATTGGGGCAGAGGCAACAATATTTAAGAAAATGTCATTAACGTTTGATTATTTTATTGATAAACGCAGTGGTATTATAACGCAGGATAATTCTTATTTAGGAGTGTTTGGATCTACGGCTCCTTACCGAAATGTTGGAAAAGTTACTAATAAAGGCTTTGAATTGTCGGCTTCATTTATCGATAAAATAGGAAAGGTTGGTTATACGGTAGGAGGATATATTGCGTATGCTAAAAATAAAATTGATTACATGGCAGAAGTGCCGCCTGTAAACTCATTCAGCAAATCAACAGGGTTGCCAATCGGAACACCTATCGGACTTATAGCTACAGGTTTATACCAATTGAGCGATTTTAATGCAAACGGTACTTTACGTTCATCTTTGCCTACATCGGGCTTCGGTACGGTACAGCCAGGCGATATTAAATACAAAGATTTGGATGGTAACGGTGTAATAGATCAAAATGATGTAACAAACATAGGTAAACCATCTCTCCCGCAATTTACTTATGCCTTTAACCTTGGAGTAAATTATAAGAATATTGATTTGAATGTGTTCTTTCAAGGCGCAGGCAAAAGAGATGTAAATATTTATTCTGCTGCTTATGCACAAACTGTGGCTTTTGTAAATAATGGTAATGCTTATGCTATTGCACAAAATGCCTGGGCTTATTATCCATCGCAAGGAATTGATACAAGAGCTACTGCAACTTATCCGCGGTTAACTACAGTTGCCAATACCAATAATTATCAGAATTCTACTTTCTGGATGAAGAATGGCAGCTTTCTACGCATTCGTAATATCGAGTTAGGATACACTATTCCGGGTGAAGTATTGCAAAAAGCACATATTGAAAAATTGCGTATTTATATCAGTGCCGTTAATCCTGTTACGTGGAGTAATTTATTAAGCAATTATAATATCGATCCCGAAACCAATTCAGGGTATCCCGGATTAAAATCTTATAACGCAGGTATTTCACTTGTATTTTAATCAGAAAAAAAGTTAACAATGAAAACAAAAAATAAATATATATTCTTGATTTTATCAATACTGATTCTTGCAGGAATTGGTTGTAAGAAAAGTTTTTTAGATACTAAAATAGATACAGCACAAACTCCCGAAACTATTAATTCCAATTACAGCACTTTGGCCCAGTTTGCCGCAGCACCTTATGTTTATTTGAGAAATGAATTTTCTATTTTAGATAATAATCTTTTCGCGGCAGCAAGCGATGAGGCTGTACAAACGGCGGCATCGTCTAATGCCTCTCTTTTTAACAGAGGAAGTTGGAATGCAACTAATAATCCCGATAATTATTATGCTTCTTATTACGCAGGTATAAGAGCTGCTAATTATTTTATTGAAAATTCTGTCAACTACAAAACTATATTAGCCAGTAATAGAGATACATTCTCAAATTCCGGCAATATTAGTTATTATAATGATGTTGCCAGTATTGGTTGGTATCGTGCAGAAGCTCATATTTTAAGGGCATTCTTTTATTTCGAACTTTCCAAGCGTTACGGCGGGGTGCCTTTAGTTACTAAAGTGTTATCGGCAACAGATAATACAAATATTCCTAAATCGAGTTATGATAGTATTATCAATTTTATTGTAAATGAAGTTGATGCTAATAAAGACAGTTTACAGACTAACTGGAAAACATCTTCCTTTGCTAACTATGATGGTAGATTATCTAAAGGTCCGGCTCTGGCGCTTAAAGCCCGAGCATTACTATATGCGGCAAGTCCGTTGCATAACGCCACCAATGATGCTTCCAAATGGAAAAAAGCGGCCACTGCATTAAACGAGATAATTATTTTTGCGAGTGGTGCGGGTGGTTATGCAGTTACTACTAATTACGGAAATTATTTTCTTAATAACACTACATTAACTGATAACGAAACCATTTGGGCGGTACGGTATGCTGCCAATAATACACTTGAAACGAGAAATTACCCTATCGCAACAAGTGGTGGTAACAGTGGAATTACGCCCACTCAAAATTTGGTTGCCGATTATGAGTACAATGGAACTCCTGATCTTACCAACCCCTACAAAAACAGAGATCCGAGACTTGCTAATACTATTGTAACCAATAACAGTACATGGAATGGTAGAACAATTGTTGAATCTGCGGGCGGTACCGATGATATGGCCAATACCAATGCAAGTAAAACCGGTTTTTACTTAAAGAAGTTTTTGACAGATAATTTGAATCTTACTCAATCGCAGACAGTAGTACACAATTGGCCAGTGTTCAGATATTGTGAAGTTTTGTTGGAATACGCAGAAGCCATGAACGAAGCTTATGGCACAACCAATGATAATGGTTACGGTTTAACAGCATTAGCGGCACTTAATAAAGTTCGCACAAGAACAAGTGTTGCAATGCCGGCATCAACAACATTGGATCAGGTAACTTTAAGAGCCGTTATAAAACATGAAAGAAAAATTGAACTGGCTTTTGAAAACTACCGTTACTGGGACTTACTTAGGTGGAAAGATGCAGAAACTATACTTTCTCAGCCTATACAAGGTGTAAAAATAATAAAGAATAGTAATGGTACTTATACCTATTCATCCTTTAATGTTGAGAGCAGAGTTTTCGATGCTTCTAAAATGTACTATTATCCATTCCCTCAAACCGAAATCAATAAATCGAATGGAGTGTTAATACAAAATACCGGATGGTAAACTTTGATTAATAATGCATTTTCAAATCATTAAATAATTTATTTGTATGAAAAATATTTTTAAAGCTTTTTTTTCTTTTGGGTTGCTCATTGGCAGTATTGCTTCTTTTATTTCATGTAAAAAACCTGATAGTGAAATAGCTTACGGAATGGCTACAGTTTATATGCCTCAGGCAATAAATTTATCTGCGGGTGTTGATAATAATTATCCTGTGCCAAGCGGTACCGATTCAACTACTTATAATTATAAAGTTGATGCCGTAAATAAAAAACTGAATATTATACTGGGTGTTTCTGTCTCCGGCGAAGCTGCATCTGTGGGCTATACTGTTAACATCAAAACAAATGCCGATACGGTGAACCAATTAATTGCCAACGGAACATTAGATGCATCAACAGTACTTATGCCTGCGTCTATTTATTCATTGCCAACACAAGTCTCTGTTTTGCCGGGAGCAAGAGGTAACACTTTTTATCTTTCTGTAGATATTAATCAGTTAAAGGCAAATTATATGGGTAAAAAACTGGCACTTGCAGTAAAATTAAGTGATCCTACAAATTATGCTTTGAATGAAAGCATCTCTAAAGCTATTGTTATTGTAAATGTAAGCTCATTAAACTTATAGTATTTACGAGGCTTAACAGCCATAGTCCTTACTATTTGAT
>Ga0318568_10001062_pt1 | contig 11642 bp, 7 predicted proteins | sample GRESIP088b5f21_FD_203690 | JGI IMG/M metagenome (GOLD analysis project Ga0318568, IMG submission 203690) | Tropical soil microbial communities from Luquillo Experimental Forest, Puerto Rico - GRE.SIPMG.088b5f21 | ecosystem: Environmental > Terrestrial > Soil > Tropical forest > Bulk soil...
CCAAGGCCCTCGCTGAGCGGATGCACGCCGGCCTTGCCGCCCGGGGCCTTGCCTGCGTATGCGTTCAGGTGCAGGCGATCAGCGAGGACGGGCAGGAACACGCGAGGCTGTGGCGGCACGACGGGCTGCTGTCCGCCTTGGCGGTGGCCGAACGGGTCCGCTGGCAACTGGCCGGCTGGCGCCCGGACGGCCCCCGGGACCCGGACGGCCCCGGGGACCCGGACGGCCCCAAGGACGAGGCAAACCTCGGGGGGATCGTCCTGCTCCGGCTGACCCCCGATCAAGTCGTCCGTGCCCACGGCCGCCAGCTGGGCCTGTGGGGTGACGCGGTCGTCAGCGACCGGGTCGCCCGCGCCGCCCTGCGGGTGCAGGCCATGCTCGGCCACGGTGCGGTCACGCGCCCGGTCCCGGCCGGCGGCCGCGGTCCCGCCGAGCAGGCGACGCTGGTCCCGTTCGGGGACGCTCGCGATCCGGAACGCCCGCCCGACCGGCCCTGGCCGGGACGGATCCCCGTACCGGTCCCGGCCACCGTGTGCCAGGACCCGCTGCCCGCCAGGGTCACCGACGCCGCCGGGGCCCCGGTGACGGTCACCGGCCGCGCCCGTCTCTCCGCTCCCCCTGCCCGGATGTCGGCCGGCGGGGGGCCGTGGCTGGCGATCACCGCCTGGGCCGGCCCCTGGCCCGTTGCCGAACGGTGGTGGCGGCCGCAGGCCGCGCGCAGGCGGGCCAGGTTCCAGCTGGTCACCGAGGACGGGACCGCCTGGCTGGCCGCGGTCCAGGACGGCCACTGGCAGATCGAGGCCAGATATGACTGAGGCCACCCGCTGCCAGCCGACCATTGATGATCATGGTGTTTTGGCTGCTCCAGCGGCCAAAACGCCATGATCATCACGGATCTCGCCCGGCCTGGTGTGAGAGAGGCGGATCATGGGGTGGGATAACCCGCCGGTCCCGTGGCGGGAACTGCAGCGGCGGCTGTCCTGGGGCACGGGCGAGCCAGCGGAAGACGCCGAACCGGGCCGGCCGCCGCGCGGGGTCATCCACCTCCCCACCCCGGGACGCGGCCCGCCGTGGGCCGAGCTGCACTGCCACTCCTCATACAGCTTCCTCGACGGCGCCTCCAGCCCCGCCGAACTGGTGGCCGAGGCGGCCAGGCTCGGCCTCGAAGCCCTGGCCGTCACCGACCACAACGGCATGTACGGGGTACCCCAGTTCGCCCAGGCGGCCGCCAAGCTCACCGAGCAGACGGGCGTCAGGCTCGGCACGGTCTTCGGCGCGGAGCTGAGCGTGGGCGCCGGAATCGAACGGGCGGGTGCCCCGGACCCCGAGGGCGGGCATCTGCTCGTGCTCGCGCGGGACCCGGACGGGTACGGGCGGCTGTGCTGGTCCATCAGCGTCGCCCAGCTTGCCGGGGGCACGAAGGGCCGCCCCGTCTACGACATGGAGCAACTCGCCGGAAACCACGGCGGCCACTGGGTGATACTGACCGGCTGCCGCAAGGGCGCGGTCCGCGCGGCGCTCACCGCCCGGGGCCCCGGGGCGGCCCGTGAAGAACTCGGAAAGCTCCGCGACGCCTTCGGCCGCGACAACGTCGTGGTCGAGCTGGCCGGCCACGACCTGCCCGAGGACGACGAGCGCAACGATGCTCTCTACGAACTGGCCAAGGCCACCGGCACCACCGCGATCGCCACCGGCAACGTGCACTACGCCGCCCCCAAAGACGCCCGCCTCGCCGAGGCGCTGGCCGCCGTCCGGGCCCGGCGCAGTCTGGACGAGATGGACGGCTGGCTGGCCGCCTCCGGCGGGGCGTACCTGCGATCCGGCGCGGAGATGGCGCACCGGCTGTGCCGCTACCCCGGCGTCGTCGAAAACACCACAAGGCTGGCCCGCGACTGCGCGTTCGAGTTCGGCGTGATCGCGCCCAAGCTCCCCGAGTTCCCGGTCCCCGGCCGGCACACCGAGGGGACCTGGCTGCGCGAACTGGTCGCCAGGAAGGCCCTGCACCGCTACGGCCCGCGGCACGCCGAGCGGGTCAAGGGCGCCCACGCCCAGATCGCCCGCGAGCTCAAGGTGATCGAGGACCTGGGTTTCCCCGGCTACTTCCTGATCGTCTACGACATCGTCAGGTTCTGCGAGGAAGCGGGCATCCTGTGCCAGGGCCGCGGCTCGGCCGCGAACTCGGCCGTCTGCTACGCGCTGGGGATCACCAGCGTCGACCCCGTATTGCACAAATTGCTTTTCGAGCGGTTCCTCTCGGCGGGCCGGGACGGGCCGCCCGACATCGACCTGGACATCGAGCACCGCCGCCGCGAGGAGGTGATCCAGTACGTCTACGGCAAGTACGGCAGGGACAAGGCGGCCCAGGTGGCGAACGTGATCACCTACCGGCCGCGGATGGCGCTGCGGGACGCGGGCCGCGCCCTCGGCTACGAGCCGCAGCAGCAGGACAAGTGGGCGAAGCAGGTCGGCCCGAGGGAATACGGGCCTGGCCAGCCGATCCCGCCGGACGCGGAGGTCCCCGAGCCGGTTGTCGCGCTCGCCGCGCGGATGCAGCGGCTGCCCAGGCACCTGGGCATCCACTCGGGCGGCATGGTGATCTGCGACCGGCCGGTGGGGGAGGTGTGCCCGGTGGAGTGGGCGCGGATGCCGGGCCGGTCGGTGCTGCAGTGGGACAAGGACGACTGCGCGTTCGCCGGGCTGGTCAAGTTCGACCTGCTGGGCCTGGGCATGCTGACCGCGCTGCGGGACTGTTTCGAGCTGGTGGCGGCGCATTACGGGATGCGCTGGAACCTGCACTCGCTCCCGCAGGAGGACCCCGGCGTCTACGACATGCTGTGCGCGGCGGACACCGTCGGGGTGTTCCAGGTCGAGTCCCGCGCCCAGATGGCGACGCTGCCGCGGCTGCGGCCGAGGAAGTTCTACGACCTGGTGGTGGAGGTCGCGCTGATCCGGCCGGGCCCGATCCAGGGCGGCTCGGTGCACCCGTACATGCGCCGCCGCCACGGCGACGAGAAACCCACGCTGCCGCACGAGTCGATGCGCCGCGCCCTCGGCAAGACGCTCGGGGTCCCGCTGTTCCAGGAACAGATGATGCAGCTCGCGATCGACTGCGCCGGGTTCAGCCCCGCTGATGCCGACCGGCTGCGCCAGGCGATGAGCTCCAAGCGCGGCCCGGAGCGGATCGAGGAACTGCGCGAGACGATGCTGACCGGGATGGCCGCCCGCGGCATCCCCGGCGAGGTCGCCCGGGACATCTACGCCAAGGTCCTGGCGTTCTCCAGCTACGGCTTCCCCGAGTCGCACGCGATCAGCTTCGCCTACCTGGTCTACGCGAGCGCGTGGCTGAAGTGCTACTACCCGGCGGCGTTCACCGCGGCGCTACTGCGTGCCCAGCCGATGGGCTTCTACTCGCCGGCCAGCCTGATCGGCGATGTGCGCAGGCATGGTGTACGGGTGCGCGGCGTGGATGTGAACGCCAGCGGGATCCTCGCCACCCTTGAGACTCCGCTTCATAACGATCAGCCCGCCATGCCCCGCGGCCCGGGCGCTGAAGGGCTCCGGGGTACCCAGGAGCCGGCAGGCGCCCGAGAGCGGATCCCGTCCGGCGGGCACCCAGTGCCGGGGCAGCCCGCGATCAGGCTCGGCCTGGCCGCGGTGCGGAACCTGGGCACCGAGCCGGCCGCCCGCATCGTGGCCGGCCAGCCGTACACCGGTCTGGAGGACTTCGCCCGCCGCACCGGGCTGCCGGCCAGGGCGCTGGAGGCGCTGGCCATGGCGGGCGCATTCGGCTGCTTCGGGGTGCCGCGGCGGGAGGCGCTGTGGGCGGCGGGGGCGGCCGCCACCATCCGGCCCGGCCAGTTGCCCGGTACCACCGTCGGCCTGGACGCGCCGCCGCTGCCCGCGATGACCGCGGCCCAGGAGACCTTCGCCGACCTGTGGGCCACCGGGACCTACGGCACCCATCCCCTGGAGCACGTCCGGCAGCGGCTCACGCAGGACGAGGTGATCCCGGCCGCCGCGCTGCGGGCCGCCCGGCCGGGCGCGGCCGTGGTGGTGGCCGGGCTGGTCACCCACCGGCAGCAGCCGGGGACCGCGCGCGGCGTGGTGTTCCTGAGCCTGGAGGACGAGACCGGGATGGCGAACGTGATCTGCCCGCCGGGGGTGTGGCAGCGCTACTGCCGGATCGCCATGGACGCCAGCGCGCTACTGGTCTACGGGCGGGTGGAGCGCCTGGACGGCTCGGTCAGCCTGCTCGCCACCCGGCTGCGGCGGATGCGGGTGGCGGCCGCCGCCCCCAGCCGCGACTTCCGCTGAACGTTGCCGCGAGATCAGGGAGGAGGGAGTGCCGGACGGCGCTGAGCCCGTGAGATCAGTGAGGGGTGCCGGACGGCGCTGAGCCCGCGAGATCAGCGCGAGGGGAGCGCGGGGCGCGGCCGGCGCAGCAGCCACTGCCAGAACGTCCGCCGGGGCGGGCGTGGCGGCCGCGCCTTGACTCTGCCGCTGCCTACCTTCCCCGACAGCTGGATGCGCAGCACGGTGGGCGCCTCGGCTGGCGGCTCGACCTTGACCGACCCGCTGCGGACCGAGATGTCGTCGGCGTCGACCACGATGCCCGGCTTGGTGATCAGGACCAGCCACCCGCTGTTCACCTCGACGTCGATCGCCAGCGCGGCCTGGGTGATCACCGCCTCGGTGAAGTCCAGCCTGACCCCGCCGCTGCCGACCTTTACCTCCATCCGCCTGGGCACCACCCAGCGGCCGTCCCGCTGGGTGCGGGCGCTGGTGACGTCGATGCGGACCAGGTCCTTCGGTTCCGCCGCCGCGGCGAGGCCGGAACCGGTCGGCAGGTCCTTGGTCAGCGCCGCGAGCTCGCCGTACGTGCGCGCTTCCAGCGCCATCTCGAGCCGGTGGTCAAGCTCCTCGGCGCTCAGCCGCCCGTCCCCCGCGGCCAGCCGGAGCACTTCGACGACCCGGTCCCTGTCCTCGTATGAGGCGCGAAACTCGTGCGCCGGCAGCTGCTCATCGCCGCTCCCGCGCGGCGTTACCTCGCCCGCCATGGCACACACTGTACGGCCGCGACAGCGGAGAGGATGCGTGGAACTCGCTGCTAGCCGGAGCCGGCCTGCTCGCGGGCCAGGTCCTGCCAGGTCCGGCCGCTGCGCACGCTCGCGGGGCGCTCCGTGGCGATGTCCGAGCCTTCCCGCGCGTGCTCGTCACGGACCTTGACCAGCACCCAGCGCCGTGGCCCCGTTCGGGTCAGCGCGAACCCACCGGCCAGCTTGCTGCCGTGCGCCACGAAGGACAGGTGCCCCGGCTCGTCCCTGGTGATCTCGGCCGGGCCCTCGTCCCAGATGATCACCGCCCCGGTGCCGCGCCGGGCATCGGGGTGCACGCCCTCGAACTCACCGGCCTCCAGCGTGTGGTCCTCGACCGGCACGGCCAGCCGCCGCACCGCCGGATCGAGTGATGGGCCCTTGGGCACCGCCCACGAACGCAGCACGGGGCCGGCCTGGAGCCGCAGGTCGAAGTGCAGCGTTGTCGCGTCGTGAAGCTGCACGACGAACCGGGACGCCGTCACGTGAGCCGGTCGGCGGTGAGTATCAGCGGGGTGTGCACGCCATGCCTGGCGCTCAGGTCGGCGAGGAAGGCGGCCAGCCACCCCAGGGCATCCAGCGACCACTCGGCCAGCGTGCCGCGGAAGGTGACCCGGTGATGGCCGGCTTCCACCTCGAAGGCGGTCGCGGGCGGCAGGACCAGATGATCGTCCTCGGACCACGACTCGCAGTCGAAGACCTCCTGGTTGATTTCCCGCACCCAGTGCCAGAGCGCCGGCGCTGCCGCGCCGATCGAGGGATCGGCCAGGCCGTCCAGCGTGATCCGGGCCGCTACCCGCTGCCGTGGGTCGCAGTCGCCGAACCAGTTGAGCGTGTCCAGCAAGGCACGTGCCGTCCGCAGGCTCGATGGCGAGGCGAACCGCGCGTCCGCGTCGGCGTCGTGCTCGGGCAGCAGCACCTTGACCGCGTCGAGGCGCAGCGTGCCCAGGCGGGCCATCACATCGCCCGCGCAGGCCAGGAACGGCTGTACCGGGAGCAGCCTCCCCTCGGCGGGCTCGGTGAGCGTGACCTGGAAGAAGGCGGCAAGAGGCCCCTCGCCCGCTGCCGCGTCGTTCATCCCCCACAACCCGCCGAGTTCGCCCTCCCGCGCCGGGGTGAGCCAGCCCATGGCCGCCGACCTGGCGTAGAACAGGCTGTACGCGTCCTGCGAGAGTTCGCCATGGGCATCCGGCCGCGGGTGCGGCGCGAACCCGCCGTACAAGGCCGCGTACAACGTCCTGGCGGCCCGAAGACCTGGCAGGGCGGCAGGCTCGGCGCTCAACTTAACCTCCGCGTGGCCTTGGAGCCTTCATCCACGGCCACCTGCCCGACCCTATCGCCCGCGTGTGACCAGGGCTTTGCCCAGATTTCTGGGGCGCCGGCGTTCTGCCTAACCGCCGGGCCCGCTCCGGCGTCTTAGGCGGCAAACGGGGTTAAGGAGGTTCCCATGATCCTTAGTGTCACGCGGCGAATCGCGGCCGCCGGAGTGCTCGCCGCCGGGGCCGGCCTGCTGGCCACGGTCGCGGTGGCGGGCGCGGCCGGCGCGAGCCAGCACAACGCGAGCCCACAGCACCGGCAGATCGGCGCCGCGGAACTGTCCGGATTCAAGGTGGTACTGACGGCCACCCGCGGCGCGGGCCAGCCGCCCACGGCCACCGTGACCGCGGCCGGATACCAGCGATCAGGTGCTGGCTGGAAGCTGATCGCGGTCAAGCGGGTCGGTGCGCCGAACCAGTGGTTCTGGTTCGCGGTGGACACCTGCTCGCTGAACATCACCCAGTTCCAGGGGGTGAGCCCGGTACAGAACACCGACTCGATAAAGGTCAGCCTGCTGGCCACGCCTGCCCTAGGCTGCACGCAGCCGATGAGCGAGCACTGGAAGCCGTAAACCTTACTAATCCAATGGCGGTGGTACATGGCGTCGAACGCGGTGCGGGGACGGAGCACGGCCCGGTGGGCCGGCGTAACGGTACTGATCCTTGGTGTGGCCGTGGCGGGTGCCACCCCCGCCGGTGCAGCGACCGGGCCCGGCCCGGCGCCCGCACACCCGGCCCTGCCCGCGTTCCCGGCGGGGGTGTGGCGGCCCGCCGATAGCTCCGGCCTCTGGGGGCCGCTCAAGGCCGGGGCCGTCAGCCCCGCCTCGCACGGCCTGCCCGCGCCGCCCGCCGGCCAGGCGCCGGCGGGCGGCCCGTGGCAGCTCCAGCGCAGCCCCAACCCGGTCATTCACAACGCCATGCTGGTGGCCGACTCCTGCACCGGCCCGGGTGCCTGCATCGCGGTGGGCGGCTACGAGAACAGGGCCGGCACCCAGGTTCCCCTGGCCGAGGCGCGCACCAGCACCGGATGGCGGATTCAGCGCACCCCGGTTCCGGCCGGAGCGGTGCTGAGCAACCTGTTCGGGGTGTCCTGCACCGCGGCGGGCGCCTGCCTCGCGGCGGGCTACTGGACCGACGCCGCCCTGCAAATTCACCCGCTGGTGGAGCGGTGGAACGGCACGAGCTGGGCCATCCAGTCCGTGCCCGCCCCGGCGGGCATCCCGCAGGCCGGGTTCTTCGCGATCTCGTGCGCCTCGGCGCGGGCCTGCACCGCAGTGGGCGCCGAGTCGAGCAGCACCGGCGTCACCACGCCGCTGGCCGAGCGGTGGAACGGCACGAGCTGGGTCATCCAGCCCATCTCCGGCCCGGCCGGGTCGCTGGCGAGCGAGCTACTCGCGGTGTCCTGCCCCACGGCGGCCGCCTGCACCGCAGGGGGTAGCGAGCTCAACAGCGCCCAGAAGCCGGTTCCGCTGGCGGAGGGCTGGAACGGCACGAAGTGGAGCGCCCAGGCCGTGCCCAGCCCGGCCGGGGCGGTCGGCGCCGGGTTCAGCGGGTTGTCCTGCAGTACGCCGGCCACCTGCGTCGCCGCCGGAAGCTACGGCAACAGCAGCGGCGCCATGGTGCTGCTTGCCGAGGCGTGGAACGGCACAAAGTGGAGCATCCAGGCCACGCCAAGCCCGGCCGGATCCACCGGCAGCGAGTTCCTCGCGGTGTCGTGTTCCGCGGCGGCCGCGTGCACCGCGGTCGGCGCCACCACGATCAGCGCACGAGCGGGCCGGAGCGCCTCCGGCGGCAGCAGCCAGACCGTGTCGCTGGCGGAGCGGTGGAACGGCACGAGCTGGCGGGTCCAGGCCACGCCCAATCCGGGCCGGTCCGTGGGCACCGGGCTCGCCGCGGTGTCGTGCAGCGCCGCGACGGCGTGTACGGCCGCCGGAAGCTACGACACGACCAGCCACCTCGCCCGGGCGACGGCCGCGGCCTGGGGCGGCAGGAGCTGGCACCGCCAGGCCACGCCCAGCCCGGCTGGTGCGTCGATCAGCAGCGGCCTGATCGGGCTGTCGTGCGCGTCGGCCCGCGCCTGCACCGCCGCCGGGTTCAGCACGGACAGGACCGGCAACAGCACGGCACTGACCGAGCGGTGGGACGGCACCCGCTGGCGGATCCAGCGATCCCCGCTCCCGGCCGGCGCGGTGTCGGCCACCCTGAACGGAGTCTCGTGCTCCGCGCCGCGCACCTGTACCGCCGTCGGCCAGTACTTCACCGCTGGCCAGCGGGAACTGGCGCTGGCCGGGCGGTGGAGCGGCGGCCAGTGGCGGCTGCAGGCCTTCCCCCGGCCCCCGGCCACCGCGCAGGGCAGCGAGCTGTCCGGGGTGTCCTGCCCCGCGGCGGGCACCTGCTTCGCGACCGGCTGGTACTTCACCAAGTCCGGCACGGCGGCGTTCACCGCGGCCTGGAACGGCATCCGCTGGCAGGTCCAGCCAGCACCAGGGCCGGCTCACACCGGTCACCTGATGGGGGTGTCGTGCTCCGCGCCGCGCGCCTGTGTCGCCGTCGGCGACCACGGCACGGTGGTCTGGAACGGCACAAGCTGGCGTTACGTCGCCGTGGCCGCGCCCGCCGGGTCCGAGGCCCTCGCGCTCAACGGGGTGTCGTGCACCTCGGCCAGCGCGTGCGCCGCGGTCGGCTCCTATTTCAGCGCGGTCGGCGGCCCGCTGACGCTGGCCGAGACGTGGAACGGCACCGCCTGGCGGTTCCGGCCCAGCCCCAACCCGGCCACCCAGGGCCGTAACCAGCTCAACACGGTGTCCTGCACCGCGCCGTCGGCCTGCACCGCGGTCGGCGTCGAGTTCGCCAGCGACTTCGCTCCTCCGGGGGGCTTCGCCGAAACCTGGGACGGCACCAGGTGGCGGCTGCAGCCGGTCCCGGCCCCGGCCGGCGCCGTGACGACCGAGCTGTTCGGCGTGTCCTGCCCGGTGCCCGGTTCCTGCACCGCGGTGGGCGACACGACCGGGCAATCGATGACCGGCGTGACGCTGGCCATGACCACCGCGGGTAGATAACGCTCAGGCGGGGCCGGGACCGGGGGGGAAACCCGCGGTCCCGGCGTCCCTGTCTCCGGGCATCGTCACGCCTCTTCCGCCGGGCCGAGCAGCCGCTCCGCGCCGGTCCAGCCGCGCAGCCCGCGCTCGATCACCTGCGCCCGGCCGGGGCCGTCGGGGTCGGGGACCAGCGCGCACGGATCGCGCCGGGTGAGATCGATCAGCACGTCCGGCGGCAGCGCCGGCAGCGGCCCGAGGTGGCCGTGGCCGCGCGGCTTCCCGCACGTCCTCGGGGCAGATACGCGGCCACGCCCCCGGCTTGGACTCGACCGCCTGCAGCATCGCGGCTCACCACCTAGCAGTTGCTTGGGGCCTGGTTCCCGGCGAACCGGGCGTCATCGTGGCTCGTAACCTCGCGGGCGGCAGTACCCGAACTGGCTACTCGCGAGTAACGTGGGATCCGCCCTAAATTACCGCGCGGTAGTGCGGTGCGGAAGGGGCCAGGCAGCAACCTCGGAGAAACCCATGACTGACGCGGCGAAGCCGTTCGGAAACAAGCTGGTCGTGGTGACCGGTGCCGGAAGCGGGATCGGCCGGGCGACCGCGCTGGGGTTCGCCGCCAACGGCGCCCGGGTCGTCGCCGCCGATCTGAACCTCGCGGCCGCCACTTCGGTCAGCGAGCTGATCTGCGGGCGCGGCGGTGCGGCGCACGCGCGGCAGGTGGATGTCGCGGTCGCGGCCGACATGGAGCGGTTCGCCAACTGGGTGCGCACCGAGGTGGGCGTCCCCGACGTGGTGGTGAACAACGCGGGGATCGCGGTGGTGGGCCCGCTGCTGGCGACCACCGAGGAGGACTGGCAGCGGATCGTCGGCGTCAACCTGCTCGGCGTGGCCCGCGGCTGCCGGCTCTTCGGCGCGCAGATGGCCGAGCGGGGGACCGGCGGTCACCTGGTGAACATCGCCTCGGCCGCCGCGTACGCGCCGTCGGCCTCGCTGCCGGCGTACGCGACCACGAAGGCCGCGGTGCGCATGCTCAGCGAGTGCCTGCGCGCCGAACTGGCCGGCGCCGGCATCGGGGTGACGGCAATCTGCCCCGGGTTCACCAGCACGCCCATCGCCAGGTCCGCCCGGTACGTCGGCGCTCCCCCCGGCGCGGAGGACGAGGTGCGCGAGAACGCGATCCGTGCCCTGCGCCGCCGCCGGTTCCCGCCGGAGAAGGTCGCGCTTGCGGTGATGCGCGCCGTGCTCCGCGATCAGCCGGTGGTGCCGGTGAACGCCGAGGCCAGGGTGCTCTACGCGCTGTCGAGGCTGGCCCCGGGCTCGTTGCGCGCGCTGGCCAGGCTCGAGGCGAAGCGCTCGCCGATGCACGCGGCGGCGAGCGGTTCGGCCCCGGTGCCGGCCCGCTGACCTGCGCTCACCGTGGGCCAGTCCGCGTTCGCCGTCGGCGGGGCCCACCGGCCCCGGCCCGCCGGCCTATTGGAAAAGCGTCAGGTAGGCGAGGCTGCCCAGGCCGGCCACGATGCAGTAGATGCCGAACGGGGTGAGTGTGCGGGTCCGCAGGTACTTGACGAGGAACCGGACCGAAAAATAGGCGCCCAGGCCAGCCAGCAGGCTCCCGACCAGGACCTGGCCGCCGATTCCGGCGCCTGCCGGGCCGAACAGCTCGGGCAGCTTGAGCACCCCGGCGGCCAGGATGGCCGGGGTGGCCAGCAGGAACGCGAACCGGCCGGCGTCCTCGCGGGACAGCCCGCGGGTCATGCCCGCGACCATGGCGACCCCATCCCTGCTGATGCCCGCTATCAGGGCGAGGCACTGCGCTGAGCCGATGAGCATGGCCTGGGGGAAGCTGAGGCTGGCCAGCCGCCCGTCGGACATGGCGACCGCGGCATGCTCGCGCTCGCGCTCGGCGCGGGGACCGGCCGAGTGCCGTCCCACGGTGGCCAGCTCGGCGTATTCCCGCTGCCGTGCGCTCTCCTCGTCGGCCTCAACGGAGGCGTGCCGCCGGAAGCGCTCCCCGGCGATCAGGATGAGGCCGTTGATGGTCAGGAACACCGCCGCCAGCTTCGGCTGGCCGAACACGGTCTGGAAGGTCTTCTGCAGCGCCAGGCCCGCGATGCCGACAGGTATCGTACCCAGCACGATCATCCAGGCGAGCCGCTCGTCGGCGGTGTACACCTCGCGGTAGCGGATCGAGG
>Ga0318568_10001063_pt1 | contig 11640 bp, 7 predicted proteins | sample GRESIP088b5f21_FD_203690 | JGI IMG/M metagenome (GOLD analysis project Ga0318568, IMG submission 203690) | Tropical soil microbial communities from Luquillo Experimental Forest, Puerto Rico - GRE.SIPMG.088b5f21 | ecosystem: Environmental > Terrestrial > Soil > Tropical forest > Bulk soil...
AAAACGTACAAAATAATTAAATTGTTAACTAATAATACAACGTATGAATCATCACTTAAGAGAACAAATGTTGATTGCGACTTTCTTAGATTTAAACTACAAAAAAATGTTTAAATTCTTGGTCTGCACAATTCTAACAATGATCATTACTATTGGTCATGTATCGGCAATTACAAGTAACGACGAAAATCTAAACTCAGAGGCTGCACAGCCGGAAGCAATAACTGTAAAAGGGCGTGTGGTTGATGAAAAAGGGGAGACGTTAATAGGTGTCAACGTCAAAGAAAAAGGAACTACTAATGTAGCAGTAACTAATAATGATGGAAATTTTACACTGAAATTAAAAGGTCAAAATCCTGTTTTGATTTTTTCGTACATTGGATATGCTTCACAAGAGGTTGTAGTTGGAAATAGTTCCTCCTTTGAGATTAAATTGAACAAAGACGACAAAAATATTGATGAAGTTGTGGTAATCGGATACCAGAGTGTAACAAAAAGAGATGTTCATGGAGCAGTTTCAAGTATCAGCATGAAAGATGTCAAGGGCGTTACAGCTCCTTCGGTTGATGCAATGCTTCAAGGGCTTATACCCGGACTAAATGTCCAGATTAATTCTGGGCAACCAGGAGGAAGAAATACTTTTAATATTCGTGGAAATACCTCTGTTCTTTCAAATACAGTTAGTTCTCCATTATTTGTTTTGGATGGTGTTCCTGTAGATGCAGACGTTGTCGGTTTTAGTACTACATCCACAAACTTCCTGACAAATATAAACCCTGCAGATATTGAGTCGATTGATGTGCTAAAAGATGCTGCTTCTGCTTCAATATATGGTTCAAGGGCAGCAAATGGGGTTGTACTTATTAAAACAAAAAGAGGAAAATCAGGAAAACCAAAGATAGCATTAAACCAACGGTTTGGTGTGTCAACAATACCGATGTTACCTAAAGTTTATACAGGTGATGCAGAGAGACGGATGAGATTAAAGATGCTTAGTTTGGGTGGCAATTATCAGAACCAGTCAGAAATGCCATTAATCCTTACCGACAGTTTGAATCCGGCGTTTAATAACAATACAGATTGGTACGGTTTGTTTTATCGCAAAGCTATTACACAGGATTATAACGTTTCACTTAGTGGTGGAAATGAGACGATGAACTATCGTACCAGCGTGGGTTATTATAAACAGGACGGAACAATGAGAGGCACTGGTTTTAACCGGCTTTCTTTCAGCAATAATCTGGTGAATAAAGTGGGCAGCCGTTTGACTTTTAATACAAATACAAGCTACACGCTTGGCTCAACCAAAGCTACCGCCGGAAACTCAGTAACCGATGCTGTTACTACGGGAAATCCGATGCCATCATCTTTGCTTTTCCTGAACGATGCGGATAAAGCAAGGTATTTGGGGGCTTATACTTCTATCAGGAATGATAATTCCGATCAATCGATAAGGTTATCGGAAATGGTCAATTTTAAAATCAATGATTGGTTGATGTTTAATTCCATGTCATCTTATGACAGTTATAATTCCAGATTAGATAAATTTAGCCCGGCATCAATATCTATTTACAATAAATCGGAAGCAAGTTCAACTGCCAGCAAAGCAGTTTCAACGAACTTTGAAAACTATCTCAATTTTGACAAAGTAATTAACTCTCACCATATTTCTGCAGTGGCAGGTACATCATTCAATCAAACAAAGAATTATTCGACTTATGCTTATGGTAGTTACATTCCTTCTGATCTTATTCAGATCGTTAGTGGTATGCCTCAGCAATATAAGGATGCATCTTCAGATTTTTATGAATCGAGTATGTTGGGGCTGTTTACACGTGCACAATATTACTACAAAGATAAGTATAGCGTTTTTGCTTCTGTCCGAAGAGATGGTTCGTCGAGGTTATCTAGCACTAAGCGTTGGGGTAATTTCCCTTCTTTTGGGGCTTTTTGGACAGTTTCGGAAGAGCCATTCATGAAAAACCTTGCAAATACTATTTCGTTTTTGAAACTTCGTACTTCTTATGGGCAGTCGGGTAACCAACCAAGTGGGAATCCGTACGGTTACTTTAGCCGCTATCAAATTTCGGGTACCTATGGTGGAGCATCTGCTGTTACCCCTAATTATTATGACGGGATTGCACAAAAAGATTTAACCTGGGAGGCAACAAAAGAAGTCAATTTGGGATTGGATCTTGAACTTTTGAAAGGGAGATTCTTCTTCTCTGCAGATTGGTACAACAAAGATATTGATGGTTTATACTATACTTTGGATATGTATAATACATCCGGATATGATAAGTATAATACCAACGCTGTAGGTGTTCGGAATCGAGGTTATGAATTAATGCTAAAGGCCAATCTCCTTTCAAAAAATGTCAAAAACTGGGATTGGTCGGTTAGGGTAACTGCCAGCCACAACAATAATATTATTACCTCTCTTCCCGATAACAATAAAACCATTATCGATAATATGAGGGTGCTTACTGTTGGACATCCAATTAATCAGTTCTATGTAGCTGTTTATGACGGAGTGTATGCAACCGATGCGGACGTTCCGGTTAATCCTTATACAGGACAAAAATATAAATCTGAAAATGGAACAGCATACAAGGCCGGTGACGCTAAGCTAAGAGACCTGGATGGCAATTATCAGTGGGTGTCTTATCAGGATAAAACAGCTGTAGGTAATCCGAATCCTAAATGGACGGGTGGTCTGTTTTCTTCAACAACCTGGAAGAACCTGACATTGGATATCCATTGCAGTTTTACATTGGGCAGACAAGTATATAACCAGGCGCTTGAAAGATCATTAACAGCAATGACTACAGCCGATGGAGCGAATGAAAATGGAGTTGGTTTTAGTAATACCGGTTGGGGTACAACCTGGTCAGGTGTAAAGGATTATGTGGCCAGAAGAATGTTGATTGATGTAAGTGGGCTGAATTATTGGACAAAACCGGGAGATAAAGCTGATTACCCCAATTTATCACCCTATAGCACAGTAGTTAATTATTACCCGAATAGTTCTATGTTCATCGAAAATGGTTCTTACTTCAAAATGAACAGCATTATGTTATCATACAGAATCCCGAATCTCCAAAAGTATAGGATAGATAATTTGAGATTCTCTTTAACTACTGAAAATATTTTTGTGATAAGAGCTAAGGGAAGTCATATTCCAGATCCTGAAAATGTGTCGTCTGATGGTATTTATACCGGTAATGGTTACGGCTTATCCCGTACGTTCACCTTTGGTTTGCAACTAGAATTCTAATCTACTTAAAGAAACTATTATGAAATATAATTTGATGCATTTTGCAAAAATAATTGGAGTGGCTGCTGTGACGTTGTTATCGTCATGTTCTCTTCAATATGATCCGATTAATACCCCGGTATCGGCAACCTACTGGAAAACTGAAGCCGATGCTAATGCAGCAGTTCTTGGGAGTTATTATAAACTTCGGGATGTACTGGATTTTGGCAACGGGCTTTCGTTCTTTACTTACGGAGACTTTACTACTGGAATTTTCATGACTAATTCAGCGTGGGATACCCATTCTTTTACCGGTGATTTTTCGTATTGGGGGGCTTCCGGTTATACTATCAGTAACTGGTCAAAGTTCTATAAGGCCCTTTTATCGGCTAATTTGGCAATCAAAAATATACCGAACATGCCTCTGACAGCTTTTGGCGGAAAGGAAGCAACACGTAATTCTTATGTTGGTGAGGCTCTTTTTGTAAGGGCTTATACATACTTTTATATGGCCCGGATTTGGGGAACTGTTCCGATGCTTCTCCAACCTGTGGAAGATGCCAGTGAAGCAATAAAAGACTATCCATTATCTACGGAAGACCAATTATTGACTCAGTGTGTTGCCGATCTTAAAAAAGCAGACAGTTGTCTTACCTGGCAGTCTACTGCCGGCAAAAAAGCTGTTCGTGCCAACCGGGCAAGTGTGAATGCTTTGTTAGCACACGTGTATATGTGGCGTACACGGGCTAATAAAACAACGATAGATAAGAATGACTTTGAATTGGCCATTAAGTGTATCGATAATATAGAAGAGAACTCTGGAGCTCAGTTGGAGACAACCGATAATTTGCTTGCTATCTGGAAAGGAGAATCAGTAGAGAGTTTGTTTGAATTTCCGTTCAAACTTGCCGATAAGGAAGGATTTGCCCAGAATGCCGGTTTTGCAGATCGCTTCTTAGGTTATCCTTACAATACCGATAGAAAAGATAATGGACCAATTTTTAAGTTTGCCCCTGAGTTTCTTAATTTATTTACGGAGCCAGACAAAGATGTACGGGTGGCTAAATTGTTCGAGAATTTTTACGATCAAAGTAATTGTTTTACACTCAAGTATAATAATATACAATATACCAATGCTGACAAAACTGCTTGGGAAACCGGAGGAACTGTTGTTATCTTTCGTTTGGCAGACATGTATTTGTTGAAAGCGGAAGCATTGATTAAAAAAGCAGCCCCTGATTTAGCAACGGCTCGTACGTATCTTGATAAAATAAGAGTTCGTGCGGGACTTGATCCATATGCAGGAGGAGATGCCTCTTTATATGAAGCTATATCGGATGAACGCGCACGCGAATTATTTCTTGAAGGACATAGACTTTATGACTGGGTACGTACAGGCTTTTATGTGACAAAATCAGTACAAAGTGTTTACACTCAGGATAGATATATAAATGAAGGTTATCTTTTTCCGGTTAATTATGATTTGATAATTGCTGACAAATACGTTCACCAGACTCCGTATTGGGCGGATAAAATGAATAACAATTGATCTTGTTTAAACTAAAATGCAGAACAACATGAAAAAAATAATATATGCACTTTTATTGCTGGTGACAGTATATTCCTGCCAGGACAATTTGATTGATGGTGGAGTATCTTCGGCAAATGTAAATAAAACGACCGTCGAATATTTGAATAGTAATGCCAAATTTGACACGGTTATGATCCTTTTCAAAAAAGCAGGATTGCTTGACCAATTGGATAAACCAAATTCGACTGTTTTTATTCCTACAAACTACTCCGTAAATCAATATATAAAACAGATTCAGGCTCAAAAGCAAGTAGAAATGAACGACGAGAACCTGAAATACACGTTTAATGATTTGATGAACGATTTCGACCTTTTTAAAGATTCTTTAAAAATGTATGTTGTTAATCAGTATATTGATAGGACAAAACTGGCTGCAGCCACAAATGGTGTAATCGAAACAAAAAGTCTGTTGGGAAATGATGTAGAAGTTTCACTTTTGTCGACAAAATTGTATACTGAGTGGTTACCGAATTCGGATGTTAAGCTTATTCATTATAAAAGCGTAATAAATGGACTTGACCCTGCGGATGATAGTACAACTCCTGTTGCGGATAGAGATGTAGACAATATTTGTCAAACAACCGGTATTATAACTACAACTGGCGTACTGCATGTTTTGGAAGATACGCACAATTTATTTTTTAATAAGCGTGCACGTATAACGAATTAAAATTTGAACAAATGAATACACTAAATAAATTAGCACTATCAATATGTGCAGTATTAGCCCTGTCGGCATGTAATACTATACCGGATGGATATCTTAGTGATACCATTGTATATACTCACAATCCATTTAATGTAGATGCCGGAGGAACTACATACTCTGAAGCTCCAAATCTGGCCGGATCGTCATTTCCCGTGAAATTTGAATTGACAGAGATTCGGAATGAAAAAGGCGAAATCGATAGTTCTTTAATAAAAACCAGAGATCTGGTTATCTGGACATCGGCCTACGACGGTCATACAGATACAACGCTTGCACTTATTCAGGCAAAAAGGAAAGTAGTACCCAACCAACCAACCATGCAATTGCTGGAAGGTAGTGGGCAACTGTTATTTACTGCAGCAACAGCTAAAGTAGCTGAAGGTAAATATACGTTGAGTATGAAAATGAGTAATTCTGCCGGAACGAGAATATTGAAAGATATTGTGACGGTTAACCTGCGCAATAATCCATACACGTACAATAACCTGAATCATAATATTGCCGCTACTAATAGTGGCTGGGTTGAACCAGGTGGTGTAAATGCAACAGATACAAAAGGGGTTGGTATTACCGGTGCAACTGCAACTGTTACCCACAATTCTGCAGGACCGAATAAGATTCACCTGATTATACGGGATAAAAATGGAAATCCCTGGAATTGGAAAAACAGTGAAATTGTCAAACGTGGTGACCGTCCATGTCTTGAATACGCATTACCTTATGTGAAAGGTGTATTTGCCGATACCGAATTGGTTTACGATTATCCTTTTGCTCCATTCCCATTTGGAACTATAGTAACACCTGCCGGACTGGCATTGGATAAACGGATTGACTATAGAATACTGAATGATTATGTGGCAATAGATGGGCTTACGGCCGGTAAATGGAATTGTAATCTGGTATTTTATTTCTCGTTCAATTTTGAAGGTGAGTGGACATTTGATCTTAAATTTCCTAGTTTGACAAGAATACCCAAACAATAATAGAAAACTTCAAATTTAAAAAGCTATTCTAATAATTTATCAGGAAGTTTTCCAAATCAGAAAGCTTCTTGATAAACGTCAGAAAATCAATTGTCATACGAGCTATTCACTACTTATCAAACGATATCGTATGAAACATGTAATTACTTACTTTACAATAATGCTAGGATTTGTCTCGTGTGGATTTAATGAGGAAAAAATTACACAAGCCGAGTTTACCCGTTTATTTGCGCATGATTCAATTTGCTCCATTCAGGTAAATGAAGATAAACAGGAAGTTGAGATAAAGACAAAGCCATTTCATGAAAACAGTAAAATCTATATTTTACCTGTAGTGTCAGCGAAATCTTTTGAAACTTCATTCAATAAGTTAGAAAGGACATTGAACGCTCAGAATATCCATCCTGGGTACTCAATAACCGTAGTTTCAGGATTGAATTTTCCATTTTATTTCCCATTAATAATTTCCGTAGTTTTAGTATGTGTGCTGATTCTGTTTTTATTTACGGTTATCGATATACTTAAAAACCGGTTTGAATCGGCAACGGATAAATTAATCTGGGTTATTGTTGTCATTTTAATTCCTTTGATAGGCTCAATTCTATATCTTTTTATAGGGAGGAAACAGAAACTAGTGATTTGACAATCAAATTCACTTTGTTTATGAAAAATCTCAAGGGAATTAAAAAGAAAGTTTAGATCAGAATTCAGTATGAAGAAATATATAATTAGTCTGGTTTTGTGTTTGCTGGCTATTGCGGCAGAAGCACAGATGTTTTTTGGAGAACACCGCAGCAAACAGGATTCAATCTTTGAGAGTCTGGCAGCAACTCCTCCAATGGGCTGGAATAGCTGGAATAAGTTTGGGTGTAATATCAGTGAGAAGCTGCTTCGCGAAGTGGCTGATGAAATGGTGGCATCGGGAATGAAGGATGCCGGTTACAAGTATATAGTGATAGACGATTGCTGGCAGGTATCGCGTGATAGTGCCGGCAATATTGTAGCCGATCCGAAGAGTTTTCCGAATGGGATCAAAGCTTTGGCAGATTACATTCACAGTAAAGGACTTAAACTGGGAATTTATTCCTGTGCCGGATCTTTGACCTGCCAGGGAAGGCCGGGAAGTCGCGGCTATCAGTTTCAGGATGCACGCCAGTATGCCCATTGGGGGATTGATTACCTGAAATACGACTGGTGTTCCAACGAGGGGCAAAATGCCGAAGCTGCTTACCGCACGATGAGCGATGCATTGAAAGCCTGCGGCCGGCCGATTGTGTTCAGCATTTGCGAGTGGGGAGAAAGCCAACCCTGGAAATGGGCAAAAGGAGTAGGCCATTTGTGGCGTACAACAGCTGACATACGTGATTGTTATCATTGCCGGTTCGATTGGGGAGGAGTAGGGGTGCTGGATATTGTGGATGCGGTGGCCGAATTGTATCCGTATGCCGGTCCCGGGCATTGGAACGATGCCGAAATGTTGGAAATAGGTAATGGTGGAATGACCCGCGACGAATACATTACTCATTTCTCCATGTGGTCTATGTTGGCTGCACCCCTGATGGCGGGGAATGATCTCCGGTCGATGGATAAGGAAACACGGGAGATTTTGACAAACAAAGAAGTAATTGCGGTGGATCAGGATAGCCTTGGGCAGCAGGCGCGCCGGTTTATGGATATGGGCGAACAGGAAATCTGGGCAAAACCATTGGCTCATGGTGAAGTGGCTGTGTGTTTCCTGAACCGTACGGATGCGGAATGGAAACTGGATTACAACTGGAAGAAAAATACCATGTATTTTGCTACCGATGTAAACGTCAACAAAAAAGAATATTCTGTAAGGGACTTGTGGAAGCACAAAGATATTGGTACTACGAATTCGAATACCAAATACAGCATTCCTGCCCACGGGGTATTGATGGTTCGCTTGTCGTTAAAGAAAACAATTTAAGTAGCTGGAGTCGACTTATGAAAAAATATAAATCTCTCGGATTTGTGCTAACAGCAATACTTCTCGGACTGATAGGTTGCTCGTCGACATCAACGAATACCGATCCTGAAAAAAAACCGGACATAAACTATACGGCCGACTACGATGACGGATCCACCATTTATATCAATGTGAAGATTGCCATCGATAAAAAAGGTTGGGATTCGAACACCCCGGAGTTTTTCAAGCAAAAACTTCAGGAGCAATGGGATCAGATCAATACGCGTTTCAACAACAGCGACCGCAAGCACCAGTTGAAACGGAAATATATTTTCAAACCCGATTTGGATGATATCATTGTCTATACCGGTTGCTCGTACTGGGGCGAAAACGGAGCCAATATGAAAGCGATCAACCAGATGGACAAAAACATTTTTAAGCTGGTGGTGATTTATGATTTCTTTTATGAAGGGGCTGAAGCCGGAGAATACGGTGGAGGTTGCGGAAACGACGATGGCATTGGAACTATTCTGGTTATTAATGCCTCGGATGGGATGAAGAATAAGTATAACGACCATTTTGGCATATATACTTACCGGGCTATTACGCATGAACTCGGCCATTTCCGTGGAGTGATTGACTTGTATGCCGATGTGGTGAAGGGAGCCGACAATCCTGTAAATGGCGAAGCCTATGATCCGCCCCATTGTCTGATGAACGATTATTGTTACACGCCGGATACTGAAAGTTCGTGGAGCGATTATGCCGTAAAAATAATGAACAAGACCGGAAACATCAAAAAAGCAAACTTGATAGATCAGTTGATGTACGATGATTTTGCTGACAAGATGCATATCACAGCTAGTAAAAATGGAACTCCGATTGATGTAAAAGTCAATTTATACCAAGCCAGTTATTCATACGTAACCTGGAGCAATGCAGTAAGCAAAATTCCTTATTGCACGTACGATGTAAAAAACGGAAGCTATTCGGTGGATGACCTGCGATCCTTATTTTACAAAAGCAAGGATGTGCTGTATGACCGCCGCCAGGTATTCCTGGTTGAAGCAGTAAATGCCGAAGGTCAGAAAAAATATGGCTGGATTTCGGACTTTGAAATGCATAACAGCGGCATGGACGGAAATAAAACGTACGAATTGAAATTTGAATTCTGATAAGTTTCAGCCCAACCCTGTCTGAAATACGATGAACCGGGCTATGTCCCAAACTAAACATGGAAACCATTTGGGGAAGTTGACTTGACTTTGGGGGAAGCCGGCTTGATGTTTGATTTTTAAGATTTGACTTTGGGGAAAGTGGACTTGTTAATGGAATTTTGCAGTTTGATGTTGGAATTTTCCGACTTGTTAATGGAATTTGTTGACTTGTTAATGGCATTTTCCGGTTTAGGTTTGGGGGAACCCTACTTGATGTTTGATTTTTCCGGTTTGACTTTGGAATCAGTCGATTTGTGAAAAGAATTTCCCTGTTTGATGATGGAATAACCCATCTTGTTGATTGAAATTGTGGACTTTCTTGGAGAATTTCTCAAGAACATACAGGAAAAAAGCCTGAATGTGGACGAAAAGCACAAACAAAGCTTTTTCAGTCTTTAGGGCTTCAATATAAGATTAGAAATAGATTTACTTACAATATTATTAAATTCATTCGATTAAAAAAGAACTATGAAAAAAACTGTTCTGTTACTTTTTATCAGCTGCTCGCTGGTGCTGGGTGCAAGCACGCTGCGGGCAGCCAATAAAGGCATTGAAATGCAATCGCCCAACGGAAAGTTGCACCTGAGTATCCAACTTGGCGATACATTGAGTTATTCGGTGCAATGCGGAAAGGAGAAACTGATTCGGGATTCGCATATCGGACTCGAACTGGCTAATGGGAAATTATTGGGGAAACAACCCCGGGTAGTGCGGCAAAAGCTCAGAAAAGCTACTGAAACGATCACGTCACCCCACTACAGGTTTAATTCATTTGCTACGTCGTACAACGAATTAAATATCACCTTTGGTGGAGATTATGGTGTCTTGTTCCGGATTTACAACGAGGGGGTTGCCTACCGGTTTTATATAACCTCGAAAGCTGTCACAGGGATTCGGAATGAGTTGGCCGAGTTTAATTTTGAAAAAGATTATACGGCCTATCTGCCTTATACTACCGGTAAAAAAGATCCTTTCGCTATGGCTTTTCAAAACACGTATGATGTAAAACGGCTCTCGGAAGCAAGCAATACCCTGGCATTTCTTCCAGTGGCGGTAGATTGTGGCAGCGGTGTAAAGCTGACTATTTTGGAGTCAGACCTGGAATCGTACCCGGGCATGTTTGTTCAGTCGCAGGGTGCAAAACAAAGTCTGAAAGGGGTTTTTGCAAAACTGCCGGCTAAAACCGATCGGAATGCGTGGCGTAAGCAAGAGTATGTCACCGAAAGGGGTGAAAACATAGCCACAGCAGATGGAGCACGCACTTTTCCGTGGAGGATATTGGCTGTGAGCGAAAAAGACACGGACATGCCGGTCAATAACCTGGTATATGCCCTGGCAAGCCCCAACAGGATTGGCGACTACTCGTGGGCAAAAGGAGGAAAAGTGGCGTGGGACTGGTGGAACGACTGGGGAATTTCGGGTGTTGATTTCAAAGCCGGCATCAACATGGATACCTATAAACATTATATCGATTTTGCAACGGAAAATGGAATTGAATACATTGTGTTGGACGAAGGTTGGTACAAACCCAGCTCGGGCGATATGATGACGGTCATTCCCGAATTAAATTTGCCTGACTTGGTGGCTTACGCCAGAAGTAAAAAGGTGGATATCATTCTCTGGACGGTATTCAATGTGCTCGATGCCCAACTGGAAGAGGCTTGCAGGTATTATTCGCAGTTGGGAATCAAAGGTTTTAAGGTCGATTTTCTGGACCGCAACGACCAAAAGGCCGTGGAAATGGCCTACCGCATTGCCAACAAAACCGCTCAATACAAGCTCACACTCGACTTGCACGGATTCTACACACCTACCGGGCTGAACCGCACGTATCCGAATATCATTAACTTCGAAAGCGTATTTGGCATGGAGGAGATGAAGTGGAGTACCACCGAAAAAGATATGCCGCAGTACGATGTTACTTTTCCTTTTATCCGGTTGGCAGCAGGATCGGTGG
>Ga0318568_10001065_pt1 | contig 11639 bp, 10 predicted proteins | sample GRESIP088b5f21_FD_203690 | JGI IMG/M metagenome (GOLD analysis project Ga0318568, IMG submission 203690) | Tropical soil microbial communities from Luquillo Experimental Forest, Puerto Rico - GRE.SIPMG.088b5f21 | ecosystem: Environmental > Terrestrial > Soil > Tropical forest > Bulk soil...
CATTGGGCGTGAGAGCGGATCGAAGTCGGCAGGGGCGAGGCCATCCTGATAGTGCGCTGCCATCGCGGTCTTCAACTTTTCGAGCTGCCGTGCCAGCTCCGGGGTCATAGGGTCGGCCACGAGGGTGTGCCAACTCACTCCAATCTCGGCCGGGGCAGCCAGTACACCCTTGATCAGAGCCTCGACAGCTTCGGGGTCGTAAATCGACCCCGCTTCCTTCAACAAGCGCACGAGCTCGCCCCGGTCCGGTTCGGATATACCTGACCTCATTTACTGCTCCTCTTTCCCGCTTCCCGCGCGTTTTCCAGTTTCATTGCATGACTGGATTGCAGCAATGGAGTTGGAGTTTCCGCAGCGCAGCACCATATTTTGTGCGGTGCAGCAAAAGCGCGCACAGGAGTATAAGCCATGTCTATGATAAACCTGATCATTTCAATCTGGAGAGCCTTTTCAGACTGGCAGCGCCGGGAACGGGCTTATGACGAGCTCATGACGCTCGACGATCACGCGCTTGCAGATATCGGAATTCACCGTTCGCAAATCGGTGCCTTTGTCCAGGGTTTCGACGCGTCCGGTCCTCTCGCGCCGGCTCTCCCGTTCCCCATCCGGGAGAAATTTGCCAGGCGGAACGAAGCCTCGGCGGTCTAACGCCCGGATCGAATTTAAAGATGGGGGCTTCGGCCCCCATCTTCACGTCCGGCTCAGCGACGCCGTCGCATGACCAGCGTCGACCAGCCGTCGATCACGAGCCGATGATCAAGGAAGATGCCGCAGCTGCGGTGGGGAGCGAACACGATCGGCTCTTGCCGTCGCAGCAATCCCGATAGGACTGCACGCCCGCCGGGGGCGAGCGTGCAGGCGAGGTCGCGGGCCATTTCCGCAAGCGGGCGGGCCAGGATGTTCGCGAAAATCAGGTCGTGACGTGCCTTGCGCAGTGCGCGGTGGCGATAACCAGACGCCCTGCAGATCTGCACCGAGCTCGCAACACCATTTCGCGCGACATTATGCCTGGCCACCCGGACCGCCCTGGGATCGATGTCGGCAGCGAGGACGTTGCGATGCAGCAATTTCGCCGCGGCAATCGAGAGAATGCCGGTGCCGGTACCGATATCGAGCGGTTTACGAAATCGCCGACGTCGTGCCAGCCGGTCGACGGCCAAGAGGCAAGCGCGGGTCGATGGGTGCTCGCCGGTGCCGAACGCGGTGGCGGCATCGACCGCAATCCCGATCGTGCCGGCCGGCACTAAGCCGCGGTAGTGTGAACCATAGATGAAGAACCGGCCGGCGCGGAGCGGCGGGAACGCCAACTGGTTCTCCGCGAGCCAGTCACGGTCCGGCAACCTGTCCTCGACCATTTCGAGAACCGCGCCGCCCGCAGCGGCGGCGGCAAGTGCCAGCTGCGCCCGCAGCTCCGGGCTCAGCAGAGGCGATCGCGGATAGGCCTCGAGCCGCCACTCCTCCGGCGCGGTCTCGAAAGCCGACACCGCGCCGGCCATCACGACGTCGACCGCATCCACACCGCGGACCCGCGCGCGGAGGCGCCACGTGCCAGGCGCCATCACGCGCGTTCGACGAAGGCGTCCATGACTTTCTTGTCGCCGGCCGCGTCGAAGTGGATCGAGAGCTTATTGTCTTCGACCTCGGTGATCGTGCCGTAACCGAATTTCTGGTGAAAGACGCGGGCGCCGACAGCAAAGCCGCCGACCCTCTGTACTTCCTCCCCGCGCCGCGGAACCGGAGCACTGTTGACTAACACCGGGCGCCGGCGCGGATTTGCCGGTTGCCAAGGCGTCGAGGCCACCTCGGTCGCGCTTGGCCAAGCGGAGTCCCAGGACGCACCAGGCTGCAATCCGAGTTCTGCGACGATCTCGACATGGTCGAGCGGCAGCTCGTCGACAAAGCGCGAACGGATCGTACTCTGCCACTGCCCGTGGATGCGCCGGTTGGCGGCGAAACACACGTAGGCGCGGTGCCGGGCTCGAGTCAGCCCGACATAGGCGAGCCGGCGCTCTTCCTCGAGCGCCGCGAGCCCGTTTTCCTCCATCGCCCGCTGGTTCGGGAACAACCCTTCCTCCCAGCCAGGCAAGAACACCGTGTCGAATTCGAGCCCCTTGGCGCTGTGCAACGTCATCAGATTGACCATGTCGCCGCCAGCCTCCGCGGCATTGTCCATGACCAGACTGACATGCTCGAGAAAGCCGCCGAGGTTCTCGAACTCGGCCATCGCGACGACAAGTTCCTTGAGATTCTCGAGCCGACCCGCGGCATCGGCCGAGCGGTCCGACTGCCACATCGCGGTGTAGCCGGATTCGTCCAGCACTACCTGCACGAGGTCGGTATGAGATACGCGTTCGGCTCGGGCACGCCACCTGTCGAGAGCGATTATGAACGCTGCGAGCGCATTACGCGCCGCCGGTCTCAGCCGATCGCCGGTGATCAGCACCCGCGCCGTTTCGACGAGCGGCAGCTGCTCGGTTCGCGCGAGGGCGTGCAGCTCCTGGACGGTGGCGCTGCCAATGCCACGCCGGGGCGTGTTCAGAATGCGCTCAAACGCGAGATCGTCCGCGGGCTGGTTTATCAGGCGCAGATAGGCAAGGGCGTCGCGGATTTCCTGGCGTTCGTAAAATCGCGGCCCGCCGATCACGCGGTAAGGCAGCGCCAGTGAGATGAACCGCTCTTCGAACTCTCGGGTCTGAAAACTTGCGCGCACCAGGATCGCGATTTCGCTGAGCGCGTGACCCTTGCGCTGCAAGATCTCGATCTCGTCGCCGACCCAGCGCGCTTCGTCCTCAGCATCCCATACCGCGCCTACGCAGACCTTGTCACCGCCGCTGGCGGCGGTCCACAGGGTCTTGCCGAGCCGACCGCGGTTCTGCGCAATCATCCCGTTGGCCGCGCCAAGGATATGTGAGGTCGAGCGATAGTTTTGCTCGAGCCGTACAATCGTGGCGCCGGGGAAATCCCTCTCGAACCGCAGGATGTTGCCGATCTCAGCTCCTCGCCAGCTGTAGATCGACTGGTCGTCATCTCCGACACAGCACAAATTACGTCGCTTCTGAGCTAAGAGGCGGAGCCACAGGTATTGCGCGACGTTACTGTCTTGGTATTCGTCGACGAGCAGATACCGGAAGCGCCTCTGGTAGTCGGCCAGGATGTCGGGGTTGCCGGTAAAGAGGTTCAGGTTGTGCAGCAACAGGTCGCCAAAATCGACCGCATTTACCGTGACCAGGCGTTCCTGATACTGGCGGTAGAGATCGATCACCCGGCCGTTGGCGAAGCCACCAGCATCAGCCGGCGAGATTTTTTGCGGGCCCAGGCCGCGGTCCTTCCAACGCTGGATCTGCGCGAGCAACAGGCGGGCGGGCCAGCGCCGCTCGTCGATGTTCTCCACCTGCAGGATCTGCTTCAAGAGCCGGATCTGGTCGTCGGTGTCGAGGATCGTGAAACTTGACTTGAGCCCCACTGCCTCGGCGTGGCGGCGCAGGATGCGCGAGGCAATCGCGTGGAAGGTGCCGAGCCACACGCCCTCGGCGGCCCGTCCGATCATGCCCTCCAAGCGCTCGCGCATTTCGCGCGCCGCTTTGTTGGTGAACGTGACGGCGAGAAGCTCTCCGGGGAGAGCGCGGCCGGTCGCGATCACATGGGCCAGTCGCGTGGTCAGCACACGAGTCTTGCCGGTCCCGGCCCCCGCAAGCACCAAGACGGGTCCATCAATCGCTTCGACGGCGCGACGTTGCGCCTCATCGAGGCCGGCGAGGTCAAAGGTCCCGGTATTCGGTACCCGGGCGAGGGCAACGGCATCGGACATGGCTTGCATGATATAGCAGCAAGTTGGAGAAGGTGCAGGTACCGCGACCGCCACGTGCCACCCATTCCCACGAGAGCAATCGTTACCCCCAATGCACGCCGCGATCGTTCTTCTGATTCTGATCTTTACCTATATCGGCATGGCGGCGGGGCGGATCGCGTGGCTTCAGGTCGACCGCACCGGGATCGCGTTGCTCGCCGTCATCGCGCTGCTCGCCAGCGGGCAGATGACGCTCGACGATTTCGGCAGCGCAGTCGATCTACCGACCCTGGCCTTTCTGTTCGCTATGATGATCATCTCGGCCCAATTCGCCGAATCGGGGTTCATTGATCTCTGCGCCCGCACCATCACCGAGAGCCGGCGAGGTGTCGCGACCCTGCTGGCATTGACGGTTGCGATCGGCGGTGGGCTCTCGGCCATTCTCGCAACCGACATCCTGATTATCGCAATCTTGCCGCTTCTTATTGCCGGAGCACAAAGCCGCGGCCTGGACCCGCGCCCGCTGGTCATTGCGCTGGCCGCCGCGACCAACGCAGGCTCGGCCGGCACACTGATCGGCAATCCGCAAAACATCTTGATCGGGGCGCTCGGCCGTCTCGATTTTTGGACCTTTCTGGCGATCTGCGCCGTGCCGGCAATGTTCACTTTGGTCGTCGTGTTTGTTGTCGTCTGGCTGCAATGGCACAAGCGCATCACCCGGAGCGTGCTCGCCGCAACGCTCGATCCGACGCTAGTCGCCGTTCACCCGCTCGATCGCAATCAGACGATCAAGGGTGCGGTGGCGCTGCTGGCGCTCCTCATACTGTTCGCCACTCCGCTGCCGCGCGAGATCGGCGCCCTGATTATCGCGGCTTTGTTGCTGGCCAGCCGCAAAATTACCAGCCGCCGAATGATCGCGGCCGTGGATTGGCCGCTGCTGCTGCTCGTGGCGTGCCTGTTCGGCATTACCGGCGCACTCAACCACGTCGGGATTGCGGCCCAGACACTTGATTTCCTGACCGCGCACGGAGTGTTGCCCGACAGCTTGGCGCTCCTGACGCCATACGCCCTGGTCGCGAGCAATGCGATCGGCGGGGTGCCGAGCGCGATGCTTTTTCTGGAGCTATGGCCGACAGCGCCGCCGGGCGTGCTTTATGGCTTGGCACTATTGTCGAGCCTCGCGGGTAATCTGCTGTTGACCGGGAGCCTGACAAACGTGCTGATTGCGGAGCGTGCCGATCAGATGGGAACAGGGCTAACCTTCCTCGAACATGCCCGCGCCGGAGTCCCGATCGCAATCCTGTCGATTGGCTTCGCGGTATTCTGGCTGGCGCTGATGCGTACTCTGCCGCCCGTACCCCCAGCGTAGTAGCCCGGGCAAGGAGGTCCCCGTGTCGATTCACCCGCTGCGCATCGGTACCCGTGGCAGCCCGATGGCACTGCGTCAGACCATGCTTGTTCGCGACCGGCTCGCCGCGGCGCGCCCTGATCTTGCTGCACCTGGAGCGGTCGAGATCGTTACCATTCGAACGAGTGGCGACCGCGTTCAGGATCGTGTGCTCGCCGAGATCGGGGGCAAGGGCCTCTTCGCCAAGGAGATCGAGGAGGCGCTGGGTGCCGGCCGGATTGACCTGGCGGTGCATTCGCTGAAGGATTTGGAGACTTGGCTCCCGGACGGACTCGCGATCACCTGTGTGCTGCCGCGCGACGATCCGCGCGACGTGTTGGTGTCGGCGACTGGTGCGAGTCTTGCCGCATTACCCAGAAGCGCAAGGGTCGGCACGGCTTCGCTGCGCCGCCAAGCGCAGTTGCTGCGACATCGCTCCGACCTCCTGGTCGTGCCGATCCGCGGCAATGTGGACACGCGGTTGCGCAAGTTAGAGGCCTGCGAGGCCGATGCGATCGTCCTGGCACTGTGCGGCCTCGAGCGCCTAGATCTGACGGGGCGCGCGACCGAGATCCTGCCACGCGAGGTTATGCTCCCGGCAGTCGGCCAGGGTGCGCTCGCGATCGAATGCCGCGCCGACAATGAGACGGTTCGCCAATTACTCGGACCGCTGCATGATCCGATCAGTGCCGCCTGTGTCGGTGCGGAGCGGGCGATGCTAGCGGCGCTGGACGGTTCCTGCCGGACCCCGATCGCCGGACTTGCCGAGGCCGCGGATGGCCGGCTGATGATCGAAGCGCGGCTGCTGAAACCGGACGGCAGCGACGAGATCCGCGGCCGGCGCCAGGGCGCGATTGTCGATGCGGAGGCACTCGGCACTGAACTGGGCCGGGAATTACGGCGCCGCGCCGGCGCTGGCTTCGGGCTCAGCTAACTTGGCACTGCCTTCGGGCCGAGCTTTCCGCCCCCCTCGCAGGCTTGCGCCCGCAGCCAGTCTTCTGCCGAGAGCCGGCCTTGATAAACCTCCGAATACAATCCGACCGGCCACGTCAATACGAATACAACATTGTTGATGATATCCGTGTTGCGGTTTGGGCACGGGCCCGGGAGCAGAAAACCAACTGCCAGCAGCGCGATGCCGATCGCGAAATATAGGCCGACAATCGCGCGCATAATCCGCCGCGCTACGACGTAGAAGGCTGGCAGCGCGACGGATCCCCTCTTGTGTGGCTCACTCGGCGGCTTGCGCGAGCGGGCGGATCGCAGCGCGCATCTGCATCTCATAGGCGTCGCGCCAGGCGATCTTGGCGTCGGTCACAAAGTCACCGCTGCGCACTTGGGTGTAGATCCCCGGCTCGTCGACACCGGGCGGGATCTTGCCGTCTTTGGCGAAGACGCGTGCCGCGCGCAACAGGCGTCGGCGGGTGCGGGCGATCATGATGTCGCTCGGCCCGAGATTCTCAAAATCGTGATCGGTGATCGGTCCCATGCTTTCGGTCACCGCCTGGTCTTGGCCGTGGATGCTGGCGATGCCGGTAAAGCTCTCGGTCTTCTGCGCGACGCGGTCGATCATCCAGTCGTTTGACGGGTTCTGCGTCAGCCGCCAGCGGCCGTACCAGTCGGTGGTGTTTGGCAGGTAGTCAAAGCCGAGCCGCGAGCCCGGCACCATCTGTCCGCTCTTCAACGGGCGCATCGACGTCGGCGAGCCACGCCAACTCAAGCTCACGAACATCGTGTGAGTGTCGTCCATCGGAACCCAGGCGCGGGTGTTGACGCGGTCGAACGGGCCTTGCGGCGTCTGCGTCCAGAATGGAAACAGGAAATTGGCAAAGCGCCAATAGGTCTGCCCCGGCTCGGCCGGACGGTAGGCGCAATACATCGTACCGTAGTCGGTGTCGGTGATGTGATATTCCGGCGCCCGATTGGTCACCGTCCAGCGCATCAGGCTGTCCGGCGGCACGTCATCGGGCTGGACACTGCCGGTGTGCAGAAAGCCGAAATGCGAAGTATCGATGTCGCCCTCCAGCGCCTGCAGCCAGTTGCACTCGCGCTGCACGAAATTGATCTGCAGATCGGCCGAAGGCATCAGCGAGGCCTCGATCGCCGGCAATGGCGGCGCCTCCTTGCGCGCACCCATATAGACCCAGACGAGGCCATTGCGTTCCTCCACCTTATAGGCCTTGGCCCTGACCTTGTCCTTGAAGTCCTGATGCGGCGGCGCATTGGGCATGTCGACGCAATTGCCTTCGGCGTCATATTTCCAGCCGTGGTAGACGCAGCGGATGCCGTTCTCCTCGTTGCGACCGAGGAACAGCGACGCGCAGCGGTGCGGGCAGCGATGGTCCATGACGCCGACCCGGCCCGCGCTGTCGCGGAACGCGATCAGCTTTTCGCCGAGCAGCATCAACCGCAGCGTTGCGCCGTCGCGCTCGAGTTCGGACGACATGATGGCCGGGATCCAATACTGCCGCATCATCTCGCCCATCGGCGTGCCGGCGCCGACGAGGAGAAGATCGTCGCGGTCCCTCTGCTTGCTCATCCTGAACCTCCCTTATGTGCGACCGGCCTTGCCCACGGAGATCGAAGTCTTACCCGTCACCCCCGTGAAGGCGGGGGTCCACGGCAGACGTCGAAGCGTGGGGCTCTAGATTCCTGCTTCCGCGGGAATGACGTGGCCGGGTCAAGACCAGTAGGCAAAGCCGAGCCCAGTGCCCGAGCCGGCGGGGGTGCGGTAGCCGGGGACATAATGCGACCAGGCCATGTCGAGATGCTCGACTGCACCGCCGATGCTGATCCACATACGGATCTCCGAGCTGCCGGAATTGAGTTTTTTGCGCGGCAGCGATTGCAACGCTTCGCCGTCCTTGCGGGCTAATGCGTCGATGACACCGCGGTCGAGCTCCTCGTCGACGACGAAGTGACTGAGCCCGCCCGAACCGACAATGCCCACGCGCGCGTCGCCGGGCCAGCTCTCGACCGCCTCGCGGATCGCCTGGCCGAGCTTCCAGCAGCGCCGCGGCGTCGGCTGGTTCGGCGGGTAATAGGTGTTGAGGAACACCGGCACGACCGGGAGATCCGGATCCTCCATCAGCCGCTTGCGCACAAAGGCGTGGGCGTGACCTTCGCCGTGCCCGGGCGCCAGACCATTTGATGAGGCGACGTCGAACTCGCGATCGACCAGCTCACCGATCAGGTGCAGCGCCAGCGGCGCGTCGACCGGATAATCGCGCAGCTCCTTCTCCTCGTAATAGCGCGCGGTGGCGAGCCGCGACCATTCCGGGCCCTTGAAGCTGGGCGAGAGCGGCACGTTGCGGATCGTGTCGCCGTAATAGACGAGGATCGACGGTAGGTGATCCTCGTGGAACAGCTCCTTCTGGTCGTCGCCGATGATGATCAGCGCGTCGAGCTCGGCGCGGCGCACGCTTTGCTTCAAGCGATCCACCGCCGCCATGGCCTCGTCGTGGCGCACTGCAAAACGCTCCGGCGTCAATTCCGGCGCCGCTCTCGGGTCGGCGCGGGTCAGCAGTTCCTCGTAGGTGGCGGGGTCGCCTTCCTTGTCGAGAAACTCGCGCACCCCGTCGCGGTCGATAAAGCTCGGCCAGTCCTTGGCCGGAGCATTCAGCATCGGGGTGTGCGATGTAGCAACTCCGAGGACGATCTTGGCCATGACGCTTGCTCTCCGGTGCATTTGCCGCCGTGGCGGCGCGGCAAAATGGTATGGTCGACCGCCGAGCGCGTCAACTTCCGTGGGAGTTGCACATGTTGGATGTCGCCAGAACCAAAAAATTTGTCGATCAGTGCTGGGGCGACGAGGTCGTCCCGACCTTGGTCGAATACATCAAGATCCCAAACAAATCGCCGTCCTTCGACCCGGATTGGGTGGCGCGCGGCTACATGGATGAGGCGGTGGCGCTGTTCGAGCGCTGGGCCAGGGCAAGGCTTCCGTTACTCCGGGGCGCCACGCTCGACGTCCTCAGGCTGCCCGGGCGCACGCCGGTCATCCTCATGGACGTCCCTGGCGACGTGGGGACACCGTGCTGCTCTACGGCCATCTCGACAAGCAGCCGGAGATGGTCGGCTGGGCCGCGGGCTACGGACCGTGGATCCCGCTGCTTGAAGGCGACAAGCTCTACGGCCGAGGCGGCGCCGATGACGGCTATGCGATGTTCGGCGCGCTGAGCGCGCTCTTGGCATTGCGCGAGCAAGGCGCGCCGCACGCCCATTGCGTGGTGCTGATCGAAGCCTGCGAGGAATCCGGCAGCTACGACCTGCCCTATTACATCGATCACCTCGCTCAAAGGATCGGCAGCCCGGCGCTGGTGGTGTGCCTCGATTCCGGATGCGGCAATTACGATCAACTGTGGATGACCACGTCGTTGCGCGGTATCGCATCGGGCACTTTGGCCGTCCAGGTGCTCGACGAAGGGGTTCATTCGGGTGACGCCTCCGGTGTCGTTCCGTCGAGCTTTCGCATCCTGCGACAGCTCTTGTCGCGGCTCGAGGACGCGGAGACCGGGACGGTTCGTCCGGCGGAGCTCTATGCGCAGGTGCCGTCCGAGCGGGTGGCGCAAGCCCGACGGGCCGCGGCAGCGCTGGGCGACACGGTCTACACGAAGTTTCCGTTGATGCCCGGAATGTCGCCGATGAGCGAGGATCTGACCGACCTCGTGCTCAACCGCACTTGGCGCCCGCAACTGGCTGTCATCGGCATCGACGGACTGCCCGATCCGCTCAACGCCGGCAATGTGCTGCTGCCCTCGACTGTCGCCAAGCTCAGCCTGCGGCTGCCGCCGACTCTGGATCCGGAGAAGGTGGGCGATAGCGTTCGCAGGCTGTTGGAGAAGGACCCGCCCTATGGGGCGCGGATCGACTATGAGCCCGGACCGGGTGCCGCTGGGTGGAACGCCCCGGCGTTGTCGCCCTGGCTCGAGCGGTCATTGCAGCACGCTTCCGAAGCCGCCTTTGGCGCGCCGCCGGCTTATATGGGCGAGGGTGGCAGCATTCCGTTCATGGCGATGCTCGGCGAGAAATTCCCGCAGGCGCAGTTTGTCGTGACCGGGGTGCTCGGTCCGCATTCGGACGCGCACGGCCCCAATGAATTCCTGCACATCCCGACCGGCAAGCGCATCTCGGTCGTGATCGCGCAGGTGTTGGCCGACCACCACGCGCGATTGGTGCCAAGCTAGCTCGCGAGGTTTGCCCGATGACCACGACCCCGGTCACCGTCGTGACCGGATTCCTCGGCAGCGGCAAGACGACATTGATCAGCCGCCTTCTGCGCGACCCGCGGCTCGTAAATACGGCGGTGATCGTCAACGAGTTCGGCGAGGTGGGGCTCGATCACGCGCTGGTCGAGCCGATCCGGGGAGAAGTCGTGCTGCTGGCCCAGGGCTGCCTGTGCTGCGCACTGAACGGCGATCTCTCGGCCACCCTCGAAGGGCTCGACACCAAGCGCGCCGCCGGAGCAGTGCCGGATTTTGATCGCGTCATCGTCGAGACCACAGGTCTCGCCGACCCCGCACCCGTCCTTCAGACGATCCTCGATCGACCCATGCTGCTGCGCGGATATCGCCTCGGCCATGTCGTGACGACCGTCGATGCGGTGACCGGCGCAGCAACGCTCGACCATCACGGGGAAGCCGTGCGCCAGGTGGCAATTGCCGACCGCCTGCTCCTGACAAAGCCCGATCTCGTCGAGAAAGAGCGGTCGGATGCGCTGCGCCGGCGCGTGCGCGACCTCAATTCACGAGCGCCGATTTGGTTCGTGAGCCACGGCGAGGTCGATCCGCAGCCGATTCTCGCCGAGGAGGAGGCACTCGTCGGCATTGAGCCACCCGCGGTGTCGCAGGATCGTGCGTCTCTCGGACCGGGACACGCGCAGCGGATCGCCACGATCTCGTTGGAGTTCCCGCAACCGCTGCCCTACGCCGGGTTGCGGGAATGGCTCGGCGATCTGGTCGGCGCGCACGGCGAACAGCTGTTGCGGGTCAAAGGGATCGTAGCGGTCCAAGGACAGGACCGGCCGATCGTCGTTCACGGGGTGCAGCACCTGTTCCATCCGCCCCGGCAGCTCGCGAGCTGGCCGGCCGGCCTTGCCCGATCGACCCTCGTCTTCATCCTCGACGGACTGGATCCTTCGGCTATTGTCGACAGCGCCGTCTCCGCGGGCCTGCTGCCGAACAAAACAATATCGCAAAGGGAGGAGATGACCCATGAGCACCGATAGCGCCCACGGCGATCAAAGTTCCGATTGCGGCACGAGCGGGGCGACGCGGCGAAATATTCTCGCCGGCGCTGGCGCGGCGATGGTTGGCTGGGAAACCGCTCCCGACCTCGCCGATCTGGTCATCCCTGCGGCCCGAGCGGCGATACCGGCTCCAGGCAAGGACGAGATGGCGGTGACATTGCTCGGCACCGGTACGCCGGTCGCGAGCCCTGACCGCTTTGGGCCGGCAACCCTCGTCG
>Ga0318568_10001075_pt1 | contig 11603 bp, 7 predicted proteins | sample GRESIP088b5f21_FD_203690 | JGI IMG/M metagenome (GOLD analysis project Ga0318568, IMG submission 203690) | Tropical soil microbial communities from Luquillo Experimental Forest, Puerto Rico - GRE.SIPMG.088b5f21 | ecosystem: Environmental > Terrestrial > Soil > Tropical forest > Bulk soil...
AAGAACAGACAAATCGTTCCTTGTTTTGTCGTGTTGTGTGTAAAATACTTCTTAGAAAAAAAGTCGAAATTCTGAGATAGAAAGTTGCATCAATTGTTACATAATACTTTTACTTATGCGAATCAAGAATCTAAAAGCCAAGCATACTATGGGCCGATAGTATTTTTCAGTGTTATTACCTGTCTGCTAAATACCATTAGTGCTATATATTCATGATTACTCAGGTCGCTTTAATGCATAGCTGACAGTTTTAGTAATAAATAAAACTGAGCTGTGTAGTCTAATTTCCAATCCGGTAAAAATTAACCACACAGCTCAATATTGTTTACAAAATTATTGTTTGATTATTTTAGAGGTGGTCGCAAGTTGACCGTCTTTTATTATTTGTACAATGTATAGCTTCGGTTGCAAACTCAACAGGCTAAGGCCTTCTGAAGGATCTGTCAACTTAGATTTTAACACTGGCTGACCGGTCATATCAAATATGCAAACAGTAACTTCAGTGCTTATTCCCTGTACATAAATCTTGTCTCTTGTTACACTTGGCCATACTGCTATTTTTTCTGCCTCGTCTGTAAACGTTACAATTTGTATTGGACTGTAAGTAAATGCACCATCAATATCTATCATTTTTAGTCGATAATAATTTGATCCGTTTTTATGAGCAAGATCAGTATAACTGTAATCCATGTTAGCGGTGTACGTTCCAGCTGCCGGCACACCGCCAATAGTTTGCCAATCTCTTCCGTTACTACTACGTTCTATTTCAAATGTGGCAGTGTTTACCTGATTGGTTGCCGTCCATTGTAGCACCACCTCATTGTTTTTACTTTTTTGAAGAGTAAATGATATAAGCTTGAGCGGGAGAGTAATTGTATTTGTAGCACACGGAGATGCGCTGGCTGCGTTGGAAGTAGGCGGATTAATAAGGTATTGTCCCCCGGCATTTTTCATAGCCGCAATGTTCGCATACAGCAGGTTGTCAGTGGCCAGGTTTATTGTTGTTGCCGTTGTTACCTTTAATGTGATTACCATATTACCCGGATCACCTATAGACTGATTATTTACAAGTGTTTTGGAATTAGGACCAGATGCTACCGTATTCCAATAAGGAAGATAGTCTACGCCACCGGTAGTTTTCATAGATACCAATTGCAAAGCCGAATTCCATTGCAAAGCAAGAGACATCCCTCCTATCGGAATATTATTTCCTGTCGTAGTTTTCAGAGTGAATGGAATTGTTATTACATCTCCTGCATTTAATGTTAATGTGGCGGAGCAAGGCGATGACACCCCGGCACCGTTAATGCTGGCATTGCCTAGTGACACAAATGCGCTTGTGTTTTGAGCGATACCCTTGTTGGTAACAAAAAGAACTGCAAACAAAATGCAGACAAAATTCAGAAATTGTAGCTTTTTTTTCATTTATGAGGTTTTTGTTGCCATATCCTTGCAATACACCATCATCGTTGATATGGCATATCAATAATGATTAGTCAAAAAATCAAAAGATTTTAGAGGAAAATAAAGGCGATAGGTAATACTAATATGCAATATGGTTTCTGCCGCTAAAAACCACAGCCTGGGAATAACTTAGAACATCAAACAATAATTATTCGGCAGGATAAAAGTAAGTCATACCATTTTAATGATACTTATCAAAAGGGACATTTCGAGTTATTAAAAAGCCTTAATCACGTTGATGACTAAGCGCACAGACATCAACCATTAATTTTCATTATTTTACAAATCTTACCTCGGCGATATTTTTTATCTTTCAAAAAGAGGTTCTAAAAAAATTCAACCGATTCAATAAAAATACAGTCAAAAATTATGACTGTATTTTTTTATCGTGAGAATCGCCGGCTCACAAAGCAACATCATAGAAGTTTTTGTTATTTCCCCAGGAAGAATCTGCTATAATTTTTTATATGCCCTCAGAGCATTTACTCCTTTTTTCGTTCTTCGCTACTGTTAATTGCCAATGATTTTTCAAAATATTTTTCTCCCAATTCTTTTCGCCTCTTCGCAATAGTAAGCTTACATACACCATAAAATTTTTGGCTGTATCTTGCACAACTCGATCCCAGCTTTTCTATTTTACAAAGTACTTGTTGAGCGTCTCTAAAGGACTGTCAAGTGCAATAATTTCACCCTTGTCATTAACAAGCACATTAAATGGGATCTTTTGGATCTTCAGAAAACTCGCTAAAGGAGATTTGTCAGCTTTAAGGTCAGTATATTGACTAAAAGGCATTTTGTCATTCCTGACTGCTTCTTTCCAATTATTTATATCCATATCAAGAGAGAAACCTATTACTTGCACGCCCTTCTTTTTATAGTCATCGTACATTGATTTTAGATGAACATTTTGTTGCCGGCAAGGAGCACACCAGCTTGCCCAAAATTCTATTAAGGTGTAATTCGACAATTGAAGTTGTGCGTTTAAAAAAACTGCTTTACCGGAAGTATCGATGAAGAAAGTCTCGGGTAAAACTTTTTTTGTATCAACCGTAACGTATGCCTGATTTGTGTTGTTTTGAATTTTCGCCCTGAGGTCCTTTATTGCGTTCAGGTTATCTAGCAGTCGTTTTCCAAGAAGAGTGTTTTTAATCCAGGGCTGTAAATTTTGATAAAGAGGAAAATATGTTTCATATGAAAAATCAGGGGCATCGTTTAAAAAATACGTAACTGCGATATTTGAGCTATTTTCTATAGCTGTTTTTTTGAAGTTATTACAGATGTTTAAGTTAATACTGTCTATTTGTTTCTTCAGGGGTAAGATACTATCCACATCCGCAGTCTTGTCAATGATTTTTAGAATTTTATTTTTAGCTGCCGTTAGTCGCCCATATTCCTTGTAAAAATCACTCCATAGCGTGTGGAACAGCGACTTTGTTTCAACCTTTTCAGAATAGGTGTAATATGTTTTGCCATTTTGTACAAATTCGACACCCGATAACGTAAACTTATAAGCACTACTGTCAAGGAGAACTTTTGTATCCCCGCCGCGGTATGATATCATTGCCACAGTCGGTTCTGTTAAAATTCCTTCAAAATGAAAATGATCATTTTCCACAATTGCACTGTCTTTTGTTTTCAAATAAACAAACTTTAGCTCTATTTTATCTCCGTTATGAACCCCTTGTTTAAAATTAATATTTGACAAATACCCATCGATTTTATAATGATACTGAGCATTACAAATTTGATGGAGGCAAACAAAAACCAGTAGAACGAATATTTTTTTCACAGTTAAAATTTTAATGATCTTTTCATTCCTCGACAGCTACACCCGGTATGTCTACCGATGCATATCAGTGAATTTTAAATCCTAAATTAGCCACACAGCAACTACCATTGTCGTAGGGCATATGTTAGTTTATCACAAAGAATCTACTTTTTCAAACATTTTTCCAGTAAGCTTCTCAACTCAGGCTCACTCGGACGCGGGGCACTAGCATCAATAATCTCGCCATCCTTGTTAATGAAAATATACCTTGGAATGGCCGTGATCATTAAGCGTTTGAAAAAAATATTTTCGAAGCCATTTACAGCATGAAGCTGCAATATATTTTTATTCAGTGAGTCGGATTTGTTAGCCATCCACTTATCCCATTTATTTCCAAAATTATCCGCGGATATTGATATGAACTGGACCTTGTCTTTATATACATCAGCCAGGCTGTCTAAATAAGGTAATTGTTGCAGGCACGGCATGCACCATGTTGCCCAACAGTCTATCAGAACATATCTTTTATTAATCAGTTCGCTTAGCTGGTGGCTGACATGATCTTTATCCTCAAAACTGAATGCCAATACCTCTGCAGGCAATAGCTTTGAATTTGATGCCATACTTTTAATGGAATCAACAAATTTATTGACGCCCTCACCGGATGTTTTACGATCATAATTTTTATATACCAAATCAAATAGTTCTTTTTGTCCGCTTGTAAAGAACCTATCCATGAACCATGCTAAAGCATATCCCTGAACTTTATTGGATAGATTCTTTTTACAATACTGCAAACGGTTGACACAATAATTACTATCCAATTTATCCATCCATCCGCCGCCCGTTGTATTGAAAGTAGATACGTGATACCTTAAGACTTTTTTAAATAAAGAACTATTCTCAAGACCATTCTCATCATTGATATTGACTGCGATTTGATTAATCGTGTCTACAAGGCTTTTAGGATACTTACCAATGTTCGCAGTGTTCCCATCCATAGTTGGCTCGAACAAGTCACTATAATAAGCATACTGAATCTCTTTATATGCATACTCCCTTATTTTAGGAGGCATGTAATAATGATTGGCAAACCTGTTTAAAAAATCCATCCTGCTTTTATAAGCCGCATTTACGGTATCTAAATATTTTTTTAAATCATCGTGATGCGCTTTAACTGAATAAAAATACATGGGATCTCTTAAATCTCCGTATAGGTATGCAAGACTATCAATAAACCCCATGTACTTGTATTTTTCCGGATACGACATTTTGAACATGCACCTGCTTGTCACCGAATCATTTAACCGCAGCGTATGGATCAATTGCGTTACTACCAACTCGATAGTATCATTCTGCATTGACTTATCAAAAAAAACCTGATGCCCCCAATTGTCGCAAATAAGATACAGTCCGCTTGTTTGTAAAGTATATTTGACAATGTCAACTTCATAGCCCGGTTTATTCGTAACAGTCTTCACTTCCCATGGAACTGTTGGTTGACTATTCAAATCCAACCTATCCCAATTGCCTTTTACAATTTTGAAGAAGTAATCAATCGTTTTATGTTTGGTATAAGTACTGTCGTTGGTTATTGTGTACTTTATGTAAACATCATAGCAAAAGCCTTTGAAAGAGGCAAGTAATAAAAGGGGAACAATCAGAAATGTCTTATTCATATATCTCGGTTGAGGATTCACTTTGGGCTACTGGTTAGGGTTGCCTTATAAAAATCTGAGACGAACCACTAGAAAACAATCTCTTTTTTGACATTTCCTTACGTTTTCTTGCTGCCGCGCAAAAAAAATCTTTTCCCCCAATTCCCCTGCCCTCTTGACTATCCCCATAAAATTGCCTAGCTTTTACCTCCCATTCTGAACTACAATTGAAACTTCGTATTTACTTCCGTCCTCTTCTTGTGCACACAAGACTTTCTCCTCATACATAAAGCCTAATATCCCATCATAACCTTTCTCCTATTTCACTGGTATTTTATTGTTTTATTTATTCACCAATCCAACAGGAGGTTCATATGAAAAGTTTCATCAGGCTGATCATGATTGGCATTCCTGCTACTCTAGCTCTGTATTCCTGCCAGAAGGGATCCAATCAGTCCAACAACAATCAAAGAGTGGAATTGCTCAACGCAAAACCCACTGAAAACGTTATGGGTACTGTCTCTGTATTTGCTTGGGGTTTCAATAATCCGCGTGGACTTAAATGGGGTCCCGACGGAAATCTTTATGTCGCTGAAGGCGGTATCGGCGGTGCCACCATAACAAACCAGTGCGCACCGGTTATCTTTCCCGTAGGTCCGTATAAAGGAAGTTTGTACGGCGGTCGCATTTCAAAAGTAAACTGGCAGGGCGTTCGCACCACTGTAACGGATTCATTGCCCACCAGCAGCGCCAATGAAATTATTGGTGGTGATGTGGAAGGTGTGGCCGACGTTGCTTTTATCGGAAACCAGCTATACGCCTTGCTGGCCGGTGCGGGATGTTCACATAGCGTTCCCCAGTTGCCCAATGGTATCGTAAAAGTTGATGTTAACACCGGAAAGTGGTGGATGGTTGCCAATCTTAGCGCATACCAGATGTCGCACCCGGTGGCGCATCCTAACGCCGACGATTTTGAACCAGATGGCACATGGTACAGCATGATCAGCTTGCAGGGTGACCTGTATGCGGTTGAACCCAATCACGGAGAAGTGGTTAAAGTAACTACAGACGGAAGCATTAGCCGCGTAATTGACATCTCTGCCACCCAGGGACACATCGTTCCCACTGCGCTCTCTTACCATGGCAATTTCTATGTAGGCAACTTAGATACTTTCCCAATACCAGGCAACGCTTCCAAAATATTTAAGATCACTCCGTCTGGACAAATAAAAGAATGGGCAACAGGTCTCAACACCGTCCTTGGATTGGTATTCGACGATCGCGACAGAATGTATGTGCTGGAAATGACAGACGGCGCTCCATTCCCGACTCCGGGTTTGGGAAAAGTATTGCGCATAGATCCAAACGGCGACAAGACTGTTATTGCAAGCGGACTTGATCTTCCTACTGGCATGACAATGGGACCAGATGGCAATCTCTATGTATCCAACTGGGGATTTAGTCCTAAGGCTATTGGCGGCGGCCAGATACTAAAGATCACTCTTCCTTAAACTATATAGTGGCAATATGTGTGAAGGAGATATTTTGCATACTATAACGAAAAATAGACCCGCTGATGAAGCGGGTTTATTTTTTTGCGATGATGCATTCCCAATCTGCCATTCCTAAAAAACCATAAATTATTCAAGGATATTGCTCCTATTGATCGGGCATTAAAACACCACGTTAACTTTATATCTTGCATGTTCTTTCATTAATGAAATCAGATTCACAGTCTTTGTTCACCAATAATTTTAGCACCACATGTTAAACAGAAAAAGCTTTCTTCAATTAAGTTCATTAGGATTAGGAAGTCTATATTTTTCAAAACTCAGCGCAGCCACGCGTGGCGGTGGTTTCAAGCCGATCGTTATTTCAACATGGGCTGAAGGTATCAATGCAAATAAAGCTGCATGGAACATTTTGAAAAACAAGGGACGTGCACTGGATGCTGTAGAAGCAGGTGTGATGGTTACAGAAGCTTCGCAAAATTGTTGCGTAGGTTTAGGCGCCAATCCTGACAGAGACGGCATTGTTACTTTGGATGCCAGCATTATGGATGAATATGGCAACTGTGGAGCAGTAGGTGCGATTGAACGTATCAAGCACCCAATTTCTGTGGCAAGAAGAGTAATGGAAAAAACACCGCACGTAATGCTTGTGGGACAAGGTGCCCAGCAATTTGCCGTGGCAGAAGGCTTTCCGCTGGAACCGCAAAAATTATCGGACGATGCTGAGCGAGCATACAAAGAATGGTTGAAAAAAGCAGAGTACAAACCTGTTATCAATATTGAAAACTCAGGCAATCAGGGTCACGGTCCGTTTGCTCCCACACATCTTGACAATGGCGACTGGAACCACGACACCATCGGCATGATAGCTTTGGATGCCATGGGCAATCTAAGCGGAAGTTGTACCACCAGCGGGATGGGTTTTAAAATGCGCGGACGACTCGGCGACTCTCCTATCATCGGCGCCGGTTTGTTTGTGGACAATGAAGTGGGAGCGGCAACTGCAACAGGAATGGGCGAAGAAGTAATTAGAATTTGTGGTACCCACCTGGTGGTGGAATTGATGCGCCAGGGATATAAGCCTGAAGATGCCTGCAAAAAAGCGGTGGAGCGCATTATAGCGAAGAACTATGAAAGAGCAAAGGCAAACCAGGTTGGGTTTATAGCCATTAATAAGAAAGGCGAATACGGTGGTTACTGTTTACAACCGGGATTCAATTTTGCTGTCTGCTACGCTGATGATAAAAATTTTATGGTGGACGCGAAACACCATTTTTAAGTAAAAAATCAAAAGGCAAAAGGCAAAAGCTTGTGGCGCGGTTTCCCAAATATCGTTTGACATTGCAAGGATGCGGCACTTACATTCACCACTAAGGCACAGAGGGCACTAAGCTGCACTAAGAGAACCTCAAATTTATAACAAACCTTAGTGGCCTCAGTGCCTCGTATTTTTGCTTACAAAGCAGGGATGAGTAGGCGCGGGGACTAAGACCTGACAGGTTTTAAAAATCCGCCGCGGCGGACTGGTGCAACACCCCGTTCCGATTGGCTGTAGTTAGAAACAACCCTTAGTGGTTCTTAGTGTCCTTAGTGCCTAAGTGGTAAAGATCAGGGACCTGCACTTTAAAGGCTGCAATGGTTAATATAATAGAGTCTTTTTGACTTTTTACTTTCTAATTTTGACTTAACAATTAAACGTGACGATTGATGAAAAGACTATTTTCTACAACAGGTTTGCTAGCGTTTTTACTGTGTTCAATGAACCCTGCAGTAAAAGCACAAACACAAACACAACCCGATTCCATTCGTGAAAAAATGCAGTGGTTTGCTGATGCGAAGCTCGGCATATTTATCCACTATGGAATTTACGACGTAAATGGTATTGACGAAAGCTGGAGTTTTCACAACAAGAAGATAAGCTGGCGCGACTATATGAATCAGATGAAAGGCTTTACAGCTTCAAAATACAATCCTGAACAATGGGCAGCGTTGATTAAAGAAAGTGGTGCACGTTATGCGGTTCTTACCACCAAACACCACGATGGCGTGGCGCTTTGGCCAACTGCTCAAAACAGTTACAACGTCGTAAAAAATACTCCGGCCAAAAGAGATCTGGTAAAACCTTTCTTCGAAGCATTGGACAAACAAGGCATTAAACGCGGCGCATATTTTTCCCTGATCGATTGGAGCTATCCTGATTATCCGGGTTTCCTGAAAGACAGCAACCGTTATAAAATCTCTGATGATCCTCAACGCTGGGCTCGTTTCCAAAAATTTTACCAGGCACAAATAAGTGAAATAAGCAAACAATATCATCCCGACTTATGGTGGTTCGACGGCGACTGGGAACACAGCGCTGCGGAGTGGCAAGCAGATAAAGTGCGTAAAATAATTTTGGGCGACAAGCCAACTGCGATCATCAACGGCCGTTTGCAAGGATATGGAGACTACGATACACCGGAACAAAATTTCCCTGTATCTAGACCTGCATTTAAATGGTGGGAACTGTGCATGACCATTAATGGCAATTGGGGTTATCAGCCACAAGATACCGCATGGAAAACGCCATACGAAGTGATCACGATTTTTGCTGACGCTATTTCAAACGGTGGAAATTTACTCTTAGATATTGGTCCAAAGGAAGATGGCACTATTCCTCCTCAAGAAGTGAATGTTTTGAAAGAGCTGGGTGCGTGGAACAAAAAACATTCGGAAGCAATTTTCAACACTATAGCCGGCATTCCGCAAGGACATTTTTATGGTCCAACAACTTTATCAAAAGACTCAACAACACTTTACCTGTTCTTAGCAGGAAAAGTTACGGGCAATGTTATGCTGAAAGGTTTGATCAATAATATCAAAAGCATAAGAGTAGTAGGCACAAACCAAAAGCTGCAATACAAGATTGTTGGCAAAATATCATGGAGCCCTGTGCCAGGACTGGTTTATATCGATGTACCAGCATCTGTGCAGGATAAATACATGTCTGTACTGGCGGTTGAATTGGATAAGCCGATAAGTCTTTACAGAGGAAAGGGTGGATATTTGACGAATTAAAGCTTTGGCACAGATACGCCATGCTACAATAGCCAAGCTGCATATCTGCGGCCACATGGTTTTTAATCAAGATAAAGGCGCCCCGCAATATTGTGGGGCGTCGAAGTTTTAGGCACAGATACGCAGCGGCACAAGCCCAGCGGCACTTCTGCGCCAACATGCGTTATAGTTAATGTTTAATGCCATCCCATCACTTCATAACATTCTTCCACGCAAGAAGATGCACCTTGATTTTTTTGCGGCTATTGTATTCAATGGTTGGAGCAACAAAAGACTTGAGCATATTCAGCACAAAAAAGGTTCCTGTAAGAAAACCACTTTTGGTATTTATTCTTGAAAAATCGATATCGGGCGAAATATAAAAGCGTCTTACGCGGTGAATAAATTTATAGTCGAACGAAGATCCATCTTTACCTGTCCATTTATTTTCAGTGGCTCCCAACATAAGATCTGAGCTATAGCCAAAAGCAACATTCATCCATGAAGGCGCACCTTTGAGTCCAAATGAATTTGGATTTGCAGCCAGCCAATAACCTTGAGAGTTGTAGTCTTTCAGCACCCGTTCGAACGGGCTTGAGCCAAACAGATCATTGCTTCGCTGCTGAAACTCCGGACCATATTTAAATGGCCAATAGCTGAATTTCAACTGCAGTCGCTGACTGTTCCAATATATTTCCTGTAAGACAAACAATGATGCACCTGTTGTATTTGCCAACATATCTCCCCAACTGAAACCCCATTCAGCAGAGAAGCCATCATGTATTTCAATGATGCTTTGGTATGCCAGCGCACTGAATCCACCTATCAATGCACTCGTTTGATTTTTCAAACCTGTCCACTTCCACATTTCCGTACTGAATCGTGCTACCTGGTAGGCTGTCCATGCATGCCCAAGCTTATCCATTTGTTCCCATTCATTATTGTCGTTGAAAAAATGAAATTTACTTTTAGGATATTTTGCATACCATGCACGGTTAAGAGCAACAAATGATCCCGCCCACAATGCAGCGCTTGCACCAGCCGCCACGACAACTCTCGCTGTATTAACCGACGACGGTTGCTTGAATTGCGCAATACCAGCGGGTTGTAATGACAACAACACCACCAATATAATTAACAGCCGGAATAATAAAAACTGAACGCTTTTCATTGTGACATTTATTAAGCGGTAAAAGAAATCCCGCCATAGACATGGCAGGATTTTCATTTTGTAAACTATACGCATTATTGGTTAGCAATAGACATAACCGAACCGTAATGCTCGAAATCTTTAACTAAAAGCTTTACACCTGGTAATGCAGATGCTGGACACTTCATTACAATTTTCACTTTTAAAATTTTATTTGCCAGTTTCCCTAAACCCTTGCTCTGCCGGCCATTGTAGCACTCACACTTTTGCGATATGACCAATAGAACACAATAGGGAAAATGAACAAGTTGAACAATGTGTCAGATATCAATCCTCCGATAACCACCGTTGCCAAAGGCTTCGATGTTTCAGAACCGATACCGTTACTCATCGCTGCGGGCAACAAACCAATGGCCGCCATCATCGCCGTCATGATCACAGGTCGTATTCTTGACTCTACACCATGCCGCAATGCATCACCAAAGGTCCAGTCGGTGTTGACCTTCATGTCTTTGATATTGCTCTTGAATTTCGTTATCAATATCACACCATTCTGCACACAAATACCAAACAACGCAATAAATCCAATACCGGAAGAGATGCTAAAGTTTATGCCGGTGATCATCAGTGCAAATATGCCACCAATGATTGCGAACGGTACGTTGTTGAGTACCAGCAATGAATCTTTGATCGTACCAAATAAAATAAAGAGGATAAAGAAAATAATCAGGATACTGATAGGCACAACCTGCGTCAGTCGTGCAGTTGCACGTTGCTGGTTCTCAAAGTCACCCGCCCATTCCATTGTATAACCTTTCGGTAAATGGATCTGGTCACCTACTTTTTTTTGCGCCTCCTCAATGGTGCTACCCATGTCGCGGCCACGAACAGAAAACTTGATGGCACCGTAACGCATGTGTTTATCGCGATAGATCATGCTTGGCCCGATGATCTTTTTAATATCTGCAATTTCTTTCAGCGGCACTTTTGTTCCTCTCAAAGTTGGTATCATCAGG
>Ga0318568_10001079_pt1 | contig 11581 bp, 8 predicted proteins | sample GRESIP088b5f21_FD_203690 | JGI IMG/M metagenome (GOLD analysis project Ga0318568, IMG submission 203690) | Tropical soil microbial communities from Luquillo Experimental Forest, Puerto Rico - GRE.SIPMG.088b5f21 | ecosystem: Environmental > Terrestrial > Soil > Tropical forest > Bulk soil...
GAGTTGGCCGGAATTTTTTTGAAATCTTCCGGTAGTGTGTTGCCTGCATACACCCAGGGTCCGGGAAGACTTGACGAGCTGAACCACCTGCCTGAAATCAGTACAAAATATTTTTCTGAAGTATTGTCGAGAAAAAGATCATTGTCTGTATTCGTCACATACATCAGGTTGGTGTTATCGATCTTTGCATATATCGGCTGGCCGTCGGACAAAATAAGTTCTGCCGGTTGATTGCTGTAAAATACCGTTGGATCAAGCGTTGATTGAGGCGGCGGAATTTGATGCTTAACATCGTCGAAATTTTGACCGCTGGGTAATTTGCTCATATCCTTTGGTAGCTTGCTGGTAATCTTCCAGCCGGACTCCAAACTGTGGGATGTCATCCAGGTGGTGTTGTCCAGCAAATAGTATTGATGCGTTGTGGTATCGATAAAAATATCCCAGTTGGTATTGATGACAAACTTTATCGAGGTCTTTTCAATAGGCGCATAAACAGGGTCGCCAAAGACCATAAGCAATATTGCGGGAGTGGCGCTGTAGAAAATTTTAGGAGGATCGTTCCTCAGTTCCACACCAGCGACGGTAACTGAATCTTTTTCCATATCCGCCAGCACCCGGTCGAGCGAAATGGGTTGTGCACTTTTGGAGGGAATCATTTTCTTTAAAAGCTTCTCCATGATTTTTGCAGAGTCTTCGCTTAATGCGGGGAAGCGAACATCTTCGATGGAAATGGAGTGAAGATATACAGTGCGGTTATTCTTGTTGACGTCCGTTTTGGCAGATAAATTCGCTACGCCCAATGTTTGCCTGCCGCCTTTGGGTGTAAGGGCAAAAGCCATCCGTGTGTACACGCGTTTGTAATCTTTCCAGGAGTCAATTTGTGGTTGATAGTAGACGAGTTTTGAGCCGTCCTGTGTGATCTGGCGCGGCCAGCCAAGATCCTTGGAAGAAATGGCAGAATCTCCTTTTTGTGCCGAGGCAGTTTTGCCCATGCATAAGAAAAGTGGCAGAGCTAAGATGACAGGTATGGCCGCTCTCCTGAATAGTCTGTTCATAAGAAAAAATGTTTGTGTTTAAGGGCCATGACACGGGTACGTGCCCAGCCAAAAACATAACAGTTCTACCCGGTGAAATGTTCAGAGTGACTGAATAACTGAATAACTGAGTAATTGAAAAGACTTCATAAACTGAGTTGCTAATAGCCGAGTTATTGAATAATTGAATTTTGGTGCTTGTATATAATCACTCTGTTTGACGTTCAACCATTCAGTTATTCAGTTATTCAAACTGATGCCTGTATGCAATGTTCTGTTCGCTTAATATAAGTTTCTTGATTACCTCCGAAGTAGCGGCATCATCATAAATTCCATAGCCATTCACAAGGATGCCTTTGATATTATGCTGTGTAGAAGAAACGGCAATCACAATGGTTTCATCTGCAGGATCTGTTTCTCCTTCAAACCTGAAAATATCGTCAATGGTGAAATGTTCGGGAGAGGAGTTGATGGTGCTGAAGTTGTTGTTTGCTTCCTGATTGTTGAAAGATGCGGTGTAACCTTTTTTGCTGAGATCGTTAACAGCTTCAGTTACTGTTTCGTAGGCGTTCATGGTCAATGATGTTAGATGATTGAGAATCTAAAATTAACAAGAATTTGAAAATTTGAAAATATGGAAATTTGAAAATGGATGGTGATACATCAGGAAGGTTTCATTGTCATCGAAAATGTCGCATAGAATGAATTTTCAAATTTTCAAACTACCACATTGCCCAACGGTATCGATTGCGTAAATAATATAATCTACAAAAATAGCAGGGTAAATAGTTCGTTCCTTATCTTTAGCGGTATGAAAAACACAACGCTAATTGATTTTAAGGAAGTGATTCTCGAGAAGTTTGTCTCGGAAGATGCGATTCCGGCGGAGTTTGCTTTGTCAGAAGAACTGCATCAAAAAAAGTATTTGTGCAATGGCGAGATGAAAGAATGGAACGGTAAGACTGAACCCGTTTTTTCACCGGTATGTATCAAGAGAGGTGATGTTTTAGAAAGAAAGCTCATCGGTTCATATCCTGTGTGTACAGAGGCGGAGGCAATAGAAGCATTGAACGCTGCAGTAGCTGCTTACAATCATGGACGTGGCGAATGGCCGACGATGAGTGTTGCAAAAAGAATAGAGTGCGTAGAAAAGTTTACCAAGAAAATGCTTGAGCAAAAAGATATCGTGGTAAAACTGATCATGTGGGAAATTGGAAAATCTTATTCCGACTCTATAAAAGAATTTGACCGAACTGTTGAATATATCTATGCGACTATCGATGCGCTGAAAGATCTTGACAGGCAGTCTTCACGTTTTGAAATAGAACAAGGCATTGTAGCACAGGTGCGCCGTTCACCGCTTGGTGTGGTGCTTTGTATGGGACCGTTCAACTATCCGTTGAATGAAACTTTTACTACATTGATCCCGGCATTGATCATGGGTAATACACTTCTTTTCAAACCTCCAAAACATGGTACGTTATTGCACTACCCGCTGTTGCAGGCTTTCAAAGAATGTTTTCCTAAAGGTGTGGTAAACACTATTTATGGTCGCGGACATTCTATTGTTCCGGCATTGATGCAATCCGGTAAAATAGATGTGCTTACTTTGATCGGCTCAAGTCGCGTTGCGGATCAGTTGAAAAAACTGCACCCGAAAGTAAACAGGCTGCGTGCAATTCTTGGCCTTGACGCGAAGAATGCTGCAATCATTACACCTAAGGCTGATTTGTCATTGGCGGTACAGGAAACAATTTTGGGTTCCTTGTCTTTCAACGGGCAAAGATGTACAGCCTTGAAAATAATTTTCATTCACCATAGTTTGGCTGACAGATTCATCCAGCAATTAAATGCAGCGATCGCTAAATTGAAATTTGGTATGCCATGGGAAAGTGGAGTCAGTATTACTCCGCTGCCAGAGCCGGGCAAACCTGCTTATCTCGCGGGTTTGATCGAAGATGCAAAAACGCACGGTGCAAAAGTGATGAATGAAAACGGCGGTGAAACAGTTGAGTCGTTTGTATATCCAGCTGTGTTGTATCCGGTAAATGAAAAAATGAAAGTCTATCGCGAAGAGCAATTTGGTCCGGTTGTTCCAATTGTTCCTTATTACAGCCTTGAAGAGCCGGTGCAATATTTGATTGAATCTACACACGGGCAACAAGTAAGTGTGTTTAGTAACGATCCTGAAGAAGTAGCATCGTTGATAGATCCATTGGTAAACCAGGTGAGCCGTGTCAACATTAACTGTCAGTGCCAGCGTGGTCCGGACGTGTTTCCATTCACCGGAAGAAAAGATAGTGCAGAAGGAACTTTATCTGTACATGATGCGCTGCGTTCCTTCTCTATCCGCTCACTCGTTGCTACAAAACTGACTGATCCTAATAAGCAATTGTTGAATGATATTGTGAATAGTGATCACTCGAATTTTTTGAGTACGAAGTTCCTTTTTTAGAAATTAGGAACTAGGAATTAGGAATTAAGAATTGTTTCTGCGTTAGATTGTAATAAAACAGGTAATCTCTTTTAAAGGGATTGCCTGTTTTCATTTGGTTGCGATTGCTGATTTAATGCAATTCCTAATTCTTAATTCTTAATTCAATGTCGTTTCCTTAAGCTATTCAGCCTTTACTAGATTAATGTCCTACGGACATTTGTCTTCCCTGGTGTTACATTTTCTATTGATATTATTCCCCTACGGGCAAGTCTTCCCCGTAGGGGAATAATATCAATAGAAACAATTCAACAAGCGGCCATATGCCCGTAGGGCATTAATTCGTATGCAATCGTACCTTAAGGAAACGACATTGATTCTTAATTCCTAATTCTTAATTACCTTCATCCCTATGTCAAAAATCTTCTCTACAATCGGCCTTCTTTTTTTATCGAATTCTTTCATGACGCTTGCATGGTATGGGCATTTGAAATTTTTTGCAAAAGATTCCAATCATTCATCAACGCCTTTGTGGACAATTATTTTAATTAGTTGGGGATTGGCATTTTTTGAATACTGTTTCCAGGTGCCCGCAAATAGAATAGGTTCCTCCGATATGGGAGGCCCGTTTACCTTGGTTCAACTGAAGGTGATACAGGAAGTGATCACGCTGATTGTATTCATGATATTCTCTGCTGTGTTTTTCAAGAATGTTCAGTTCACCGTTAACCATTTGATAGGGTTTTGTTTTTTGGTGGTTGCAGTGTATTTTATTTTTAAGAAATAGTGCGTAGAGACGCATGAAAATGCGTCTCCGAAACACCGAACCTATCCCAAAAAAATGTCAGGGACCCCGCATTATTAACTGTTTACGTCAAAAATAATTTTCAAGCCTGCATGTTAACTGCTTGTTATTTAATAAGCTGTTATTTTTTTTATTTCTGTTACCGAGCCAAGTTTTACCCGAAACAACTAATTTTGACCCGTGCCAAATAGAATATTTGCCGATAGGACCCCGTTTAAAGTGCTGATGCTTCTTGTTTTCAGCATATTCTATTTTGTGCAGGCACAGGCAAGTTTCATGGCATGCGCCTACAACGATTATCCAACAATATCTTCAGCAAAACATTCACACGGTTTCCATATTTCAGAAAAGGGGAAAGAAAAAAAGGCGCTGACAAAGCTTAACAAGCGTTACCAGGCAGCTGATTTTGTGGCTATCCTTCCCTTGACCGTCGAAGTTGATAAGCCATTTTGTTCAATAGAGAAAGAGTGGCAGCAGTTCTACTTCGATCTTCCCATCAATTATCCTTACTGTTTATCGTTACGGGGGCCACCCGCTTTTGATTAATTCCGGTTCTCCATTTTTATTAATTCAAAAGAAAATGTTTTATGCTTGTTTTACAAAGTAAAGCGGCAAAGTTGATCATACAAATCGTTGTATGCATGACGCCTTTGTTGTCTTTTGCGCAGGTGCAATCAGTGTCCCTGCAAAGTTTAATTGATTCCGCAACACATCACCTGCCGGTACTTGATCAAAAAAGAGCGCTTGTTAAAAGTGCCAATGCGCAGGTGGATTATGTTCGTCATAATTTTTTGCCAAACGCCATAGTAGCCGATGAACTGACTTTAGGCACGGATAACGGCGTGCCCGGTTCCTATTGGTCCTATGGTATCATTCCTTCAACGTCTTCGGGAATAAGAAGTAGCAACGATTACCAGTCGGCCTTCGGCAATATTGCCATTTTATATGGACAATACAATCTGATCAATTTCGGTTTGAAGAATGCAAAAGTTACGCAGGCAAAAATGTATGCCGATGTAAACAATGCAGATCTCGAAAAAGAAATTTATCTCCTGAAATGGCAAATTGCGAAGCTGTATTTTGACCTGAAAAAAAATACCTACCAGCTTGAAGTGGATGCGCAAAACGTGAAGCGCAATGAAGAGATCTATAAAGTGATAGAAGCTGTTACGCTAAGCGGAATCAAGGCTGGAGCCGATTCTTCCATGGCGCTGGCGGAGCTTTCCAAAACGCGTATCAACTATAATCAAACGCTTGGACAGGTTTTCCAATTGCAGCAGCAGTTGTCTTATCTCACCGGTATCCCTCAGTACAATCTGACGGTGGATACCACTTCAAAGAACGATTACAATCAATCGGTGCAGGCGATGTTGCTACACTCAGACAGTGCGCAAAATCCGCTCACCGATTATTACGAAAAGCAAAAGAAAGTCTACGAAGCAACAGAAACATTGGTGAAGAAAAGCTACATGCCTAAAGTGTTGTTGTCTGCCAGTACGTGGGCAAGAGGCTCTGGTATTGACTATGCCGGTAACTTTAAGGCAGACCAGTCTGGTTTGGGTTATCAGCGTGTCAACTACATGGCGGGACTTACTTTGTCATACGATCTGTTTAACGGAGTGCACAAGAAAGATGAACTGGCCGTAAGCAAATACAATGCACAAGCGAGTGACTATGCTTTACAACAGCAACGTTTGGCATTGCAAAATGCAAATGCACAGGCAAATGAAGCCATCAACACTGCATCTAAAAATTTGCAGGAAATTCCTATCCAGATCAGATCATCAGGAGATACATACAATCAAAAAAGAGCGCAGTACAAAGCAGGTATCATCAATCTGATCGATCTCACCAATGCATCGTATGTGTTGTACAGATCGCAGACAGATTATGTACGCACACTTAGTGACTGGTTGCTGGCAAATCTTGACAAAGCAGCAGCCACAGGCAATCTTGATCAATTTATTCAATCTGTAAAATAATTAACCATGGTAAAAATGGCTTTGAAAAAACCAATTACCATATTGGTTTTGTTTATTGGGCTTTTACTATTTTCAGTACTGGCCGTTCGCACAATTCCCATTGATATTTTTCCGAAACTCAATTCGCCCACCATTTACGTAATTGAGCAATATGGAGGTATGTCGGCAAAACAAATGGAAGGATTTTTTGCCACTCGTATGCAGGATCAGTTTTTGTACATCAATGGTGTAAAAAATATCGAAAGCAAAAGCATACAAGGGCTTTCATTGATCAAGCTGAGTTTTTACGAAGGAACAGATATGGCAGAAGCCTCGGCGCAAGTGGCTTTGCAGGTGAGTAGAACCCAGGCTTTCTTTCCACCGGGCGCATTGCCTCCGCAGGTAATCCGTTTCGATGCTTCTTCATTGCCGGTAGGAGAGTTGGTTTTCAGCAGTAAAACAAGATCGCTTAAAGAAATATTTGACCTTGCGCTAACACGTGTAAGGCCAATGTTTGCAACAGTTCCGGGCATGTCATCTGCGCCGCCGTTTGGTTCCAATGCAAGAACGGTTGTTATCAATGTTGATCCCGAAAAATTGCGCACGGTAAATATGTCGCCCGATGAAGTGGTGGAAGCGATTGCAAAAAACAATGCCATCAGCCCTTCGGGAAATATCCGTATCGACAGCACGATGTTTGTAACATCAGTGAATTCATTGGAAAATAAAGTGCAGTCTTTTGAAGATATCCCACTCAAAAGCAATGGCGCTTCCACGCTGTTTGTAAGAGATGTGGCATCAGTTGCAGACGCTGCCGATGTGACCGTTTCGTATGCATTGGTAAATGGCAAACGCTCTGTGTATATCCCTGTTGTAAAGACGGCAGACGCATCCACATGGGATGTTGTACAAACATTGAAGAAGAAAATTCCGGAAATGCAAAGTCTTTTGCCGGATGATGTGAAAATCGATTATGCATTCGACCAATCGGTGTTTGTAATGAACTCCGCCAAAAGTTTGATGACGGAAGGTATACTGGGTGCTATTCTTACTGGTTTAATGGTGCTACTGTTTTTGCGCGACTGGCGAAGCAGCCTCGTGGTAATTGTTACCATTCCAGTTGCAATTTTGAGCGCCGTTTTCTTTTTGAAATTATCAGGACAAACCATCAACATCATGACGCTAAGTGGTCTTTCACTGGCGATTGGTATTCTGGTGGATCAGGCAACGGTGACGATTGAAAACATTCACCAGCATTTGGAAATGGGTAAACCAAAACGGCAGGCAATTTATGATGCATGTACGGAAATTACACTTCCTCTGATGCTGATCTTGCTCTGTATCCTTGCGGTATTTGCTCCGGCATTTGTAATGTCAGGCGTGCCCAAAGCGATGTTCCTGCCGTTGTCATTATCCATCGCGTTCGCAATGATTGTTTCTTTCGTAGCTGCGCAAACATTGGTGCCTGTTATCAGTAACTGGTTGTTGAAAGCCGAAATGTTTCAATATCATCATCAGTTGGATCATGCGCATGCAGGGCTTGCTTTGGATGATGCAGAAGTAGATGAAGTGAATGAACACAATTTGCAGGATGCAAAACATGCTCATGAAAACGGATTTTTTCAACGATTGAAAATGTCGTTGCAAACAAATCTTGATGTGTGGATGAAAAGCAGAAAGCTCATCGTGTCGACATATGTGTTGCTGGTGTTGGCTGCTGCGGGTGTTTGTTATTTTATCATTGGTAAAGATCTTTTGCCTAAAACAAACTCCGGTCAGTTGCAATTGCGCATCAAACAACCTGACGGTACAAGGCTGGAAGTGACGGAACGCACGACCAAAGATGTGTTGAACATTATAGATAAAACTGTAGATGGTCACGTCGATATTTCCTCTGCATTCGTCGGTTTGGTACCGAGTAGTTTTGGAACAAGCAACTTGTATGTGTTTAACGCAGGCACGCATGAAGCCGTAATACAAGTCAATCTCGATGAAGGCTACAAAGTGAAAATGGATCAGTTGAAGGAAGACCTGCGCAAAGAGATTGCTGCCAAATATCCGCAGTTGCGCATTTCGTTTGAACCAATTGAACTCACGGAAAAGATCATGGCGCAGGGTGCGTCAACACCAATAGAAGTAAGGGTTGCAGGAAAAAATATGAAAGACATCAGATCATATGCCGATAAGATTGTAGGCAATCTGAAGTCGATCAACTATCTGCGCGATGTGCAAATTCAACAGCCGCTTGATTTTCCTTCTGTGAATATAAGTGTGGATCGTTTGAAGCTGGCACAAATGGGACTGACCATCGATAATGTTACGAAAAGCATTACGGATGCAACATCTTCCAGCCGTTTTACCAATAAAAATTTATGGCTGGATGAAAACAGTTCATACACTTATCAAACACAAGTGCAAGTGCCGGAATACATGATGAACTCGATGGAGCAAATGCAGGCCATTCCATTGGTGAAGGGACAACCAAGACCGGTGCTGTCAGACGTTGCAATGGTTAACAATACAAAAGTTCCCGGCGAGTACGACAGGAGTGGACCGAGAAGATTTGTAACCATCAGTGCCAATATTTTTAATAAAGATTTGGGCACTGCCACTGCCGCCGTGCAAAAAGCAATTGATGAAGCAGGTAAACCACCTGTTGGTTTGATTACAGAAATAAAAGGCATGTCTTCATTGCTTGTAGAAACACTTGGTTCATTGCAAAGTGGTTTGATTGCTGCGATCATCGTGATCCTGTTGTTGCTAGCGGCCAACTATCAATCATTTGGACTGTCAGTTGCTGTGTTATCAACAGTACCCGCAGTATTGCTGGGTTCGATGTTGTTGTTGCTGGCAACAGGTGCAACACTAAACCTGCAGTCTTACATGGGCATCATCATGTCGACGGGTGTATCGGTTGCCAATGCGATCCTGATTGTTACAAACGCAGAAGCTTTGCGGCTCGAATACAAGGATGCGTTCAAAGCAGCGTCTGTCGCGGCCAGTATACGTTTGCGTCCCATCCTGATGACGAGTCTCGCTATGATCGCAGGTATGATTCCAATGGCCAGTGGCCTTGGTGAAGCAGGTGATCAATCAGCGCCACTTGGACGTGCAGTAATTGGCGGTTTGATCGCCTCAACATTTGCCGCACTACTTGTCGTGCCTCTCGTTTACGGTTGGATACAGCAGAAAAAAACATTCGAATCCCCTTCACTATTACCAGAAAATTTAAACAGTTAAGATCAATGAAATGAGCATGACGGCAATTTTGCTATTTAAGGACAAGATTTTTTCATGCGAATTCCATCTGGCCAAAATAAAATAAAAAATATGCAGATGAAAAAAGTAATCACATATATATTACCCATCTTAGTTTTTGCCGCGTGTTCCACTGCGCAGAATCAAAAAAAGAAAGAAGAAAAGGAACAAGAGAAGAAAGAAACAGCGCCCACTTATGCAACTGCAAAAGTAGAGGAAGGCGGCATTTCATCTACAGTAAAATTGCCTGCACAACTGGCCGCTTACCAGGAAGTGAGCATCTTTCCTAAAGTAAATGGATACGTGAAAAACGTGCTCGTGGATATTGGCAGCAAGGTGAAACAGGGCCAACTGTTAATGACACTTGAAGCGCCGGAACTGATCGACGCATCTTTGCAGGCAAAAGAAAACTATGCAAAGAGCAAATCTGGTTTTGCAATTGATAAGGAAAACTACATGCGCTTACTCGAAGCTTCACGCACTGCAGGCGCCATTTCTCCTTTGGATCTTTCAACCGCCAGAGCGAAGATGGAGGCCGATAGTTCTTTGTGCAACGCTGAAAAAGCGAATTGGCAAAGGCAGGAGCAAATGCTTGCTTACCTCAATGTTACTGCACCATTCACTGGTGTAATTACCGAGCGTAATGTGCATCCCGGTGCATTGGTGAGTGCAGCAGAGAAAAATACCGCCATGCTGGAACTGAAGCAGATTGAGCATTTGAGGTTGCAGGTGAGCGTACCTGAATTATTTTCTACCCAAATGAAGATCAACGACACGATCTCATTTTATGTAAATGCACTGAATGGTAAAAAGCTGACCGGTAAAATTGTAAGAAGGGCAAGCGATGTGAATACGCAATACCGCACAGAGAAAGTGGAGATTGATGTGGTAAATAAAGATGGACTGTTGGCGCCGGGTATGTATGCCGACGTTCTGCTACATGCCAACGGTAGTTTGCAGGCTTTCAAAGTGCCGAAAAGTGCCGTGGTAACTTCTACAGAGCGCAAATATGTGCTGGTGCTGAAAAATAATGTGATTTCGAAAGTGGACGTTACAACCGGAAACCAGTCTGCCGACAGCGAAGAGGTGTTCGGCAACTTGCAAAAAGGCGATGCTGTTATTACGAATGCAAGCGACGAAATTCCTGAAGGTGCCGTAGCGGGGAAATAAGAAGATTAATGCTCAACGCTCAATGCCTAATGCTTAACGCTATGTGCGATACACCATGCGTTTTGCATTAGGCGTTTTGCTTTAAGCGTTCCGCATTTTACTATTTCTGGTCATTTATTTCCTCAAGAAAAAATAGTTGTCGCACCAATCGCATTGTTTTACTGTTAGTTCACTCAGTCTCTATTACTGGCACTAAATTTGGCGCATTTTAACAGGCTGGTATAAAAGATAACAGTTACTTTAGTTTTTGAAACCTATTTTTTCGATGATTTATTGCGCCGGTTTAACCAACCGGACACCAGATTAAGTAAAACGCGACACGCTTATGACAACTTTAAACCCTTCAACAAATGTTTTGATAGCCGAAGACGACGATGACGATTACCTGATTTTTTCTTTAGCTGTGGAAGAATTGTCCGTCCGGGTTATTTTAAGCAGGGCCGAGAATGGAGATATCCTTATGAAAATGCTGAATGAAGAACATCCCGATCTTTTGTTCCTCGATATATTAATGCCATGCAGAGACGGTCGTCAATGCATTAAAGAAATAAGAGCCGATTCGAAATTCGATTCATTGCCAATTATCGTTTATTCATCACTGAAAGACATGGAAACGATCGAATTTTGCTACCGCGCTGGTACTAATTTGTACGCAGTAAAACCATCTTCTCTGAAAGACGTAAAACTGGCGCTGGAAAGGATATTTGCAGTTGACTGGAAAAAAATGTTGTACTATCCGCCTCTTTCGCAGTTTGTAATACGCGGCGAAGAATAATGCATGATCCCAAAATATTGAAGCACCAGAGATGGTGCTTTTTTAATGACTGAATAATTGAATAACTGAATAACTGAGTGGTTGATTTTTGATTTTGATTTACGACCTTCGAACATTCAGTTATTCAGTTATTCTGTTATTCAG
>Ga0318568_10001082_pt1 | contig 11565 bp, 16 predicted proteins | sample GRESIP088b5f21_FD_203690 | JGI IMG/M metagenome (GOLD analysis project Ga0318568, IMG submission 203690) | Tropical soil microbial communities from Luquillo Experimental Forest, Puerto Rico - GRE.SIPMG.088b5f21 | ecosystem: Environmental > Terrestrial > Soil > Tropical forest > Bulk soil...
CGCTGGCCGCGATCTTCCTGGGCCGGGCGGGCGGCACCACGCTGCGCAATTTCGCGGCTGCTATCGGTACCGTTATGCTGTCCGGCAGGCCCGCATCGAGCTGTCTCACATGCCCCGCCGCTGGTCTATTCGGGCGGACGCCTATCTCACTGTGCACGCCGGAACAACGGTTGCGGCGCCCGCCCCGGTGGCCTGCGGCATACCTGGCTTCGCCCAGCCAGGGCAGGAGGTCATCGCCGACACGTTCCGCGTCAACGACACTCCGCTCGGCTGGGACCTACACGGTCGGTGCGGCTTTGCCACTGGCTTCGCCTACAGTTCCCGCGACTGATACGCGGGCTCGCACGGAGCGGAGCAGATGCCGTCGGCCGGGTGACGGTACGGCGGGCGCAGTTGCCCGCTGCTTAATTGACGACCGGTTACCTGGAACTGTTCCCGGGCGGATCTTTTCGCAGATGGGCTTGCGTGCCTGCGGTGGCGGTGCTACAAGGCGGAAAATAGGTGATCTTCCGCGTAGCGGACCGGAACCAGCGGCGGGGAGGGCCATGTGAGCTTCTTTGTTGAAGGGGACTACGGCTCGCCGCATGCCGAGGTCGCGGGTGCTCTGTCGATGAGCAGCGATCAGCTCGTGAGCTATCACGGCCCCTGGAGCGCTGATTTCTCCAGGACCAACAGCTTCGTCACCGATTTCCGGTACGAAGGCTGACCCGGCCATGGCTGACGTCTCCGACCCGGCCTCGGCCGCCCGGCCGGTGCAGGCACTGCCGCCGCGCCAGCTCGCCGTGCCGTGGATCGCGGTCGGACTGCTGGCGGCTGGGGCGTGGGTAGTCACAGTCATGCTGGCCCGGGACATGGGCAACGGGCCCGGGACAATGGGCCTGGCGCTACTGCCCTTCCTCGGGCTGTGGCCGCGGCCGCGATGCCCGGGTCGGCCTGCATCACGGAGCGACATGCGCCGGGTGCTGCTGGGGCCTGATGATCGTGCTGGTCGCGGTCGGGGTGATGAACGTGGCGGTCATGGCGGCGCTGGCGGCGGTCATCTTCGCCGAGAAGCTCTGGCGGCATGGCAAGCAATTCGGCCAGGCCGTCGGGGTGATGTTGGTAGCAATCGGCGTGTTGGCTATCTGGTTCCCGTGGCTACTTCCTGGCCTGCACGCCTCCGGGATGCCCGCAATGCAGGCGACATAACACAGGCGAACAGGTGATGGGCTTCTGCCGCCGGGCGCAACCGGATCTGGTTGCGACCCAGCCCTGGCATCAATTCGAGCCTGCACTCCAGGGTCAGCCACGGCTGGTATCTGAGAGCACCGGCGAGCGCGCACCGACACCGGCGCGCCGGAATGGCGGCCTGCGCGCCCGGTGCGGACGCAGTGCACCCAGTGCAGCTTGCCGTCCACCCGGAGCCCTCATCAACCCGGCCCGGTGCGTTGCACCGTTCGATACTGGCCCGACCGCCCCGAGTGCAGGAGCGGGTTGCCGTCCCGGATCTGGATCAGGCCCTAGATGCCGGTCTCGTCCAGGACTGGTCCAGCTGCGTGTGGCTTGCTTACGGTCTGGGAGCGGGTGGCTGCTGCCAGGGATCGGGACCGGGGTCGTGGCCGGCGGCGGCACTGGCCAGCCGAGGGAGGAAGTGCTGCCATCCGGTGGCGTGGAGTTGTGCCTGGCCGGGCGGCAGGCTGCGGTGGACTAGGCGCAGCCGGGTGCCGTCCCGGATGGGGGTGAGGGTGAACTCGACCTCGGTGGCGCCGGGCGGCATGCTGGTATTGCCAGCCACGCCCCAGCTGACCAGCACACGTCGCGGTGGGTCGACCTCCAGGTAATGGCCGCGGACCGGGACGCCGTTGATGTCGACCTCGAAGGCCCCGCCGGGGACCGGCTTGAGGACGGCGTGCTGGCCCATCCACCGGATCATGGCGGCCGGGTCGGTCAGGTGCCGGAAGACCTCCTCGGCGGGGGCGGGCAGGTCGATCTCGGTAGCGAACTGGTCAGTCACGGCGCCTTTCCCGGCTCCGGCCCTGGGTTCTCGTTGAGCGTGGCGCGGAGCCGGCTTAGGTGCTCGGCCCAGAAACCGGCCAGGAACTCCTGCACCGCCGCGAATCCGTCAGGATTGACCGCGAACAGGTGCCTGGTGCCCTCGCGGTGCTCGTCGACCAGCCCGGCCTCCCGCAGCACCTTCAGGTGCCGAGACACTGCCTGTGCAGTGATGTCGAGGTGGCCGGCGATATCGCCGACCGGCCGCGCCTGGTCGGCGACGAGGGTGAGGATGGCGCGGCGGTTCGGCTCGGCGAGGGCCTTCAGCGCCGCGTCCGGGTTCACGGCTGGCGGCCCAGGAACGCGGCCAGCCGGCTGGTGACCGGGGCGTCCGCAGCGGCAGGAAAGGCCGGGCCGATCCGCCCGGCCCTAGAGTCGGGAGTAGCGAGGGCCTGGGCGGCGAAGCCCAGCACGTGCGCGGCCAGGCGGCCGTCCAGGTCGGCCGGCTGCCCCGTAGCCTTCGCCAGGTCCCAGCCGTGCACCAAGATGTCCAGAGTGGTGAACCCGGCCAGCCCGGGACCGGGCATCTCGCCCAGCGGAGTGACGTGCACCCGGGTCAGCGCATCGCCCGTGGCGGCCGCAGCGATGGCAGCGGCGGACGCCTCGGCGTAGGCCGCGGCCGGGTCATCGCCGGCCAGGTCGGCGGCCGGCAGGCCGCCCGGCGCCATCGGGTACCGGGGGCGGCTGGTCGGAGAACAGGCCCTCGGCCAGCCACAGGGTGCCGATCACGTGGCTGAGCAGCGCGCGGACGTCCCACTCGGTGCACGGCGTCGGCGCGCCCATCGCGTCAGCGGGGGTGGACTTGACGATCTCGGCGGTCGAGGCGACCGCGCCCTCGAACGCGGTGAGCAGTTCCATCGCGGCTCCTTCCGGGACGATCACCTGCCTGGCAGCCAAACTCTACTACAACAATCCATTTGCGCAACAGGATGATTGATAAATGAGATAGTTGCGGTCAGATGGCCTGACCCGGCCGCCGAAACACAGCCGTCCGCCGTCACGAGAGAACAGGAGCGGTCATCGCCTTCGATCAGGGCCCGGCTCACCGGGTGCGGGCAGGACCTCAGCGCCTGAAGGCAGGCATGCGCCTTCGCCGCCACGCTCCCCGCGAAACATCAGCCGCCAGCCGCTCTGGGCCTCCGCCCCGTCGCAGTGAGGCCTGCCGTCACTGGCGCCTACGGCCGCGCCCGGGCCGATGGCTTGGGCGGCAGGCCCCGGGCGTGCTCGGTCGCCGCCTCGACCCACTGCCGCAACGCCGCGCCCTGCAGGCCACCCGGCTCGACGAAGACCATCCCCTTCATCGGCCGGCCGGTGAAGTCCATCGGCCGCACGTGCGGCCAACCCAGCGCCTCCTCGGCGGCCTCAGCCCCGAGTCGCACCATCAGGGTGTCCTTGACCACGCCACAGAACATATGCCCGCCAAGCATGAACGCAAGACCACCGAACATCAGGCGCTCCGTCACCGCCTCCGCAGCCGGCAGCACCACCCTGACCCGGTCGGCCAGATCCTCGTCATAAGCCATGCCAGCCTCCGATACCGAGAGCCTAACCTCCCACGGCCAGTACAGCCTGATGCGCGTGACGGACGGGCGAAGACCCGACCACTTCAGCCGTCCGGAGACCCCGGCCTGTCAGCCTCGATCCCGGATGGGTCCTGGCCGGCTGGCAGCGGGGCAATCACGGGTAGGCCGGCGGCGGCCCAGGCGGTGAATCCCCCGTCCAGGTCGGTGGCATGGATGAGGCCGAATTGGTGCAAGGTGGCTGCTGCCAGGCTCGATTGGTATCCCTGGTCGCAGACCAGGATGATGCGCAGGTCCCGGCCAGCAAGGGCAGGATGCCTCCACTGTGACGCAGGGTCGCAGCGCCATTCCAGCGAATTGCGGGGCAGCGCGATGGCGCCGGGGATCAGGCCGTCTTCGCGGCGCCATGGGCGTGCGGTCGTGCCGATGACCGGAACGACCGCGCCGATCCTCCCACTGATGCCGGTCTGGGTCTGCCGGGAGGATGATGAGATGGTGGCCAACACGCCCGATCCGGCTCGGCACTGGGATCACGCCTACGCCCAGGGTGCCAGCACCCGCAGTTGGTTTCAGCCGGAGCCCACGATGTCGGTGCGGATGCTGGAAGCGGCAGGGGTGTCCGCTGGCGACAGCGTGCTGGATGTGGGCGGAGGCGCCGCTCCGCTGGCCGGCGCCCTGCTCGCCCGGGGTTTTTCCGATGTGACCGTACTCGATATCTCCGTGGCCGGGCTGCAGTCCGCCCAGCGGGTCCTCGGCCCGGACGCAACGCGGGTACGGTGGGTAGTTGCAGACGTGCTGGCGTGGCGCCCGGAGCGGCGCTATCAAGTCTGGCACGACCGGGCGGTCTTCCACTTCCTGACCGGCAGCAACGACCGGCGGCTCTACCTGGACACCCTGAATGCGGCCGCCGCCACAGGCGCGGTCGTGGTAGTCGGCTGTTTCGCGCCGGACGGGCCCGAATACTGCTCAGGACTGCCGGTTGCCCGCTATGGTCCGCGCCAGCTGGCAGCACAGCTCGGCGGCAGCTGGGCGCTGGTCGCCCACAGCCGCGAGGAGCACATCACCCCCGCCGGCGCCGCCCAGCCGTTCACCTGGGCCGCATTCCGGCAGCGGCCCGCGAGCATCCCGAACAGCCCCTAGGCCGCATCGGTGCCGCTCGCGAGCACTGGCTCCGCCGACCTCCTTTCCCGCCGGGCCGACCGCTTCACGCTTGACGCCAACAACGCTCAAACCATACGGCCCGGGTACCGGCCAGACTCGGCCCCGCGACCAGTCAGGTAGTGGCGCTAGCCCGGGCAGAAACCGGCAGCGATCCGCGCCTCCCCCGGGCTCGTCAACGGCCGTCCCCGCACCCTCCCGGCAGCAGAGCCCCAGTCTCCCGCGGGAGCCAGAGTCGGGGCGCCGCTTGGCCGTGTCAGTCGCATAGCCCGTATACAGATCGCGCTTTCTGGCGCTCACTACCGGCACGATGGCCATCGCGGAAACCGTTCAGGCGGCTCCGCGCGCGTTGCGCTGCGGCGTGCCCGGTCACGTTCCGCCAGGCGTGGATCGTTCGGGCAGCGCGGGCACGAGCGCTTCGAGCGCGGCGGTCCAGCTCTCCCAGTAGGGGCGGCCTGGTTCGGCGGCGATGGCCTCGATGAGCTGGTGCCGGAACGGTTCCCGGTCGCCGCCGAAGGCGTGCTCGATGACCGCGGCCGCCAGCGCGAACACGGTGCTTTGCCAGGGCGCGTCGAAGGCCAGCTCGCCGTTGCGGCGGGGCAGGTCCAGGCCGGACAGGCTCAGCGGGGTGGTCACAGCCGGGCCACGCCGATCATCGAGTCCCGGGTCACCAGGGCGGCCAGCTCAGCCTCGGTCATGCCCTCGGTCGCGGGCGGGCGCTGGGGCAAGACGAGATAGCGGACCTCGGCGGAGGAGTCCCAGACCCGGATCTCCACCTCCTCGGGCAGCGGGCAGCCTATCTCGGCTAGCAGGGCCCGGGGCTCGCGGACCATCCGCGCGCGGTAGGGCGGGTCCTTGTACCAGGCCGGTGGCAGCCCCAGCACCGGCCACGGATAGCAGGAGCAGAGCGTGCACACGATCACGTTGTGCACGATGGAGGTGTTCTCCACGACCACCATGTGATCACCCTCGGGCCCGCCAAAGCCGAGCTCGGCAATCCCGGCGGTGCCGTCAGCCAGCAGCCGCATTTTGTACTCAGGATCAGCCCAGGCCCGGGCCACCACCTTCGCCCCATTCAACGGGCCGATCTCCGACTCATACCGACGGGTGATCTGTTCGATGAATCCTTCAGGCACCAGCCCTCGTTCGGTCAGCAACACCTCAAGCGCCGCAACCCGCTGCTCAACCGGCGACATCGGAGCCGGGTGGTGCGTGCTGTTGCTCATGATGGCTCCAGGTAGCTGTCCCACAAGTCGACGTGCACCCGCACACCACGCTGGCCATCACCCCACAGCTCCGCGGCGTCGAACCGGACCGAATACGTCGGCTCATGGCGCCGGGCAGCGCCGTGGGCCTCGATATCGGGCACCGAATGGATGCCATCCAACCGCACCACCGTCCCGGTCTTGCCCCGCACATACCCAGGGCAGCGGGTGTGCCCGGGCGAATGCCAGTCCCGCACCCGGACCCGGTCTCCAACGGCGAAGCGCGGCGTGCCGACATCCGGCCCGGCATCTACCACGGGCGGGGCCAGCACCGGGCCGCTCAGCGGGAACCGCCCGCCCGCGCGTGCCTCAATCTCGGAGCCCGTCACCAGCCTGTGCTCAACGGCCAAGGTGGCCGCCGCGGTGAGCCAATGCTCGTAATAGCTCGACGTCAGGTAGTGACCCGGCTCCATACGCTCGATCGAATGCCGGAACTCCCCGCCGCTCGCCTGCACCGCGCCAGCCACAACCACCAGCAGCGCCCGGGCCACCGCCTCCCACCGATGATGAAAAACCGGTTCCGCCGGCGTATGACCTACCGCCCCCCAGCCCTGCATGCCGCCCAGGTCATGGATACCGTCCACCAGCAAGACCTTACCCCTCCATGCAGCGGCACCGAATGCTCCGATCTGCGCAACCGTGACCGCAGGGCCGGCCGCCCACACAACCGCGCCGATCAGGCGGATCCCGCGCGATGGCCGCGGCCAGCGATCGTGAGGCGGCGTGATAGCCGCTCGGCGGCGTGAGTGACCTCCGGCCGAGACCGCTCGCGCTAGGTCAGGACCAGAGATGCCGGTGAGTGCTCGAACGTGCTGGATCCCACGCACCAGCCGGCGTCGTCGTGGCACACCGGCAGCACCGGGCAGGGGACGGGCAGGTTCAGCCGGACCGGTCCCGCATCGCGAGGTGCGGCGGCGGGGACGACAGCGAGGCGACCGTCGGGATCATCGGGATGGCGGCGCTTGACCGGGACTCCTGGTGTCCGATCGAACGAGGCTGGCCGGTCGATGCGAACCACGGTCTGCCGCTCGGCCCGCCACAGCACTCCTCCGCCGGCCCACTCCAAGGCCAGCACCCGTCCGGACAGCGCCACGGTCAACGCCGTGAAGCGGCGGCCGGCGGGCAGCCCCGCAAACCTCCGGCTTGACAGGGCGTGGAAGCCGCACGTACACCCCGGATCGGGGGCGTCGTGAGCGCTTCGGACGCCCCGGAACCGGCACTCGGCCCTGGCGTCAGCCGGGTAGCCGGGACCGCCCGTCAGCGGGACGAACAGATCGCCCTTTTGCCGGGCCAGCTTGTGGGCCCACACCACCCACAGCCCGTTCACGGTCGTGGTCAGATGCTCGTCGAGTTCTTCGGGCAGGCCGGGCCGGGCGCCGGTACCGGCGATGAAGTCCGCTACCAGGCGATCTCCGCTGCACATGGCGACCCCTTCTCTCCAGTAGCTAACCCGAGGGTAAACCCTGACCGCAGACTCCGGCACCGAGATTCCGGACCGCGGCCACCGGCACCCCAGATCCGGCATGCCGCTCCGGCACGGCACCGACGTCGCCGGCCCTGGATCCGGTCCGGGCCCACCGCCGATCACACAATGTGAGCTGACACATGAGGCGTAGGACGCCGGAAACACCGATTGTTTTGCTCCGCAAGACTGCCGAATCCAGGCCCCCAATGACACGCCGATCGCCCAGTTCTGCAGGTTGAAATCGGGCTCCGGCACGACACAGCTGCAGCCGGGCGCGGATGAGTTCCCCGCCCGGCCGCAGCTTCCGTTCCGTCTTGCCCTGGCCTCTGCAATGCGCCCCTGAATCTCGCGGGTCTGCGGCTGGGTCCATGCCTGCGCGGATAGCCGCGATCAACCGATCCAGCTCCGTTGTCCTACATCGCGCTGAAGAGAACTTCTAGCACCCGGTCCTCGCCGAACTCCACTCCTCGGTCTTGTGCTGCGGCCCGGCGTTGTTCGGACTGGGCCAGTGAAGCGGCGAGCGAGTCCTGGTCCGCCCAGATCGATCCCACCCGCCCTTCGCCGGTGGTCCGGTCGATCAGCTGGCGGACGGCCAGGAATCCGGGTCTGGTCTTCATGTCCGGCACTACCGTCTGCCGGAAGACGTCGAGGATGTCGTCGATCCGGTCCGGATCGAGCTTGATGTTCCGGATGTGCAGTATCGCTCCTGGTCCCGGCCGCGTGTCGCCTACCTCCCAGACGGTCTGTTCGTAGCGCTCGACGCTGGCTTCGCCGGCCATGAGGCGGACGGCGTCGCCGCGAGCCTTGTCAGCGGCGCTCTCGCTGGCTTGGAGATCGGCCTGGCTGTCCCACACGCTGAGCACGGTGACCACGCCGGCAGCCCGGTCGCCGGCCGCGCTGAGACCGCGGAAGCCTCTTTGCTGTTGCATCTGGGGCACTACTTGGCCGCGGAGCAAGGCGAGGCCCCCGTCGATGTCGGAGGCGCCGGTCACGGTGGTAATGCGTACGTGCATGGAGGTTCCTTTCGGTTGTGGTCGGGGTCTGTTGGTGGTCTGGGGCAGCCGCAGCGCATTAATCGCGAAGCCGCTGCTAACCGACGCGAACCATTCGTCGTAGGCCGCCGCGCCGGCGTCAGGCGCCTGGCAAAGGTTTCGGCAGGGTCCTTGTGGCCCGCCCGTCGGGCGCCGGCGATCATCGGCGCCTGGCGCACGAAGCTGCCGGTCGCCAAACAGCTCAGGGTGAAGTGAGCGACCTGGCCGGTGGTCACCGTGCTCCACGGCCCGAGGGCCAGCTCCCCCACCCGGTAATCCTCATCCGGCAAGCCAGGCGTCAGCCGCGGCATCCGGATGAGGGTCCAGTCCAGGTCGCTCCCGGTCAACACGGCAGCCATCCGGTAGCTGTCCGCGCTGAGGTGCCGGTTCCACACGCGCAGTACCGCCCCCATCATCGGGCGGCCGAGGTTGTGCGGGTCGGCGGGGAATGGCAGGTGAAAGCCCTGGATCACGATCGGCCTGCGTACGCCGTGCCGGTTCATTGCGGTGAGGATGGCGGCGGTGCCCTGCTGAAGCACCGCCGGGTTTGCCGGGTTGGTTCCGCCGATGGCACTGACGACGGCGTCCGCGCCCTCGACTACCCGCTCGGCGGCGGCCAGGTCTCGGACGTCACCGGTGATCACCGCGAGGGACTCACCGTCCCGGTCAAGCTTGCCGGATGACCGCGCGAGGGCATGGATCTTATATCCCGCCGCGTGGGCCTGCTCCAGGATGGCACCGCCCGCCTTGCCGGTCGCCCCGAACAACGCCAGTCGCATCTGCTCTCCTCGGTGTCGTGCCGCCGCGGCTCAGGGGGCCCGGCCATGCCGGGTATCGCTCCCGGCCGCTAACGCTAGGCAGCCGCGTCCCCGGCCGCCATACCAGAAAGGTGGTATTTCCGCACGTCGTGGCGGCCTTTTACGATGAGCGATATGACCGCCGATGCTCGCCAGCGAGCCGCCGCGCAGGTAAGGCAGCTTGCCCGCCGCGGCCTTGATGTGCCGACGTTCTGGCGCGAGTGCAATCAGGTGCTGGCTACGGCTGTGCCGCACTACCTGGCGCCGTGCTGGTTCACCTTCGACCCGGCATCGCTGCTGATCACCAGTCACTACGATCCGGTCATCCCGGAGATCTCCGCCGAGTTCCTGGCGCATGAGTACCGCGCCGATGACGTGTTGAAGATGGCCGAGGTCGCTTACTCCGGCAGCGGTGTCGCCACCATTCACCAGGCGACTGGTGGTGACCCCAGCCGCAGCCCCGGCTGGCGTGCTTTCGTTCAGCCCTACGGCGGTGACCAGCAGGTCATGGTCGCGCTGCGCAGCAAGCCGGGCGAGGCCTGGGGGCTGCTCGCGCTTTACCGCGAGGCCGGCCAGCCCGAGTTCAGCCGCGACGAGATCGGCTTCCTGGCCGCGGTCGCCGGCCCACTGGCCCAGGGCGCCCGCCGCGGACTACTGGTCGGCGAGGCCACCGACCCGGAAGGGCCGTACGCGCCGGCCCTGATCGTCCTGGATGAGGACTGGCAGGTGCAGTCGATGACGCCCGGCGCCGAGGCGCTGCTGGCCGAGCTTCCCGGCGGTGCCGTCAGTGCGGCCAGGGACGCGCTGCCTGCCTGCGTGCTCTCGGTGGCCGGGCGGGCGCTGCGCAGCCTGGAGACCGCCGGGACCACCGGAGAGGTCGCGGTAGCGCGCCTCCGCGCCGACAGCGGCCAGTGGATGATCCTGCACGGGGCGCCGCTCCTACGCGACAGCAACCGGCGGGTTGCGATCATCGTCGAGCGCGGCGACCCCGACCGTCTTGCGCCACTGCTGATGGCGGCCTATGAGCTGACCGACCGCGAGAAGGACGTCACCCGGCTGGTGCTGCAAGGCGAAATCACCTCATCCATCGCAGCCAGACTGTTCGTCTCGCCACAAACCGTTCAGCAACATCTGAAAAACATCTTCGACAAAACCAGCGTCCGGAGCCGACGAGAACTGATCGGCAAGGTGTTCTTCGCGCACTACGAGCCGCGCGTCCGGGACAACGAGCGCCGGGCCCAGGCCGGGCGGTCGTTCCGCGGCGGCCCTGCCGCACACCGGTGAAACCCACCCAAGACCTCTTTGCGCCAAGAGAGGGTAGCGGCAGCTGTTCGAGACGGCCTTCAGGAATGCCCCCCGCTGCGCCTTGCCCCGGGGTCGCCGCTCGGCGCGTGATCTTCGCGACGGCGCCGCTACGCAGTAGCCTGTGGCGATGGCCGAGCCAGATGTGATCCGCACGCCCGATCAGCGGGTCCGGGTGTTTGTTAGCTCGACGCTGGGTGAGCTGGCCGCCGAGCGGCAGGCGGTACGGGACGCGGTGACCAGCCTGCGGCTGGTGCCGGTGCTGTTCGAGCTGGGCGCCCGGCCGCACCCGCCCAGGAACGTGTACCGAGCCTACCTGGCGCAAAGCCAGGTCTTCGTGGGCATCTACTGGCAGAGCTACGGCTGGGTCGCGCCGGATGAGCAGGTCTCCGGGCTGGAGGATGAGTACCAGCTGTCGGCCGGGCTGCCGCGGCTGATCTACGTCAAGGGCCCGGCGCCGGATCGGGAGCCGCGGCTGGCCGCGCTGCTGGACCGGATCCGGGACGAGGACGGCGTCTCCTACCAGCATTTCTCCGATCCGGCCGGGCTGCAGCAGCTGGTCGAGGACGACCTGGCAGTGCTGCTGAGCGAGCGGTTCGAGCTGACCCGGCCGGGTCAGGCCGCGGCGGACAGCGGGCCGGAGGCCGGGGCGCTGCCGGTGCCAGCCACGCCGCTGGTGGGCCGCGAGCAGGAGGCCGCCGAGATCGAGGACCTGGTCGCCCGTGAGGGGGTGCGGCTGGTGACGTTGACCGGTCCGGGCGGGGTGGGGAAGACCCGGCTAATGGTGGAGGCGGCGCGGCGGCTCGGGCCGGGTTTCGCCGACGGGGTGCGGTTCGTCGAGCTGGCCGCGGTGTCGGCGGCGGACCTGGTGGCGCCCGCGATCGCCGCGGGGCTGGGGTTGAACACGTCGGCTGGGCAGCTGACCGCCGACTTGGAGGCGTACCTGCGGCCCCGGCGGCTGCTGCTGGCCCTGGACAACTTCGAGCAGGTGATCGG